>Ga0209500_10000149_pt1 | contig 62239 bp, 80 predicted proteins | sample S_140212_EF_Meta_FD_187323 | JGI IMG/M metagenome (GOLD analysis project Ga0209500, IMG submission 187323) | Freshwater microbial communities from Lake Simoncouche, Canada to study carbon cycling - S_140212_EF_MetaG (SPAdes) (version 2) | ecosystem: Environmental > Aquatic > Freshwater > Lake ... | reverse complement strand
CAGTTTGCCTACACCGCTTTGAAAATAAAGGGGAAGAAGAAGTGAAAGTCCTTGATGCAAAAAATCTTCCCTGCTAAAACGCCCATGAGGGGCGTGAAACAATCTAACAGCGGCAACGGTGTCATTTTGTATTGGTCGAAATCTGACTGCGCTACGGCCTATTTCCCCAATCGCCCCTCACCACCTCCCCCCAGTGACTGACGAGAGAAAAAAACAGCAATGGAAAGAGGCATCTAGGCGCTACGCCGCCAAGAATAGAGAAATCATCAATGAAAAGAGTCGTGTACGGCGCAAAGCCGTATCAGCAGACCCTGAAGCACGTGAGAAATTAAATTTTCGAAGACGCGCTAAAGGTATTGGAATCACTAAAAAACAATGGGAAAAAATGTTTGACAGCCAAGGTCACGTTTGTGCTATTTGCAGGGGCGATAATCCGGGAACTCCTAGAGGGTGGCACTTAGACCACTGCCACAAAACAAAGAAAATACGATTCATCCTATGCACGCATTGCAACCGCGGGCTGGGGGGTTTCCGAGATGATCCAGACCTGATGCGCCGAGCCGCTGATGCACTGGAAGAGTTTAACCAAAGAAGGTTGGAAGATGGCGAAGTGGAGTGAGACGATGGTTATGGGTGGGTTAGCTAAAACCGCACAAGACGAGTGGGAAGATGAGACGATTTCTATTGCAAGCGCGTATCCTGACGGCAATCCGAAGACGGCCTTTGGCGAGGCAAAGCCGAAACTGAGTGACACGCCGACTGTCGGTATCCAACTCATGGGGCAGGTGCATACTAACGGGGCTGCTAAGTACGGGCGGTTTAATTGGCGTGAACATCAGGTGTCCGCTACTGTTTACTATGATGCAGCCCTGCGACACCTAATGGCATGGTTTAATGGAGATACTATCGATCCAGAGAGTGGGCTACCCCATCTTGCTCATATCATGGCTTGCTGCAACATCCTGTTGGACGCCGAGAAGAACGGAAAGCTAAACGACAACCGCCTAAAATAAAAACTTGACTATAGCTATGTAGACATACTATGGTTTCGTATGAGCAACAAAAACACACCTGAAAACTTTTGGCGCTCCGTTAATCGGGGCGCTCCTGACCTATGTTGGGAATGGCAAGGCGCTACTACAAGTTCTGGGTACGGTAACTTGTCTTGGCATGGCTTACACGTACAAGCGCACCGTGTAGCTTACAGTTTAACCAACGGCGGCATTTCACTAGAAACCGGATTCCGTATGGAGGGAAAAGCCAAACGGTATAAACGGTTTGTACTTCACACTTGCGATAACCGCCTGTGCTGTAACCCTAAGCATCTGTTTCTGGGTTCTATGAGAACGAACCTGCTAGACGCCTACAAGAAAGGCCGTAAGCAACAACCGCAAAGCCAACACGTAAACGCAAAACTTACCCCCGAGGATATTCTGGCTATCCGTAGTGAATACGATGCTGGAGGAGTACGGCAAGTTGATCTAGCTAGCCGCTACGGTGTCAGCCAACGGGCAATAAGTTTAGTAGTACGTAGGGAAACATATAAGGACATATGATGGACATTTATACAGTGGACATGGAGACCTATTACGACAGGGAGTTTTCCTTGTCGAAGATCACCACGGAAGAGTATGTGCGTAGCCCGCTGTTCGAGACTATCGGGTTGGGCATCAAGAAAAACGATGGGCCCACATACTGGCTGGCAGGGGAGAAGCGCGTAGCGCATACGCTCTCGCGTATCGACTGGTCTGACGCAGCTATCCTATGCCACAACACTATGTTCGATGGCGCTATCCTGTCGTGGCGCTACGGCGTGAAGCCGAAGGTATGGTTCGATACCCTGTGCATGGCACGGGCTATCCACGGTGTAGAAAAGTCTGCCAGCCTGAAAGCCTTGGCTGAGAAGTACGAGGTTGGTGAGAAGGGTAATGAAGTTATCAATGCACTAGGCAAACATCTAGTGGACTTCACTATACTTGAGTTGGAACGGTACGGCGAATACTGCCGCAACGATGTAGAACTCACCTACACGATCTTCAATCAAATGCTTAAGAAGTTCCCCAAACAGGAACTTAAGCTGATCGACCACACACTGCGTATGTTCATCCACCCTATCTTGGAGTTGGACGGCGACCTGTTGGAGATGCACCTACAGAAAACCAAGCTGATGAAGGAAGACCTTCTCACCGCCTCTGGCGTGACCAAGGAAGACTTGATGAGCAACGCCAAGCTGGCCGCTATCTTGCGGTCGTATGGCGCAGAGGTTCCCATGAAGATCAGCCCGACAACAGGCAAACTTACCTACGCCATGGCTAAGAACGACGAAGAGTTTAAGGCGCTGGCCGAACACGAAGACTTCCGCGTACAGGCTGTGGTAGCTGCACGGCTAGGCACTAAGTCCACGCTGGAAGAGACACGCACCCAACGCTTCATCGATATCTCCAAGCGCGGCGCTATGCCCGTCCCTGTGCGGTACTATGCTGCCCATACAGGTCGCTGGGGCGGTGACGATAAGATCAACCTCCAGAACCTACCGAGCCGTGGGCCTAACGCCAAGGTGCTCAAGCGGGCTATCATTGCCCCAGAGGGGATGACAATAATCGAATCCGACTCCTCGCAAATCGAAGCACGGGTGCTGGCATGGCTGGCCGAGCAGAGCGACCTTGTTGAAGACTTCGCGCAGGGCAAAGATGTATATAAGAAGATGGCCGCAAAAATCTATGGCATCGATGAGGCTGACGTTACCAAGGACCAACGGTTCGTCGGTAAGACAACTATTCTGGGATGTTTTGCGGCAGATACTAAAGTGTTGACTAAACGTGGCTGGTGCCCCATAGTCCAAGTTACAGACACGGATATGGTATGGGATGGGGTAGAATGGGTGGCACACGGGGGCGTAGTACCGCAGGGTATGAAGGAGACGATACGGTATATGGGGGTCGCTGCGACAGCGGACCACGAAATCCTGACGGAACATGGGTGGCAGGCGTGGTCCGGGGTAATTACAAACCCTTCCCTTTTGAAGTCGGCACTATGTTTGGCGAACTCAAAGTCTTGCGGTGGGAACCAAAACAAGGGTCTGGTTGGCACCCCATTGTTAAATGTTCTTGCGGTTGGGAAGGTATGGTTGACCGCGCTAACGTCAAGGCTGGACGTACTACTCGGTGCAATGTCTGTGCCAAACGCGCTAGTCACCGTAAACGGTGGCTTAAGTATCAGTCAATACTACCAGATGATGGGCACAGGGAACGGTTACTCAACCGTATATCCTCATGTATCGCACGGTGCCACACCCCAAGCTGTAAAACTTACCCACACTACGGGGGGAGGGGTATTTTCGTGCATGAAGCATGGCGTAAGGATCGCGCAGCATTCCTTAAATACCTTATCACTCTTGATGGTTGGGATGAAGCTGGGCGTGACCTCGACCGTATCGACAATAGCAAGGGGTATGAACCTAATAACCTACGGTTTGCAACAAAGTCAGAAAATGCAAGGAACAAACGTAAGGTTGGAGCACTGCAAACAGAACTTGATGACTTACGATATCGCCTTCGCAGGGCCGAGGAACAGATACACAGTTGCGACAAGTGTCGGACCAATTATTGTACATAATTGTGGCTACGGCATGGGCGGAGCTAAGTTCCAAGCTGCACTATTGACGCAGGGGGTGGAAGTAACCTTGGAAGAAGCCAAACGCATCATCACCATCTACCGCGAAGAGAACGACAAGATCACCAAGCTATGGAAAGACGCAGGGTATATGCTCCGCGACTTGGCTAACGGCGATGTGCGGGAGTTTGGGCAGGAGGGAGTTCTCAGCGTAGACCCTGATGCCCCCGGAGTTATCCTTCCGTCTGGCCTGACCCTCCGCTACGATGGGCTTCGTGGGCATCAAAATGCCGATGGCACTGAATATACTTACCAAACTCGCAAAGGTCCGAACCGCATCTACGGCGGCAAGGTGATAGAAAACGTCTGCCAAGCTATTGCTCGTTGCATCATTGGTGAACAGATGCTACGTATTGCTAAGAAATACCGCGCCGTACTAACTGTGCATGACTCTATTGTCTGCTGTGTTCCCGACGATGAGGTGGCCTGCGCTAAGGCATGGGTCGAACAATCGATGCGTTGGGTTCCAGAGTGGGCTGCGGGTTTGCCTGTTAACTGCGAGGCAGGTGTGGGTAAAAATTATGGAGATTGCGTGTAGTGAGTGTAGCCCCTTGGTCGTTCAGTAAGCTGAAAGCATTCGAGCAGTGCCCGAAGCAATTCTACCACGAGAAGGTACTCAGGCAGTATCCCGTGCAGGAAACCGAAGCCATGACGTATGGCACGGCGTTCCACAAGGCGTGTGAGGATTACATTGGGAACGCGATACCTGTTCCCGAGAAGTTTGGGTACATTCAGTCATTGCTTGAAATACTGAATGCCAAGGAAGGCGAAAAACTTTGCGAGCATAAACTTGGCCTTACCGAAGACTTGGAGCCGTGCAGCTTCAACGCCGAGAACGTATGGTTTCGCGGTATTGCTGACTTGCTGATCCTGAACCATGAGGAGGGCAGTGCTTACGTGATAGACTACAAGACGGGAAAGAGCGCCAAGTACGCCGATAAGGGGCAGCTTGAGTTGATGTCTCTAGCGGTATTCGCGCACTTCCCCAACATCACAAAGGTTCGTGCAGCGCTCTTGTTTGTCGTGGCTAATGCCTCTGTAATGGAGTCGTACAAAACCGACGATAAGCCCGCCCTTTGGAGCAAATGGCTTGGCAAGTACAATAGCATGAAGAAAGCATTCGATGCTAATGTTTGGAATGCTAAGACATCTGGGCTTTGTCGGCAGCACTGTGCTGTGCTAGAATGCCCGCACAACGGAAGGAACTAGCCATGCCCTATACAAAGTCCCCTCGTCCTTATGGCCACGAATACCAGATGCAAAAGGCACGGGGAGAGTTGCCAGATCGTATGGAACGTCAGCGGGCACGGCGGGCTTTGGATGCCAAGGGCGTGGACCGCACGGGTAAAGATGTGAGCCACAAGAAGGCTCTCGCCAAAGGCGGCAGCAACAAGGACGGTTATGTTCTTGAAGCGCCGTCAAAGAACCGCAGTCGTAACGGGCACAAACCCGGCGAAAAGAAATAAAAAATAAAACTATCTGGAGAATCTGATGAAGATCATCGACGGTAAGGCGTTGCTGCTAAAGCTACGCAATCCAAAACAAGTCACTACAATTATCCCAAATAGCCGCATGATAAGCCAGCATGAAGTGCTGGTTAAGTGGGGTGTAGACGAAGTGTTCGCATTGCGGAACATGAACATAAAAGTGCCGTCCCCCATAGAGGGACGCTATGACTGGCCCGGAAAATACAAACCGATGGACCATCAGCGCACCACAGCAAGCTTCCTGACCCTCAACAAACGGGCATTCTGTTTCAACGAGCAGGGCACAGGCAAGACGGCAAGCGCCATCTGGGCCGCTGACTTTCTTATGAAGCAGGGGAAGGTGCACCGAGTGCTGATCGTATGCCCGCTTTCTATTATGGATAGTGCATGGCGGGACGATCTCTTTAGCGTTGCGATGCACCGCAGCATTGCTGTTGCTCATGGGGATGCCAAGAAGCGCCGTGCTTTGCTTGCACAAAATACTGAGTTCGTAGTTATAAACTATGATGGTATTGAGATAGTCAAAGAAGATATCGCCAACGGCGGTTTCGACCTGATCATCGTCGATGAAGCCACGCACTACAAGAATGCCCAGAGCAAGCGGTGGAAGGCCCTGAACAAGCTGGTAGGCCCCGACACGTGGCTATGGCTTATGACAGGCACTCCTGCCGCACAGAGCCCTGTGGACGCCTATGGGCTAGCTAAGTTGTTAGACTACACATCCGTGCCACGCAATTTTAACGTATTCAAAGATACCATAATGCAGCGCGTCTCGCAGTATCGCTGGGAACCCAAGGAGACGGCTACGGACACAGTCTATCGGATACTGCAACCTGCCATCAGGTTCTTAAAGTCCCAATGCCTCGACCTCCCCGACCTGTCGTACATCAAGCGCAAAGTCGAACTCACCCCACAACAGAAGCACTACTATAACCTCCTCAAAAAGAACTTGGCTATGGAGTTGGCTGCAACCCGCGTGACAGCGGTGAATGCTGCAGTTGCGATGAGCAAGCTGCTCCAGATTTCTGCAGGTGCAGTGTATGACGAAGATGGAGAGGCGGTGCGCTTTGACATTTCAAACCGCTACAATGTCCTCAAGGAAGTAATCGACGAAACAAGCAACAAAGTTCTTGTCTTCGTACCATTCAAACACGCCATCGAAGTAATCACAGAGAAGCTGCACAAAGACGGTATCGATACCGAGGTGATCCAAGGCAGCGTGTCTGCTTCCAAACGCACGGATATCATCAACAGGTTCCAAACTACCAAGAGCCCCCGTGTACTGGTGATCCAGCCGCAAGCCGCAGCACATGGCGTCACGCTGACCGCTGCCGATACCATTATTTGGTGGGGCCCTACCTCATCACTCGAAACTTACGCGCAAGCCAATGCGCGTATCCACCGTTCCGGCCAAGTGAACAAATGCACCATCATACAGTTGGTCGGTTCCCCCGTAGAGTCGCGGGTGTATTATCTTCTGGACCAGAAGATTGATGTACACACCAAACTTATTGATCTCTACAAAGACCTGATTGACTAGCGTATCGTTAGTCATTATATACAAGAAACCACCACTGGAGAGCATCACATGACAGTATCTATCGACACCATGGTCAAGGTCTATACTCGCGTCCGCGACAAGCGGGCCGAGATCAAAGTGGCCTTCGACGAAGAAGACAAAGCGTTGCAAGCGCAGCTTGATAAAGTTAAGCAAAGTCTGCTAGAGTACTGCAAGGAACATGGCGTGGAGAGCGTAAGGACGCAACACGGCCTTTTCTATCGCACGGTTAAGACGCGCTATTGGACGAGTGACTGGGAGTCCATGCACAAGTTCATCATGGAACATGGCGTACCCGAGTTCTTTGAAAAGCGTCTGAACCAATCGGTGGTGAAGGAGTTTCTTGAAGCAAACCCTGAACTCCTACCTCCCGGCCTTAACGTGGATGCGGAGTTTAACATCTCCGTGAGGAAAGCATGACTGACCAAGACAAAAGCCCCTACTCGACAATCGAAGAAGTGGCAAAGCATTATACCGTATCCGTTTCCACTATCCGTGCATGGGTACGCATGGGAGATATCCCCAAGAATACTTACATCAAGATCGGGCAGACCTACCGCTTTCGTATCCCGCTGATTGATGAAGCACTGATCCCCAAAGCTGGCCCAGCGGCCTAACACCTAGGAGAACCCAATGACTGAGATGACCCTCTTTGGAGGCAATAGCCTCGTCAGCGCCGACCTGCTGAAGTCCCTGCAAGATATGAACACCAACCTCGCGGGTAGCTTGGGCGGTGGCGGCAATCGTATCAGCATCCGTGGGATGCGCTTCCGGCAGTATGCTGGTGGTGAGCAGGTCGCCGTGTCCAAGGACGATGCGATGAACATCGTAATCCTTAATGCTGCACGTATCTCGCGCACCTACTTTCAAGGTACGTATGACCCCGATAACCCAGCACCGCCGTCCTGCTGGAGCGCCGACACCCAAGCCCCTGCACCGGAAGTTCCCGCTGAGCAGCGTATGTCTGACAAGTGTGCTACTTGCCCGATGAACATCAAGGGTTCTGCAAACAGTGGTACAGGTCGTGCTTGCCGCTTCAACCAGCGTCTGGCCGTGGCTATCGAAGGTGAACTGGACAAGGTCTACCAACTGCAGCTTCCGGCTACGTCGATCTTTGGCGAAGCTAAGGGTAACACCCCGATGGGGATGCAAGCCTACGCCCGCTTCCTACAGGCCCACAATACTCCGGCTATCGCCGTGGTGACGCAGATGTCCTTCGACGTTAACGCAGAGACGCCCAAACTGTTCTTCAAGGCTGTGCGCCCCCTGAACGAGGCAGAACTGCGCGTTGCGATTGAAGTAAAAGATAGCCCCGAGGCTATTAATGCGATTACCCTGACTGTTTCTCAGACTGATGGTGTGAAGAAGGCCGATCCGAAAGGGTCCAAGCCTTACAATCCCTATAAGGAAAAGATCGAAATAGAGGAAGCGCCGAAGCCCACACCGAAACCTAAGGCCAAGCCCGTCGAGGTCGAAGAGGAAGAAGTTGAGGAGCCGAAGGTCACCAAGAAGGCCGCACCAAAGGCGCAGGTCGCCAACAATGATCTTGCAAGCATCGTTGATGAGTGGGATGACTAATCCTCTCACAAGTCGGTAACATTGTGGGCGGGGGCTTTCCCCGCCCCTTTCGTAGATGGGAACAAGCGGTCATGGAAACATTAGAATTTCTAGAACGCGCTCTGGGGAACACAGGATTTTACTGCGTCTTTGCTGCACGTATCCGTGACGGCAAGAAGGTACAGAAATTCTATACTTCTAAGCGCGAGGTTATTGAGGCGGCAGCAAACTTTGATGCCGAGGGTTACGATGCCTATTTTGCCTTGGCTACGTTCAAGGATGATGTTTCACGCAAAGTGCCTAACATCGACGTAATGCACTCTATGTATCTAGACCTCGACTGCGGGCCAGAGAAAGATTACCCCTCGCAACCTGCAGCGATTTCGGCTTTGCGGGATTTCTGCAAAGCTACCAAGTTACCCAAGCCTGTAATGATCAACTCAGGGCGTGGCGTACACGTTTATTGGATGTTGACTACACCGTTAACATATCCCGAGTGGTACAAGTTAGCGAGTAAACTAAAGCAGCTTTGCAAGGACAAGGGACTACGTGCAGACAAGGCAGTAACCGCCGATGGTGCACGTATCCTACGGGTTCCAAGCACCCACAATTACAAATCCGACCCTGCACTCCCAGTGGGTTTTCTAACGGATCGTGCAAACAGTGTGTCAGTCGCCGAGTTTTCGGAACTTCTCAGCAAGGTAGATATATCTGAGTTTACCCCGCGCACCTATGCCCCACGCGAGACTGATGCCGTTATGAACGCCCTGCTTGCCAACCGTGAGAGTGTATTCAAAACGATTATGCAGAAGACTGCAGAGGGCAAAGGCTGCGCTCAGCTTGCCTACATCTTCAAGAACCGCGCTGAACTTTCAGAGCCTATGTGGCGGGCTGGCTTGTCGATTGCCAAGTTCTGCAGTGATGGTGTGAAGGCTGCACATAAGATTTCCTCTGGGCACCCTGAGTATGACCCTGCCGAAACTGAAGACAAAATGGACCGCATCAAGGGGCCATACCTCTGCACTCGCTTTGATGAGTACAATCCGGGGGGATGCGAAGGCTGTCTGCACCTTGGCAAGATCAAGTCGCCTATCACACTTGGTCAGCACGTGGTCGAAGCCGACGAAGAAGACAACCAACTCGTTGTTCATACCCCGCAGGGCGAGAAGCTGCACGTGGTCCCTAAGTATCCTGCCCCGTACTTCCGTGGGGCTAAGGGCGGCGTCTATATCCGTGCTACCGACGATGAAGGTGAGATCATTGAGCGGTGCGTCTACCACAACGACCTATACGTTACGCACCGTCTGAGCGACCCAGACCAAGGCGAGGTCGTTGCTATGAAATTGCACCTCCCCCGCGATGTGCCCCGCGAGTTTACTGTACCCCTCACTGCCGTGACTTCACGAGAAGACTTCAGGAAGTACATATCTCAACAGGGTATCACCGCATGGGGCAAGGACTTGGAAGCCCTTATGGTTTACACAACACAATGGATACATGAATTGCAAGCAAACAAAGAAGCTGTCGAAGCCCGCCGCCAGTTTGGTTGGACTGACGAAGAAATGACCACGTTCATCCTTGGAGACAGCGCCATCACGGCTACAGGGTTAGCGTATAACCCGCCGTCTTCCTCGACAGCACAGTTGTTCCATGCGTTTACACAGCGCGGAACACTAGGCGATTGGACAGAACTTATGACGTTCTACAATCGTCCTGCAATGGAAATTCATCAGGCCGTAATCCTCGCAGGGTTCGGCTCTATCCTTATGCCGTTTTCTGCAGTCCACTGCCTCACGATCCACCTCAACGGCGTAACAGGGCTTGGTAAGACTACTGCAATGCTTTCGGCGGCGTCTATCTGGGGCAACCCAGATGTGTATGTTCTGCAAGAGCGGGACACACAGAACCAACGAATGAATCGCGGGGAGATTTACCAGCACCTACCTTTGCTCATAGATGAACTTACCAACGCTTCGCCGAAAGAACTTTCGGATTTGCTCTACCAGATGACAAGCGGGCGGCAACGGGGGCGTATGAGTAGTGGGTCTAACGCGGAACGGCATCGCGGTATGCCATGGAAGCTGCTGTGCGTTACTTCTGCGAATGCGTCACTTATCGAAAAGATCGGTACACTCAAAGCTGCACCAGAGGCAGAGGCAATGCGTATCCTTGAGTATACGGTGCAGCCGCACCCACACATCAGCAAATCCGAAACGGATGCTCTGGCTAAGAAGGTCGTAGGTATCTACGGTCATGCGGGCCCTGTGTTTGCCCAGTACATTATTGAGCACCGCGAAGAGGTGCGGGCCCTGTACGAAAAGATGCAGCAGAAAATAGATACAGCAGCGAACCTTAATGCTGCTAACCGTTTCTGGTCGGCTGGGGCCGCAGCTATTCTCACCGCGCTGCTGGTCTGCAATAAGATTGGGCTACTGAACTACGACCCCAAGGGGATGTTCAGGTTCCTCGTTAACGATCTCCTGAAGTCCAACAATAGTTCAATGACGGACATGGCAGCATCTGCTCAGGATGTTTTGAACTCCTATGTGCTGGAGCACATCGACCAAGTGCTGCAGATCAAGTCCACTGAAGACCTTCGCAGCAAGCACGGTAATGGGCTAGATACGATCATTGTACCTGAAGCCCGCCCACGCTTTAATTTTGTGGCCCGCTACGAGACAGACCTGCAGAAGCTATTCCTTGTGCCGAAACCGCTACGGGAATGGTGCATCGCGCAGCAGATCAACTATGGGTCATTTACTGCAGAACTAAAAAACAAGATGGGTGCGAAGAAGATAAAGGTACGGTTGGGTAAAGGTACTCACATGAACCTACCGCCTGCCGATGCTATCGTCGTGGAGTTTGCAATCAAGGAACCCATAAGTGGTACGGAGATTACGTGACTTAGAACCAGATGGCTTAGTAATCACCGTAAGCTGGGGGGACATGGAGGTTGGTTCATCTATCTTTGTCCCCTGCATCAACGTAGACGCTTGTAAAACACAGGTTAAAGAGATCGCCAATATGTTTGGGTGGATCATAGTTATGCGGGTTCGGGTAGAAGACTACAGATTGGGGCTTCGCATATGGCGCACCACATGATATAGAACCCCTGTGGTAGCCTCCCTGCCATGGGTTCTCCAGACCCTACTGGCCCCAGCTAAACACTGGGGCCATTTTTTATTGGCTTAGGACGCCGTGATCCCGCAGCATGGTCTTTAGGTATGATTCCATAGCGGGGCTGAGCGTAACACCATTGTAGGTACGTGCAGTGGTCTTGTCGAAGGACTTTCCAGAGGCGTCGAGGTTGTCCTGCAAGATTTGCAGTTTGGGGGATTTTGCACGGACCTTGGCGTTATAGTCACGAATTTCCTGCAGTACCGCGGAAGCAGCTTTATAATCACCTTGCGCCCGCGCTACGTTATAGCGGTTCATAAGAGTACTACGCTGCTTATTCAGGGTCTTGTCGATGCGGGCTACGCCGCGAGTGACTTCCTCGCGATGTGCTAGTTCTGCAGGTTTGAAGCCGATGATCTGCCAAGCAATCTCACCTGTAGAAATATCCCCATATACAGGGTCACCGCGGCGGGTCTGTGCGCCCTCATTAGCGTACCGCCAAGTCTTCAGCACGTTCTTGACAACTGGAGGTAGCGTGTTTTCGAGCCCGCGCTGGAAGTCCCCACCGCCGCCTGTAGCTGCCTTAACCATCTCACCGATACCGCTAGCGACTTGGTTACCCGTGGACCATGCAGGGCCCCCAATAAGAGCGGCAACATAGTCAGCCGTGGACTGCGTATCGGCGTAGGGGTTTGAGCGGATAAGCAGATCGTTAAGCCCCATACGAGATGCAGCGTCCCCACCCATGATTGCGTTGATAGGGCCACGGAAGAACAACTCGCCGAAGGCTTTGCGGGTAACCATGTCCGCATCTTCCTCATCATCCCCATGCATTGCGTTGTACATCATACGGTACAAACCATAGAGCGGCACGCCAGATACACCTGCGATCAACGCGGTGGATAGTTGTAGCCCCATAAGTTGTTTGAAGGCAACGGCCCGTTGGGCCTTAGCTTCTGCGCTATCTCCGGGGAGCATATATCCGAGAGCCTGTGCTATCGACTTGGCTTGCAGGTAGAAGATGTTGATGCCGTACCCTTTGAACATCATAGCAATACGACCGAGACCGCTTTGGGCATAGCGGGAACCTGCAGCCAGCGTGTGCGTACCATGCATCTCCGCAGTCATGTACAGGGCTTCTTCCGCTGCCTTCTTTTGCTTCTCATCGTCCGTCATAGACTGTTCTTTTTGCGTAGGCTTCTTCCGCATACGGTCTAGTTCCAGCTTGTAGGAAACCATCATACTAACCTGACGATTAGAGCGTTCGACCATGTGAAACGGTAGCCCTTGCAGTGCATTCATCTTTTGCAAGAGCGTCCTGTTCTCCCCGAAACTCTCTGCGCCGAGGGTATCATAGGTCAAAGAGCGGTGCAGGAAGCCTTGCTCTGCCGCCAGCTTGATAAGCGGCTGCATCTCCTCCAACTCTTTGCGCTCAGCAGCAGTCAGCTTTAAATCTTTGCGTACCACATAGTCCTGCACACCGTTAACGTCTTGCAGTTCGTAGTAGTTATCCATGGACGGGCTAGCCCGCACGTTGACCGTACTCTTACCCATGTAGTCCGTAGGCAGCGTCAGGTTTGTATCGAACCCGCTGTTCAAGAACAGCTTGAAGGCGCGGCCCGTGACGCTTGCTGTGCGGCTAAGCCCGTAGCGGCTCGCCAGATACGGAGCCATCACAATCGGCACTGCCGAGAGGTTAACCAATGCAGCCGAGAGGTTACCAGCCAGCGTGTAGATGTACGCGAATTGGTTCATGGACTTAGCAGCATCCTGCCATGCCCCCTGCGGGGGGTTCAGCGCATTTTCTGCACGGGAGTTAAGTTCTTTAATCACCGCTAAGCGGAGTTGATCATCCGAAGCAGTGCCCATACCAGCAGCTTGGATATTCTCCTGCAACTCGCGAATGCGCGAACTGTATGGGTATCGTGCAGCTTGCCGCCCTAGGGTAAACGCCTTCATACGGAATGCTTCCAGTGCGTCTGGTTCAAAGCCACGCACGCCTTTACGGCCTTTCAGAGCACGAGCAAAGTTAGTCTCCGGCAGGGCATTCAAGAATAGTTCGGTGATCTGTTCTTGGGCTGCTTTACTTACGTTTCCAGCAGCCAGCGCGTTGAGTACATCACGTACAAACTTTGTTTCCGGTGCACCAATACGTCCTTTTTCCATACCCGTATTTTCATACAGCATGACTTCCGGCGCACCATCCGGCTTCAGCGCGACCGAAGGTACTTCCTGTTTAAGCATAGATACGACCCGTGCACGTTCCTCACGGGTCTCGAAGGACTCTTTAACAGTCTCGTACTCTTTGGTTTCAGGGTTCAGTGCGCTGTACTCAATCCAGAAGTCACCCCTACGGGCTAGTGGGAAGTAAGGTTCTAGCGACTGGAAATCAAAGAAGCGTTCATAAACACTACTTTTTAACGCACTAGCTATCTCTGCATCTGAGCTTAGCGCGTAATCAATCTTACCGCCAACAGCAGCTTTCATAGCCATAAACTGCTTCTTGTACATAGCCCGCATCAGGCGATAGAGCGCCTGACCCTCCGGCCCAAGCGACTTCCAGCTTTCTTCCATCTGCTTGAACTGCGCGGCCTTCTTAGGGTTAGCGTTACCCGCACGCCGTGCGTTCTTCTCGCCGTACTTACCCTGTAGTTCTGCCAGCTTGGCATCACGCGCTGCCGCAGTATCATATGACTGATACTGCACTCCAGTTTCAAACTTGCCCGTGGGGTCATACTTCAGCCAGTACTTAGTGTAATGTGCTTCCGTCTTCTCAGGATCAACTTGATGAATGGTAGAGAATGCCACAACCTTGTCGAAGGTACGCTTCAACTGCGGGAACTTTTTAACCCATGCTTCTGCGACCTTAAGCACCCCTTTGACTTCATCGTCAGAGCGTTTGGATGCAGCTTCCAACTCGTTCACAGCCTTAAGCAAATCGTAAGAGCCCGCAATTTTCAGTTCGTGTGCTAAGTCAGCCAAGGGCTGCAAGTGAAGGAATCCAAGTACTCCCCGCGCCAACATGGCAGCAGAGTTCTTAAAGAATGCGGCGGCACTGCGGGCCCAATCTCCACGGTAGGACTTGGTAGGCTGACCAAACTTGGACTCGTAGCGGAAGAACCCTGCATCGATATCTGTCAGTTCTTTTGGGTCGCCAGCAATGCGGTACAGGATACCTTGGTCGGGGTCAGGACGCACTCCTGTAACGTCAGACGAGGTGTCCAGCAGTTGGTCTAGGTGCATATCCAGATTGTCCATCAGCGAGCCTAAAGGCTTCGGCTGAGCACCAAAGATACGACGAGCAAAGTTAGCTACGGCGTTCTTGAACCGTTGCCATGCCGAGAACTTACCGCCATTGGGGTTTAGCCCCTGTAGCACATCACGGAAGGATTTGTTTGTGAATGCTTCGGCCACGAACTCATGGATGTTATTCATGCCGACAGTATCAGTGCCAAGTGCCTGCTGGGATTCCGCAAAGAGTTTAGTAAGTTGCTGCGTGATAGGCAGGTTGGGGTTGTTCAGCGCCTTATGGGTGATGGCGTGCACTACTTCGTGCAGGACGGTGACGTTGGTCAGCGCATACGGAGAACTCCGATTAATCAGGATAGTGTCCGTAGCCGGATCGTAGGCCGCAGCCGCAGTTTCCCCGGTAGAGGTAGACAGATCGTCCACCATACGCACCTGAGTATCTTTGACGTAGTTACGCAAGCGCATCGACAATATGGATAGGCGTGGGTCAGAAGATGTTTCCGAGATGCCACGCATTGCAGCCATTAGGTTGTTGTTTTCCAAGAAGTTTACAACGTGGTTAGCCAACGACTGTTCCAACGCCATCGCTGTAGAGAGAACACGCTTGTGCCATGGCAGCTTCGGCAGAGAAACAGGTTTGCTTTCCGCTGCACGTATAGCGCCAACTACTTGCGATAGTGTCGTAGGGGCACTGCTTGTATCTGTAACTTCCAGATTTTTGGCAGCTTTTATAACTGCTTTGGCTTTCGTGCGGGTGTTTACTAACGCCTCGTTGGCATTTTCGTCACTTACTTGTTCGTTCACATCTGCTTCAAAAAAAGCGGTGTACATTGCATTCTGGACCCGCCGCTTCGCGGCTTCTGCAAGCGCCTTTTCCTTAGCCGTAATAAGCGCATCAAACGCAGCGACTGTAGTAGGGTCTAAGTTACCTTCGGCCCGAACCCACGCTTCCGCTTTAGTAGCAGAGCTACCGCCAAGACCCTTGAAGTAAGCATCTTCAGCGATATTAACGGCATTCTTAAACCCTGTTACATCTGCTTTTTGCTCTGCCTTTTCCGCGGATACTTCTTCCGCGGTCTTGTTATCTGCACGGGCCCGCTTCTCGTTGGGGTCTGCAATGTGCTGAGCAAGAAGGTCTAGTGCATCAATCGGACGGTAGAACTTGCTGAAGTAATCGTAGGCAGACCCACCCTTTACTCCAGATGGTTTTTCTTTGGTGAGCAGTGTAAGGATTTTTTCTTTATCTGCGGAAGTAGTAAAGTCTTTGAGTTTCTCACGCCCTGCAGTAGTAGGTTGAGCATCGTCAAAGAACTTTTTGTACGCCACTTTGATACGGTCGAGCACAGCTTTGGGGTAGCTACGCGCTTTTGCAGCATTTTCGGCAGATTTTACGGTTTCTTGCTCCGAGAGTTCCGTGATCCGTGCCGTTAGCTTCTCTTGTGCAGCTACATTAGCCGCTTCTTCTACCGCTACGTTCCGTGCGCGTAGTTCGTCCTGCAGTTGCAGGAGTTGAGAAGTGGTATAGTTTTTGCCGTAGGTCTCGCTAAGAGCGGTAGATACTGCGTCAACCTGCCGCCCAGTGAGGTCAGTAAGTGGAGTTTTAGGGTCTATACCAAGGGCTACACCAAGGTCTAGTGCAGCGGGCTGTTCTCCCGCTGGTTCTCCAAGTCCGTCAGTACCATCTGCAGGTGTATCCAATCCTGTGTCGATAACCTTCTCAGCGTCTGCGGCGGGTTCAACGGTATTGGGCTTAGCTCCGACATTTTCCTCGCCGAGTCCAGCGTTTTCAGGGCCAGCTCCAATTGCTTCATCGTTAACAACTTCGCCATTTTGCACCTCTGATTTTGTTTTCGATGCCGCAACTACATCAGCAACCGCGTCAAAAGTGCGGATAGTTAAGTTTGGGTACTTAGCTTGTAACTGTGCGGCAATTTCTGCGTTTGCGGGGTTTACTAAAACACCTGTAATATCGGCAGAAGTCGGTTGCCCCGCCAAGCCTTGACGGAAGGTTACAATAAATGGCCCATCCCGGTATGCGTATCCACCCGGCGTAGTGCTGCTAGAGCCCGGAATTGCCGTAAGAGGCGCGGTGTTTAAGGTACGCTTTGCGTCAATGCCGCCATCCAACATAGTGGTAAGTTGTTTCAAACCCTGCGAGAGGGTGGGGGCTTTAGACATACCATGGGCAGGAATAAAGTTACCTTCTTTTTCAACCGCTTTGAACGCTGCGTTTGTAGTTACGTTACCTTCGAACCAAGCATCTGAACGGTTGGTGCGATTTTGTGTATCCCATGCTTTAGCAGTGTCTTCAAGCGTACCCGCAGGAGTGATTTCTTTAGCTGCAGTAGTTTCAGCAACTGCTTGCTCGACAGGAGTGCCTGTGTAAAAAGCGCCGTAGCGCCGCTTAAGAATGGCATCTGCGCGGTTGCGAGCTTCGTCAGATGCACCTGTACGGTCTTTTGCGTAGTTAAGCTGGCCCATATCCTCTGCGAGGAACGGAATACCTTCCTTACCGTACTGATGAAAGTCCGCGTCTTTCTTACCGATATCGAAACGGCCCCAGACCTTACCAGCCAATGGGGTATCGTCATACAGTACTTCGCCTTCGGCGTCCTTCAAACTATCGTTAAAACGAGAATTTAGATCGTTAGCAAGCGCGTTAGCGGCGTCTTTAGCACCGATATATACCGTCATGCCTTTACCAACTTGGTCGCTATTCTGCCCAACCTTATGGGGAATACCCTTTTCAGTCAGGTAATCTGAGATAGCCTGTTCAGACCCGGGCACGGGGTTAAGGTGCAGCTTCCAGCCTTCCGTGCCTGTCGGTGCAGTACCCGTAGTACCAGACGGAGGTACTGCGACCTCATCAGTAAGATCAGCCGGAGGCACTACTGCTGGAGCAATCTCCGTAGAAGTTTCTTTTGGTGTCTCCTGCACCGCAGGCTGGCCTATGGAATCCATGAATGCCGTAATTGCTGAAAACTTATCAGCGTTCTTCGGGTTAGCAATGTACGATGTAAGCAGTTCCTTTACCTTCACAGGGTCAGGATTGGGCGTGTTACGCACATACTTAGCTAACCCCGAGCCATGATGTATGCCGAGAGTCTTGAGGTCAGCCGGAGTAATTACAGGCGGTGCAGCGGCAGGTGCGCCTTCCGGAGTAACAGAAGCATCCGCACTGGGCTTCCCCGGAGCAGGTGGTGCTTGCGTAGGCACTGCACCGGGTTCTCCGGGGGCCGGGGGCGTAGTAGGGGGCTGGTTTGTACCCGCTGGCGGGCCGTTTTCTCCAATATCATCTGAACGACCATGAGCACCCACTGCAGCCAGCGGACCCCCAACGACACCACCAATCAGACCGCCCGCAATACCTGCGTCGAGGTACTCTTTGATAGCTGCATCGTCTGTAAGCGATAGACCAGCCTGTTGGCGTTCAATGATCTGCTGACCGACTTCCGTAAGACCTTCAGCAGCGGCACTTTCGGCAGTGCCTACCAAGCCACGAACAAAGATATTCTTGGCTGGTTTAACAAGCCCAGAGCCAATTAGGGTGATGCGGTCAGAGATAGCATCAAGGGCAGACTGTCCTACAGCGGCAACAAGAGCCGCCCCGGGGTCTACGGCTGCACGGCGTCCCGCCTTAACTTCAGCTTCCTGACGCTGGACGTTGCTACCGAAAGCAAATGGAGTACCGACCGCGGTGCCGCCGAGGATGGACGCTAAGCCCGTACCAATACCCGCAGCCGCAGCAGTTTCAGGAGCAAGTAGTACCGCACCCGCAGCAGCAAGCCCACCAGCAATAACTCCACCTGTGATAGGCGCAGTCTGCCCCAGACTTTCACCAAGGTATGAACCAAAGGAACCAATACCGTTGACATCTTCCCAGCGAGTTTCGGCGGGCATACTAAGATCTTTGAGGAACCCTGCGGTATCTCCAGACTGCCGCATACCAGCGCCAAAGTCCCGCAAGGACTCCAGACCCATCCCAGAGCCAGCGTACTCCACTGCACTACCAAGCGTCGAGTAAGCCGAGGATTTACCACGTTCAAAACCGCGCCCGATTGCACCGCGTTCGCTTTCAGGAGCCGCAAGGGGCTGGCCCATGGTATCTTGATATTGCTGAGCAAATACATCTTCTTGTTGAGCGATGTACTGCGCGATACGTGTGCGTTCAGTTTCAGATGGGAGGTCACCCCGAATGTTGAAGTTATAAGTGCGACCGCTCATACGCCCGGGGGCTTGGAAGTTAGCCATATCTGAACTCCATAGTTGGAGATACTATACGTGCAATAGTTGTGTTGGGCTAGAGGAGGTTTATGGTTGCGAGTCTGCAATATCCTGTTGTGAAGTCGGGTCAGCAGGTGCTTCACTTCCAGTAGCCATAAGCCCAGAGTTTAAGATGGCGTTCATCGTTTGGAAATTACTCATGGCAGTCTGGTAGTCATTTAGTGCAGATTTTATTTGCATCTGCCGTTCTGGTGTAAAGCTAGGGTCAGCAGGGTCCATACCCGGCTGATAGCCAAGTTGCGTTAGATTTCCAGCAGCAACATCCACCGCCGTTTTAGCGGCGGTAATGCGACGAACAGCATCTGCGGATACGCCAAACCCGCCAGAACTATTAGCGCTAGCTTTTGCAGAGGCAGCGGCCATAGCATCATTACGAGCCTGACGCTGCATGGCAATGTCGTACAGACCTTTGTTAAGGCCCAACTTAGTATCATCCGCAGTATCACGGGCTTTCTGGAATGCAGGGATAGCCGCTGCACCAGCTTCGCCGACCGAGGCCAAAAAGTTAGGCTGCTGCGAAGACATCATAGACAGGCCCATCTGTGCGAGGGTCATCCACTTATCCTGCTTGGCTTTTTTATCTGCGTTAGCCAACGCATCCATGATGGCTTGCTCATAGTCGGAAGGCTTAGAAGAACCGCCGCCACCGCCAGAGGTCGAAGTATCTTTTTTGGCCGCATCAGCGGCGGCTTTGTCAGCAGCAGCTTTTTCATCTGCGGCTTTTTTAGCGACAGCCATTTCTGTAAGTTGAGCAAGATCAACTGGAGTCCCCGGGGTAGGCGCGATTTCAGGAGTATTTGCAGCAATAGCGGCGGCACGCTGCGCCTCAATCTGTTGTTGCTCTTCGACAGTACGCCCCATAAGCGTACCTCCGATATCTGAAATACCACTAAAAAATATATCACCTATAGACCCGGGTGAGCTAAGCGGGTCGTAAGTACTACCTGTAATGGGCAAACCAGTACGGCTTACAGCTTTTCCGGGGGCCATCTTTACGACACCCCCACCAGCCATACGCTGTGGTTCACCACCCTGTGGAAGCGACATGATGCCAGTATTGTTAGTCATATCTGTCTGCGGTGCAAGCGATTGAGCCATATCCGAAGCGGGGCCTTGTGGCACACCTGCGGCGGCTACGACATCCTGTGCAACCGTAGTCTTGTTCTGATCAGCTTGCTGGGCTTGGAAGCTATCACGCATCTTCTTGCGGCGGTTTAACTCCGACACAACAAGAAATGGCGGCGTGTCCTGCGAAGGCATTTGTATAGCTTGCGTAAGCTGTTGATCAGACAGGTTCTTCAGGTTGTCTTGAAGCTGGATAATATTCATAGCCATGATTGTACCTTACCCGAAGAGCGCGTTGTAGCCGCCGACCGCTGCAAGCCCTAGGCCCAGCCCCTGCTGAAGCATACTACCTTGTGCGGGGGTAGAAGTGCCCGTAGTTTGCCCAACACCTGCCAGTGGAAGTCCTTGCAAGATGTTAGAGAAGTTGTTGACTTGATTCTGGTTGTAGTCCCGCTGGTTCGTAAAGTTATTGTAACCTATATCCAAACCAGCTTGAGTTTGTGCCTGTTCTTGCTTACCTGCGGCTTCCAGCAGACGAGCAGCTTCAGCATCACCAGAGCGTGCACGGGCTTCCAGCGACGAAAGTTGATTAGCCATGTTGCCTTGCAGCTCAAGGCCCTTTAGGCCCATCTGATTGTAGTTGTAGTTCTCGCCAGCTTGACCAGATTGTACACGGGAAAGTTCCGAAGCACGGTCGCGCTCGTTTGTCATGCGAGCCTGACGATCAGTCTCAAACATCTTCTGCGCGTCAGAGTAGGCATCCCGCAGTCCAGTGGCTTGCGTCATGTTCTGGCGATTTAGCAAATCGTTTTCGGCCATGCCCTGCTGGACAGCTTGACGAGAACCACCAAAAGCACCAGCTTGCACAGCCTGTGCACTGCGTCCTGCGTTCTGCGTCTGGTAGTCCCGAGCAGCTTGCTCATTCTGCTGACTAAGAACGTTCTGGACGAAAGGGTTCATGTACTGAGTAGCCGAAGCGGCGTCAAAGGTGCCCGGGCCCGAGTAGTCAAACTGAGAATACTGGTAGGGATTAGCGTTTGCAAATGCGCCAATACCCGCGGAAGCATTGCGGGTCATATCCATAGCTTCGGCGGTTCCCGGCTGACCTTGCGTTGCAAGGTTGCGGATCATCTCATGCGAACCAAGGATATCAGTGTTGGTATCGGCTAGACGCTGCCCACCGTATGGAGTGTAGGGAGTAAGAGACGCAGTCTGCGCCCGATTGAGCATATCACTGAAGTACTTCTTGTACTCGTCAGGGATAGCGGTTGTCGAATTGCTTGTTGCTGCAGTGCCCATATCAGTTCCCCATCTTTACGATCACGCCGGAAGCACTTTGTCGGCAGAGACTTTTTTCTGCTGCGTAGTTTTACCATGCGCGGCAGCGCGTACACGATCTAACATCTTGTCCATGTGCTCAGCACCAGCATCCGAAGAGCCATTACCAAGTGCAGATACTACATCTGCAGGGACAATATACTCGTTATTTGCAAGAAGTACATCGTGCCCATTCTCAACTTTGGCAGGGATGCGGTCATTCATACCATCACCCGGGCCCTTCAACATACCCTCACTACGTGCAGCAGTCTGATCTACTTCACCAGATTCTACCTTGTCTACAAGGTTACGCAGGGCATCTTCGCCGTACTTAGCAAGGAATGCACCGAGTACGGGGCGTGGGTCTTCAACTTGACCCTTGATGGCTGCAATTGCCGTAGAGATAAGATCTTTTTCGTTGCCCGCCGGAGGCTGAACGGGCGGTGCGGAGTCAGGGATATCCATGATACCACCTTCGGCGTAGCGCACTAGACCTCCGGCGGATTCACCTGTAGCAGGAGTACCCGGAGTACCAAGCAAGTTGTTAAGATTAAACTTGCTGTCACGTTCTTCTTCAGGAAGTTTGTCTTTCCACGCGCCCTTACGGCTTTCTGCCCAACGCTTTTCTAATTCAGGGCTAGCTTCAGGGATACGGTTAAAGATACTTTTCTTGTCACCTGCAGGGCGGATACCGAGTGCATTTCCAATAAGGGCATACTTACCGCCACGGAACTTGTCGCCGGAAGCACCGAGACCACCACCATTGACCGCATCACGTGCAAGTGCGCTGATGCCACCATTCTGCAAATCGTAAACAACCGCACCGAGCCCGTGGATATTTGTGCCGGGGTTAGCATATGAACCGTTCATACCCCCACCGTTGACCATATCCCAAGCGTTCTTGTAACCTGCCCCGGGGCCACCGCCATTGATACGATCCCAGAAATTTAAGTATTCTTTGGCTGCAGTGTCTTTAGCCTCAACAGCACGAACAACCGAAGCGGCGGAGTTTCCACCGTTGTTTCCGTCAGTTTGACGATCCGTGCTGCCGCCCGGAGTAGCGCGTTCGGAAGCAGCAGCTACTGTTTGTTTAGCGGTATTAGCTCCGGTGCTGTAGTCTTTGGTAGTACCGCTGCCAGATTTAAGTTCTGCGCCAGCCTTGGTGGTATCACCACCGTCATACATATAATCTACATAGCCACCTGTGGCTTTCTTCTTAGCTTTTGCGTCTTTTTCGCTCGTATCGTTTTTGACAGGAGGCAAGAAACCATAGTTGAACTCAGGGTCAATACCGGGGCGGTAGCCGGGAGGTGGCATAGCCATACCGGGAGCAGGTGTAGTGGAGGCGGTAGACAGCGAGGTAATCCCAGCCCCAACGGCGGGCTTAGTAGGAGCAACGGTAGGGGCTACAGGAGCAGGAGCGGTCTGACTAGCCAGCCACTCTTGGAATGGAACATTTGCCCCAGAACGGAGGTATTCCTGCATCTGGCCTAGGAACTCTGGAGAGTACATGATCTATCTCGCTATCTGTTCGTTACTGCATACTAGCACAGGCTAGATAATAAGTTCCATACGAAGTTTATGGGGCCTTAGTTATCTGGCCGACACCGCCTGTCGCAGACAGCCCGCCGACATTCGGTCGGTTAGCCGCTGTTACTTTTAGGAAGTAGTTGCCGTCACGGAAGACCGCTCCGGGCTCCAAGCCTTGGTCGTTGTCCTGCAGTGCGGTGAACACAGTAAAAGTGTTACGCCCTTGGCCGGGGTTCTGGATTTGCTGTTGGTACAGCGCGAACACGCGGGTGAGTTCCGACATATAGCGTGGATCGTACTCTTTCGGCGGTACCGGGAATAGCGGGGCGGGTATGTTACGTGACATATGTTACCTCCGCCCGTCTGTACGTACATCAAGGCGCGGTGCGCCGAGACGCCATGTGGTACCAACTTCATCACTGGATATCTTGAACGTGAAGCTACGCCCGCGCAGGCGCGTGAATACTTGGTGCGTAAACTGCTCGACAGGATACGAGCTTGTCTTTGTAACCACGTTATTGTTTGTCTGGCTGAAGTTTGCACCGGGGAAGTTTGACATCATAACGGTAAACGTAGCCTGCGGGTTTACTGTAGCCGAGTTGCGGAACGTAATGTCAGGGATCATGCGCCAGATAAAGGCAAAAGAGTCGCCGTCCCCAAGGTCTTGCCCCGTAGATTCGATATACGCGGTTATCCCTACAGGAGGGTTCTGGCTACCATCGTCCGTGCCAAACTCGTGCTGGTAGATGTAGCTGTCAGCAGGGGACGCAGCGATTGGGTAGATGCCGAGGTTCTTGTGAGTCCATGCACTGCGGCTCATTGTGCCGAAGTACCAGATACGCTGTTGGTAGTTGTAGACTACGTAGGAGTCGTTATCGGTCGGATAGTAGTCGTCTTCGGGGCGCGCAGCGCTCTGGTAGAACCACCACACTTCCCCGAAGTTAATGTTGGCCCCAGCCACGACTTTCTGCGTTTGCGAAGGGTCGATGCGCAAAAACACGTAGTCTTTTACCTCGCACGGGATTTGCGTCACGGTACCGTTGTAGACGTAGAAGTCGCCTTCACCCATCCAATACACAGCGTCATCCACAGCAATCGCTGCGTTGGGGCTCGTGATAGAGATATTGTCTGAGACCATAGTCAGACCGAAAGTAAACGGCGGGCCTAGATACTGCAGTGCGTGCACAGAAGTATCTGTGATAACAATTATCTGTTGCTTGGTTTCCACCGCCGTAACGATAGCAGACCCGGAACCGATACGGATGGACCCAGCGCTGTTTGTCGGCAGCGACTGCCAATCGGTTAGGTTTTCGGCATCGCTAAAGCGGATCAGTAGCGGGTCTTGCGTCCCGATGCTAAACTCATCGTCACACCCAAAAGCAAGCACATGACGATCATTGTCGCTCACCATAACCTGCTTCGCGATAGTCGGTGTTTTACCTGCGGTAGCTCCGGCCAAGGAGGATAGCTCCACGGCACGGGGGAACGCAACGCTCTTGGCCCAGTAGTAAATACCGCCGTTACGCACGTTAAACAGCAGGTTTTCACCATAGTTGTCGTGCCCCCACAGCCGAAGCTGCGCACCGGGTACTGTTGTACTAGCAGGATCACCCCACCCGGTTGTCGTCGGCGGCGAAGAAGTCCCCCCAGTACCAATACCGCCCCAAACCCCTGCGCCCCAACCTGACCCAATGATAGAAGTGTCTAGACCCGTGTTGATCTGATACGCAGCGGTGACTGTCCCGCCGCCAGTTACGCCCCCTGCAGCGGCGGACCCCCCAGTATTTATGGTATAGGTATCACCCGTTGGGGTTGTCAGGACTTGGTGTTCTTTGTTTAGCTGGGCAGGGGTGATTCCACTTACTGCGGTAGCCCCAGAAAAAGTAACAAAGTCACCCGGAAAGCAACCATGAGCAACATCCGTAACGGTGACAATCCCAGACCCTGCGGATACTGTTGTGAAGGGGTTTGTTAGCGTTGCGTTGGGGAGCCGAAGCGGCGTGATGTCGTTATACTGACCGTTACCGTACACATAGTATTTTAGGTTAGTGCCGAATCCGAGGTATTCGTTGCCGTCGAGTGCCACCCACGGATGGATGGCACGGCAAGTGCCAAGCAGGGCGGCAGAGTTAAATTGCTGCCACCCACCGATTTTTTCGGGGTAGCCCATACGGAAACGCACTTTATCTGCGTCCCACCAGCCGCCTTCGTCTGAGTACGCTGTGACTTCGCGGTTGAGTCCCGGCTGGAACTGAAGCTTCATTAACGGCATAGCAGCCTCCTGTTGCCGGGATTATACTACGAGAGGTTAGAGAGTCCAACCTTTGCGCTTAGCCACCGTGTAGATAGCCTCGTTTGCGGCACCGACTGCGCCTGCTATAACAGTAACGAGGTCCGGGTTACCCGCAGCAATATCGGCAGCATGAGCTCCAAGAACTAAGCCAACGCCGTAACGGATCAAAATACGAGCGATAGGTGCGTACATCTTATTTTCCCTTAATGAGCGTCAGGATGACGCGGATGATCAACGCGATAAGTGACTCAGGTTTTTCTTCCGCTGCAGTTTCTACGTGCATATCTGCAATGGGAGCATCTTTAGACATGAATAGTTCGACTTCAGCGATACGGCGGTTTACAAGACCTTTGACAACTTTACCACCAGCCTTGTTCCACATATGGAATGCGGCAGAAGCTCCGGCCTTATTACCCTTGTTAAGTTCACGAAGCACCGTAGACTTGGTAAATGCCCCAAGGCCGATATTGTAGGAAAGCAGAACCAGCGCTCCAAACTCATTATCAGAGACAGGTACTTTAATCCGAGCCTCGACTGCAGGCGCAAATTTATCGAGCGTCTTATGAAGCAGGTCGTCTGCTTGTTCTTGTGTGATCTTCATACCCTCACGGGGCTCGATCCCCACACCTGCGTTTACAGTTGTGCCGTAGCCAATGGTCCACACACCGACTATGTCTTGGTACGCAGTAAGCTTGCAGCCTTCCCAGCGTTTGAGTAGTTCTATAGTGCGCTGATTTACGATCATTTTTTCTGCATATCCCTTTGAATTTCATCCAACTTGAGCAGGATCGTCTTGATGCTTTCCCGCAACTCTTTGAACTCGCGGTCGTGGTTTTCTTTAACCAAAGCGTGTTCAGATTGAATTACAGCAATCTCGGTCGCGTGGGCCTGTGTCGTTTTGTAGTGCATCCACATGAACGCGATGATCGGCACGATTGCGAACTGCAAGATCACTTTGATGATTTCCATCATGTCGGGGTCTTGTTGCATATCGCTCACTCAGCAGGGTATGGATAGCGGGCTTTTATCTCAGACACCTTAGCAAACCATTCATCTATTGTTGCTTCTCCGCGTTGTGCTTTGAAAAATAATGGGTCCGCTTCATTGCGATATGCTACGGAACGGGCCAATTCTTGTTGCTTGAACGTAAGAGGTTCAGGTTCTGGCTCAAGCAATGGCGTAAATACGCCATCCACATAACCGCCGCCGATCTGACAACCTTCAGTGGCTTCAGGCCATTTAGCGCAGAAGTCTGGGGTATTGCTTGGATCAACAAGAATGATGTTTGTGACGATGCCGTTTTTGATGTCAGCCTTATTCATTATTTAAACTCCATGATCATAATGACCCCAGAAGCCCCACCTGTATTAAAACCACCCTGTCCGCACCCACCAGAGCCATATGGACCTGACCTATCTCCACTAGACCCCCAAAAAGACCCGCCTCCAATGTTTTCGGAATTTCCTACAGAGCCGTATCCGCCTCTTATGTTTATAGAGCCACCAGTGGCATTCCCTCCTGATCCAGCATTACTAGTGCCTCCAGAAAAGCCCCCGCCGCCAGAAAGCGTGGATAGTGTAGAAGCGCCAGCAGCAGCGCCAATAGTCGCAGTCACTGCTCCAAGAGATATTAGGTTAAGAACGCCGATAGCAGTCGCACCAGCGCCCCCACCTCCCCCAGTTGAATATCCATTTCCGCCTCCCCCAGTGACAAACGCAATTCCCCACTTGTAACCAGCGGTAGGCGTATAGGTTCCAGTTGCGGTAAAGGCTTGGATGTTTACGCTAGAGCCAAGTGCTGCAATAGATTGCGATGTGCGAAGCGGCGTCATCAACTTGTTGGCGTCAGTTCCAGCTTCGGCTTCTGCTTGAGATGCCAAGATTGGTGCAAGTGCAGGATTACCAGATACACCATCACCATTCGTAACCGTCAGGGATGAGTTTCCAGTAATGGTTCTTCCAGTAAATGTGTCAGCAGCAGTCTGCGTCATCAATCCATTTGTATTGAATGCCGCTAGTGCCGTTAGGGTAGCATCAGAAGCTTGCTTGGCACCTAACTGCGTTTGTATTGCTGATGTTACGCCGTTGACAAAGTTTAGTTCAGCAAGAGTTGTTGTTGCAACTGCAACCTTGCCAGACACATCAGAGGATAAGGCGCGGGACACAGTGAGGTCGGATGTGGTGATTGTGGTGGCAGCACCAGTGATGGTCGCCTGACCACCAAGGTTTGATAGCGCCGTAGCTGCGCTGGACGCCCCTGTGCCTCCATCAGCAATAGCAAGGTCAGTAATCCCCGTAATCGTACCGCCCGTGATAGCCACGCTGCTCATGGAAAGGAACGAAGTGAAGTCAAACACAGCCGCGGTTGCGCCCGTGCCGTCCGTGTAGATCAGTTTGGAAGCGCCGTTGGTGATATTTACCGTAGCACCGCTGCCTTGGTAGATTGTAACCGTCTGGCCGGAGGAGTTCTTAAAGAAGTACAGCTTGGTAGCGTCTTGTGGCACGATGTTGACTTGCACTGGGACTGTAGCCCCGGTGAACGTGATGACAATATACTGGCCGGGGGACAACGTGCCGTCTGTGGTCGTCAGCGAGTACGGGCTCGCGACACTATACCCAGCCAGAGAAATGCTTGCGACACCGTTAACGAGCCTGTCTAGAATATCGTAGTTTAGGTTAGCAGTGGTGCCCCACGTACCCGACTGTTCCCCGTTACCCGGCTTTTGAATGCCGCCGCTGGAAGTATATGTGCTAGGCATATTGTATCACCTCATACAGTGGTCGGAGACCAGACAGGGTTCTGGGCAGGAGTTACGTCACTATACCCTGTAGAAGTAGCTGGGACAACACCTACGTAACTAGGAGCTTGGTTAGGAACCACATTCGAATATGCAGCGGATGTGCCGGGAGTAAGCGGGTTATATCCGGGAGTTTGCCCGGGGACGATAACCCCCCAAACAAGTGCGTTACCGACACGCCCGAATGCGGAGACACCGAATACGTACACCGTGGACATAGTGAAGTCACCTTATGCAATCCGAATGACGGTGTTTGTGGCGTCAGCAGTTGGGAACACGATGGTGAAGTCACCAGCAGTCGATGTCTTATCTGCACCGAAATCCAAGACAACAACGGTCGGATTGGTCAAGCCAGCAGAAGAAGTTGTGTTGGGAGTTGTGTTATAAATCAAAGCGCCACGGGCAGTGATGGTTGCTGTGGTGAAGGTCAAGTCGGCAAAGTCAGCGAATGCCGTGGTCCCTGAGTTTACTGCGGTGATGTTGGTCAATGTACCGCCGCCAGCGGCGTAGGATCCAGATGCCCCAACTTCGTTGGTCGCGGTATATGCCGTGGTCGCAGCGGTGAAGGATGCTGTGTTGGTGTACAGAGCCAACTTGAATGCATCACCTGTGGTAAGCGTGAAGTCATGGCAACCCTTCAAGAGTTCTGTCTTGAAAGAGGTACACATCGCATTTCCAGTAAACGCCATGTCAGATCCTCCTGATCATTTCAGCGAGGTCGGCATGACCCGCAGATTTAAGCATATTGTACACAGTTGTGCGATCACTTGCGATGGCCTCATGCATATAGATAGCAACGACCTTTTCGATGTGTTCTTTGAATGCCAAAGCTTGCTCACGGATAGCTGGAGGCGCTGTATCAGCTACATAGATCAGTTTATCAGCACAACGCGCTGCAAGCTCTTCAGGGTTAAAGCCACGATTATTTGTTGTGTGCACCTGCACGAGAGGGATGTCCCTCGGGATACTCATATTTCCAGCGCTCATGTGTTGGTCCTGATCTGTCCATCGCGATAGTCATCGCGCTTGCCACGTACATCAAGCATACCGAGGTTCATAAGTGCCGCTTGATAACGTTCACTATATTTAGCCATAAGGTCTGTATCGCCCTTCATAAAAGTATAAGCCTCAATGAGACTACCATACAAGAGCACAGCTTCAGCGTTTTCACCAAGCCATGATGTTCCAGAAGTCACGATAGAGACTGGATTGTAGAAGTAGTGCAGCTCTACTTGGTAGTTGGCATCGGGGGTCGGGCCCAAGATAAAGTTACCGTAGGTAGACACAGGGCCATCGCCGTCAAACTGTGCGTAATACTTGGGAAGCCCGGTCACTGTGGGTGACGGGTAAGCCTCACGCATGAAGTTCACGTCTTTGTCGATCAAGTATTGGTAGTTCCCATCGCCATCAATGACAGCGATGGAGAACACCGTGAGGAAGTCGGTAGGACGAGCGAGGTATTTGTTCCCGCTCGTCAGAGAGCCTGTGACGTTCTTCCGCAGTTCGGGGATCATCACCGACCGATAGATACGCTCCTCAGTCTGGCGAACGAACGTAGGGATGTTATCCACAAACGTGGTTTCGTTGTTTTCAGTGTAATCCTGAATAGCCTGACTAAGTTCTGTGTAGTTCATGATTTAGCACAATCCCGTGAAGCGTTTGCCGCGGATAGCTGCACCAGCACCGCGAACAGTACCGCCTGTTTTCATGCCACCGCCATAGTTCATCTTCTTGACTGCGCCACCCATAGCCATCTTCTTGGGGGCATCGTGCTTCTTGTCAGCAGCAGATGCTTCGTGCTGCTTCATGGTCATGCCAGACTTCTTAGCCATGGCCTTGTCTTCCCGCATATCCTTGGCAGTACCCTCTTTGACCATGCCACCTTTAGCCATACCACCGCTACCAATAGCACGGCCAACTGCAGTTCCTGCATTTCCGGCGGCTTGCATAATACGGTCCACCATGCTCATATTCTTGCGGTACTTACTTACCCCAAGTGCCCCGCTAGTATCTGTTTTTTCAGGACGAACGTAATTGGATGCCTTTGTACTTTTTGCTTGACCTTGACCTTGACCTTTACCGATACCGGTACGGCGCTTAACTTCGTTACCAAGAGACTCAGGCATACCAGATGCTTTGCCCGCAGGGCGCACAGCCGGATCAAGCGCTTTAACAGTAATTTTTTCAGTGGTGATGCCTTTCAGCTTTGGCGCGGCCTTCTTAGGGGCAGCAGCTTTAGGCGCGGCGGGCTTAGGCGCATTCATTTTGGCTTTTTCAGCCTTGGTGAAGAAACGACGAGTCTTGAACCCGGAGTTCTCATCATTGTTGCCTTGGACCCACTCGAAGTCCACGCCTTCTTTATAGTTGTCGTTATCGCCTTGAGCCATGATGGCCTCCTTAGGTGGTAGTTACGGTTACAGTTCCTACTGAGCCTACCATATATTGAATAGGATTCCCAACAGGGTTCCAACCCCACAGCGCGTTTGCTTCTGCCTGTGAGGTGTCAGGGCGCGGGTCTTTTAGGGCCTGCGGATCGTTGATCTTGAGACGCCCGAGATACAACTGCGGATGGTCAGGATCGACAACATCTTTACCGACACGAAACCCTGTGCGCCGTCCTAGTTTAATCTCCCAGACAAGTTCACTTAACGGGTAGCGCTTACCCGTTAGGTCACAAAATCCAAAAGCTTTACTACCACGGGCATATGCGGGCATATCAGTTACCTAGCATCATGGAGTTAAACGGGGTAAACATAACTGAAGAACGATCACGATCTTCGTCAGCGGCAAGCTCAAACTGTTCATCGTATATTTGCTTGAGCATAGGAACCAAAGCCTGCGACTTAGGCTTCTTCATAGCGATGTAATACGCAAGGCCTGCCACGAGGGCAGGCACAAAGCGCGGAGGTACGGAGGTCGTGTCACCGCCAATACCCGAAGCCAGACCGTCAATACCTTTCAGGCGGTAGTACGCAACCGTGTACGTCTGAGTGTTATCAGGCACAGGCCACAATGTGAACTTTGTCTCTGTAGCAAGACGTTGCACAAAAATCTGTGTAGGACGGCCTGTGATCAACTTATTGGTTTGCTGCGAGTAAGTAGATACGCTGATGCGCTCTAGATAAGTATCTACCTGTGTAGTTCCTGTGGTGGTACGTAGTTGGTGCTCAATTATGTCAATTGTGCCCGTAGGTAGCGTGTACGTGGCAGTTCCCGAAGTCAGAGCTTGTGTACCAGCTTCAATTGTAAACAAGTTCAGGCCCCGATTCTGCCACTCTAGGGTAAGCAGATTGAGACTACGGCGGGCCGTCTTCAGGTCATAGCCCGACTGCATTTCGAGGCCAGCGCGTTCGTAGGCTTCCTCAAACAGTTCTGGCAGATCGGGTACAACAACAGCCATGGTTACTTCCTAAACTTTGCCGTCTTGGCGGCGATTTTCTTCGGCTGCGCGACGAACTGCTTACCCGCCGCCGTGCCAGCACGCTTTGCCTTTGTAGTCGCAGCATACTCTGAAGTTGTTAGAGATTCACGAGCTTTCTTTGGCAGGTAGCGCTCCCCGGTTTTACCCGAGGGCTTACCACTTTTAGTGCCCCAGTCCTCTTTGCCCCACTTAGACAGGGACTTCTGAGCAGAGGTCTTTTCGCCAGTATATGCGCCGCCTTTGTCCTTATAGATTTTCCCAGCAAGTTGCATAGCCCGGGCGGAATGCTTACCACCCATCTTGGCCTCAGCTTCAGATTTAGACTTTTCCCACAAGGCTTCGTTGGTGCGTCCCATAACCTAGTACACCTTTGCGCCAGATTTACCGCGGGTAGCGCAGCCGCAGCCACGCACTGAACCACCTTTTTTCATCATCTTTGGCATAGGAGCTTTGGGATCAGGCATAGGAGCAGGGCCCGTGGAGTAGCTCACAGGGTTAGCGGGAGTAATGCGTGAAGGGATATTTGTAGCCATCTTCATGCCACCCTGCTGAGCCGCAGCCGCGATGTCGCGCCCGCGGGTATTCATCATGTCGGTAGGAGTTACCATACCACCTACGGCCATTTTCTTAGCTTTCTGACGGTTGCCAAAGAGCTCTTTAGTCATGCTACCGCGACCAATTGCCATCTTACTCTCCTAGCATTTCCATGCCCTCAACGAGAGGGCTTTGCGGGTAGGCTTACCGTTCTCATCTTTCATAGGCCCCGGCATCCCGGACATCCGGGCACAAAAAGACTTCTTGCGGGCAGCATCCTTGGGGGTCTTCGGACTTGGGGCGGGCGGCTTCAACCCCGGCTTACCGGGATTGGCCTTGTTGTATGATGCGCGACCCTTGGCATTGAGACCGCCAGCGGCGCTCTTGCCTTCAGCCCTAGTCCAAGCCGGAGTCTTAGCCATTATGGGGCAACTGGCGGAAGGCTGGCGTTGAACGCAGCACGGGCAGCAGAGATACCCTCATCAGGTGTAGCAACACCATACTGAGCCATGTAGGACAGTGCCGCCATGTTCATTACCATGTCCACATAGCCCTCATCAGTGGTGATCTCAGTGGTGGGCTGGACGTAGGCGGGTACGGTGGTGACGATGTAATCAGTCATTGGTCGGCTCCTTGGCTTGAGTGGCTTCTTCCAGTTTATCAAGAAGCGTTGCGGCATCTTTTACTGCGCGAAGACCTAGTGCCTTTACGCCAGCATCCAGCAACCCAGCGAGGGCTTGGACTTCTTGTTCGGTGAGGGTGAGGGTGATCATGTTAAGTTCCCACTACAACTGCGCCAAGGTTATTCCAGAGAATGCCCGCGCCGGGGTTTGCTGTTGGCAGTCCGGAGATATACAGCACATTACCAGATGCCCCAGTGCCAGCGCCCTCAGGCTTAATCTCAGCCACGCCGCCAACGCTCATAGTCTTGGTCAAGCGGCGGTAGTTTGATGCGTCAGTGTATGTGCCATAAAGGCGATGGGTCTGAGCGGCTGTGCTGTTGCGTTGGGCGAGTGTGTTGGCTGCGTCACGGAAAAGTGTCAGGTCGGGATTTTCATCCGCTCTGTTTGCATTAGGACACCAAAAAAAGTTTGATGTTGCCCCAACACCTATCCCCGATGTTCTCATTACAACAGAACCAAAAAGAGAATTGTTGACACCAAAAAATATGCCCGGAGAACCAGAGTTCAGTTGAATACCATAGTTTGCTGCACTTAGCATCTTTATGTTGCTAGTGGTTCCAGTACCAGAAAAACCAATATTTGCTGTTTTATCAACGTTGAACTTACTCGCACCACCAACCTGCAAGTCCATCAGCAGACTTGCAGAAGCAGAAGCAGTATCTGTGACGTTCATCTTGATGGCAGTGAAGGTAGTGCCAGAGGCATTCCATGTGTCAGCGAGGTCGTAGATATAAGCCATGATCAGGCCCTCCGTTCAATGATGGCGTTGAAGCGGTCAAGCACCGCCGTGTCGTCTCTGGCGAATATCGTAGGCGAGATGTTGTTAGCAATGTTGACACCCGTCTTACCGCCAACCCAGCTTTCGGTGGATGTGATCTGCCCTGTGGTCAAGTTAGCCCCAAAGCGCACGATCAGGCTGTAGATGCGCCCGTTGAAGGGGTTTAATGTTCCTCCACGGCGACCGATGTAGAGTGGGTAGGCTAGGTAGTTGCCTGTGCCTTGGGTAGTCAGCGTTGAGCCAACCTGTACGCCATTTACACGGACCAAGTTTGATGGCCCTGCAATGTCGCCAAGCCCGCTAACGACGTTTGTTATAGGCGAAGTGTAAGTCGCCACTATATTATTTTGTAGTGTCGTTCCCTTACTGATAAAATTGTAGTTTTCAGCAGCACCGTTTGGTGCAGTAAAGGCAAAGACACCTGCGTTTGCTGAAGCCATAGCTGACATCTCTGCAACAATGGATTGTGAAGCATCACTCAGCTTCCGCACCCCAGCAAACACCTGAACCTTGTCGGTGGCTGGTGTGATCGTACCCGTAACCATGCCGTCATCCACGCCGTCGAAGGATAGGTAGGATGCAGACTGAACGCCAGCCTGTGTGACTTCGTATTGCGTCACGACTTTCTGATAGGCTGTGGCGGTGGCAGAGGCTTCGAATTGTGCGAAGGTAAAGACAGCGGTGCGGCTTGTTCCAGCAAATACTGGGGTCATAGTTCCAGAGATACTGCTTGTCGCGGTAGAAATTACATAGAAAATTGTGGTATCAGTTGTGTGGGAAACACTCACGCTAGCACGATATAAACCTCCTCCTAGCGAAGTTACTACCCCGTTTGTAGTTGTTGTGCTTGCCGCTGCAATAGTTTGGGTGATGGTCCCGTCATTGGTGTCAATGGAGATACCCCCGCGATTAGTCCCCAGAAGAATGTACCTTGAGGTTCCAGCTTTAAACTCTGTGGAAACAGTGACTGTAGCCCCCGCTGAAACAGTGACTGATTGATTGGCTCTGTGGGCGCTTACGCTTGTCCCCTCATTAAAGACTGCAAATTGCGTAGTACCATCTGAGGCAAGACCGCCTGTGAGGGTGATACCCGATCCAGTAGAAGCGTCGAAGCTCCAAGGCAAAGTAATGGCGCTTTGAGTTTGAAGCAGCAGGTTGCGTGTCCCCGTGATGGGGTTGATACCGTAGGTAGGACGCTGCCCAGCGGTGGCTTGTGTAGCGTGGTTGCCGGGGAGAAGTTTGACGGAGATGTTGTCAAACTCAAAATACCCGGTGGTTGAGTTACTAGTCGAACTCACTTCTAGTAACATCGTTGTTCCAGTGGACAGGAATGTGTAGGTTCCACTAGGCTTATTGTCACCATAATAGGCAGCGCCAGAACTATTTTGCCTTGCCCTGTGGTAGGCGGGTATAGTTCCGGATATGCACTCAATGCTCAGGCGATACCAAAGCCCTGAAGAAAGGCCGCTTAGTGTAATAGATGCGCCATTATAAGTATTAAGGGAGCCATCACGGGTAACTCTCAGGCGACCCCCTACGATAGATACTATATTACCCCCTGCGGCAACAAAGTCCGTCGTTCCTGACGAAAAATCCCCGTTCACCACCAACTCAGACCCAAGCACCAGCCCCTGAGACTTATCCAGCATCAAGCCAACAGGCTGGTTGGGTGCAGTTACAGGCGTGGTCCCTGCGCTGTCTTGGAAGAGCGTGGTGATGTCGGAGGGGTCGTACCAGACGCCGGGTTCAGATGCTGCGAATAGGGAAGCGGGGGACGACGATGCCCCACCGCGCACAAGGTTCATGCCAATCCCAATAAACATCTTAGTACAGGGCCACGATGTTAGTTGCTGTGGTGCCAGTGGCGTAGATGCGCGTCACTTGGAGGGAGAGGGTTGTGCCACCCTGAACGCCTACAAAGGTGATCGTGGTTCCGTATGCCATGTCTACCACCACGTTCCCAGCACTGCCAACATAGAGGCCACGGGTAGCAGGGATGTTTGTCGTGTCACTCGTAGTGATAGCCCGCGCATCATATGCGGATACTGTCGCGTTTGCCGTTCTGTATGCAGTCGTACTACCAGCCATTTGCTACTCCTAAGCGTTGTGGATACGGCCCCACTTGGGGGCCGTTCTGTGACAATTACGGCAGATCGTGCGCTTGGATGTAGCGGATCGTCAAGGTTCCTACACCGCCAGTACCTGAGCCGGAAAGAACCCAGATGCGCTTGTCAGTGCCAAGAGTATCATCCCAGTTTGCAGTGCGGGTTGCATCTGCGCCGGGGGCCAATGCGTTAAGACCAATCGCAGAAACAGTACCAGCAGAAACAAGCTCAGTGGCGGTGGCGGATGTGCCTACGCTGACAGTTGTCGTAGTGACCCATGCCGCAGTTGTAAGCATCTGGATGTTCAGAATGTGGCTGTTAGCCGGAAGTACGATTGGCGTGGCCAATGCTGTCTGAGTTCCCGCCTGAGTAACTGGGAAGGTTTGCACCATCACCACGCTGCCAACATTTCGCACGTTGGTTCCAAGGGTCGTGCCAGTAGTATCACGAATGTCACCAGCGCGAATCGGTCCAGAGAAAGTAGACGTACCCATTTTGGGTTCCTTTGCACAATGAGCCACTCTGTCTGTGCAAGGTCCGCTGGGCGCGGTCAGGGTGGCAGTTAGACCCAGTAACCACTGCAGTGTACAGCGCTGACGCACTAAAGGGAAGAGGTACTTAGTTTGTTAAATCCACGTAGCGGAAGTGCTTCCCCGCATTTTTACCCCGGAGCAATGGGCGGTCCGCCGCCAAGGCTTTTGCAAGCATACCGGGAGAAAGATCGAAGGCTTCTTTAACAGTCTTTAGGCTCTGAAAAATTTGTCCTGATGTTACTTCGATGATGGCCTTATTGTACTTTGCTGCGTGCTCAGTGGTCCTTTCCTTACCTTTACGCATAGCGCTGAGTTTTGCTTTTGTTTCCGCGGATGCCTGCTTTCCAAGGTTGGCATTCCGTAACTTTGCTTTAGTTTCCTCAGATACGGCCTTTCCCGCCCGATTAGCCCGCATGAGGGCCCTAGACTCCTCTGAATGCGGCAGGTTCAACCTCGGGTGCTCATGCGTCTCATAATGATGTTTAAGCGCGTTAGATATGCGGATCTTATGGCGTTCGCCACGGACCACGCCCCGACTAGAGTTGTCTGTGTATTTTGCAATGTTATAGCACTGCTCCGTACCGTGATTCGCGTCCAAAAACATCTGTTCGACTTTGTGCAACTCGACGGGGTTATCGACCTCGGCGATAATGCGGAAGACAAAAGACTCTTCCCCATACTTATTCCACGCGTTCTGCAGGGGTATGCAATGGTGTGCTCCCGCAGCAAGCTTGCGGCGGTGTGTGCGTACGCGGGTGCGCCACTTTACAGTGCTGCCAATATAAAACTTCGCGTTCGTAAGGTTAATGATTTTATAAATAACAGGTTTATCAGTGTGTTCCATGGTGGTTTCCTGTGGTGACTTCTACACCGGAATATATAGCTAGGTGGTACAAATGCGTCAAGCTATTTTTAATATATGCTCACATGTAGAAATAAAAAACCCCGCCGAAGCGGGATTTTTCGTAGTGTTTTCAAGAGGTTATGCCCCAGGGCAACCGTAAATTCCCAACGGATCTGAAACGCCGAACGAGTAACGTTCCCTTGCTTTATACCTGACATTCCCTGTGTCAAAGTCCCCGTCCATTGACGTAGTCATAGAGGTACGCTCAAAGTGCTTCATACCGTTAGGAACATCAGTGGTCAGGAACCAAGCATCAGTATCGGTGAAGTAGTGGTTGATAGCATAACCACCTGGGATTGCACCGTTGTTCCGCAATGCGTTGATATCATTGTCGGCAGTACCAACACGCTGTTCCGTCTCAAGCAGACGGGTAGCGATAAACTGCGAGGACGATGGGATGATCAGCTTACGCGGGCGAGCAGCAATCAGCAGACCACGTTCGTCTTTGAACGCAGCGATGTCAATCACGGCCTGCTCGAGAGCAGTCTCATTGAGGTCAACGTCAGTTGTGGGGCGGTTAGCGTTAGTGAAGCCCGATACTGTAGGGTGTGCAGTGTTAAACAGGGTAACGCCGTCACCAGAAGTGAAGGTAGTAAAGCCGTTGTTCAACAGCGAAGCTGCTTTGACTTGCTTCGTGTAGGCCATGGCGCGAGCCAGAGCTTTCGTGTAGCGAGCCGATAGCGAATCGTACAGGTTGTCTTCCATCGCTTCTTCAGTGATGGCGAAACCCATAGCCACGGTCTCGTGCGTATAACGAGCCGTGAACGCTTCCTGTGCGTTATCGTAAGTGATTGCAGAACCTTCGTTTTTCACAGGAGCTGCTCCAAAACCGGATAGCTTCTGTTCTTCTTCAAAGCTACGTTCCGAGGATTCGGTTTCGTAGAGTTCCGTGTGCTCATTTTCGTACTTCTTATATTCCAGACCAAACAGAGCGTTCAAACCGGGAAGAAGTTCTTTGAGAGCCTGTGCGCGTGAAATTGCCATTGATCAGCCCTCCTATCAGACGCCGAGCGGGTTGTAATACGAGTGCACGCCAACGTTGTATTTGACGATGAACTCAGGATAAGCGTCAGCTTCAGTACCGCGAACCACATCGACAATACGCAGAGCGAGAGTCGTGGTTGCAGCGAGCGAACCGCCGTTAGTACCAACAGTCAGAACAAAGCTGGAGACGCCAGTCGTAGCGTTGCCACCCGAACCAAAGCCAAGAGCAGCGTTCTTGCCGATAGCACCCGGCCAACCAGAGCCAGAAGTGCCCGAGTTAAACGTGCCAAGAGCGGCAGTGCCCTTGATCTGGAACAGCGCATCAGGGTCATCCATAACTTGGACAAACACTTCAGTGCCAGAAGCAGAGTTGGTAACAGCGTTTGCGGGCAAGTAGTTTGCAAACAAAGGCTGGTTAGTTGCTGCGCTTACATAACGAGCGCCAACACAAACACCCACGATACCAGCAGTAGCGTTTGCTGACGTTGCGGGGATCTGAATGGCAACAGGCGAGGTGGTGACAACCGCCGAAGGCTGACCAGCCGACGACAGGACGACGAGGTCACCATTGAAGATAGCTGCGGAGTTGTTTGCAGCGACTTTGTATTCGCGGATAACACCGCCATTGTAGGACTGACCGCCAATCAAGTTCAGCGGTTTAAATCCGTAACCAGTAGCAATAGTAGACATATGTCTGCTCCATGCTTAGTGCGGAACTAGATAAGGTTAACCCTTACCAAACGTAGTGCGGGACGAACGCTCTGGCGCTAGGACAGGCATCCGTGGGTCAGATTGACGCATATAATTTTGATCCACGGCGTCCATCTGAGTACGAGCTTCAGCGGCTTGGCCTTGGGTACGATCTTCTGCAAGTTCAGTGGGAATTGCACAGAGCAAGAGCCCACCGACTTCGATGTTCTCAGGAAAGCGCGAGCCAATATCAGACATGATATGCAACTCGGGAAATTCAGTCGCCTTTACAGGCACATAACCCTCACGGAAACGCCGCGACACGTTTGTCATATCTGCCTGACCCAAGGCAACGGTGCGAACCCACCGGAATTTCATTCCAGCACGGGGTTCGGGGGTCGGCAACATGGACTGCCGCTTCCAAGAACTTTTACGTTCTCCAGCTTCACGAGTTTGTTGAGCACGGGGCGTACGTTCAGCCATTGGAGGAATCCTTAAGGAGTTGCGCCGCATATTGTTGAGGTGTGACGCCCAGACGCTTGGCGATTGCGACCTGAGTAGAGGACAAGACAACTTTGCGTGGTGTAACATTGGTCTGACGACCAGCAGGAGCCACCACGGAACTCATCTGACGACGAGGGGTCTTATCCTCAGTTTTCTCGTCATCAAACTTGTCTGCAAACACACGGCGAACCGATGTGTTTATTTGATTATAGTATTCTTCACTATCTGGCGCAACACCTTCCTTTAGGAGGCGTTCATGCACACCATAAGCATACCCGGTCATCTCGTCATCACTCTGAAACCAAGGATTTTGCTTAGCCCAAGTAGTTGCGCGAGAGGACGGAGGTGGGGGGCCCGCAGGACGTGGAGCGATAGGTTGTGCTTGCTGTTCTTGAGTTGAGCGCTGTGGGCGGAATGTGTTAACACGTGCCTCCTCAGTTTTCAGTTCCGTCATACGCATCTGCGCGTCAGCAAGAGCATCGCCGTCACCAGACTCATATGCTGCTTTGAACTGTGCTTTAGCCTGTGCAAGTTCAGTAGTTATACGCTGCTTAGCCTGACCAAGCGATACATCCTCAGTTGCTTCCAGACGGCGGGCCATATGGTCCCGCTCTTCCTTAAGCTTTACTGCGATATTGATAGCTTCTTCACGTAAGCGGGCATCATCTTCCCGTGCACGGCGCTCAGCGTGGTAGTCATATTTCAGCTTGTTAATGCGTTTCTTAACCTTGTCGGAGTACCCTTCAAGATCGTCATCATCGTCAGAAGCTGCTGCAGCGGGCTTATCCGTAGCTTTCGGCTTACCACGGTCAAGTTCTGGCGTATCGTCAATGATTTCCAGTTCGATATCGTCGCCATTGTCTTCGGTTTGGTCACTCATGCGCGGCTATACCCCCGGGGATCTTCAACAACCGCTTCCACGGTGTCATCATTGATAAGACGGAACTCTTTACCCAGCACCTTGAAGCGCGTGCCTGAGTACGAGCGGAAGATGATAAAGTCGCCTTCGGCACAGTATGGGCCTTTTGGAAACTTCTTCTTGTCCACGTAGCATTCGGGACCAATTTTGATAACGTACCCCACAACGGATGCCGTTTCTTCTTCACGCTTGAGTTTGTCAGGGATATAGATACCACCCTTAGTCGTATCGCTCAATTCAGGGATGGCGATGAGGATATGATAACCCACTGGGTTAGGCAGCTTCGCAAGGACTTCTGCGTCATCGACTTTATCAGCCGTATACATTTCAATCTCCGCAACAGTTTTAGGTACTGTCGTTACCTTGCGTGGAACTAATCCACGATGGTGTTAAGCAGTAAACTATATTTACCTAAAGATCAATGTACCTTTTCTCTAGTTCTTTGATGTCTGCTTCCGTATCGTTCAGTGCAGCGTATTCGCCCACCAAACGACAGTAATCCTCAAAGTTCTTAGCCCCGCCAGCGGCGAGGCCTTGTTCTATATGCTGCTTACGCTCGTTGATACGGTGTAGCAGTACGGAGAAGATGTTACTTTCCATTTGAGGTATTCCGTGTTGCGTCCATGACTAGCTTGGCACGATCAAGCACGCGCTTATGGTCATTTGCTTCGCGCTGCACGCCAGCTTGAGCGCCTGCACGTTTGTTCTCAGACTCAAGACGCTGCTTTTGAATATCGATGTTTGCCGCGTTGTTCTGCGCCGTGACCTGAAGCTTCTTCTCTTCAAGCTGCAATTTACCTTGTACTTGCATCTCTTTGATCTGCAGTTCTTTCTGCTGAATTTGGGTCAGCGGGTCTTGAGCGGCTTGTTGTGCTTGCTGCTGCTGAGCTTCAGACTGGCTCTGCTGAAGCAGTTTTTGTGCTGCTTGTGCCATAAGCTGAGATAGTTGAACTTCCACATCCTCTGGCAGCGGCTGATCTTCTGCAGGCAGCGGTACACCAAGTTGCTTCTCGATACCCTTGCGGTACGCCATAGCCACGTGCTCGTTGATATGAGAAGTCATTGCCGCCTGAATAGCCTGCGCGAAGGGAGACTGACCAATCATCTGCTGCAGTTTGGGGTCTTGCATCGCGGCTTGGTGCACTGCGATATGGGCATCGTGGTCTTGATACAGGAATGCCTTGATTGGCTCCTGCTTAAGCATCGCCATGTTTTCCGTAACCGGGTCTTTCGGTTTCATGTCTTCCGGTAGTTTAATGATGTTGTCCGCATCCTTGATACCAAGAACTTCCAGCATTTGCTGGTGGAGCTTTCCAAGGTCATAGAGTTGCGGGGCTTGTTGCGCGAGTTGGAGCGCCGCTTGGTACTGCATAACGCGCTGAGCCATAGTAGCAGCATTTGGGTCAGACACAGGGATGATATCAACGGGCCCACCAAAATCCTCCTGACGGTTAAAGTCGCCCTCAACCTCATAGTCATACTCAGGAGGCATATACTCCTTTATGATGTTTGCCAGCAGACGAAGCTCGTCTTTCATAGCAGCGTGCAGACGTGCTTGTACCCCAGACATAACCTTTAGGCTACGCTCTAAGATAGCGAGGGTTGTACCCACGGGGGCTTGACCGCCCATGTCACTGATAGAGATGTCGGCTACGGAACCGATACGCCGTCCTTCTTCGACCACATTCCCAAGCAATGTATAGAGAACCGAAGAAGGCTCCTTATATGGCATCGGGAATAGTGAGTCACGGAGCGTACCGCCTGCAACGTCTGCATCGCGCCATTCACCGGGCATCAGCGGAGTGTTATCCCCTTTGATACGCAAATTGCGCGACTTTAATCCTGCTGGGAGGTTAGACAGAGTGCCAGCGTCAATGAGCTGCCGCAGGATCGACGTAGCCGACTTTGCAAGTCCACCAATCAAGTGGATCAAACCCGTGCCGTAGAACCCCATACCCGGCAAGTACGGGTAGTGTACCACGTGCATACGTTTCTTCTTAGTCTCGTCATCCGCATACCAATTACGACGAATCGAGAGGATTATCTTGGAACTTTTGTCGATAGTAATGACATATGGCAATGCAATGCCATCTTCTGAGGCAAAATCACCCGGTAAATCAATATCTACGTGCATTTCCAAGATCACGTAGCGGTTGTCATCGGTCAAATACGTGGGGTCTTGACCATCAATTTCGTTGTATTTTTCGTTGATATCGCTGCGATCTGGCTCTGGATCAGGCAAATCTACATCACGATAGAAGCCTACAGACTGCAGTTTTGCAATCTCGTTAGCCGTTTTTCGCATTACGTGGGTGTATCGGGGGCAGGTGCGGAGGTTAGAAGCCCCATAAGAGACCACAAAATCCTCTGCGGGAACGAAAATAGACACCGGACGCTTCTCAATCGGGTCAAAATACAGTTTTTTGAACGCTGAACCCGCCAAAGGCAGACGAAACAACATCTGCTCCATCTCATTGCGATAATCAGGCATCTCTTCAGTAATCTGATAGTTCATTTCTTGCTCAACACGGTAAGCTTGGCGTGTTTTCTCGGGTGTAATCTTGCCAACGATCTTAGAACGTGCGGGCCCGCTTGCGGGCATCAACTCACCCATAGCTTGTGCTTGAAAACGTACTACAGCTTCCGATAGCATAGGGTGATATACCCCAGATGCACCTGCCCATGGCTGTGTGCGGTCTTCAATCTTCATACCCAGCAGGTCCAGACCTTTAATATAGGCCATAGACCACTCTTTGCGGCTGTTCTGGTCCGCTAGAAACCCATCTACAAGGTCACTCGACACAGACCCTAGGTCAGAATCCTCTAAGAACTCCGCAAGGTTTGCATCATGCTCTGTAGAATCTGTGGAATCGGACATACTGCTGCCAAAGTCGATGATAGCACCGCCATCTTCAGTCTCTGTGACAGTACTGCCTAGTGTAGAAGTCTCTCCAGTCTGAAGATCGACTTCCATACCACCATCATTGGGGTCCATGAGTTCAATAGTTGACGGTGTCATCGGCTTTGCAATGGCCATGTGGGCATCTCCCTACAAGTTTGGAGACACTATAGCAGTATTTTGTATGTTTAAGGAAGAGGTATGGTTGCGGGAGAAGGACTTGAACCTTCGGCCTTTCGGGTATGAACCGAACGCGCTGCCACTGCGCCACCCCGCGAGCCTTTTTAGTCAACCAAAATTACTCTGTAAAGCCCCACAGCAGCGCATAGTGGGCAATATTTGCACGTAGAATCTCTTCCTCGACCTTTAGATCGTAGGGTATGCGCGTACCGCGTAGCATTATGCCCTCTTTCACGATAGCCAGCCTCTTTTTCATGCGGGCATACTCCTCACGCATTTCTGTCGGCGCAGGCGGGGTCAATTCCTCAAACATTATTTAGCTTTCTTTAACCGTGCACGGTTTGTGAGCTGGTTATACTTGTACTCGGCAGTGCCATGCTTACCAGATTTAGTAGCCGCCCGGTCCTTAGCACGACCTGCAGCACCCATCTTCTGGCGAACCTCACCCTTTTGCGTAAGCTGCTGCGATCCCGGCTTTAGATCACCTGCTTTTTGCAGGGAGCTAGTTGCTACCGCAAATGCTTTGCTCTTTGACATCCCTTTTGCTTCAAGTTGGGAAACAAGCCGTTCTAGAATTTTAGGCATCTTTCACCTCAATAGTACTCTACTTTGTGCCTGTACGGAAGTTCCTCGTCCCGCTCGTCTGTCGGTAGGCGGATGAACCCGCCCTGACGGAAGCGAAGAAGGGCCATGACCGTGCTGTCTACCAAGTCATCATGACTGGAAAACGGAAATCCTGCAATCTCCTCGACAACTTCTTCTGCCCAGCGGGTCTGCGGAACCCATACTAGCCCTGATGAGATAATATCAGACACGGAGTTCAGGCGGGCCATCTTATCGCCTGTGCCGCGGTGAGGTGTGAATTCCTGCACGAGGATACCCATGCGACGAAGTTCTTGGTAGATAGCCGTCCCTGCTGATTTCTTCTCGACGATGAATGCGTCAGGCTCCCACTCATTATTCTCTTCTAAGCACAGGGCTTTGAGCTCGGGAAACTCCATCCGCCGCTTGATAGAGTTCAGCAGGATGATGTGCTTCTCGTCGCGGGCTTGCTCGTTTGTAAATACCCCCCACGTTGTGAGGGCCGTGAAGTCGGCACGGTTGTTAGTCTCGGCAGCGGCGTCAAGAGACATGATGATGTACTCGCACTTTGGCGGGTCTTCATCTTCCCACCAATTCCACCACTCACGCTTGACGATTGCAGCTTCTTCGGCTGTGGGCTGCTGCTGGTACTGCGAGTTCCACTGAAACACAGGCATAGACGCCTTAGTCCGCAGCAGGGCAGGGATATCGAAGAACTCAGGCCAGAGAGCTTTCTGGACAATGTCCATGTCGCCCGTATTTTCATTAAATACTTCTTTCTCTAGTATCGCAGGGAACTCTACCACCTCGTATTGATCGGAGCCCTCATTCTGGGCCATGTCACGAATGACCCGCCCTACCAGATCATCTTGGTGCCATCTTGTAGCAATAATTGCCACACGCCCTCCGGGCATCAGACGGGTACGTGCACCGTATGTAAACCACTCGTATGCCTTCTGAAACACCTCAAAGTTACCGTTCAGCACGTCTTGTTCCGAGTGAGGGTCATCAATCAACAGGAGGTCAGCGCCGCGGCCAGCGATAGAACTACCGATACCGCAGGCAAAGTACTCACCGCCAAAGTTAGTGTTCCAACGCCCCGCAGACTTACTGTCCGTAGCAAGCCCTACTGTGGGGAAGATGTTCTTGAACTGCGCGGTGTCGATCAGGTTACGAACCTTGCGTCCAAAGTCCACGGCTAGGTCAGTGGTGTGGGACACCATCATAACCTTTTTACCCGGGTTACGCCCAATGAACCATGCAGGAAAGTATATAGAGACAAGCTGGCTCTTGCCGTGCCGCGGCGGCATGTTGACGCACCCGCGGTCCTTAGCGCCCCGCTCTAGGTCCATCAGCATCTCTGCAAGAATGCGGTGGTGTCGTCCCACCTTATAGCTATGGTCCATGTAGAGGCAGAACCTGATCAAGTCATCCCGTGCACCCTCACGCTCCCTGCGCGTGGTGAGCTCATCAACCATCTTCTCAATCTCTGCAGCTTCTGCGGAGGAAAACTTGTCAATGTTCTTTAGGAGCTCGTCGATCTCTTCTGGGGTAAAGTCCATCATTCTTCGCCTAGAATTTCTGGCGGCATATATGCCCCGTTTAGCAGGTTTAGCTTAAACTTCTCAAGCAGCCATATCACATCGCCACCGTCTTTCAGGCCCAACGTGGCACGCGCCTCCATGTGACCGTCTTTATCCCAACCAAGAAGTATTACGTCTTTATACACGCCCATCGCCTGCTCCAGCACGTTGTCAGCGTCCTTAGCAGCGTCCTTCGGGTAGAATTTAACGATCTCAGTCATCCCCCAGTACCTCGTCAAGATCTACGATCTCTCCGCTTAAAGTAAGCGGCTTGTTTTCTTCCTCCCCATCCCCCGGGGTTACGTCCCGTAGACGCATGAGTTTCTCACGCAGCTTGCTCTTTAAGTCATCTGTAGTCTGGTGGGTCACTGTAATCTCTTGCTTCTCACTGAACAGACCTACGTCTGCCTGCTTACCTAAGAGCTCTAGCGCCCGCAGGCGTATCTTTGCATCAGGGTTCTCGGTCTCTTGCAGTAACTTGTTTGTCACGAGGTGTCTGATCTGCACTGCGCTGGTGACAATCTGGTGTGCATAATCATCTAGAATCTGCTGAGTCAAAATCAGCGCTGCAGGCGTCATGCGCGTTACGCTTGTGTTCCTAGAAGTACTTGTAGGGTTGTGTGCGTAGGATGCAGCTATCCCTGCAGCAGTGTTCCTATCCTCTCGGGTAGGCTCATCTATCTTAAGACCGTGCTGTGCCAGCATTGATGCAGTCATTGCCGCAGCATTTAGCCTAGCTTGCAGGTGCTTCTTAGATACTACTTCTGTATCCATTCCGGGCAACGGAACGTCAAAGTCAGGTTCGATATTCAAAGCCATTGGCGCGCACTCCGTGCGAAGTTTCAAGCTATTATACAACTATACCCCCCTGTTTTGCAAACGCGGTCTTTTCTTACGTTTTCTATATCGATGGGGGTGGGGTCTGGCCGCGCCGAAAATGCTTAGGGGGTGGGGGGGGGTAATGCGTTTGCATTACCTTTTTAGTGTTCTGGTTCTGTTCTTTTTAGATATGTTTGAGTGGAATAGTATTACTATAAGCGCGAGGCTTGCTCTCCCCCAAGGGGGGTCGGGGGTACGTGGGGTACGGGATAGGGCCGTTTGCCAGCGCCTGCTAGAATCTAGTGCGATTCACTAGATTTGGCCACAGAATATCTATAGAACAACTATTTCAGATAGGGCATAAAGTAAGAGTGGAAGCAAGCAATAAGACTTCCACACTAAACCTAGAAAGGGTTTTACTATGACTGACTTTTCTTTTGACGCCAACCGCGCAACCGCTGCTCTGTTGATCAAAACTGACACGGCGCTTGACAAGGCCTTAGGCCTTGCGGATGCGGCACGCGCCAAGATCTTCGCGCCGTGGCATGCGGCAAATATCACGCTGGCCATGTTCGACGCTGAGAACAAGGCGCTGAGCAATACCCACGCCATGGCCTTCGCGATGGTTGACAAACTTGCTTGGCTCAGCGTTTCCATCAAGAACGCGAAAGGCAAGGCCGTGTCGCTGAACGACGACGACATCGCAACGATCTTGGGTGCAAAGAAGCCTAAGGGTAACACTCTGTTCCAAGGCATCCGCTTAGGCGGATTGAACGGTGACCAAGCGAAATTGGAGAAGGCCAAGGATGCGGCTTTCACCAACACCAACTGGAATGGCCAAGTGTCAACACGGCGTGCCACAATCAAGGCGCAATACAAGGCCTATCTGAAGGCGAACGACCTGCTGCCCAAGGCAACGCTGGTGGAACAGACGGATGCAGAGAAGGCGATTGAGAAAACACTCGCAGACCTGCAGACGGCGCTCAATAGAACAGCGAAAGTGGAAGGGTTCAATGACCTGCTGAAAGGCGGATCGAAGGCCTACCAAGCGGCGCTGCTAGCGGTTGCGAAAGCAATCGTCGGTGACACTGGCAAGACGCTGACACTGGAAGCGTGACAACAGGGCGGGCCGCAAGGCCCGCCCTTCAACCCCCATATGAAAGAGAAAACAATGACTGACACTGAACAAGATACCATGTTCCAGTTTAACATAATGGTAGACAGCTTAGAATATGCGGTAGAGAAGTTTGACGGTAAAACTCGCCTGACAAAACAAGACATCGCTAACATGCGGGCGATGGTAGACCTAGCTAAGAAGCAAGGGATAGACAAATGAAAAACTTCTTGCTTCACTTGTCAGAACTAATCACCCTATTGATCTTGATTGCCGCTTGGATTGCAGCCTTCTGGTTCTTTGCCTGACCCCTGCCCCACCCGAAAGGGTGGGGCTTCTAATGCCAGTTCCCAGCCCGCACCTAGCCCAAGCGCCGCCGCATCTAGTGGCGTCCACTAGACTGTGTAATACCAATCTAATACCAATTCCGCACCGATCTTAAACCAGTTCTCGGCCCGCATAGAGCCTAAGTCTAGTGGAGTCCACTAGATCGCAAGTCGGGGGATTTCGGGGGGAAACTGCCAAAAAGTAGATCATTTAAAACAGCCTACGGCTGTTTTAAAAAGTTTTTTGCCGCTTGTCAACCCCTTTTTTCGCGTAAAACCAGTTCCCAGACCGCACAGAGCCCAAAAATTTATAAAATTAAGCTGTCAACACGGTGGAAAACTTATTTTGCCCGCGTTTGTTCCCGATTTTCGGCTAATGTTCCACCTAATGTTCCTTTTTAAAACCGGCTAAGTCATTGATATTGCAGTGGTGTTCCTTTGTTCCTTTGTTCTAGTTTACTATTTCGGGGTAAAATATTTCCCGCGCGTTTGGCCGGAAAACGCATCTGGAACATTCCAAACAAAAAATACTTCCCTTAAACAAAAATAACAAAGGAACAAAGGAACATTGTGAACATTGCAGTAATTTCAAGCACTTAGTAGAGTCTATAAAAATAACTTTAATAACTTTACAATACAGCCTAATGTTCTCCACCACCTGCTAATCCCCGACAGATTCTGCCACCTTTAACATCTAGTGGGCTCCACTAGATATCGTTTACCAAGGATTCTTGTAAAAAAGTATTTTCTGGCTTAGTATTGACTTTCCTGTCAAAGTTTGATATGTAGAAATCTAGGCCACCAAATTTTACCACTTCGCGACACGTTCTGCCACGGGGCTCGGCCTGCCCGCCTGCAACATCTAGTGGACCCCACTAGACCCGCTCTTTGACAATTGAATAGCTGAACACGCCGCTTGCCCCTTGGCGACACGTGTGCCCGAACGGATGGGATCAGCATCAAAACAAGGGGGACGGCAGAATAGCTGCGTCCGGAAGTGCGTGGGGTTCGCTACCACGTAGCCGGACGGTCCAACGCTAACCTAAGCCGTTGTGCGACAGAGTAGGTCAAACAAGTAGGGACAAGAAACACAGCCCGATGGCAGTCTAGTGGCATCCACTAGATCAAGCGCAGGTGCAAGGTTCACCCGAACGGATGACACGGCTATCAGCCCCCTGCTTGGGGCGGCACAACAACTCGGTAAGACACGCGCCTCGCGGAAGGGAACCAAGGATAAAAGGGCTCAGGCCCATTGCGAAACTGTCACGGCTCGGCTGGCTTGCGTTGCTGCAAGGATTCAGGGGGGCCCCCAAAGGGATTAACAGTCCGTGGTAAAGCATACACACATCACGAGGATGGGCGCTGCACATGGTGAACCAATCACCCCACGCGCAAGCGTGCGACACACCGCCCTTCCTAAGTTCATTCATTCATTTATTCGTTAGGCACTTTGCCAAAACCCTGTCTAGTGGACCCCACTAGACAACAACTGGAGAACTAAGATGAAGCGTAAGACTTTGGTGTATTTGATCCACCTGATGAACCCGTCCCAAGACGTTAAGGGATACAGCAAGGATGAACTGCAAGGCATCCTGTCCCACAACCTCCACCACCTCGTCCTTGCACACAACCGCCCTGTGCAGTTCGTCGGGCCGAGGGCGTTGCACACCCTATCACTCGACACGATAGAAGCCGCCATGGCCCGCCGCCGTGCAACTAAGTACCCGCCGCACCCGTTCGCATTCGAAACTCACGACGACGATCCCCGCAACGACTGATAGCTTTCACCCCATCTAGTGGACCCCACTAGACAACACCCCCAACTGGAGAACACCATGACCTACACCGACTTCACCAAGTTCAACGCCGACCTTCGCAAGGGCAAGGTCGCTGGCATCATCTTGTGGCGCGGGCCCAGCGCCATTGACGGCTCGCCCATTGTTATTGTGGCAACTAAGTTCGACGCCGCATCCAAGAACGACAAGACAGGCGAGATGGTGCAAACCTACATCCTGCCCGACCCCCATGCCGCTGGCATTGTCGTGAATGGCTCCACCCCCGCTAAGATCAACGATTGGCTTAGATCCACGGGCGCTGTGAGTATCTGCGGCGATTGCCCCCACGCATGGCAGATGGTCGAAGGCTCGTCGCCCGCCCGTTACGAGAAGGGCGCTTGCTACGTGCGGGAATACCAATCACCCGCTGCCGTGCTTGGCGCTATCTTCCGCGCCTCATATCCCGAGGCTGGCGTGGACTTCCCCGCCGATTGGGTTCCGATGCTAGCCGCTGGTCTGGCCGTGCGGCTTGGCTCATATGGCGACCCCGCTGCAGCTAACCCTGAGCCCCTGATTGCGCTTGTGTCACGTGCCAAGACACGCACGGGCTACACCCATATGTGGAAGAGCAAGTATCCCCTTGCGCGGGCTAACGCCGAGGCGCTGCGACCCTACGTCATGGCATCGTGCGATAACATGGATGACTACGCCGAGGCCACCCGCTTGCGCTATCGCGCATTCCTCATCACCCCCAAGGACCGCGACTACTCCTCGCGTTCGCTCTTGTCGGTCGGCTCCCACATCGCGGGTGCTATGATCTGCCCCGCCTCTGATCCGTTCCTTGCCCTGACGGGTCGCAAGACATCCTGCGAAGACTGCGGTTCGTGCAGCGGGACCGCGGGCAAAGGCGCTAACCACCCCAACGTGTTCATCCCCGCACATGGCGCGACAGCAAGCCGCTTCGCAGCCTGATCTAGTGGGGCCCACTAGACAGAAGCGTGTGCCAAACGGCACACGCACAACAATCAACTGGAGAACTAAGATGACCTACGTGAAGACCGATAAGTACTTTGAGGCGCAGGAAATGGGCCCTGATTCTTGGGACGCTGTGGAATTTGAAAAGACGGCTGATGGCACGTTCCACGTGGCCGTGCTGGATGCGGGCGTCCACATCAACAGCATGGTGATGACCGCCGAGCAGTTCACTGCGTTCAAGCAATGGGTAATGGAGAACTAAGATGACCAAAGAAGAACAAGAACTAGACGCTCTGTTCCTGAAATACTGCGAAGGGACTGAGCAAGACAAGGACGAGGTAAACGCCATACTTCGTGGGCCGGAGAGTGCACACTTGCTGTATTCCGATACGTTCCTGCGGGTCGCCAAACGCTGGGCTGAAACGCTGGGCATACCCACGATGACCGACGAAGAAACCGAGGCGTATGACGCCGCGCTGGAAGAACCCGAAATCTGCCCCCACTGCGGGCAAGAGATGGAGAACTAAGATGAGCAAACAAGAAATGGAGAACTAAGATGCCTGAAGAAAAGTTTTGTCTCGTCGGCTTGTCCCTAAACTGGGCTCCAAGGTCCAAGTGGCCTGAAGTTACAGTGCATAGCGACACCGAGGATGGCAGCGATGTCACCGACGATATGATCTGGACCGCATTCGCTGAACAGTTCCCGGACGTTTGGACTGCATTCGCGGAGCGGTTCCCAGACGTAGCGCAGAGCGATGCGCGGCTCGCTGCGTTCGAGCAGTGGGTGATGGGGGTAGTTGACTTCATATGCAAACCCGAGAACCAGCACCTGCTGGAGTCGAAGGAGTTTACCGAGGTCGCGATTAGCTGGACCGAAGTGTCCGAACATGAAGTGGAGAACTAATATGGCACTTACTGATCTATGCCTACGCGAAGAGCGCCCCCACTTTTGCGAGGGGGTGCAGCGTAACTACGCCCTGCCGAACGGGTACGAACTGAGCCTGATCAACTTCCCCAATGCGCACATCTATGCCTTCGCGTGGGAAGGTGCGGTGATCAACCCGCATGGCAAGCTAGACTACGACACCCCGCTGACCAATGACGTCGAGGTGTTCATGACCGAGGAAGCCGCAGATGCGTGGATCATCCGTGCCATAGAGTGGGCGGTGGCCGAGGGAACTGTTATCAACGCCACACGCCACATTCCGCCACCCAACAACGCTTCGCCATTTCACCCCGACTACGGCCTACCTGACGTTGTACGGCTACGCGCCGTACACATCGCCGAAACTAAAGGGGTAAAGCCCGCTGCCACCATGTGCAACGTGGCCGTGTCCAGTGTCTACCGCTGGGTTAACGCTTACGCGAGTAGTGCTAGCACCAAGTAGCGATTAAAATACTTATGTATTTTTCACACAATCCTTGCTACCCCGTGTCAAATGGGGTAGTATTGTATCAGGCGTTGTCTTACGCCGCAACGAACCCCGTCTAGTGAACACCACTAGACCCCATCTGGAGAACTACCATGAACGCACTTAACACTACCTCCACCTACAATGCCCCGTCGATCTCGTCCGCCGCGATGCTGGTGGATATGTCCATCAGCCAGTGGTCCGGCATCCGCCGCGACAAGGCCGCATCCGCCAAGGTGGCCGATGACAACGGCGCTAAGCGTGGCATGGCAAGCGTGACCAAGAAGTTGCTGGGCGATTGCCCCGAACTGAAGGCCATCAGCGACTTTGTGGCTATGGTTCGCACGGGTGTGCACCACGAGATGACCATGCCGTGGTCCAACAGCGGTGTGCTGCGGCTGCTGCCGACCAGCAAGTTCTTCGACCACAAGAAGAAAGTGTCCGAGTATCAGGCCAAGTTCACCGAACTTGTCGAAGAGTTCTTGAGTGCCTACGAGTGGGCCCGCGCCGAGGCTAAGGCTGCGCTTGGTTCGCTGTTCAACGACGATGAGTACCCCAGCGCCAGTGTGCTGGCCCGCAAGTTCAAGTTCGTGGTGGACTATCTGCCCGTGCCCGAGGCTGGCGATTGGCGTGTGGACATTGGCAACACGGCCCGTGCCGAACTGGCCGAGCACTACGAGCAGTACTATGCCGAGCAAACCAACAAACTTGTTGCCACGCTGTACCAGCAGACGCTCGACCCGCTGGTGCGTATGTCCGAGAAGCTGGCCGACCCCGCCGATGGCAAGGGCAACAGCCGAGGCATCCAGACGTTCCGCGATAGCTTGGTGGAGAACGTGGTCGCCATGATCGACCGCCTCGAGACTTACAACCTGACCAACGACCCGACCATCCGCGAGACGCGCTTCAAGTTGCAGCAGATCATGGATGGCATCACGCCCGATGCGCTGCGCGAAGACACGCACTTGCGCCACGAAACCAAGAAGAAGGTGGACGCGGTCATCGCCTCGCTGCCCTCGCTCGACAACTGGTGAGGGCTTAGGCCCTCACTACACTATCCTAAAAACAAGTAATCAGGATCTAGTGAACACCACTAGACCATCATCTGGAGAACTACCATGTCTGCAATGTACGCCGTGTCGATCAACGAAGCTGCCCTCGCTATCCGTGCCACCGCAGGGTCCATCACCTGCCTCGTGCAGGGTGACATGGGCTGGGGCAAGACCAGCATCCTCAAGTTGCTGGCCGCTATGCTGCCCGACTACATCCCCGTCTACTTCGACGGCACCATTAAGGACGTTGGCGACCTTGCCATCCCGATGATGAAGAAGACCGACGATGGCTTTGACTACGTGCACATGGCTCCCAACGAGGAACTTGGTATGCACCTTGTTGGCAAGAAGCTGATCATTATGATCGACGAACTGGGCAAGGCCAACCGCTCCGTCCAGAACGGTATGCTTAGACTGATGCAGGAGCGTCAGTTTGGTACGCAGACCCTGCACCCCGATAGCATCGTGTTCGCCACCACCAACAAGGGCAGCGAGAACGTGGGCGATACGCTCCTACCCCATGCGCGTAACCGCATCACCATCCTGCAACTTCGCAAGGCCACCAACATGGAGTGGATCGAATGGGGCATCAACAACGGCATCGACTTCGCCCTGCTTGGCTGGTGCAAGGATACGCCCCAACTGTTCCAATCGTTCGAGACGCTGGCCCCCACCGACAACCCCTACATCTACCACCCCAAGGATGCAGCCCGCACATCGTTCGTCACGGGTCGTTCGTTGGAGAAGGCATCTCACATCCTCAAGAAGCGTAAGCTGCTTGGCGATGACCTGACGATGGGTATGCTGATTGGTACGATTGGTGGGCCCGCTGCCGCTGACCTGATGACCCACGTGCGTATGGCTGACCAACTGCCCTCGCAACAGTCCATCAAGGATGACCCGCATACCGCTGTCGTGCCGACGAGCGCAGCCGCTGTGTGCCTCGTTGTTTACCGTGCCTTGGCATCCATCGACAAGTCGTGGGTTGATGCGTGGCTGACCTATATGCTGCGTCTTGACGCCGAGGCACAGGGTATGTTCGCCAATGGCGCGATGAAGCCCACGTTCACCCGCAAGGGTGACCTGATGCTCAACAAGAAGTGGACCGACTGGGCCCGCCTGAACGGCTACCTCTTCGCCGCCGACATGGTCTGATCATAACAGGGGTGGCATCAAGCCACCCCACTAACATCTGGAGAACTACAATGTTTGGACAAACTAATCTGACGCTTGAACAGCGTATCCAAAAGTCTGCCGTGGCTATCATGGCCCACCCCAAGTGGTCCGCCCTCGCGGGCATCATTATGATTGGCAAACGTGGGGTCAGCGAGACTTGTCCCACCGCCTACACCGATGGTGCGAACGTCATGTTCGGGCGTGCGTTCTTCGAGCATATGCCCGATGCAGAACTGCGCTTCGTCGATGTGCATGAACAATTCCACAAGATGTATCGCCACCTGACTACGTGGGATTGGATGTGGAAGATCGACCCCCAGCTTGCCAACATGGCCTGTGACTTCGTGATCAACATCAAGATCGTCGATGCGTCCGCTGGCGATGGGTTCTTGGTCATGCCCAAGGTCGGGCTGATCGACCCCAAGTATCGCGGCATGGATGCAGCACAAGTATTCAACTTGTTGCGTAAGGGCAAGAAGGACGGTGAGGGCAAGGGCAAGGGCCAAGGTCAGGGCGAAGGCGAGAGCAAGGGCTTCGACGAGCATGACTGGGAAGCAGCCAAAGAGATGTCCGATGAGGACAAGCGCGAACTTGCACAGGATATCGACGAGGCTATCCGTCAGGGTGCGATGGTCGCGGGCAAGATGGGCACAGGTGGTGAGCGCCTGTTCGATGGGTTAATGGAGCCACAGGTCAATTGGCGCGATGCGCTGCGTGACTTCGTCACGACCAACTGCGCGGGCAAGGATTACTCCACATGGGCCAAACCCAATCGCCGCTTCCTTGGTGCGGGTATGTATATGCCCAGCAGCGTCACCGAGCGGATCGGGGAACTGGTATTGGCAATCGATACGTCTGGTTCCACCTATGCTGCGGGGGTGCTTGAGACATTCATGGCAGAAACCAAGTCGCTGTGTGACACGGTTAAGCCCGATGTGCTGCACATCATCTACTGGGATACCAAGGTCTGCCATGCCGAGCGGTATGAGACTGACCAACTAGAAAACTTGTTGCAGACTACTAAGCCCAAGGGTGGTGGCGGTACGGACATCCGCTGCGTGTCCAAGTACATGGCCGAGCAGGGTATCGACCCGCAAGCCGTGGTCGTTCTTACCGATGGCTATCTGGGCGGCGTGTGGGGTTCGTGGACCTCGCCTGTCCTGTGGTGCGTCCTCGACAACAAGTCGGCCAACCCGTCCGTTGGTCAAACTGTCCACATCAACACTGACAATATGTAAGGAGAATAGAAGATGACACGTATGTACCCGCTCGCCCGCCCCTGCTCGTTCAACGAAGCAGTCGCCACCTACAACAACATCAAACCCTCTAAGGGGAGGTACGCCGCCTACGATGTCCGCCCCTTGGGGCGGCGCAGCACTCAACACGAGCGCATCATCAAGATCGATGCAAACACCTACGCCCTGTGGCCGTCCTCGCATTGGTGGGTCGATACCACAGACTTCGACCTTGAGGACGCACGTATCCGTGCGGCTGTCCTGTGGGAGCGCACTGCCAAGGGCGACTTCATCCACGTGCGTAACGATTGGCATAACGGCGGGCATCAGTCGCACTATCGGTTCCTGAATGAGGTGCTGCCTTACGGGCTGACGTTTGTAACGCAGAACGGTAAGCAGGGTATTATCGCGCACTTTGCTTTGAAGCAGCACTACCTACCGCACGACAAGTGGATGGGTGGTTCCTATGCGAAGCATATTAAGATTAACCAAACGAACGGGTCAGTCTTCGCAGCAAAAGATGAAGGGCCAATAACTCCTGAACTTGTTTACAGGCACGAAGACAACAAGAAGTTTACGTTGGTTAGCGAGGAGTACGCCGCACCTAAGAAGTTGGTGAACCTAGAGTTGAAGAAGGCACTGACGCCGAGCATCAGGGCATTCAAAGAGTGGGCCTTGATCATGGCCCCCATGCTGAACCTAAAGCCGTACTGGCTGTGGACTGCAAAGGGAGAAGACCCCGCATACACACGGGCTAGGGAAGCACACGCCGCACAAAATACTACTGATGAGCAGTTGCTCAGGGGTTGGATGGAGAGCAACGGGTATGGAAAGGTGTACATCATAGATCACGTTGCACCTAAGGTCGTGCGGCAGATCGTGGAGACTGAAGACCACCCGATGCGCGTGGTGCTAGCCAAGCATATCTTAGATGACTGCGGCTACACACGTATTGCAAATAATATCCGCACGGGAGCCTACAGCGAGGCAGAGGCGCGGGCCAAGTTAGGCACTGCATTTAACCACTACATGAACAAAGTCCTTGGTCTTGTAGAAGAGAAGTAATCAACTCGTCTAGTGGATAGCACTAGACCAATCTGGAGAACGCCAATGGCTGATCACTACCCCGTATCCTTCCTAGAGATGCAAACCCAGCACATCTTCGATACACGCAGGGGTCTTTACCCTGAGACTGAGAAGTTTATCGCTGCCCTTGCAGCGGAGATGCCCTACCTGAAGTTCCGTTCCGCAAAGTCGTGGGACGGGAACGAGATCGCCGTGTACCGTGAGGGCGATGCTCTTGCTATGGGTTGGATTGCTTACGGGGACTACACCCCCTCTGCTAATCTACACAAACGCTACACTGTCTACAGCCACAACATTACCAATGGTAAGTACAAGGCTGGTTCTGACACACACCACATGGCGATGACCGAGGACTTGGACAAAGCTGTCAAGCTGGTGAAGAAACATCTGCGTCCTGTGCCGACCCTAGAAGTGGCTAAGTATTCTATGTTCGAGGTGAACCACGGGTACTCCGAGGCGCACAGGGGTACACGGCAGGCGTTGGACGGGGCCCGCCGCGCCATTGTCGGCGCTTCAGGTGAGATATTCCTCAACAAAGGTCTGGAGAATGCATTCGCCCAACTGCGTATGATGGGCCATGAGATCGGCGACAAAGACTTCAACAAACACGTGGACAACTACTTTAAGTACAAGGATGTGTTCGCCGAAGCGATGAACTTCTCTGGGTCCATGTACTTTGTGCACCCGCAGGTGAAGTTTGGGGAGACTATCTACAACGTGATCCCGCTCGCGTGGAATAAGATAGTCACATCTTCGCTGCCTAGGTTCGAGGCGGTGGATGGCCTATCGGCAGCGTACCTTGAAGCTACGGGCCACGATATGGAAGCAATCGGTGATCGCATCGCCGCGCTGTACCTGATGCAGGGCAAGGAGTTCGTACATGGTGTTGGCATGAAGGTCGATGCCAACCGCTACTTCGTGGTGGTGTGATGGACCCCGTAACCCAAACCCAAGTGATCAATGGGGTTACGATCACACGCGAACTAATGGAGGATACTATGCGCCCTGTTGTACCAAGACGATATTACTATCGGCTGTCCGAGTTGGTGGACCATTACAAGAGCGTATCTGATAGCCCCATCATAGCCTTGGGGGCAAGGCGAGATGAAGCGTACCCCGTTACGCGGATAGCATATATCAAAAACGCCCTACTCTCCCACGACCACAAGCAAGGGGCTAACGCTTTGCCAAAACACGCAACAGTCTATCGTGTGGCGCTACACCCTGATAGGGATGATATCGAAGTGGTAAGCATTGGCATGGAAAGGGGTGACACTGCACCGGATACTGTGTATCTTAACTTCTCGTGCCTACCGCAATGGATGCAGGACCGACTGCACGTGATGAACTTGTTAGACGATACCGCGCCGACCGAGCACATAGAAGGCATTGGTCGCCGCATAAGTAAGTACGTTTTTTGGCTGGAGATACCTAAGGAGAACGGTAATGGCTGATACACCAGAAAAGAAAATAAAGCTTAAACTTGTAACGCAGCTTAAAGCCTTGGGCGCGTACTACTTCTACCCTGTGACGGGTGGATATGGTGCAAGCGGTGTGCCCGATGTGATCTGCTGCTACAAGGGCAGGTTCTTTGGGTTCGAGTGCAAGGCTAACAATAACAAGCCGACTACTCTGCAAAATATAAACATAGAGGCCATCCGCAAAGCGGGGGGCACGGCCATCGTCGTCAACGAAAACAACGTGGACGTTATTGATATTTACATACAGGCGGTGACCGATGATCCCGCTGAATGACATGAAGCCTAAGCACGTGCTGGCCCTGTATCGTATCGGCAGGACCAAGGGCCGTGGGCTAGAGCCGTTCCTCAAGCACCCCCGTGCGATGATCGCGTTGCGTAAAGCAGCGCAGCGGGTAGAGAAACTGGCCTCAAAATGATATCGCCATTCACACCCAATAGGGATGCACGTGGGAACTCCACGGCCAAATGCACCTGCTGCGAATGCGGGCATTCAGTGAATGTCAAAAGTAGCTTTGCCACACGGGCTAACTCTGCGCGTGGCCCCGAAGTAAACATGACACAAGTAATGCCGAAACTACACGCAGCGGGGTGGACGTATGTAAAAAACATACTGCGCTGTGCCGACTGCGAAGCAAAACGCCACATGGAGAACATCATGGCTAAAGAACCTACTGTAATCGTTATTCCACCGCCGTCCGCACCACCGCTGCGCCAGCCCACACGGGACCAGAAGCGCCTGATCGTCGCGGCCCTTGAGGATGCCTACGACACTAAAAACCAGCGGTACAGAGGCACTGAGACTGACAAGGGCATCGCAGCTATGCTGGAGGACGGCATCATGGCGGGGTGGGTCGCCGCCGTGCGCGAAGATATGTTTGGACCCGATGGCAATGAGGAGATGGTGGGCCTCGCAAAAGATTTATCTACATGGATGAAGAAGGTTGAGGACGGCATGGCCTTGATTGCCGACACTCTTGCAGAGTTGGAGCCCTTCCGCGCCGAGGTCAAGAAGTACCAAGACCGCCTCAACAAGATCGTCGTGGCTATCGGCCCGAAGGCAGAGAAGCTGTAATGCACCTGTGCCCGACACCCTGCAAGAAATGTCTGCCCGTGTCGCATGGTGGGGTGGTTTTCCCGTGCGCCAAGGCACTGTCGCTGCACATTGGTGTGTCTATCACATCTATCTACAAGGCGCTGTCGCGGTATGGGTCTACCGACCGCTGTGGCAAACCAAGGGGTGGGCGCACAGGAAACTGTAGAGCCGTATCTGTCGGTAAATACTCGTGGCCATCTGTGTCAGAAATGGCGCGGGAGATAGGTGTGGAGAGATCGACGTTAGATAAACAACTGAGACGCAGCCCCGAGAAGGTTCTGGCTGCGGTCATGCGCTGGGAACGAGAAAAGGAAATGAAGAAATGAGTGACATTAAACAACCTACAAAAGTTAGGCTTTGTATTGAAGGGCGCAGCGGGAGGGTATGGTATTTTTTGCTGGATGATATGCGTGGAGCAGTGGAAATGGCAGAAGATGGCATCAAACTTGAGTTCGTAAAGATGCCCCCGCAACCCAAAGAATACCAAATGGTGGACGCTGGGACGCCCCCGCAAGGAGTACGTAAATGATCTACGTTTTAATCCTGATAACGTATGCCTCTTATGCGGCGAACAGCACAGGCTATGAGTTCACCAGCCTCGAAAACTGCCAGAATGCTTGGGCAGCGCTTGAACAAATGATTAAGGATAAAGAACTAGATGGCTGGGGCCGCGAAGTTCACGGGGTTTGTGTGCTGAAATGATCATCACAGCAGCAGCAGCAGCCTGTCTTGCGCTTAACGTCTACTTCGAAGCGCGGAGCGAAGAACCGGACGCGCAATACATGATCGCCGAGGTGGTCATGGAACGGGCATACACGCATGGCTACCCCAAAGACATCTGCGACATCGTCTGGCAGCATGGCCAGTTTAGTTGGACTGAGGACGGCAAGTCTGACAAGCCGACCGACATCCCCGCATGGTTGCAAGCCCAGATCGTGGCAAATACCGTCCTGCTTTACGGGTCAGACTTTAATACTGGTGCTACCCACTACGCCACCCGTGATGCCCATCCGTATTGGGTCAAGGATATGGATGTGGTTGGTATGTACGGCAACCACATCTTTTATCGTAAAAAATCGGAGTGTGATGAATGAGTAAGCTTGAAACCGTTCCGTCTGCAACTGCTATGTGGCAGGACATGGATCGACAGCACCCCGTTACCGAAGAGGGACAGCTAGTGGCATATTGGGAAGCCCCACCATTCGGTCAGGTACTTATATCTCCCAAGCGGTCACAACGGCCAACCGCAACTAAGTGGAAAGACCAATGGGGAATAGAATTGAGGGAAGACAACGGGGATGGTTATATAGGGATGCAGGTAAAGAAATGAACGACTATAACGATGGAAAAATCCACGTCTGGAATGGTGGTGAATGCCCTGTGCATCCTAAGAGCGAGGTTATGGTTTATTTTCATGATGGCTTACTACATTGGGGTGTTGCAGGTTCTTTGTCGTGGAAACACAGTAATCGTGATAGTGACATCATCAAGTTACAAGTCGTCGAACCCTACGTCGAACCCAAGGCGATCTGGGTGAATGAGTACGCAAACGGCGGGTATCTTGCTTATCCAAGTGAAAATGTAGCGAAAGCCGGAAACAATAGCAAAGCTACCCGCATCGCCGTGAAATATGTGGAGGCCAAAGAATGAGTGACGATCTAGGCCTGTGGCCCGAAAAAGTGTACTTGTTGCGCCCATCCATCAAAAGTTTCGGTGGTATGGTGACAAACCCAGAGCGCCGTGAATACGTTCTTGCCGACCGCATCGAACAGTTGGAGGAGCGCAACAAAGAACTAACCCTGCAACTGCTTGCCACGAGCGGTCAGGCCGCAGATGCGTTAGACAAACTCGCCAAGGCGGTGGAGGCGTTGCGGGTCGTGGTCAGGTTGCACGACAAAGAAAAATTCAACTTGGGAAAAATGTCGCTTGAGCGTAGCCATGTGTTTGCAATGACCCGCACCGTGCTGGCTGAACTGGAGGGGAAAGAATGAGTGATGGTGTAAAATGGCGCGCACGTTCTGCGAATGACAAGGATATACCGTGGCCATTTTGGTATGTCACTGACGATAGCCCAGTAGACCGTAACAAGACAAAGGAGGCTGTGGAGATGTTAGGGTTAACAGCCTCACGCGACTCCCTGCCCTTCTTGCCAGAAATTCAGGCCACGTTCATTGCCCGTATGCTAAACGAAAAACTGGAGGGGAAAGCATGACACAGTTTGATATTGTGGCAAATAGGCCAATACCAAATGTAAACCTTCGTCAACTAGTGTGGCAGGCTGTCAAAGATAATGGCAACTTATCCATGAGACTTGCGCCAATTGAGTGGCAACCATCAGGGGCGCATTACTGCATTCAGATGCTGGCAAATGATCTAGCCAAGGCTATGGAGGCGCTGCGGGAAATCAGTCAATTTATGGCAGTCATGAACAGCCAAGCGAATGGCTACAATATTTATAAAATGACAGACCACGCCCGCACCGTGCTGGCTGAACTGGAGGGGAAAGAATGAGTAATATCTACATCATGACGAGGCGGTTTTCAATCGATGCGGCATTTTGTCCTAGCATCAGCACACATCCAAGCATTGACTACTCTAGCATTGTTCCACAGGCGTTGAAGTCGTATCCCGGTGCGTATGGAGATCCTATAATGGCTTTATCATTTTACGCAAAACACAGTGATATGCGTATCAAAAACGCAAAAGAGTACATCACAAAATATCTCAATAATGTTGCTGATGATATCGCAGCCGAAGAATATAAAGACTCTTGGGTGTCTCGTTACGTTGATTATTTGGAGGGGAAATGACCTGCCCTCCCTGCACACATGACTGCAACGAAGGAAGGACTTGCAAATGGGCAAAGCGTCAGAAGCACTCAGAGCCGCAGGTTATCGACGAATACCTGCATGGTGGGCCACTGACGAACAAATCGAACTGGTGGAATATATGGTTAAGAAAAATGGCCCAGATATCAACCGCATCAGGGCCGAAGCTTTAGGTATGAGCGAAATCGACGCTGCTTGGGCGCAACATGAGGAGAGCAAGGAATGAACTACGATATTACTAAAGAGGGCCGCGGGGTATTCGGGCGCAAGTTAAATGAAATACCTGTAGGTGACACACTTATTTACCACCTAGGCGAATATGCTAGGGGACCGCACAAAGCTGATGCGCTTAGCGCCTATGAAGCAGGACTGTGCGTCCTGTACCAACGCAAATTAGGTGATGGGCAGTTTGCCTACACCGCTTTGAAAATAAAGGGGAAGAAGAAGTGAAAGTCCTTGATGCAAAAAATCTTCCCTGCTAAAACGCCCATGAGGGGCGTGAAACAATCTAACAGCGGCAACGGTGTAATTTTGTATTGGTCGAAATCTGACTGCGCTACGGCCTATTTCCCCAATCGCCCCTCACCACCTCCCCCCAGTGACTGACGAGAGAAAAAAACAGCAATGGAAAGAGGCATCTAG
>Ga0209500_10000148_pt1 | contig 62376 bp, 65 predicted proteins | sample S_140212_EF_Meta_FD_187323 | JGI IMG/M metagenome (GOLD analysis project Ga0209500, IMG submission 187323) | Freshwater microbial communities from Lake Simoncouche, Canada to study carbon cycling - S_140212_EF_MetaG (SPAdes) (version 2) | ecosystem: Environmental > Aquatic > Freshwater > Lake ... | reverse complement strand
CGGTGTCGACGAGGTCCTTGGCTTCCTTGAGGCCCAGGCCAGTGATGGCGCGGACTTCCTTAATGACATTGATCGGGGTAGCGCCCTTGCCCTTGAGGATGACGTCAAACGTCGTCTTCTCTTCGGCGGGAGCGGCGGCGGCGGCGCCACCAGCGGCAGCGACGGCGACAGGAGCGGCGGCGGAAACGCCCCACTTGGTCTCGAGGTCCTTCACGAGGTTAGCGACGTCCAGAACGGACTGGGCGCTGAGCCACTCGATGACTTGGTCTTTGGTGATGTTGCTCATGGTATCTGGGTTCCTTGAATGGTTAGCGTCCGATGAAGGACATTTGAGGGCGCGAGGCCCCTAACCGGGGTTCTTTGGATGTGTGTTGTTTTTGGGTTTGGATTCCCCCCGCTCGGACACCGCCACATGGCGACGCCTCCGCGAGGAAAGGGGTTAGGCGGCCGGCTCGTCCTTCTGGCGCTTGGCGTCCAGGAGGCGGACGAACTGCGAGGCAGGAGTCGAGAGCAGCGAGAGCAGCTGGGCACGGATGCCGTCCAGGGACGGCAGCTTCGATAGGGATTCCACTTCGGCCTTGGTGAGGATCTTGGCATCAAGGACGCCGCCCTTCACTTCGAGCTTGGAGAAGTCTTTGAAGAAGGTGACGAGGATCTTGGCGACGCCGGTCGGGTTGTTGCCGCCGGTGACGAGGGCCGTGTGGCCGCTTAGGTGTGCCGAGATGTCGGGAAGTTTCGCCTGCTTAGCGGCGATATTGAGGATGCTGTTCTTCACGACGTGATACTCGGCTCCGTGGGCACGGAGCTGGATACGGACGGAAGTGGCGTTCTCAACGGTGACGCCGGTGAAGTTGGCGAGCAGGAGGTAGTTGGAGCTAGCCAGCTGGGCGGCGACTTCGTCGACGAGGAATTGTTTTTCAGCGCGCATGTTCGTGGGTTCTCTTGAGCGTGGTTAGGTTAGGCGGTCGCGACGGCGGCCGAGTAGGGCTTGAGGTCGACGGCAACGCCGGGGCTCATGCTGGCGCTGAGGGTGATCGACTTGATAAAGCGGCCACCGGCGAAGCCGGCGGGCTGGGCCTTCACGAGAGCGGACAGGGCAGCCTGGGCGTTCTCGGTGAGCTGGGCGGCGGTGAACGACTTCTTACCGACGACAATCACGATGTTGGCGGTCTTATCCATCTTGAATTCGACGCGGCCAGCCTTCACTTCCTTGATCGTCTTCGGGATATCATCCGAGACCGTGCCCGACTTCGGGTTGGGCATGAGGCCTTTCGGACCGAGCACACGGGCGACCTGACGGACATCCTTCATTGCGGAGACGGTGGAGATGGCGACGTCGAAGTCGAGGAAGCCTCCGTTGACCTTGGCGATCAGGTCGGCGAGGCCGGCATAATCGGCGCCAGCGGCGAGGGCTTCGGCTGGGTTCTCGGTAAAGGCGAGGACCTTGATCTTCTTACCCGAACCATTCGGAAGAGAGACCGTACCACGGACCATCTGGTCCGACTGCTTAGGATCGACGCCGAGGAAGGCGGAAATCTCCACAGTTTCGTCGAACTTGGTACCGGGCATCTTCTTGATGATCTCGGTGGCCTGGTTGACGTCATACTTGGCCTTCAGGTCAGCGACCTGGAGGGCGGCGCGATAGCGCTTGCTGGTTTTTTTGCTCATAGCGACTTTTGGTCTCCTGCGGGATGCAGTGGTGGGTGTTGGGTTAGGGTTGGGTGAAATTAACCAATGACTTCGATACCCATCGAACGCGCGGTGCCGGCAATCATGCGGGCGGCATTGTCAGGATTGACGGCATTGAGGTCCTTCTTCTTCAGCTCGACGATTTCGAGGAGCTGCTTCTTGGTGACCTTGCCGACCTTGTCTCGGTTCGGGACCTTGGAGCCGGACTCGATCTTCGCGGCCTTCTTGAGGAGGACGGAAGCGGGCGGGGACTTCAGGATGAAGGTAAAGGACTTGTCCTGGTAGACAGAGATGATGACCGGAAGGATCATACCGGCCTGGTCCTTGGTCTTGGCGTTAAATTCCTTACAGAACGCCATGATGTTCACGCCCTTCGCGCCGAGCGCGGGGCCGACAGGAGGAGCAGGGTTAGCGGCGCCCGCGGGGAGCTGGAGCCTGATTTCGCCGATTACTTTCTTAGCCATGTTGGTTGATGAGAGGGGTTGGGTTTAAAAGGGATATCAGTCGCGATCGTCGCGTTCGACCTGCCAGAACTCGAGCTCGACCGGAGTGGAGCGGCCAAAGATGTCGACGGAGACCTCGAGCTTACCGCGGTCAGCATCGATCTTGTCGATGTTACCGGCGAGATTGGCGAAGGGTCCGTCGGTGATCTTGACGCGCTCGCCGATGTTGAAGGTGATTTTGGGAACAACCTTGTCCGCGGCGTCGGCGACCTGCTGAAGGATCGTGTTAATCTCCTCGGTCTTGAGGGCGATGGGGTTCTGTCCGCCGATGAGTCCGATGACGCCGTCGGTCTTGCGGAGGAAACTCCAGGGAGCTTCGAGCAGCGAACCTTCGTCGTCGAAGAGGCGGGCGCGGACGAAGATGTACGAAGGGTAGAGCTTCATCTCGCTCTCGCGCTTCTTACCATTGCGGAAATCCTTGACGGTCTTAACCGGCATCAGGATCTCGGCAACGAAGTCGCCCATCTCCTCGTCCTTGATAGCCTTGTCGAGCAGGCGCTTCACCTTGCTCTCGTTGTTCGAGAGGGTCTGGAGGGTGTACCAGCGGAAATCAGAGGGAGAGGACATGGTGGGATCAGCGCACGAGCTTGGTCGCGAACTGGACGAGATTGGAAAGGGAGAAGTCGCAGAAGAAGACGACGGCACCCAGGAGGGCGACGGCGGCGATGACGACCAGCGTGGAGTCGGCGAGCTCCTTGGCGGTGGGCCACGAAGCCTTGACGAAGACCTCGGTGATGGTCTCGTTCCAGAAAGCGCGAAGGCGTCCGAGGAAGCTGATCATGGTGCTGGTGGTGATGTGTTGAGAGTGGCAGGTCGGGAGGGTGTCGAACCCGCAACCTACGGTTTTGGGGACCTCTACTCTGCCAATTGAGCTACCGTCCTGTAATGGTGGTTAAAGAGACAAATGCCGGGGCCCTTTTTAGGGGGCCTCGGCACCTTGGTAGGTCGTTTGGCGTCAGGAAATCACTTGATGATTTCGAGGATCTGGCCGGCGCCGATGGTCTTGCCACCTTCGCGAAGAGCGAAGCGCTGGCCCTTTTCCATCGCGACGGGCTTCTGCAGCTCGATCGTGATCGTGACGTTATCGCCAGGCATCACCATTTCCACGCCTTCCGGGAGGATCACGGTGCCAGTGGCATCGCAAGTACCGAAGAAGAACTGAGGGCGGTAGTTGTTAGCGAACGAAGTGTGGCGACCACCTTCATCCTGCTTGAGGACGTAGATCTGGGCCTTGGCTACGGTGTGCGGCTTGATGGAACCCGGCTTAGCGAGGACCTGGCCACGCTCGATCTGGCTCTTTTCGATACCGCGGACGAGGAGACCGACGTTGTCGCCAGCCTGGCCCTGGTCGAGCTCCTTACGGAACATTTCGACACCGGTGACGGTGGTCTTGAGGGTGTCGCGGAGACCGACGATTTCGATTTCTTCGCCGACCTTGATAACGCCGCGCTCGATACGACCAGTGGCGACGGTGCCGCGACCGGTGATGGAGAACACGTCTTCGACGGACATCATGAAGGGCTTATCGGTTTCGCGCTTAGGCTCGGCGATTTCGGAGTCGAGGGCAGCGAGGAGGTCCTGAATGGACTGTTCGCCTTCCGGGGTACCTTCGAGAGCGGCGGTGGCGGAGCCACGGACAATCTTGGCGGTGTCGCCTTCGTAGTTGTACTTGTTGAGGAGGTCGCGGACTTCCATCTCGACGAGGTCGATCAGGTCGGGCTCGGAAAGGTCGACCTTGTTGAGCCAGACGACAATCTTCGGCACGCCGACCTGGCGGGCGAGGAGGATGTGCTCCTTGGTCTGGGGCATGACGCCGTCAGCAGCGGAGACGACCAGGATCGCACCGTCCATCTGGGCGGCACCGGTGATCATGTTCTTAACGAAGTCGGCGTGGCCTGGGCAGTCGACGTGGGCGTAGTGACGGTTGATGGACTCGTACTCGACGTGCGAAGCAGCGATGGTCACGGTCTTGGTGGCGTCACGGACGGTACCACCCTTGGTGATTTCCGCGTAGGACTTGCTCTCGGCGAGGCCACGGCGGGCCTGCACGGCCACGATCGCGGCGGTGGTGGTCGATTTGCCGTGGTCAATGTGGCCGATGGTGCCGACATTGACGTGAGGTTTGGTGCGATTGAACTTCTCTTTGGCCATGGTTTTGGTGGTGAGGAGGTGGTTAGGTTTGGTGTGTGGAAAGTGATGGAGCCCCCGACTGGAATTGAACCAGCGACCTCGTCCTTACCAAGGACGCGCTCTGCCAACTGAGCTACAGGGGCGAACCGTCGACGTACTTGAAGACGCGAAGGGAAGGGTTTGAATGACCATCGAAAACCCCTCCGTCAAGCGGATTTTTGCAAGGGTTTTACACCCTTACAGGGGGTGGCTTAGGGGCCTACGATCAGTCGGTAAAAACCCGGGGCCAGCTGCTTCGACCAATCGACACCGTGCGCCCAACGCAGGATAGCCTCGTCTAAGGATTTTGAGCCAGAAAGTCGCACTTGGCCGCCGAGCGGAGCCTTTCCCATCGAGTCTACGCTCAAGATTACCTCAAAAACAGATTCAAATGGGGCGTTAGTACTATTTTTATCCCCATTATAGTCATTTTTATAAATAAAATGGTCTATTTTCCCACTTATAACTGGATTTTTAGCCCCACTCATTGGATATACCTGAAAAAATGCCACCCTGGGTGCGATGCCCTCCCCTTTAAACCCCTGGGCACCGAAGCTGGTAAAAGGATCGGCTTCAGCAATGGGCACCGCCTTGGCCGCCATTGGCGCAGACTGCCGCGGCACCTGAAGGGTGGAATCCTTGCCCAAGGGCTTGGCGGGGTCGAACTGGAGTACCGGGGCTACCTTAGGGAAGGGAGCATCCTCGGGCTGGCCGACCTCAGCACGACCGCCTCCGCTCATCGTGGATTTTCCGGGGAAGTAGACGGCCGAAGTATCCAGCAGAACCACGCTCTCCGTCCTGACATCTCCGGGGCGCACCAGACGCACCCCGTCAGATACTGGCCGGGCCGGCGGATTCCCTCCCGCACCCGGCTTGAAAACGAGTAAGGTAAGGAGGAAAAGCCCAAGCCCGCAGAGTAAGGCGGTACGGGTCAACGGCGGGATACGGCCACCCGTCAAGTTACGGAATGTGGAGAGCGCCCGCATACTCAACGATCCAAGGCGCGCTCAGCGACGGTCACGCGGGTCAAAGAACCGCGACCCTCGCGGATAAAGTTGACCGTCAGGACCTCGCCCGGCTTCCGCCGCGAGATTGCCAGACGCAGCTCATTCCAGTTCTCGAAAGGCTTACCATCCAGAGCCACGATCACATCGCCGATCCGCAAGCCCGCCTTGGCCGCCGGCAAGCCTTCACTGACGAGAGAGACTCGGACCGCACCAGCCTTGCCGAGATTAAGCTTAGTGGCTTCCGCGAGGGAAAGGTCTTCGCCCTGAACACCGATAAGCCCGCGGACGACCTTACCGCCGTTTGCGAGGTCCGTCGCGACGGAAACGATAAGATTGGCGGGGATGGAATAACCAAGGCCAATGTTGCCGCCGGTGCCGGACTTAATCGCGGTGTTCATACCCAACAGGCGTCCTTCAAAATCGATGAGGGGCCCGCCGCTATTGCCTGGATTGATTGCCGCGTCGGTCTGGATGAAATCCTCGAAAGCCATGCCCATGCCCTGTTTCCCAGCCCGGCCGAGCGCGGAGACGATCCCCGAGGTGACCGTCATGCCTGCGTCGAGCGGGTTACCAATGGCGAAGACGACGTCGCCCACGCGGGCCTTGTCGCTGTCAGCGAACTTGGCGAACGGCAGATTGCGTCCCTCGATTTTCAGCACGGCGATATCGCTGCCTGCATCGACACCGAGCACCTTGGCCCGGAATTCACGGCGATCCTGCAGCTGGACAATCACGGTCTCGGCAATGGACCGGTCCTGCTTGATCACGACATGTCGGTTGGTGATCACGTAGCCGTCAGGGTGGACGATGGTGCCGGAACCGAGGCCAGTCGGCATGAGCGTCTCGCCCGTCTTTTCGTCCTTCAGGATCTTGTCCTTGTCGATGCGGCCGCCTAAGCGATTCAGTACGGACTGGGGAATGACTTCGGCGGTGCGGATACTGACGACCGAGGGCATGATCCGGGACAGCATATCCGCGTAACTCGCACCGGGTGCGGTGCGGTTAATCGGGCGAACGTCGGACTCGAAGGCGACGCCGGCAAGGGCCATGGCCGGCAAGAGAACAAGCGCGGTGAGATGTCGGAGCATGACTCCCACAGCGTAACCCTCAGACCGCCTAATGCAAGCGACCTCAGCGGGCCATCGTGAACCCGCCACCCGGCTGGTTCGGCTCGGCCTCGTCGCGATCCTTATTGAAACGCATCGAGAACAGGCGGGTGACGCCCTTCTCCTGCATCGTGGCCCCAAAGATGGCATCGGCGGCGGAGACGGTACGCTTATTATGCGTGATCACCAGGAACTGGGAGAAACGGGTGAACTCGCGGATGATGTCCGTGAAGCGGTTCACGTTGGCGTCGTCGAGCGGAGCATCGAGCTCATCGAGGACGCACAGCGGCGAGGGCTTCACCATGTAGATAGCGAAGAGTAGCGCGACGGCGGTCATCGTACGCTGGCCACCGGAAAGGAGCGAGATACCGCGCAGCTTGGTTCCCGGTGGTTGGGCTATGATTTCAATGCCACTCTCGAGCGGGTCCTCAGCCTGGACCATGGTGAGATCGGCCGTGCCGCCGACGAAGAGACGCTCGAAGGTAAACTTGAAGTTCTTGCGGACCTGTTCGAAGGTGTCGGTGAAGAGCTTAAGCGAGGTCTGGTTGAGCTCCTCGATTGCCTTGGTGAGCTCTTCCTTGGCCTTCCAGAGGTCATCGCTCTGCTTGGTAAGGAAGTCGTGGCGATCGCGTAGGGAGGAATATTCTTCGACGGCAACAAGGTTCACGGAACCCATGCCCGCCATACGGTCGCGCAGTTCGGCGATTTCGCGGACGAGGGGTGGCCAATCAGCCGACTCCATCGAGGCGAGGTCCTCGGCGGTCGGTTCACCGCGACGGACGACGGCCTTGGGGGCCGGACGGGAGCCTTCTTCGTCGGTCTCCTCGAGGTCGTCGAAGCTGGAGATGCCTTCAGGTTCGCCGTCGGAGAGCCAGAGCTGCAGGCGCCAGTCGACGTCGGCGACGTCGAGCTGATGGTCGGACTGGACCTTCTCGACGATGAAACCGCACTGCGAAGACTGCTCGGCGAGCGAAACTTCGAGCCCCTTGAGGCGGGTATCGGCGACACGCAAGCGATCGCGGTCGATGGAAAGGACGCGGTCTTCGGTTTCGACGGCCGCGTCGATCTCGTGGAGGGAGCCACGCAGTTCGTTGAGTCCGGAATTAGAGGTCTCGATCTCACCGGCAAGGCGGGTGGAAGTCTCCCGCGCGGCGGCGGCCTGAGCCTTGAGTTCACCGATGAGCTTCTCGTTCTGCTGGGCTTCGATACGTCGTGAATTCAGCCGGGCGACGGCTTCAGCGCGCCGCGATTCAAGGTCGGCCAGTTCGCGACCGACAAGCTCAAGGCGCTGACGTTGTTCGGCGTGCGCGAGGCGGGCTTCACCCAAGGCGTTGCGGCGCAGGTCGGATTCGGTACGCGAAGACTCGAGCTGGCCTTCACCGGAAGTGATCGTCGCGCGGAGCTCGGCAACGAGGGCGTCTTTGGCGGTGAGGGTAACCTGAGCACGGTCACGACGCTGCAGTGCTTCGGACTTCGAGTTATCAATCTCAGCCAGCTGGCGCTCTTCGCGTCCGATACGATCATCGGCGGCGGTAAGAGTCTGGCGGGCGGAGCGCTCGTCAGCCTGGGCGACGGAAAGTTCTTGCGCGGCAAATTGCGTGGTGTCGCGGGCGGACGAGACGTCGAGCTCGTTAGCGTCCATCGCAGACTGGATGCCGAGGGCCTTCTCATTAAGCGTCGTCAGCTGGTCGTTCTCGGACTCAAGGCTGGCGCGGACGGAGCGGATCTCGCTCTCGCGGGAGAAGACTCCCGAGCCAGCGTTGGAAGCGGCCTTGCGGGGCTTGCCAGCGTAGACGAGGCCGCGACGGTCGACGAGGTCGCCGTCCGTGGTCGCGACGAGGAAGAATTCGAAGCCCGGGTTGGCGCGCCACCAGCTGATGAAATCGCCGAGGGAGGGGCAGACGTAGCAGCCGTCGAAAAGATTGGCGACGAGGCGGGCGTGGTCCGGAGACTTCGCCTGCACGGCGGAGGTGGCGGGACGGAGCCAGCCGGGAGCGGCGGAACCGGAGCGGGAAGCGGGCGGAGCTTCGACCTGGAAGACCGCGCGACCCAGCTGGCGTTCACCCATCTTGGCGACGATACCTGGCAGGAATTCGGCGGAGTCGAGGGCGACGGCTTCGGAGGCGGCACCGAGGATGTTCTCAAGCGCGGCGGCGGCGGAGATGTCGACGACCGTGACGAGGTCGGCGAGGGCCGAAGCTTTGCCCGTGCGGAGCTCTTCGGAGAATTCACCGCGGAGCACTGCCTTGGCGGCCTCAGAGAAGCCTTCGAGGCGGGACTGCATCTGCTCGAGCAAGCCGAGCTGGGCGGAAAGCTTGGCGACCTTGCGATCCTGTTCGGAAATCGTCTGCTGGAGCGCGCGGAAATCGTTCAGCAGGTCGCGTCCTTTCTCGGTCGCTTCCTGTTCGGCGGTACGGGCGGTCTGGAGTTCGCCGTGGCGCGTCGTGACGACGGCGCCGCACTCGGTGACGCGGCGCTCGTGCGCTTCGCGTTCCTGCTTCGCCTGGCTGAGGGAGGCGGAGAGATCGACGTGACGAGACTGATAGCCACGGAGATCGACTTCGAGGTTGGTGACGTCGCCGCGGGCGCGGGTCATCTCGCCTTCGGCGATCAGGATGTCTTGGCGGGCGCGGCGGAGGAGGTTCTCGGCCTCAACGACCTGACGGGCGACTTCTTCGACCTGCGCGGTCTTCTCGCGGTAGGCGGCGTCGGTGGCGGAGACGGAACCGGCGGCGGTCGACTTGGCGTCCGAGCTGCCGCGCAGGCGCATCTCGAATTCGGCGATGGAGAGCTCAGCCTCCTGGGCTTCGCGGCGGACTTCACCGAGACGGGAGGAAAGGTCATCCGAGCGAAGGTCGGAAGTCCGGGCCTCGTTCTCGGCGTTCTCGCGAGCGGTACGGAGCTCGAACAAGGCCTGCTGGGCGAGCTGGACCTGCTCGGCCAGTTCGGTGCGGCGGGCGCGCATCTGGAGCAGCGCGGCCTCGCGATCGCGGAGGCCGTCGGTCAGCGCGGTGACTTCGCCGCGACAGGCGGTAGCGTCGACCTCGAGAGCGGTGACCTGAGCGCGGCGATCGCCGAACTGCTTGGCATGCCAGGCGAGGTCGAGGTGCGTGAAGCGGTGACGTAGGCGACGGAAGCGGAGAGCCTTGGCGGCCTGACGACGAAGCGTGGCAATCTGTCGTCCGACTTCGCTGACGACGTCGGTAATGCGGGCGAGATTGGTATCGACGCCGCCGAGTTTATTGAGGGCTTCGCGACGCTGCGCCTTGTAGCGCGTGATACCCGCGGCTTCTTCGAAGAGGTAGCGACGCTCGGCGGGATTGGCGGAAAGAATCTGGTCAATCTGGCCCTGCACCATGAACGAGTAGGACATACGGCCGATACCGGTGTCCATGAAGAGGCGCTGGATGTCCTTCAGGCGGGAGGGCTTACCGTTGATGAAATAGTCGCTGGAGCCCTCGCGGTGGAGGCGACGCATGACCGAGACCTCGGCGAAGGCCGTGCCCAGTTCCTTTTCACAATCGGCGAAGATCAGCTCGACCTCGCACTGCGGGAGGGGCTTGCGGCGGTCGGTGCCAGCGAAGATGACGTCCTGCATCGCCGGGGCGCGGAGGGACTTGGCGGACTGTTCGCCTAGGACCCAGCGGATGGCGTCTACGATGTTGGACTTGCCACAGCCATTGGGTCCGACCACGGCCGTGACCCCGGGACGGAGCTCGATGCGGGTCCGGTCGGCGAAGCTTTTGAATCCGTTGGCGACGATTTCCTTGAGGTACATCGAGGGGTGAACCGCACGATTGCCCTGCCCTACCCCCGCCGCAAGCGTCTAGTGCCCTCCGGAAGGCCCACTTATTCACGGCTTTAAATACCCTTCGATTCGGGGTTGACGAAAGGCCTCCCCCCTTGTTCTTTCGACCCTCCAAACGCTCACATGTCCGTAGAAATCAAGATCCGCAAAGGCGAGACCGTCGACAAGGCTCTCCGCCGCCTCAAGAAGAAGATCGACCGCGAAGGCATCATTAAGGACGCCCGCGCCAAGCGAGGCTTCGAGAAGCCGGCCGAACGCCGTCGTCGCAAGAAGAAGGTCAAGAACTTCGGCGCCTACCTGCGCAAGAAGTGGGACAACGCCTAAGCGTCCGTCCTGACCCAAGCTCCCGAAGGCCCGTCATCGTGACGGGCCTTCTGCTTTGGCGGGGGTCCCCGACCCGTCGGGGCACAAAAAGGGCCGAACCCGGAGGTTCGGCCCTTGGTCTCGGCAAAGCCGGTGAAGCTTAGCGGAGGAACAGCAGCTCCTGGTAGGACGGCAGCGGCCAGTATTCGTCGGCGACGATCTCTTCGAGGGAGTCGGCGGCAGCACGGACCTTGAGCATGGCCGGGAGGACCTTGTCGCAGGAGTGCTTAGCCTGAGCGTGCGTGTCGGACTTGGTGACGTCGCGGGCGGTATCGAGGGCGTCGATGGCAGCGGCGAGCTCGTCCGCCAGGCCGATGACTGCCTTGCGGAGCTTACCACCGGACTTGGTCTTCTCGACCGGGGTCAGGTCAGCGGCGAACTTGAGGGCAGCCGGGAGAAGCAGGGTCTTGGCGATCTCGGAGACGAGCTTCGACTCGGTGTTGATCGTCAGCACGTAGGAGTGCGTGTAGATCTCTTCACGAGACTCGAGTTCGGCCTTGGAGAGGACGCCTTGGCGCTCGAAGACCTCGATCGACGACTTGGAGATGATCTCAGGGAGAGCATCAGGGGTCGTGCGAAGGTTCTTGAGACCGCGCTTGGCGGCTTCCTTGTGCCACTCTTCGGAGTAGCCGTTGCCGTTGAAGATCACGCGACCGTGCTTGGTGAGGATATCCTTGAGGACGCTCTGGAGCGCGGAGTTGAAGTCGGAGTTCTTCTTGAGGGCAGTGGCGAGTTCGTCGGCGAGCTTGTCGAGCGAGTCAGCCATGATCGTGTTGAGCACGGTCAGGGGGCCGGCGACCGAGAAGGCGGAGCCCACGGCGCGGAACTCGAACTTGTTGCCGGTGAAGGCGAACGGGCTCGTGCGGTTACGGTCACCAGCGTCCTTCGGGAGGACGGGCAGCGTGTCGACGCCGAGGGTCATGTGACCACCCTTGCGGGAGGACGAAGCGGAGCCGCTCTTCTTCACCTGCTCGATGACTTCGTTGAGCATGTCGCCCAGGTAGATCGAGATGATGGCAGGAGGAGCCTCGTTGGCGCCGAGACGATGGTCGTTACCGGCCGAGGCGACGGAAGCGCGAAGCAGACCCTGATGGAGGTCGACGGCGCGGACCACCGCGGCGCAGAAGGTCAGGAACTGGGCGTTCTCGTGCGGGTTGTGGCCAGGCTCGAGGAGGTTGCCGACGCCAGCGCCACCGATGGACCAATTGACGTGCTTGCCGGAGCCGTTGACGCCCGCGAAAGGCTTCTCGGCAAGGAGGCAGACGAAACCATGCTTAGTGGCGACGCGGCGAAGCAGCGTCATCGTGAGCATCTGGTGGTCATGCGCGACGTTGGCGGATTCGTAGATAGGAGCCACTTCGTACTGGGCCGGAGCGACTTCGTTGTGGCGGGTCTTGATCGGGATACCGAGTTTGAAGCACTCGCGCTCAGTTTCCATCATGCAGGCGAGCACGCGATCAGGGATGGTGCCGAAGTACTGGTCTTCGAACTCCTGTCCCTTGGCCGGCTTGGCGCCGAAGAGGGAGCGACCGCAGGTGTAGAGGTCGGGACGGAGATGGAAGAGGCGAGAGTCGATCAGGAAGTACTCCTGCTCCGGGCCGCACGAAGCGGAGATGTAGCCGTGCTTCTTGCCGAAGAGCGCGAGGACGCGGGTGGCAGACTTATTGACGGCTGCCATCGAGCGGAGGAGCGGGGTCTTCTTGTCGAGGGCCTCACCCTTCCAGGACACGAAGGCGGTCGGGATGCAGAGCGTCGAACCGTTTTCGGTGTCGAAAATGTAAGCCGGGGAGGTGACGTCCCAGGCGGTGTAACCGCGGGCTTCGAAGGTGGAGCGCAGGCCGCCGTTCGGGAAGGAGGAGGCGTCGGGTTCGGCCTGGATCAGCGCCTTGCCGGAGAACTGGGCGAGGGTGCCGTTGCCGTTAGGTTCGAAGAAGGTATCATGCTTCTCGGCGGTGAAGCCGGTGAGCGGATAGAAAACGTGCGCGTAGTGCGTAGCACCACACTCGAGCGCCCAATCCTTGATGGCGGCGGCGACGACGTCGGCAGCGGCGGCATCGAGCTTGATACCGGCTTCGATGCTGGCCTTGAGAGACTTGAAGACTTCCTTCGGGAGGCGCTTTTCCATCTTATCGAGGGAGAAGACATTCTGGCCGTAGATCAGATCGATCTTCTCATTGCGGAAGTCGAAGCTGCCCTGAAGGCGAGGCTGAGAAGCAATCGCCTCGATGGCGTTGCGGCGGGCTGGGTTGGTGCTCATTGATTGGGGGATTGGAAAGGTGTTTAATTACCAACAATTTCAAAGCACCCACTGTGCCACGGTTCAATAGGTAACCATTCACAGGGGGTTTTGTACCTTTTTAGGCAATTGTGCCTATTTTTAAGCAAACAACCCCTGCTCACTTCCAGACATAGGTCGTTCGAAGGAAATAGGAGGTGTCCGTCTTCACCTGGGTCGGCAGGGGTTTGGACCTGAAATCATTAGCCACCCCCACCCTCAAGGAAAGCGGGCCGGCGTTGCGTAGCACATTGAGACTGGTCTCGTGACGGACGTAGAAATCACCGGCCTTCAGGAACGAGGGCACAAAGTTGAGCGAGGTATCCCAGGCCGCCCAGCCGAGCTCGCGCGAGAAGATCAGGCCGATGTCCGCCGAGGGAGCGGCCAAGGTCGGCTGGCTTGGCGAAGAGTACCGCTCGAAGCGGTGCGCCAGACCGAGGCGCGCGTCGAGCTTGCCCATGGCGTCAGAATACAAGCGGAAGCCCCAGCCAGCGGCATTGACGGAGAAGAAATCGATGAGGCGGGCGTTATCGTAACCGGTATCGCTGCGCACATACCAGAACACGACGTCCGTGGGATTGGTCTCATAGGAAGCCGCGACATGCAGGTCGTCAGCCGAAGTGAGATTGCCCGAATCCGCACGCACCAGCCGCACGCCCGCGATCACGGTATTAGCCTTGGTCACACCCTTGGCTGAGAAGCCGGCGCTGAAGCCAGACCCCATCACGACACCGTTACGACCCGAGATATCGACATCGGCCTGCGTGGTCCATTGGCGTTTTCCGGCAGTCTCCGCGGGTCGTAGCGACGGATCGCGCCACAACTCCAAGGCAGCGTCCAGGGTGCTTGTCTCCGCCCCGCCCTTCGAAGCCACACGGCCAGCGGCGGCGTTCACCGGGCCGCGCGTCACCACGCCGCCGGAGCTCACCAGCACGGCGTCATCGGTGATGAATGATTCGACCTGCGCCAGCTGCAGGTGCTGTAAGTTGGCCTCACTGAGTACCGGCACGCGCATCTCGAGCACACCAGAGGCGATACGCTCGATACGCCCTTTCAGGAAGGTGCCGTCCTTCATCGTGACGGTATCCGCCAGGCATGAAGCGGTCAGAAAAAGAAGCAGCAAGGCCCTCATGATGGAGTAGACAGTGGCAAGGACGCAGGGTTGCCAACCCTATCGTTCGCCCTCGATAATGAGCCCATGGTGCTCGACGCGGTTATACTCGGAGGCGGACCGGCCGGACTGGCCGTCGCCAATGCCATGATCCGCGCCGGCGCGAAGGTGAAGGTAATCGAGCCCGCCGCCCGGGTCGGCGGCTCCATCCGGACCATTCGCGAGGACGGATGGCTGGTGGAGACCGGCCCCAACACCCTTCAGCTCGAAGGCGAAGGTGACGAAGCCCTGCTCGCCGCATATGGCTTGGCCAAAGCCACGCAAACCGCCGACATGCGGGCAGCCAAGCGCTACATCTATGCCCATGGCAAGTTGCACGGCCTCGGCGGCAATCCACTCGCGCTCCTGACGTCCGGCCTCCTGAGCTGGTCGGGCAAACTCCGCCTGCTCTCCGAACCCTTCCGCAGCAAAGGCGGCTACATCGGCGAGACCGTCGAAGCGTTCGCCTCCCGTCGTTTCGGCCCGGAAGCCGCGGCGATGCTGATGGATCCGGTCGTCTCCGGCGTCCATGCCGGCGACCCGTCCAAGTTGGTGATGGCCGACTGTTTTCCCCGTATCCATGCGTTCGAACAGGAATACGGCTCCGTGCTGAATGGACTTCGCCGCGCACCCAAGGTAGCACGTAAGGTCGTCGGCTTCCCTCGCGGCATGCAGCAACTAGCCGATGCGATGGCCGCTCCGATCGGCGCCGAGAACGTGCGCCTCCGCAGCGTCGCCACGCAGATCCGACGCGACGCCAAAGGCTGGAACGTCGCCTGGCGGAATGCCGACGGCATCGAAGACGGCGCCTGCGCCAAGCACTTGGTCGTGACCGCTCCTCATTGGCATTGGGCCTCCCTGCCCTTCGACGAATCCGTCACGCGCATGTTGCGCGACTGGGAGAACGCATCCGTGCCGGCGGTGACCGTCGTCGCCCGCGGCTATGCCCGCGCCGATGTGCCGCATCCGCTGGACGGCTTCGGCTACCTGACGCCGGGCGCCGAGAAACGCAACGTGCTCGGCTGTCTCTTCCCGACGACGGTGCTTCCGGCGCGGGCGCCTGAAGGTCACGCGCTACTCTGCTGCTTCATCGGCGGCGCACGCCGACCCGACCTGGCTGGCCTGACCGACGAAGCCCTCAGTAAGATTGTGGACGACGAACTCGCCACGACGCTCGGCATCAAGGCCGCACCGCGCAAGCAGTGGATTCAGCGATGGGAACGGGCGATCCCGCAATATGACGCAGGCCAGCGTCGCCGGGAAGAAGCGCTGAAGCAGGCCGAAGCCGCGCACCCCGGACTCCATTTCCATGGGGCGTTCCGCGGCGGTATCGCGCTGATGCACGTGATCCGCACAGGCGACGCCCTCGGCCGATCCTTGACTAAAGGTTAAGCCTTCAGACGCTCGAATTCCGGGTCAGGCAGGCCGCGGACGACCCAAATCGCGGGCAACATCAGCAATGCCCCGCCGATGTAGACCCAGAAGTGAGAACCAAAGTGGAAATATAACAGCGCCGCGGTGACGGGGCCGATGACTCGCGCCAGCGAGCCAGCCGAGCGCAGGATGCCGAGGTTCCTCCCCTGCTCGGAAGCATCCGAGTAAAGCGACACCAGGGCCGAAACGCTTGGCAGGATCAGGCCCGTCGCGAAGGAGATCAGGCCGAGACCAAGATAGAAGGTCGTCTCGGCACCATCGCCAGCGGCGGCGAGCGTCGGCGGAATTAGGGCGACCACGACGAAGGCGACCGAAGCGATTACCATCCCGAGCATGACGACCTTACGCTGTCCCATCCGCTTCACCAGCTGGCGGGCAAGTCCCTGCGCGAAGATCATGCAAGCACCATTGAATAGGAAGAGCCAGGCGTTGTCGCGCGGGCTATAGGTGAACAGCGCCAGCGTCAGGAATACGATCGTGTTCTCCATGCCGGTGAAGGCGACCTGGTACACGAGATTGGCGAAGGAGGTGCGACGGACGGCGGAAGAGCGGACCGTGGCGAGGTCGAAGATCGAGGGCCGCTTGGCATCGGATGCGGCCCGACGCTCCGGCGCCAAGGTCTCCGGGAAGAACTTCGCGACTAGTAGGAAGTTAAGTACGCAAAGCGACGCCGCGATGGCAGCTGGTACGGAGAACGGATTTAGCCCGAAAGACCCGGCGGACGGGCCGTGGCCGAACTGGACGGACGATGCCAAACCACCGATGACCGGGCCGAAGACGAAACCGAGGCCGATGGCGATACCGACTACGGCCATCCCCTTCGTGCGATCCTTTTCATCGGTGATGTCTGCGGCCGCGGCGCTGGCGACGGCGATATTGCCCGCCATCATCCCCGAGACGAGACGCGTCAGGACCACGACCCAGAACTGGGCAGCGAAGATCCAGAGCAGGTAGGAGAGGGCGTTACCAGCTAGGGTGATGGTTAAGATGCGGCGGCGACCCAGCCGGTCGGACAGTGCGCCCCAAATCGGCGAGAAAATGAACTGCAGCAGCGAGTAGAGGGTGCTCAGCAGGCCGCCGAACAGGACCGTCTTCTTGAAGACCGTGTCGCCCCCCATCCATTCCGCCGCGGCATTCAACGACCCGATCAGCGTGCCGACCGAGCCTTCGCTTTCGATGTAATGCTTTAGCAGGTGGGGAAACAGCGGGATGATGATGCTGAAGCCCACGATATCCATGAAGACCGTCAGGAAGATGAGCCCTAGGGTACGACGCTGGGCGGGGGCGACTGGGGCGGACATGAGGCCCAAGATGGGGTCCTTGCCGACCTGCGCAAACAAAACAGCGGCTTGCGATGCCGTTCCCGCGGGGAGAACATGAAGCCATGCGCATTCTCGCCATCATCGCCCTGACGTTCGGCTTCGCCAGCGCCCAGGCGGCTACCGACCCCAAGCTGTTGCTCATCGAGCAGAGGCTCGGCGGCTTCGGTGACAAGGATTACGCCGCGGCGGTCGAACGTACCCTCGGCGAATTCGAGAGCCGCACGGGAGTCCGCCTTCGTCCGGCCGACCTGCGTCGTTGCGGGCTCAAGCTCTCGTCCGAAAGCGGTGCCGGCCTGGCCACGCCCAAGCCGCTCGTCCGCGCAATCACTGCGGCCCTCATGCGTCGCGGATTCGCCCAGAATGCCATCACCCTCTGCGACGCCAAGGTCGACAGCCTCCGCCAAGCCGGCTTCCTCCCAGCCCTGACCACCCAGAGCCAGACCTTCGAAGGATTCCCCGTCGCCGCATGGGACATGTTCGCGACCGATTGGGCCAAGGAGAGTCAGCTACGCTACGAGAACCAGGTCCTCCCTCGACCAGGAGCTCAGGACGTACCGTGGGGCGATGCGCGTGTGAGCGTACTCCCGAAGACCCTGGTCGATGAAGTCGATTTCTGGATCAACCTGCCGGTGCTCAGCGACAGCAAGTCGCTCGGTGTGCACGGCGCGATGGCCTCAGCCTCTATCGGCAATATGGTCAACTCCGAGCGATTCCTCGACAACCCTTTCAACGCTTCCAAGGCGGCGGTCGAAGTCTGCGCCATCCCGAAACTATCGAAGCGTAACGTACTCACAATCCTCTCGCTGGAACGCTACCAGGTGCTCGGCGGACCCAGCTTCGACGCGAGCTGGAGCCGTTCCGAGAAGACGCTGCTGAGCAGCGCGAACCCGGTGATCATCGACTTCATCGGCCTGCAGAAGATCAACGCGGGTCGGACTGCCAGCGGCATCGAAGCCATCTATCCCGAGCCCCCTATCTTCAACGCCGCCAATGCCGGCGAAATTCGCCTCGGCACCTGCCGCCCGGCCGACATCACGCTGGTCCGCCTGCCAGCCCCCTGAGCAAACAGGCATGAAAAAGGCGGCCGGGTCTCCCCGGGCCGCCTTTTCTCATCGGGTCTGCTTCAGAGCTTCAGGCCGAGCGCTTCCGAGGCGGTCGCACGCTCTTCGAGCAGCTCCTTCTCGGTGATGGCGATCTTCTCCTTGGAGAAGGCATCCAGCGGGAGACCCTGAACGATTTCCCACGAGCCGTCGGCCTTGGTACGAAGCGGGTAGCCGAACATGATGCCGGGCGCGATGCCGTAGTCGCCCTTGGACAAGACAGCGACGGAGTGCCATTCGCCAGCCGGAGTCGGGACGTGGAGGCTGCGCAGGGTATCGAGGGCGGCGTTGGCGGCGGAAGCGGCGGAAGAGGCACCACGGGCCTTGATGACGGCAGCACCGCGCTTCTGGACGTCGGACACGAAGGTCTCCTTGAGCCAGGCGTGGTCGGTGATGACCTGCATGGCGGGCTGGCCGCCGATGGTGGCGTTGGTGAAGTCAGGATACTGCGTCGAAGAGTGATTACCCCAGATGGCGACGTTCTTGACGACGGAGTTATGCGCGCCGGCCTTGCCCGCGAGCTGCGACTTGGCGCGGTTCTCGTCGAGACGAGTCATCGCGAAGAAATTCTCGACCGGCAGGGAGCTGGCGGAGCGCAGGGCGATGAGGGCGTTGGTGTTGCAGGGATTGCCGACAACGAGGACCTTGACGCTCTTCTTGGCATTACGCGCGATGGCTTCGCCCTGGCCGATGAAGATCTTGCCGTTGATGCCGAGGAGGTCCTTACGCTCCATGCCGTCCTTGCGAGGCACGGCGCCGATGAGCAGGCACCAGTCAGCATCCTTGAAGCCTTCGTTGAGGTCGCCCGTGGCGACGACGTCGGTGAGCAGCGGGAAGGCGCAGTCCTGGAGTTCCATCACGACGCCGGCGAGGGCGTTGAGGCCGGGCCCGACTTCGATCAGGTTAAGGGCGACCGGCTGGTCGGCACCAAACACGGCGCCGGAAGCCAGGCGGAAGATGGCGGCGTAACCGATGTTGCCGGCGGCGCCGGTGACCGCGACGCGAATGGGGGACTTGGAAGCCATAGAGGGACGCCTATCTAGTTAGGCTCTCCCCTCGGAGTGAAGCGGAAACTATAGCCCGAGCTCGCCTTGCATCAGGTCATCGGCGGCCGGGGCCGACACGCTGTCACGGACCAGCTGCGAGAGGGGGGCGGCCGAGCGCCCTTCCAGACCACAGAGAGCCCGCAATACCAAGGCCGCGGCGAGCGCATCGTATAATGCGCAGTGATACCGGCGGCGGTTAGGGGGACAATGCTCCGCGGCCAGCGCATCGAGGCGAGGCGTCAAGCGAAGGGCCGACACCAGCGACGAGAGGCGGAAGTCCCCCAAGGTGGGGGCCCAGGCCCGGGCGAGCCGGCAAGTATCGATCCACGGACCCCATTCGGCGACGGAGGCTTCCTCGCCGACGAACGACGGCACGGCAGAGGGGCGCAACCAGGTGCCGCGCAAGAGCCCTGATTCGACGGTGGCGTTATGCGCCGCGAGCAGGCCGGTGCGACGGAGAGAAACCCAACGGTCCCATTCGGACTCGAACGGAGGCAAGCCGTTCAGATCCTTGGCCGCAAGTCCGTGACACTGGGTGTCGATCGCCGGAACGGGAACGCGCGACGCGTGCAGGCTCGTAGACGCCGACACGACTTCCCCGCCGAGGAGTGTGGCGACCCCGAACTCGACGACACCCGTGCGCGAACTGCCTTCGAAGTCGATGACGTGAATCGGAAGCGATGACCAAGGTGCGGAAGAGGTGTTCATCGGATCAGCGCCATTCATGCTTGGGATAACGACCGCGTAATTCCTTCTTCACACCTTCATAGGAACCTTTCCAGAAAGCATCGAGGTCGGTGGTGCGTTGCTGAGTGCGACGGGCAGGCGACTGGATGCAGATAACCATGGGCACCTTGCCGAGACACACGCGCAACTTGCTACCCGGAAAATCGTAGAGCTCCTGCACCGTCGCCTCGATCTCCGCCTGGCCATCGGCGGTATACTCGATGCGGGCCGGATGTTTCTTCCGAGGTAGGATGAGCTTGTCCGGGCAATAGGTCTCGAGCGCCATCGCTTGCTCGTGCGTGAGCCAGCCACGGACGACGCCGAAGACCGGTCGGTCGCGGATGTCGCGATAGGCCACGGCCCCGGTGCAGACTTCTTCGATCACCATGCGGCGCGCGGCGTCATCGAAGACGGGAATGCCCAATTCGGGACAATGCTTTGCAAGGAAGTTCACCCGGCGGATCCAGGCGTCGACCGGGGCGTCCCACTTCTCGAGCTCCAAGCGACCGGCGGCGACCTCCTCGGCGAGGATCCGGCTGGCGGCGTCGGACGGGGCATCGTCGCGTTCCTTGGTTTCGAGCACCAAGTCGCGGAAACGACGTTCGACGCGCGTGACGACGCGCCGTTGCGTGGCATCGTAGCGCACATGGTTGACCATCGAGAATTCAGAAGGAAATAGTTCCTGCAGCCAGGACTCTTCGATGGCGGTCGCCAGGGAGAGGTAAGTGGTCACGCCGCCTCGTGCTTGGATCTCGTCGACTTCAGCGGCGACCAACAGCTTCGCATGACGAATGGAGGATTCGCGCCGGAGCTCGCCGGTACGGCCATGGACCAACGCGCAACGGAGCGTGCCGGCATCGAGCCGGACGGCGAGGCGATCGGAGAAACCGAGCAGGAGGCAGCGGCGAATGGCGGCCGGATCGGCGACGCGGTCGCTGACGGGGAGGCCCTGCCCTTCGGCGAGCCTTAGGAACTGGCGGGCCGCCTGGTCAGCCTGACGCGCGGCTTGTCCATGGACACCGAAGCGATCGCACGCGTCGGCGTCGAATTTCATATCCAATGCACGCTGGAGGAGAGCAAGCCGAGGGAAGAAGTCGGAGCCATCTTCCTGCTCGACGGAGTCGCGGGCATTCTCGGTACGATCGTCGACCTTCCGGAATAGAATGTCGCGGCCTTGGGCGAGACCGGCGATGCGGCAGACCTCGTAGACGCAATCGAGTTCACCAGCGGCAAGCAGCATGCGGGCGTAACGGGGATGGGCCGGGAAGACCGACATCCGACGTCCGATGGCGGTGAGTTTGCCTTGGGCGTCGACGGCGCCAAGGTCGCCGAGGACCGTCAGCGCACGCTGCAGAGCCTTGTCGTCCGGCTTCTCATACCAAGGGAAGGTAGCGGCATCTCCCCAGCCGGAGGAAAGTAGCAGCAGGATCGTCTCGGAGAGGTCAACTCGCTTAATCTCCGGTACTTCGCGAAGCGGGCGGGCTTCGTGGTCGGTCTGCGACCAAAGCCGGATGCAGCGACCTGGGCCGGTTCGGCCGGCGCGGCCAGCGCGTTGCTCAGCGGACGCCTGTGAGACTGGTTCGACGAGCAAAGTGTCAATGCCGCGATGCGGGTCGAAGCGAGCGATACGGGCGAGGCCGGCATCGACCACGGCACGGACTCCCGGAATCGTCAGCGACGTCTCGGCGACGTTGGTGGCCACGATGACCTTACGCCCTGGGCTCGGCTTGACCGCGCGATCTTGTTCTTCGGGCGGAAGTTCGCCGTAGAGCGGAAGAATGTCGACGCCACCGGACTCAGGAAGGTTTCGGACCGCGCCGATGGTGCGCATGATTTCGTAGGACCCCGGCATGAAGACGAGAATGTCGCCTTCGTTTTCTTCGCGCAGGACGCGACGGACCTGTTCCGCCGCGGCGTCCCAGATCGGCCGGGTCGAGTTGCGCGGCATGTGCGTATACTCGATCTGGACGGGATAGGCGCGCCCGTCGGCGGCCAAGGTCTCGGCCGAGCCGAGCCACTTAGCTACGGCCTCGGTGTCGAGCGTCGCGGACATCGCCATGATTAACAGATCCGGACGGTGGGTCTCCTGCAGGCGGCGGGCGAGTGCCAAGGCCACGTCGGAGTGCAGGTTGCGTTCGTGGAATTCATCGAACACCACCGCGCCCACGCCCTTGAGCTCGGGATCCGAAGCCATCTGACGGAGTAAGAGTGCCTCGGTGACGAACTTGATGCGCGTCTGGGCGGACTCCACGCGCTCGAAACGAATCTGGTAGCCCACTTCGCCGCCGAGGCGGACATCGCGCTCCTGGGCGATGCGGGCAGCCAACAGACGCGCGGCGATGCGGCGAGGCTGCAGGACGACGATCTGCCCCTGGACGAGATTCAGGTCGAGGAGCATCTGCGGGATGCGGGTCGACTTACCTGACCCCGTGGGAGCGCGCAGGACCAGCCTGCGCACGCGTCCACAGGCGGCGACCAAGCCGTCCTGCAGGGTGTCGATGGGCAGGGGTTGCTTCATGTCACGTCGAGGGTGATGAGGCGAGCGCGCGCCCTGCCCTCCCGCACCGTAATCCGGGCGACCGTCACGGGAAGGTTAAAGCGACGAGGGCCGGCGCTGCCGGGATTGAGCCTCAGCACGGCGCCGGACTGCTCAATCTTCGGGACATGCGTATGGCCCGTGATCACGATATCTGGACGGAACGCCGACTCATCGACCGGCAAATGTCCGTGATGCACCAAGATACGCAGACCGGCGACGACCTGCATCGAGGTCAATGGGAGCGTCTCATCGTCATCGCAATTACCGGCGACGACGTGGCACGGCGCTAGCTCGGCGAGTTGCGGGATGATCAGCGGACCACAGACATCGCCGGCATGGAAGATCACATCGCATCCCTCAAGCGCGATGATGGCCTCGGCACGAAGCCGGCCATGGGTGTCGGAGATGACGCCGATCTCGGTCGACGGCTCCACGGTCAGAGCGGGCGACGGAGCTTCCCGGCCGGAATCGGCCGTAGGGCCGTGAAGTCTGCCCCGATGGTGTCTTTCAACTTGTCCTTGAGGCCGGGCGGTAACGCGTTCACCGCCTCCAAGAATTCTTTGTCACCTGGGAACGCCGTCTTGCCGATCTCGGCGACCGGGAGGCTGGCGAGAGCCGACTCCGGGAAGATGAAATCGGGGCGGCGATCGGAGTTGCTGGCCTCGGCCTCGGCGGCTTCGACGTCCAAGGGCGGCAGGGATTCCTCGAGCAGGCCCGAATCTTCAATCGGGACGTCCACGACCCGCGAAGGCGTCGGGGCGAGAGCCGGCGTGGCCTCGGGGACGGGGAGCGCGGTGGACTCAGGCGCCGCCGGTGCGGTCTCCGACTTCCTTATTTTTTTTTGGCCGGGCTCCCGAGGGAGACCAGCTGCGGCGGCGGCGATGTCTTTGATGAGGAGGTCTATCGATCGCGATCTACTCTGCTCAATCGCCTTGAGGAGCGTCACCTCGAAGTTGGCGCGGGGCGAAAGCCCTTGGCGGATACCATTCTCCCCTTCCTGCAGGCATTCCAGCAGACGGACGAGCTGTTCAGTGGCCAGGGATGCGCCGAGCTGGGCGGAGACGCCGCCGGAACGAACCGAATCAAGGGTGGCGGCTCGCACGCGGAGTTGGAGATCGGCGAGCACGCGGAGCAGGTCGCGCCCTTCGGCGTGGAAGGCATCGCAAAGCGCGAGGACCTTCTTCCCGTCGCAAGTGGCAATCCCGTGGCAGAGGTCAGTGACTTGTTGGACGGAAGCGAGGCCGTAGATCGAAAGCACGTCCGCCTCCGTAATCTTCTTACCGGAGAAAGAGATGACTTGGTCGAGGATCGACTGCGAGTCCCGCATGCCGCCGGAGGCCAGTCGGGCGATCGCGGTCAGGGCGTGCTGGTCAGCGGTGACGCCATCGGCCTTGACGATGCGGGCGAGCTGCGCGGCGATGACCTCTTCCGAGATCGGATGGAATTCGAGGCGCTGGCAGCGCGAAGTGATGGTCGGCAGGACCTTGTCGGCCTCGGTCGTGGCCAAGATGAACTTCACCCAGGGTGGCGGCTCCTCGAGCGTCTTCAGCAGCGCGTTGAAGGCGTCCTTCGTGAGCTGGTGGACTTCATCGATGATGAACACCTTGAAGGGGCAACTCGACGGCGAGAACTGACATTCATCCCGGATTTTCTTCGCGTCTTCAATCGAGCGATTGGAAGCGGCGTCGATCTCGATGACATCAAGGCAGCTACCCTGTTCGATCGCGAGGCAGACCGGGTCGTCGAGGGAGAAGTCAGCCTTCGGGCCGCCAGCGCAGTTCAGGGCCTTGGCGAGGATGCGGGCGGTCGTGGTCTTGCCGGTGCCACGGGGGCCGACGAATAGATACGCATGGGCCATACGCTTCGTATCGAGGGCGTTGCGTAGCGTCCTGACGATGTGCTCCTGTCCGACGAGTTCGTCGAAACGGCGGGGACGCCAGCGGCGCGCGATGACCTGGAAGCCGGGTTCAGACACTGGCGACTAGGTAAGGCTGGGCCGAAGGGGTGTCAACGGGGCAAAGCCCGGTTTATTCCCATTCAATGGTCGCCGGCGGCTTGGACGAGACGTCGTACACCACGCGGTTGATCCCTTTCACCTCATTGATGATGCGGGTCGAGGCGCGCTGCAGCACGTCATACGGCAAGCGGGCCCAATCGGCCGTCATCGCATCGGAGGAAGTCACCGCGCGGAGGGCGCATACGTTGTCATAAGTACGGCCGTCGCCCATCACGCCGACGCTACGCACCGGCAGGAAGACCGCAAAGGCCTGCCAGACTTTAGCGTATTGGCCGGAGGTGCGAAGCTCGTTGATGAAGATATCGTCGGCCTTGCGGAGCACCTCGAGGCGCTCCTTGGTGATCTCGCCGCAGACGCGGACCGCGAGGCCGGGGCCCGGGAACGGGTGGCGCCAGACCATGTCATGCGGCAGGCCGAGGGCTTCGCCGAGGGCGCGGACCTCATCCTTGAAGAGCTCACGCAGGGGCTCGAGTAGCTTCAGCTTCATGTGCTTCGGCAGGCCGCCTACGTTGTGGTGGCTCTTGATCGTGGCCGCAGGGCCTCCATTGGGCGAAAGCGATTCAATGACGTCAGGGTAGAGTGTACCCTGGGCGAGGAAGTCCACCTTGCCCTTCTTCGTACGCTGAACCTCGGCGATCGAGCGTTCGAAGACCTTGATGAACTCGTGTCCGATGATCTTCCGCTTCCGTTCAGGATCCGTGACACCCTTGAGCTTACGAAGGAAGGCTGCGGAGGCATCGACGACGCGGAGGTCGACCTTGAACTTGCCGCGGAACATCTTCTCCACCTGGGCGCGTTCATTGAGGCGGAGCAGTCCGTTATCGACGAAGACGCAGGTCAGCTGCTTGCCGATGGCACGCTGAATAAGGGCGGCCGCGACAGAGGAATCCACACCGCCGGAGAGACCAAGGATGACCTGAGACTTGCCCACTTTCTCGCGAATCTCGCGGACGGCCGTCTCGACGTAGTCGTCCATCTTCCAGGTCGGTTTGCAGCGGCAGATGCGGAAGAGGAAGTTGCGGAGGATATCGATGCCTCGCTCAGAATGGGCGACCTCTGGATGGAACTGGATGCCGTAGAAGCGTCGCTTGGTGTCCTCGATGACGGCACACTCGGAGTTCTCGGTCGAGGCAACGGCCTTGAAGCCGCGGGGCAGGCGCGTGATTTTATCGCCGTGCGAGTTCCAGACGCGCAGCGGTGACTTTAGTCCCTGGAGGAGCTGGGAACCTTTACCGAAGGAAAGGATGCCGTGGCCGTACTCACGATGGGAGCTGCTGGCGACATTGCCGCCGAGCATCTGACCCATGAGCTGCACGCCGTAACAGATACCGAGGACGGGCAGGCCCATCTCGAACACGCCCAGATGGGGGTGGGGCGAGCCCTTGGCCTTCACGCTATCGGGGCCGCCAGAAAGAATGACGCCAACGACGCCATCGGCGCGAAGAGCCTCTGGGGTGACGCTGAAAGGATAGATGCGGGAGTGGACGTTACATTCACGGACGCGGCGCGCGATGACCTTAGTCAGCTGCGAACCGAAATCGAGAATGGCGATGGACTGGGTGGCCATGGTGGGGAAGTTAGGGAGATTCAGAACTTGAGGCGAACATTGTTCCAACCGCAGTGGGGGCAGACCGCCTCCTCACGAAGGCGAGGGCGGACATAAGTCACGTTACAGCGGACACAGGAAAAGGCCGAATTGATGCGGCGGTGATCCGAGAGGAGCACGTCGCGCCGGTCATACCAGGCCTGCAAGCCAAAGAGGACAACCGCAGCCAGCCCGGCCAGGAAGGCGAGAAAGACGGCGAGATCGACGGACTGCAGCATGGGAGGCGAAGGGGTTAAAAAGGCGAGACGCGCCAGCCGGGGGGCGGACGCGTCTCGGGTTCAGGCCTGGGCGATAAGCTTAGGCCTGAGCAGAAGCAGCCGCCGCTTCCTTCTTGGCCTTGGGCTTGCGAGCCACCTTAGCCTTCGGGGTCATGGCCGGGGACTTGTCGTCCTTGGCCACGAGTTCGATGAGGGCCGTCTCAGCCGCGTCACCCTTACGGGCGCCGAGCTTGTAGATGCGGGTGTAGCCGCCGGTGCGACCGAGGAACTGCTGCACGCGCTCCTTAAAAAGGAGCTGGGCGGCGTCTTCGTTGCGGAGCTTGGCGATGGCCAGGCGGTAGTAGTGCAGTTTCACCGACTTATCGGCGGACTGCTCAGCCTTCTTGGCGTAGGTGATGATCTGCTCGGCGAAAGGACGAATGGCCTTGGCACGGGAGAGCGTCGTCGTGATGCGCGCGTTGGTGAACAGCGCGGAAGCGAGATTGGCGACGAGCGAGCGGCGGTGGGCCGTTTTGACGCCAAGGACGTGACTGTGTTTGCGGTGACGCATGAGTGTGGGTTCGGGTCTGGGTTAGGCGTTAACGCCCTTGTCGAGGAGACCCTCGTTGATCTTCTGGCCGAGCGACAGGCCCAGCTGCTCGAGCTTGGCCTTGATCTCGTTGAGGGACTTCTTGCCGAAGTTACGGTACTTGAGCATTTCCTGCTCCGTCTTCATCGCCAGTTCGCCAACGGTGTTGATATTGGCGTTGTTGAGGCAGTTGGCGGCACGGACGGAGAGCTCAATTTCGTTGACCGACATGTTGAGCAGCTTGCGGAGACGGTTGGTCTCTTCGCTGATCTCCTTGTGACCGGTCTCGAACTCGACGGAGTCGGCGGAGACGGTATCGAAGACTTCGAGGTGGTGGCGCAGGATCGCGGAGGATTCCTTGAGGGCTTCGTCCGGAGTGATGCGTCCATCGGTCGAGACCTCGAGTACGAGCTTATCGTAGTCGGTCTTGTCGCCGGAGCGGGTGGATTCGACGGAATACTTCACCAGAGTGACCGGGGAGAAGAGGGAGTCGACGGGGATGGAACCGATGGCCTGTTCGGCCTTCTTGTTCTCTTCGGCGGAAGCCCAGCTGCGTCCCACGGTGACTTCGAGGTCAGCGTAGAAACGACGCTTGCGGTCGAGGGTGCAGATCACCTGGTCAGGATTGACGAGGGTAACAGTGGCGCCCTTGGTCTCGAACTTGATGTCCGAAGCCTTCACGGGTCCGCTCTTGTTCACGTCGATGGTGCCCTTGAAAGCCTCGCGCTTGTTGGCCTCGGTGCGGATGCGCACCTTCTTGAGGTTGAGGACAATCTCGGTGACGTCTTCGACGACGCCTTCGATCGGCTGGAATTCGTGCTGCACGCCTTCGATCGTCACGGCGGAGATCGCAGCCCCTTCGATGGAGCTCAGGAGGATACGGCGGAGCGAATTGCCGATGGTGTGTCCGAAGCCCGTCTCGAAGGGCTCGGCGAAATACTTCGCGTAGGTGGGGGTTGCGGAAGACTCCTCTTTCTTGAGGGTCTTGGGGCGTTGGAACTGTCCGAGTCGCTTGGTCATGTCTGTGGGTCCTTTGGTGGTTTGGTCTGTGCTGGGATCAGCGGCTGTAGAATTCGACGATGATCTGAACGTTCACGTCGGAAGGGAGTTCTTCCTTGGCCGGCTCGCGGACAATCTGTCCGTTGAGCTGCTCTGGGAGCACGACGAGCCAAGCAGGAGCGGAGCGACCCTGGCCTTCTTCAACGGCGCGCGTGGCGAGCTGCTTGGAGGACGTGCGGTCGCGGACTTCGATCTTCTCGCCTGGCGAGGTGGCGTAGCTGGCTACGTCGACCTTGTGGCCGTTGATGCGGATGTGGCCGTGGGCCACGAGCTGACGAGCAGCGGCGCGGGAGTTGGCGAAACCTAGGCGGAACACCACGTTGTCGAGACGGGTCTCGAGGATGCGGAGGAAATTGTCGCCGGCGACGCCGCCCATGCGCTTGGCGCGCTCGAAGGAGAGGCGGAACTGCTTCTCGGTCAGGCCGTACATCATGCGAAGCTTCTGCTTCTCATTGAGGCCGACACCGTATTCGGAGACCTTGCGGCGGGTCGTCTTGCCGTGGATACCCGGAGGGTACGGACGACGCTCCTCACCCTTGGAGGTGGGGAAAATATTCTGACCGAAGCGACGGTTAAGCTTCGTGGTAGGACCGGTGTAACGAGACATGGTATTTTAGGATTTGGTATAAGTGGCGGATTGGAGGACCCGCCCGGTTTGCCATAGCCGGACGGTGATGCGGAAAGCAGAGACGATCAGACGCGACGGCGCTTCGGAGGACGGCAGCCGTTGTGAGGAATCGGAGTGGTGTCGAGAATCGAGGTGACGTTCAGTCCGAGCACCTGCAGGGCGCGGATGGCGCTATCGCGGCCCATGCCCGGACCCTTGACGCGAACAGAGACGTCCTTGAGGCCGTGAGCCATGGCGAGCTTGGCGGCTTCGGAGCAGACGACCTGAGCGGCGTAAGCGGTGGACTTGCGGGAACCGCGGAACTGGTGGCGACCGGCGCTGCCCCAGGAGATCACGTTGCCGTTAGGATCGGTAATCGTGACCTTGGTATTATTGAAGGTAGCGAGGATGTGGCAGATACCGGTGGTGATGTTCTTCGAGCCCTTGGCGCGACGAACCTTCACTTCACCGAGTTCTTCGCCGAGGAGTTCCTTGGCGGTAATTTCCTTACGCTCGGGGGCGGCGGCTTCGGCCGGAGCGGCCGCGGCAGCGACGACTTCGGGGGCGGCGGCTTCGGCAGCAGGGGCCTTCGGCTTCTTTGCCTTGGGGGTCTTGGGGGCTTCTTCGCTCATCGTAAAATAGTGTTAGGAGAAAGGTTGGCTTACTTGGACGGAGCTGCGGCGACGCCGACGGTCTTGCGCTTGCCCTTGCGGGTACGGGCGTTGGTGCGCGTGCGCTGGCCGCGGACCGGGAGGCCACGGAAGTGACGCAGGCCTCGGTAGCACTTGATCGCCTGGAGGCGCTTCAGGTTCTGCGCGATGTCGCGGCGAAGGTCGCCTTCGCACTTGTAGCCCATGCGTACGATGTACTCGACGATCTTGTTCAGCTGCTCTTCAGAAAGATTCTGGGCACGCATGGCAGGATCAAAGCCGAGAGCTTCGCAAATCTCCGTGGCGCGGCGGGGGCCGATACCATAGATATAGCGGAGAGAGATCTCTACTTTCTTGTTGTTGGGAATGTCTACGCCGAGGATTCGTGGCATGGTGTCCGTGCTGTTTGGAAGGTGGGAAAGAGGTCGGAACTTGGAGGTTCTGGTGGGATTTGAAAGCAAAAAATGCGGTTTAAACGAGGGTCAGGATTTCTGCCCCGTTTTCGGTCACTAAAACGGTGTGTTCGAAGTGCGCGGAGACCTTGCCGTCGGCCGTCCGGGCGGTCCACCCGTCCGAAGCCATGACGATCTTATGGGAGCCTAGATTTACCATGGGCTCAATTGCTAAAGCCATGCCTGGGAGCAACTTAGGGCCAGTTCCAGCCTTACCGTAGTTAGGAATCTGGGGCTCTTCGTGCATCTTGCGGCCAACACCATGGCCGACGAAGTCACGGACGATGCCATACCCGCCGGGGGTAAGCGCCTCCTGGATGGCAGCAGAGATGTCCCCCACCCTGTTGCCGGGCTTTACGGCAGCGATGCCGGCCATGAGGGACTTTTCGGTATCCAAGCATAGCTGACGAGCCCGAGGGTCGACGGCCCCGACCATGACGGTTCGGGCGTTGTCCCCGATGAAACCATCGCGGCGGACGACCACGTCCAGCGAGACCAGATCGCCGTCCCGGATGATGCGGTCGGCGGCGCCGATACCGTGGACGATTTCGTCGTTAAGGGAAATACAGACGTAGCCGGGATAGCTCAGGCGGCCGACCACATAACCGTGGCAGGCACTCTCGCATCCATGGCGGGCCATAAGCCCGCGGGCGGCGGAATCTAAGCCGGCGGTGGAGATACCCGGAACGACAAGGGTCGCTAGGTCATGCAAGACACGAGCCGCAGCGGCACAGGCGGCGCGCATGCGACTCACGTCTTCGGCCGACTTCAAATCGATCATCCCGGAAAAAGCTTAGCGGGCGAACGTACCCCAGTGATTCAGCCCCCAGGCGATGACGCCGAAGATGAACAGGGTCAGGCAGGTCTTTTCGAGGGAGCCGAGGGCGGAAACTTCGGAGTCCGTGCGGAGGCCGGCGGCGGGCACCGGAATGCCACCGATGCGTCCCTTCTTCAGGAATCCTTCGTAGTTACGCTGCAGCAGGTAGGTCTCGACTTGGCGCATAGTGTCAAGCATCACGCCGACCGTAATCAGGCCGCCCGTGCCGCCGAGGAACGTCGCGAGACGCATCGGGAAGCTGAGCTGGTTGATAAAGAGGTCAGGCATCAGCGCGATGACCAGCAGGAAAATTGAGCCAGCCAGTGTCAGGCGGGTCATCACGAAGTCCAAGAACTGGGCGGTGTGCTCGCCGGGGCGGACGCCGAGGATGTAGCCGTTGTTCTTCTTGAGGTCGTCGGCAATCTGGACCGGGCGGAACATGATCGAAATCCAGAAGTAGCTGAAGCCGAAGATCAGCACGGAGTAGACCGTGTAGTAGAAAGCATTATTGCGGGAGAAGAACGCGGCCCAGTCATGCAGGAAAGCGAGCGTCGGGAAATAAGTGCTCAGCGGATTGAGCAACATGGGAGGGAAGCTCATGATGGCACCGGCGAAGATGACCGGCATCACGCCCGCGTAATTGACCTTGAGTGGGAGGTAGTTGGTCTGCGCACCGTACATCTTCCGACCGACCATGCGCTGCGCGTACTGGATAGGAATCTTACGGACGGCCTGGTTGATGGCGACCATTGCGGCGGTCACGGCGACGAAGAGGAGAATCATGCCGGCTGCCTTCTCCCAACCATGGGAATTAGCGGCGGCAGCGCCGACCTTGCCGCCGAACGTCATGTCGACGAAGGAGGTGAGGGCGCCGGGGATGTCGGCAAGAATGCCGATGGTGATCAGGACGGAGGTGCCGTTGCCGATGCCGCGCTGGGTAATCTGCTCACCGAGCCAGAGCATGACGATTGCTCCAGAAGTGAGCAGGCAGACCCCGAGGCAGACGAAGAGCATTTTGCTCTGCATCACGACGATGGTACCGGTGAAGTTGCCGAGACCGAGGGCCTGGCCGACCTGCTGCGGATTGCAGAAGGCGCCGAGGAGCAACGCGGACTGGACGATGGCGATGAGGATGGTGAGGTAGCGCGAGTACTGGGCGACCTTCTGGCGGCCGATCTCACCTTCCTGCTGTAGGCGCGCAATCGACGGGACGACCGCCGACATCAGCTGCATGATGATGGAGGCGCTGATGTACGGCATGATGCCCAACGAGAAGACTGCGCCCTTGAGGAGCGCGCCGCCCGTGAACATGTTATACATCGCGACCACTCCGCCCGACGACTTATCGGCCATGGAGTGGTAGTAATCCATGATGTCCTTCGGGTCGATGCCCGGCAGCGGGATGTTCGCGCCGATACGGGCAACGAACACCAGGGCCACGGTAGCAATCAGCCGGGCCCTGAGCTCAGGAATCCTCCAGCAGTTGGCGAAGGCCGAGAACATCGAGGACAGGGGTGAGCCGAGGCTCACTCAGCGGCGGTGGCCGACTTCTTGATTTCGATCAGAATCGCCTTGCCGCCGGCCTTCTCGATCTTGGCTTTCGCGTCCTTGGAGAAACGGTGGGCCTTGACGGTGACGGCGCGCGTGAGCTCGCCGGTGCCGAGGATCTTAAGGAGAGGGGCGGACTTGCGCAGGACGCCAGCGGCGACGAGTTCTTCGAGGCCGAAGGTCTTACCTTCGAGTTCTTCGAAGTCGCGCACGTTGAGCACAGCGTAGTCGATGCGGTTGACGTTGTTAAAGCCACGCTTGGGCAGACGACGGTAAAGGGGCATCTGACCGCCTTCGAAGCCGGGGCGATGGCCACCGCCGGAGCGGGCCTTCATGCCTTTGTGACCACGACCAGAAGTCTTACCGTGACCGGTACCGCGGCCGCGGCCGAGGATCTTATGGCGATGAGTGGAGCCCTTGATTTTGGGCAGAGAGTCGAGTTTCATGTCTGTGTGTTCCGCTTAGGCGCGGAGAGCCTTGATTTGTTCGAGGGTACGGAGCTTGGAGAGACCGTCCAAAGTGGCCTTGACGACAGCCTGGGGATTGTTGGATCCCATGGACTTCGAAAGGACATCCTTGTAACCAGCCACTTCGAGCACAGCACGGACGCCGCCGCCAGCGATGAGGCCGGTACCGGGAGCAGCCGGACGGAGCATCACGACGCCGCCGTCGGCGTGGCCGATGACTTCGTGCGGGATGGTGTTGCCGCGGAGATTGACGCGAACGAGGGCGCGGTGGGCGCGGTCAGTTCCCTTGCGGATCGCATCGGGAACTTCCTTGGCCTTACCGTAACCGACGCCAACGCGGCCCTTGCCATCACCTGCCACGATGAGCGCGGCGAAGTTGAAGCGACGGCCGCCTTTGACGACCTTCGAGCAGCGATTGATGTGGACGACCTTGTCGTTGAATTCGGAAGCAGGGGCGTCGTTGCGATTATCGCGACGAGGACCGCGGCCAGGGCCGCCAGGACCGTTACGACGGCCGCCGGGACCACCAGGGCCACCAGGGCCACCAGGACCACGACGATCGCCACCAGGGCCGGAACGGCCAGGGGCGCCGGGGGCGCTGGAAGCAGCGGGGGCGGAGGCGGCGGGAGCCGCGGCGGGGGTGTTTTCTGCGCTCATGAAATTAGAAGGTCAGGCCGGCCAGACGGGCGGCTTCGGCGAAGGACTTGACGGTTCCGTGGTAACGGCGGCCGGCGCGGTCGAAGACGACGGTCGTGAGACCGGCGGCCTTGGCCTTGGCACCGAAAACAGTGCCGAAGGTGGCGGCGCCACCGACGTTGGCTTTCAGCTTCTGTCCGCGGAGATCCTTGGAGGTGGAGGCGAGCGAGACGAGGGTCACGCCCTTGTCGTCGTCGATGGCCTGGGCGTAGAGATGCATGTGGGTCATCTTGAGGGCCAGACGGGGACGGGCGGCGGTGCCGCGCACCGTCTTGCGGATGCGCCAGCGGCGCTTCTGCGCTAGGAGATTCTTCTTCTGCAGTTTCATGGAATGTGTTCGGTTCGGGCGGATTAGGCCGTCTTCTTGCCTTCCTTACGGCGGACGAATTCACCTTCGACGCGGACGCCCTTACCCTTGTAAGGCTCGACCGGCTTGTAGAGCTTGATCGAGGAAGCGACCTGGCCGACCATATGGCGGTCGGCGCCAGTGATGACCAGCTTGGTACCATCGGTGACGACGACGTTGACGCCGGTCGGGATGGTGTAGCGGATCGGGTGGGAGTAACCAAGGGCGAGGTCGAGGACATTACCCTTGAGGGCAGCCTTGAAACCGACGCCTTCGATCAGGAGGGTCTTGGAGTAACCAGTGGCCACGCCTTCGCACATATTGCGAATGATGGCGCGGACGGTACCGTGGAGGGCGCCGGCGGTGCCGGGTTTCTGGACCTTGCCGGCAGCGTCCTTGACCTCAGTGAGGTCAGTGACGTTGACGACCTTGGCGTCGGCGACGACGCCAATCTCCTTCGGGAAGGGTTTCGAGAGTTCGCCCTTCGGTCCCTTGACGACGACGACGTTGTCCTTGACGGACACGGTCACCTTTTCAGGGATATTGACGGGCTGCTTACCAATTCGGCTCATTGAGTTTCTTTTTTTAAGGGTTGGGACGGATTACCAGACCTTCGCGAGGAGCTCGCCACCGACCTTCTGGCGGCGGGCTTCGGCGTCAGTCATGACGCCACGTGAGGTGGTGAGGATGGAGACGCCCATGCCGCCGATGACTTTCGGGACGGAGCTGTATCCGGCGTAGACGCGACGTCCAGGGGTCGAGACGCGCTCGATGCTGGTGATGGCGGGGACGCCGGCGACGTACTTAAGAGAGAGTTCGAGGACGGGCAGGCCTTCGCGCTCGGCCTTGCGGGCGGAGGCGACGTAACCGGCGTCAACGAGGATCTTGGCGACGCCTTCGCGAAGACGGGACCACTGGACAGTGATCACGGCCTTATTAGCCTGCGAGGCGTTGCGGATGGAGGTCAGGAAATCCCCGACGGTGTCAGTAGAAGCGGACATGGTTTTGTTTTTGCTGTTGGATTACCAGGAGGCCTTGGTGACGCCGGGAATCTGGCCGTTGAGCGCGAGCTCGCGGAAGGTGATACGGGAAAGGCCGAACTTGCGGATAAACGCACGCGGACGACCGGAGATGGAACAGCGGTTCTTCTGACGGACCTTCGACGAGCTGCGGGGCAGCTTGGCGAGGGCACGCTGGGCTTCGTAGAAGCCTTCCTCGGTGACCTTGGGGTCGGAGAGGGTCTTCTTGAGTTCGGCACGCTTGACGGCGTACTTCTTGACGAGACGTTCGCGCTTAAGGGCGCGCTGAATGACGGACTTCTTGGCCATGCTAGTAAGGAGTGGGAGGGTTAGGCCTTGGCGGCGGCGGTGGCGGTGGCGGTGGCCGCATCGGCGGCGCTGGAGCGGCGGAACGGCATGCCGAGGAGGCGGAGCAGCTCGCGACCTTCGTCGTCGGTATTGGCCGAAGTCACGATAATGATGTCCATGCCGATGTTGGCGCGCTGGGAACCATCAGCCTGAGTCTCAGGGAAGATGGTGTGGTCGGAGATGCCGAGCGAGTAGTTGCCGCGACCGTCGAGACGGTTGGAGGTACCGCGAAAGTCGCGGATCATCGGGAGGGCGACCGCGGTAAGGCGGAGGTAGAACTCCCACATACGGGCTCCGCGGAGGGTGACGACGCAGCCGAGGGGCATGCCTTCGCGGACCTTAAACGCGGCGACCGACTTGGAAGCCTTGGTGATGATCGGCTTCTGACCGGAGAGCTTGGTGATGTCCTTGACGACTTCGGCCATGTGGCCCTTGTCGGCTTCAGCTTTGAAGGCGGAGTTGAGGACGATCTTCTGCAGGTTCGGGACCTGATGGATGTTCTTGTAGCCGCGGCTCTTGGTGAGCTCGGGGACGACCTTCTCGAGGTAGTACTTCTTCAGATAAGGAACGGATGCCATTTTCGTGTTAATTCTCGGGTGGTTTCGTCGGGATTACTTCTTAGCGGCCTTGGCCGGCTTCTTGGCGCGACGGGAGTCCCAGAGGGAGCCGAGCATCACGTTGGAGCGATGGATGGGGGCCTCACGCTCGGTGATGCCGCCCTGTCCGTCCTGGGTGCGCTTCAGGTGGCGCTTGACGAGGTTGAGGCCCTCGATGGTAACGCGTTCGTCAGCACGGTTGTAGCTGACGATCTTGCCACGCTTGCCTTTTTCGGCGCCGGAGATGACGACGACTTCGTCACCCTTCTTGATATCGGTCTTGGACATGGTTGTTCAGAGTACCTCGGGAGCGAGGGAGATGATCTTCATGAAGTTCTTGCTGCGGAGTTCGCGAGCGACGGGCCCAAAGATACGGGTGCCCTTAGGATTGCCATTTTCGTCAAGGATTACGACGGCATTGGTGTCAAAGCGCAGGTAGCTGCCATCCGCGCGGCGGATAGGGGCGACGGTACGAACGATGACAGCACGGCAGACGGAACCCTTCTTCACCTGGGCGTCAGGGGTGGAATCCTTGACGGAGCAGATGATGATATCACCCACACCGGCGGTGTCGGTGAGCTGGCCGAGACGGCGAATCATGCGGACCCTGCGGGCCCCGGTGTTGTCGGCTACTTCGAGCCGGGAAAGCATCTGAATCATTGTAAGAAAGGTCTGGAGTTAGGTGGAACCGGTTAGTCGTCGATGGACTCGGCGGCAACCTTCGCAGCTTCGACGACGCGAACGACGCGCCAGCGTTTGAGCTTCGAAAGGGGGCGCGTTTCCATGATTTCGACCTTGTCGCCGGGCTTGCACTCGTTCTTTTCGTCGTGGGCGTGCAGGACGGTACGACGCTTGACTTCCTTCCCGTAGACGGGGTGGGGAACGGTGTACTGGAAGTTCACCTTGATGGATTTGTCGCCCGAGCGGGAGGCGACGAGACCTAGGAGGGTCTTACGGTTGGAGCGGTCTTCGGACATCGGGAAATAGAGTTTGAGGATGGATTACTTCTTCTTCGCCGGGGCGGACTTACCGGAAAGGATGGTCATGCAACGGGCGACGTCGCGGCGCAGGGCGCGGAAGCGGGAGGAGTTCTCGACGGCTCCGGTAGCCTTCTTGAGGCGGAGGCTGAGGAGTTCTTCGCGGGCTTCGCGGATACGCTTCTGCAGTTCGGCAGGAGCCAGGGGGCGCAGGGCCGTGGCGGCGGTGGGCTTATCTTTCCGGTAGGTGGACATCGGTGAAAAGGGTCAGTTATGGGTGGTCGGTGCCTGATGCATCAATACTTTTCGAGCTCTTCGCGGGCCACGAAGCGGCAGCGAAGCTGGAGCTTAGTGTCAGCGAGGCGCATAGCTTCACGGGCGGTCGTGATCGGCACGCCGGCAACTTCGAAGAGCATCGTGCCTGGCTTAATGCAGGCCACGTAGTACTCGACGCTACCCTTACCAGAGCCCATTCGGACTTCGGCAGGCTTGCGGGTCACCGGGGTGTGGGGGAAAATACGCATCCACATCTTGCCCTTGCGCTTCAACGCGCGAGAGATGGCGATACGGGCGGCCTCAATCTGGTTGGCCGGGACGCGGCCGCGAGAGAGGGACTGGATACCGAAGTCGCCGAAGGAAAGTGTATTACAGGCCGTGGCGTTGCCACGGATCTTGCCCTTGCGGTGCTTGCGCCACTTGGTGCGAGCGGGTTGGAGATTGGCCATGTTGGTCTAGAAGGTGAAGGGTTGGAGGGATGGCTTAGAACTCGGAGTCCTTGGAGCAAATCCAGCATTTGATGCCGACTTTGCCGGCCAAGGTGCGAGCTTCGGTGAAGCCGTAGTCAATGTTTTCGCGAAGGGTGTGGAGCGGCACGCGACCGACACGGGCGGATTCGACGCGCGCGATTTCCGCGCCACCGAGACGACCGCCGAGGCGAATACGGATGCCATCGGCACCGTTGGTCATCGTGGCCTGGACGGCCTTCTTCATGGCGCGGCGGAAGGAGATGCGGCGTTCGAGCTGCAAGGCGATATTCTCGGCCACGAGCTGGGCCACGAGGTCGGGGCGCTTCACTTCGTTGACTTCGAGGATGATGTCGTCGATGCGGGCCTTGCCGGCGACCTTCTGAATCTCAGCGCGGAGGTTCTTGAGCTCATCGCCCTTACGACCAATGACGACTCCCGGGCGGGCGGTCCAGATGCGGACGCGGACCTTTTGGCCAGCGCGCTCGATGAAGATGCGAGGTACCGCGGCTTGGCGGAGCTTCTCCTTGAGGAACACGCGGATGCGATAGTCCTCAAGGATGTTGGCCGGGAAGTCGCGCTTGGTGGCGTACCAGCGGGATTCCCAGTTACGGCGGACGGCTAGACGGAAGCCGATCGGATTTACTTTCTGGCCCATGTTTCGAAAATTACTTGGTGGCGGAACCCAGAGCCACGCGAATGTGGCTCATAGATTTGTGGATAGGGTGAGCGGAACCGCGGGCAGCGGGCATCGAACGTTTGATGACCGGACCCTGGTTGACCGTAGCGGAGACGATCACGAGATCGCTGCTGGAGAGGTTATGGTTGTTCTCGGCGTTGGCGATCGCGCTGGCGAGAGTCTTGCCCAATAGGCGGGCGGACTTACGCGGGATGAAGCGGAGGAGCTGGACGGCTTCCTCGGCGGGGAGGCCCTGAATCTGGCGCGCGACTTCGCGGACCTTCTGGGGCGACATACGGGCAAAACGGGTGGTGGCGTGGACTTCCATGACTTTGGTAAAGGTTGGGTTAGATGCGGGGGTTGGCGCGGGGGGTGACGAGGTCGCCGGCGATGATGCCAGCGGAGTTGTCGAGGGAAAGGATGAGGGCAACCGAGCGGTGCAGACCAGCTTCGGCGATGACGACTGCACCGAAGGCACGGCCATCACGACTCACATTGCAGACCGTACCAGGGCGGAAGCCGCGGTCGTGTCCGCCATCCAAGACAACCAGATCCGTCGCGCGGGCGGAGACGACCGCGACGACCGGAGCCTTGCCATCCGCTTCGGCCGCACCAAGCGCACGGGCTTCCGCGCCAACCGCGGTGGCGGCGACGAGAAGAGCGGACATGGTGAGGACGTTGCGCACGGAGGTGGTTTACTGAGCTTCCTTGCGGGAGGGCTGGGTGTGCTGGCGGAAAGTGCGCGTCGGAGCGAACTCGCCGAGCTTATGGCCAACCATGTTTTCCGTCACATAGACGGGGACGAAGGCCTTGCCGTTGTGGACTTCGAGATTAAGTCCGATGAAGTCCGGGGTAACCGTCGAGCGGCGTGACCAGGTCTTGATTGGCTTACGGCTGTTGGCCTTCTGGGCGACGGTGACTTTGTCGACGAGGTGGGCGTCGACATAGAAACCCTTTTTGCGGGAGCGTGCCATGTTATGAGAGGTTCAGGAGGGGTTAGACCTGCTTCACCTTACGGCCGTTGCGGCGCAGGATGATCTGGTTGTTGGAGGCCTTTGCCTTGGTGCGCGTCGGGAAGCCCTTCGCAAGCTGTCCCCACGGGGATTTGAGGTGCTGACGACCGCCGCCACCCTTTTTCTTGCCGCCGCCACCGCCGTTCGGGTGGTCAACTGGGTTCATGGACATACCGCGCTGACGAGGGCGGATGCCCTTCCAGCGGCTACGGCCGGCCTTACCGAGGCTGGCGTTGTGGTGGTCGACGTTGCCGACGATGCCCACAGTGGCGCGGCAATCGGCGTTAAGGTAACGCTGTTCACCGGAAGGCATGCGCAGGATGGCGCGACCGTCTTCGATGCCGAGAAGCTGAGCGAAGCCACCAGCGGAACGGGCGAGCTGACCACCCTTACCTGGTCCGATTTCGATGCAATGAATGAAAGTGGCCGGAGGAATCAGGCGCAGCGGCAGAGAAAGGCCAGGAGTGAGCTGTTCCTGAGCGGTGTTGGTGCTGACGACCTTATCACCAATCTTCAGGCCATCCGGAGCGAGGATGTAGTTCTGGGTCTTGTCGGCGTATTCGATCAGGGCCAGGTGTGAAGTGCGGTTCGGATCGTACTCGATGCGAATAACGGTGGCCGGCTGGTCGAGGCGGTCACGACGGAAGTCGATCGTGCGGTAGAGTCGCTTGTGACCTCCGCCACGACGACGGGAGGTGATACGGCCGTAGCAATTACGGCCCATGGCACGGTGGTTACTTTCCGTGAGTGCGGGCACCGGGCGACCGGTGTGCAGGCCCTCGGTCTTCACGCGCACTAGGAAGCGCGTGCCGGGGGTAATGGGGCGATGGGTGATGATGGGCATGGCGTTACTGCTCCGAGATTAGGCGAGGGAGATGACGTCGCCCTTCTTCAGGGTGACGATGGCGCGACGAGAGTTCGTCTCGGTGTAGATCGAGCCTCCAGAGAGGCGGCTGCGGCGCAGCTTCCCCTTACGAATGAGGATGTTGATTTTCTCGACGGTCACCTTGAAGGAGGCCTCAACGGCCTTCTTGATCTGGGCGCGATCGGCACCAGGGAAGACTTCGAAGACATACTTGTTGGCTTCGGCGAGGCCGGAGGCCTTTTCCGTGAGGATTGGGCGGCTGATGATTTCAGAAGCGGGCTTCATGGATTGGCGGTCTTAGTTTTTGGCGCGCTCGAGGACCTTATTGAGGCCATCCACCGAAATCAGGATACGCGGGGTGCGCACGAGATCGAGAGCGTTGAGGTTGGTAGAGTTGGAGAAGATTGCGCGGCTCAGGTTGCGGCTGGCGCGGACCACGTTATCGGACCAGGCGGTGTCGATAACGAGGAGGCGCTTGCCTGCAGGGCTCACGTTAGTGAGCACCTTGGCGAAGAGCTTGGTCTTGGGCTGAGCGACTTCGAATTTTTCGATGACCGAGATACCACCGTCGGCGGCGAGCTCGAAGAGCGCGCGGGCGAGGGCGATTTTCTTGGCCTGAGCGGTGATGGTCTTGGACCAGTCGCGAGGGCGAGGACCGAAGACGACGCCACCTTTAAACATCTGGGGGGCGCGCTTGTCGCCGTGACGGGATCCGCCGGAACCCTTCTGCGGCAGGACCTTCTTACCAGAACCAGCGACTTCGCCGTAATCCTTGGTCTTGGAGGTACCCTGGCGCTTGTTGGCCTGGTAGGAGACAATCACCTGCTTGAGCAGGGCGACGCCCTTGGAACCTTCGAAGGAAGGAATATCGAATTCCTTTTCGGTGAAGGCGGAGCCGTCGGACTTGTAAACTTTGAGCTTCATATCGCTGAGATGCTAGGTGGGTTACTTGGCGGCGATGGCCTTCTTAGCCGGACGCACGAGGACGACCTCACCGTTGGCGCCGGGGAAGCTGCCCTTGATGAGGAGGAGGTTCTTTTCCGCGAGGACCTGGACGACGCGGAGATTCTGGACGGTGCGCTGCACCGAGCCCATGTGACCAGGCATTTTCTTTCCCTTGAAAACGTGACCAGGTGTCTGACGCATGCCGATCGAGCCGATTCGGCGGTGCATCATGTGACCGTGGGAGTCAGGCTGACCATCCATGTTGTAGCGCTTGACGACGCCCTGGAAGCCGCGGCCCTTGACGGTGCCAATGACGTCGACCATTTCGCCGGCGGTGAACTTCTCGACGGTGATAATGTCTCCGACCTTGGCCTGCGTGGCGCCGGGCTGGCGGATTTCGTGAAGATGGGTGTGAGGGGCGACGCCCGCCTTACGGAGGTGGCCGACTTCGCCAGCCGTCATGCGGCTTTCCTTCTGGGGTCCGAAAGCGATTTGGACGGCATCATAGCCATCCTTATCGATGGTCTTTACCTGGGTGACGGGACAGGGGCCCGCTTGGACGACCGTGACAGGGACGAGGTTGTTGTCCGCGTCATAGACCTGGGTCATTCCGATTTTCTTACCGAGTAGCTGGTGTTTCATTTTTCTAAGAGGCAGGTGGCGTTTCCGCCGTTTGGTCATTGCTGACCTGCATTAGGCTTAGGATTCCTTGCGGAATCTTGGTCCTGATAGAGGGGCTTGGACGTCCTGCGTTGGGTTGGAGGTTAAGGTGGAGGGTTGAAGAGTTAGACTACGATGTTGATGTCAACCCCAGAAGGCAGGTTGAGCTTCTTCAGTTCGTCCACGGTCTGGGCGTTAGGCTCCATGATCTCGATCAGGCGCTTGTGCGTGCGGATCTCGAACTGGTCCATGGACTTCTTGTCCACGTGGGGGGAACGATTGACGGTAAGGCGGGAGATATCGGTCGGCAGCGGCACGGGGCCAGTGACGCGGGCTCCGGTGCGCTTGGCGGTGTCGACGATCTCATTGGCGGACTGGTCGACCATGCGGTAGTCGAAGCCCTTGAGCTTGATGCGGATTTTGGTGCGGGCCATCGGGAAGGGAATTGGGGGTGAGATTAGGTGCGGGCCGGGGCGCGAGAGGAGGTCTCGACGACCTGCTTGAGGATTTGTGCAGGAACCTGCTCGTAGTTAGCGGGCTCCATGGAGAAGGAGGCACGTCCCTTGGAGAGGGAGCGGACGTCGGTGGCGTAGCCAAACATCTCGGCAAGCGGGACGCGGGCGTCGATATTACAAAGGCCCATCTTGGTTTCCATGCCTTGGATCTGGCCGCGGCGGCGGTTAAGGTCGCCCATGATGTCGCCCTGGTATTCTTCCGGGGTGACGACTTCGACCTTCATGATCGGCTCAAGGAGGATCGGCTTGGCTTCCTTCATGGCTTCCTTGAAAGCGAAGATGCCGGCCATCTTGAAGGCCATTTCGTTCGAGTCCACTTCGTGGAAGGAACCAAAGACGATGCGGGCCTTGAAATTGATGACAGGGTAGCCGGCGACCGTACCATTGTTGGCGGCTTCGCGGATACCTTCGATCGCGGGCTTGATGAATTCCTTAGGAATAACGCCACCGACGATTTCGCTGATAACTTCCTCGGGCTTTTCTCCAGGGACGCGCGTGGCGACCGGGTTGGGCTCGAGCTTGATTTCAACGTGACCGTACTGACCACGTCCACCCGACTGGCGGATGAACTTACCCACGCCTTCCGAAGCCAAGTTGATGGTCTCGCGGTAGGAAATCTGGGGCTTGCCGGACTTGGCTTCGACGCGGAATTCGCGCTTCAGGCGGTCGACGATGATTTCGAGGTGAAGCTCACCCATGCCGGAGATGAGGGTCTGACCCGTCTCAGGATTGGAGGTGACGCGGAAGGTCGGATCTTCCTGGGCGAGACGCTGCAGGCCGATGGAGAGACGCTCTTGGTCACCCTTGGAGTTCGGCTCGATGGACATCGAGATAACGGGCTCAGCGAAGGTGGTCTTTTCGAGGATCAGGTCGTCTTCGGCAGTCAGGGTGTCTCCCGTGATGATTTCCTTAGGTCCGATAATAGCGCAAATGTCGCCGGAGTAGGCTACTTCGATTTCTTCGCGGTCCATCGCACGCAGGAGGACGATGCGCGAAATACGCTCGTTCTTGCGGGTGCGAGGATTGTAGAGGGCTTCACCCTTCTTGAGCTGACCGCGGTAAACACGGTAGAAGACCAGCTGGCCGACGTGCGGGTCCGACCAGAGCTTGAAGCAGAGACCGGTGACCTTCGCTTTGTCGTCCGGACCGATGGTGATTTCCGTGTCGCCGTCGTCGGTGAACGCCTTCTGGGGGCGCATGTCGATCGGGGAAGGGAGGAAGTCGACGACGCAGTCGAGGAGCATCTGGACGCCCTTATTCTTGAAAGCGGAACCCGGGATGACGCCAATGAAGTTGAGCGAGAGAGTGGCCTTACGGATACCCGTGCGCATTTCTTCGACAGTCACTTCATGACCGTCGAGATACTTGGCGGCGAGGACGTCGTCGAAGTCGGCGAGTCCTTCGATGAGCTTGGTGCGCCAGGCTTTGGCTTCTTCCTTCTGCTTCTCGGGAATTTCGATCACGTCGAACTTCATTCCCTTCGGGTCGGTCTCGTCGTAAAGGTAGGCGACGTTCTTGATCAGGTCGATCATGCCCTTGAACTCTTCGCCCTGGCCGATCGGGATAAAGAGGGGGTGGGCGTTACCCTTGAGCTTCTCGCGGATGTCGTCGACGGCGCCGAAGTAGTCGGCCCCGGTACGGTCCATCTTGTTCACGAAGGCGACGCGCGGGACGCCGTACTTATTCATCTGGCGCCAGACGGTTTCAGACTGGGGCTGCACGCCGGCGACGGCGCAGAAAACGGCGACGGCGCCGTCCAGGACGCGGAGCGAGCGTTCCACCTCAGCCGTGAAGTCCACGTGGCCCGGGGTGTCGATGATGTTGATGCGATGGTCGATGTTCGCGAAATGGCCTTCCTTGGTCTTCCAGCCGGCGGAGATGGCGGCGGCGGTGATCGTGATGCCACGCTCGCGTTCCTGTTCCATCCAGTCGGTGGTGGCGGTGCCGTCATGCACTTCGCCCATCTTGTGCACCACGCCGGTGTAAAAGAGGATGCGCTCCGTCGTGGTCGTCTTGCCGGCGTCAATGTGCGCGGCGATACCGATGTTACGCGTGTGCTCGAGAGGGAACGCGCGGGAGGGAGAATTTAATTCAGAAAGTTTGGCCATGATCGGAACCGTTGAAGTGCTGCTGAAATTACCTGCGGATTACCACTTGAGGTGAGCGAAGGCACGGTTGGCCTGAGCCATCTTGTGCGTTTCTTCGCGCTTCTTCACCACGTTGCCGGTGTTATTGTAAGCGTCGACGAGCTCGGCGGCGAGGGCTTCAGACATCGTGGTGCCCTTACGACCGGCGGCGGCAGCGGCGACCCAGCGCAGCGCGATGCTGTTCTGGCGCTCAGGAGAGACTTCGACGGGGACCTGGTAAGTGGCGCCACCGACGCGACGGCTCTTCACTTCGAGCTTCGGACGGCAGTTCTCGAGGCCGCCGAGCAGCAGCTCGACGGGATTGCCCTTCATCAGCTTTTCGCTGACCTTCTCGATCGCGCCGTAGACGATGCCTTGGGCGATGGACTTCTTGCCGGACTTCATCACGACATTGATGAGCTGGCTGATAAGGGGGGAGCCGTAACGGGCGTCCGGGAGGTGGGCGCGCTTGGCTGCTTTGCGACGACGAGACATATTCTAAGGGAGTTGGGTGCGGAAACGGATTAGGCCTTCTTTTCCTTCGGGCGCTTGACGCCGTACTTGGAACGGGAGCGACGACGCTTCTCGACGCCAGAGCAGTCGAGGGGGCCGCGGACGATGTGGTAGCGCACGCCCGGAAGATCCTTCACGCGGCCGCCACGGACGAGGACCACGGAGTGCTCCTGGAGCTTATGGCCTTCGTCGGGGATGTAGGAGATGACCTCCTGGCCGTTGGTCAGGCGCACCTTGGCGACCTTACGCTGAGCCGAGTTCGGCTTCTTCGGCGTACGGATCATTACCTGCACGCAGACGCCGCGGCGGAAGGGCGAGTTGTTCAAGGCAGGCGACTTCGACTTGGCCTTGGGTTGGACACGCGGTTTACGGACGAGCTGGTTGATGGTAGGCATGGACCTCGGTAAATTGGGAAAAGAGTGTTTGGGCATAGGGGTGGGAGCCCCTCATGCAAGAGGAAAGTGCGTGGATTTTAAGGTTTCTTTACTCCCCTCCCCGCCGAGCCCCAACTTCGGCTTTTTTGTCGGGACAATTCCAACGCCCCTGCCATTACTCAAAACCCCTCCCATGCTGCCCAACCGTCTGACCCTCGCCTTCCTCCTTGGGATCGCCTGCCTTTCAAGCTCGGCCCAGACTCCCTCCTCAGCCCAGGCCGCCCCCAAGACCAACGAGGCCGCCAATCCGGCCGCCGAAGCCGACGCCGAAATCATCATTTTAGCCGGATTACCCCAACTTAAGGATAAAGAGGCCATTTTAAGCTATGCGCGCCAAACCTACATCAAGGCCGATCTCATTAAGGATAAGGCTTTGTTGCAATTGATTCGGCTGACCTTGGCCAAGCTCGAAGATCAGCCTGAAAAAGCAGTTCAAATCCGCCAAGAACACCTCAACCAACTAGCGGATTTCTTCACAACCCAGGCCATGGCAGCCCAAGATGCCGGACAGATGGACGATGCCTCACGCCTCATTCAGGTGGCGGTGCGCTGCAATCCGGGCAATGCCAAGTCTAAGTTGTTCTACGCCAACTTCTTACACTCAATCGCTGGCCGTACCGATGACGCGATTCAGACCCTCAAGCACGGGCTGGAATTCCTGCCCGTCGACGACCCTCTGACTAAAGACTATATGGAGCGATATTTTCAACTCCTCCAAGCTCGGGAACGCGACCAAGAGGTCATCGATCAAAGCCTACAACTCATCCGTGAAACAAAAAATATTCCGACCTATATGCGCGAGTCGCTCGCCCTTTCGGCGGCGACGTCCCTGTACTGGACAGGAAAATATCCGGATGCCGTTAACATCATTTCATCCAACAACTTAGATTCAAAGCCCAATGGGCTTTTGCTCAAGGCTCGCGCCCTCTTCGAAGGGGGCAAGACGCAGGAATCGATCGGTCTCCTTGAGGCCAAGACCTCTTCCTTCAAGGGGGCCGGCCGCGATGCGGTGCTCTCTCAGCTAGCCCGCTTCCATATCTTGCTCGGTAAGCACAAACTGGCCCTCGCCGTGACTCAGGAACGGATTTCGGCGGACGAAAAAGCCCCCTTTCCTCACATCCAGAAACTGCAACTCCTCGACCGGCTGGGCTTAAAGGAAGAATTCGATAAGGAGCTTCGCCTGATCTTCACGAACTACGCAGGCAACTCGGCCCCGATGATCGCGCTGGCCAATTTCGCTGCCGAAAAAGGCTACGCCGAACTCACCGGAGTGCTAGCCAACTCCGCGGCGCAACACGGACTTGAACGCGCGACCTTCGCCGCCCTTCACCTCGAAGCGATTCTCAACGGCCCCGAGCCCGGCCAGGTGATCGTCCAACACCAACAGATCGTCGCCGCCGACCGGGCGTTCTTCAAGTCGAACGAGCCAATCGTGCAAGCGCTCATCGCCATCGCTTACCACGCGCGTCAGAAGCCAGATGCGGTGATCGGGAAGCGCGACCGCGACATTGGCGACCGCTATCTCACGGAATTCCTCAAGGCCAAGAACCTCGGCCCGGAAGCCTATCGCTCCGTCGGCCGCCACCTGCGCGCCATCCGCGCCGGCGAATCGGCGGTGCGCGTGCTGGAAGCCGGCATCACCCTCTATCCGCGTTATTCGCAACTGCGCGCCGATTATATCTCGGCCCGCATCCTGGCCGGACAAACCGACACCTATGGCACGCGTAAATCGGTCGCCGACGAACTCGAGCAACTTCTCGCCATGCGCCGTCCGTCGCCCGCCATCTGGCAAGAAGCCGTCTCCTGGTTACGCACCGAATCAAACCTGCCCCTCGAACGGCAACGTAAGCTCGAGGCGGCGCTCACGCCGCTCATCCGAAGCAACCTCGACCCCGAGGCGCTTTCCGGGCGCTGATTACCCGATGACACTGTCCCGTCGACGCGACGAGCTCATCGCGGAGCTCGAGCCTTTCGCTGATCACCACGAGCGCTTTCAATACGTGATCGACCGGGCCAAAGCCGCACCGGCCCTGCCGGCCGACCTGAAGCTTGACGCATTCCTGATCGAAGGCTGCACCTCTAATCTCTGGCTAGTGCCATCCCTGGAAGCTGGCGTCTGCCGCTTCCGCTGCGATGCGGATTCCCTCATCACCAAAGGAGTCGCGAGCCTGGTCTGCGAATTCTACGACGGCGCCTCGCCGCAGGAAGTCGCCGCCACCGACGCGGAATTTCTTTCCGCGGTCGGCATCACGCAGCACCTTTCGCCCAACCGGCGCAACGGGCTGACGAACCTGGTCGGGAAGATCCGCGCCTTCGGCCAAGCGGCGACCCGCTTCTGATAAGCCCCATTGGCGGGGCTTAACTCCAGCGATAAGCACGCTTGGGATTTGCACCGACGCCGTTGTCACTTGAAATGAGAGCATGAGCCAGCCGGAATCCGCCGCACCTGACCGACGACTGTTCGGACTGTGCCTGCTCACACTCGGCTGGTCCGTCTTAGTGCTCCAGGCCGGCGGCTTCACCACGAGTATCCGCGCGGGCATGGCCTTCCTCGACTGGCCCCTTTCTAACGGCTCTGTCAACCCCCCAGGCTGGCTGACGGAGATTGATAAGTTCGCCGAGCACTCCCACCGCCTCGCCGCGACCGGACTCGGCCTACTCTGCATTACGATCGCGATTGCCCACGGCTTCCGCGAAAAACGGCGCTCGATCCGACTCGCGGCCTACGCCCTCGTCGGACTGGTGGTCTTTCAAGGCTTACTCGGCGGACTCCGCGTGCTCCTTGATCAGCTTAACGTCGGCGGCGACGGCAACTTTAAGGCGGCGGCCTTCGCGGTCGGCCACGCGGTTAACGCTCAACTCACACTCGCGCTCCTCGCCTTCATCGCCCTCGCCCACACGATCGCTTGGCATCAGGCCCGCCGCTCGGCCCCGCGCTTACTCTACCGATCCGGTGCCTTCGCCGCCACCCTGACGCTCTCGGTCATCGTGATCGGTGCCGTGATGCGTCAAGGGCACTTCACGCTCTGGGTCTCGTCCCCTGCCGATGGCCTGTTCATCCCCTCCATCGGTACGGGCGTAGTCTGGTGGGTCAACCTACTCCATCGCGGTGGCGCCCTCCTCGCCGGGGCGGCGGTGCTCTTCTTCGCCGTCCAGCTGGCCCGCCAGGGCTTCCCGCTCCTCCGCTGGGCAACCTTGATCGCGCTCGTCTTCCTGCAGGTCTTGCTCGGCATCCTTAGCATTCAACTCCCACTCAACCCGCACGTCCGCACGGTGCACCTCGTCGTCGGCGCGGTGCTGTTCTCCTCTCTCTGCGCCGCCGTGATGCTGGCCCGTCGTTCCACGGCGGAACCCGCGGCCTGAGCCATGGCCACTGATTTACCTTTAACCCGTCGCGCAAAACCGCCACGACAAGACCGATGAGCGAACGCGCCGGATCGATGCCTGCCGCCTACTGGGAGCTAACCAAGCCCCGGCTGTCGTTCCTTTCCGTCCTCACCGCTCTCGCCGGCTACTTCTGCAGCGAACCGAGCCAGGCAACGAACCCTAAGGTGCTTGTCTCGCTGGCAGTCGGTACAGCCCTCGCCGCCGGCGGCTGCGGGGCTATTAATATGTGGTGGGAAAGTAACGCCGACGCCAAGATGGAGCGGACGCGCAACCGCCCTATTCCGGCTGGCATCCTGAAGCCTGGCGCCGTTCTCCTCTTCGGCCTACTGCTGCTGACGCTGGGGGTGTTGCTGGTCTGGAACGGAGCTAACGCACTCGCCGGCGCCCTGACGGCCGCCACCGCGATTTCCTATCTCTTTTTCTATACGCCCCTGAAGACGATGACCTCTTGGTGCACGCTGGTCGGCTCGCTGCCCGGCGCGATTCCACCAATCATCGGCACCGCCGCCAAACTCGGCCACATCGACACGATGGGCTGGCTTCTTTTCGCTCTCCTATTCTTCTGGCAGGTCCCCCACTTCATGTCCCTCGCGGTAATGTGCCGTGAAGACTACGCACGTGGCGGCTTCAAGGTGGCCACCGTCGATGACCCCTCTGGCAACTCCGCCGCCATCTGGGCACTGCTATTCATCATCCCCATGCTTTTTGTCGCTGGGGCTATTGCCACGATTTTCTTTCCGGGATGGACCAGTCCCTATGTCTGGATCTCCTTCATCGCTGGCGCCTGGTTCTTTAAGCTCTGCTTGGATTTCGGCTTACCCAGCCGCCGAGCGGAAGTCGCCAAGCCTCTCTTCCTCGCCTCAATCCTCTACTTGCCCGTCGTCCTGTTGACTCTGACGCTGAACCGGATTTTCTGAGGCCATGGATGTGCGCGCCGACAAGGAGCACCTGCGGGCGGAACTCAAGGCCCGCCGCACGGCCCTGACGCCCCGCGAACTGCAGGTCGCCGGCGACGCGGCCGCCCGCCTCGTCACACAACTGCCCGAATGGAAGCAGGCCAAGACGGTCTGCCTCTACGCATCCTTCGGGGGCGAACTACCGACCGACGCGCTGATGATGCTCGCCCTGCTCGAAGGCAAGCGCCTGCTCCTGCCGCGCGTGACGAACAAGACGACACTCATCCTCCACGAAGTCACCGACCTCGCCGCGCTCCAGCCTTCGCGGCTCGGAATCCGTGAACCGAAGCCGACGGCGCCGGTCGCGGCGCTGGCCGACGCCGGCCTCATCCTCGTGCCAGGCCTAGGCTTCGACGGCGCCGGCCGTCGCCTCGGCTTCGGCGGCGGCTTCTACGACCGCCTCTTAGCCAAGCCGCCCCGCCAGACCTTCCTGCTCGGCCACGCCCATTCCTTCCAGCTGGAAACGCGACTCCCGGACGAGCCGCATGATATTAAAGTTAAGGCGGTCGCCACCCCGCAGGGCGTGATTCGCTGCCGAGTGCGTTAGCAGGTTTGCCAAGTAGGCGGTTTCGTGTCCGATGGAGGGTCCGATGTCCGCCCCCCGACCAGACGCCATCCGCCTCCGCGGCGTCCGCCAAAACAACCTGAAGGGCTTCGACGTGGACATCCCCGTCGGCAAACTGGTCGTCGTCACGGGTCTCAGCGGCGCCGGCAAGTCCTCGCTGGTCTTCGATACGCTCCACGCCGAAGGACAACGCCGCTACGTCGAGACGTTCAGCCCTTACGTCCGCCAATTCCTCGAGTTACTCCCGTCGCCGGCCCTCGACTCCGCGGAGAACGTCCGCCCCTCCGTCGCGATCAAGCAAGGCAACGCGGTCCGCACCTCTCGCTCGACGGTCGGCACGATGACAGAGCTCTGCGACTGGTTCAAAGTCTGGTTCGCCCACCGGGCCGACCTCATCGACCCAGCCAACGGTCAGGTCATCGTCCCGCGCGGTCCCGACGCCGCCTGGCAGGATTCCCTCGCGCGCTTCATGGGCCAATCCCTCTCGCTCGCCTTCGCGGTCTCAAAACCTGAGACGCTCGGCTGGAAGACGATTGCGGAAGAATTCGCGAAAGCGGGCTTCAGCCGCGCCTTCGCCTCCGGCCAACGTATCCGCCTCACAGAAGACGAGGTCCCGGCCGACGCGACCGAACTACTCGTCATCCAAGACCGGGTCACCATCGCGTTCGACCAAGCCTCGCGCTTCCATGAAGCAGCCCTCGCGGCGTTCCGCCTCGGCGGGTCGCGGCTGCGCCTGCTCGACGACCAGGGTAACGAGTTGTCCCGCTATAGCGAAGCACTCGAGTCGCCGGTCGACGGACGCAAGTTCCGCCCGGCCTCGCCCGCGCTCTTCTCCTTCAACTCGCCCGTAGGTGCCTGCCCGGAGTGCCGTGGCTTCGGTCGCGTCATCGGGCTCGACTGGAATAAAATCATCCCGAATCCAGCGCTGACGCTCGCCGAAGGCGCGATCGCACCGTTCCAAGGTAACGTCTACGGCGAGTCGCAGAAGGACCTCGTACGCGCCTGTCGTAAGGCAGCCATCCCGCTCGATGTACCGTGGAAGAAACTTTCCGCCGCCCACCGTAAATTCGTCGAGCACGGTGAACCGGGCTACGTGCAGGGCGAATACGATTCAAAGTGGTACGGTGTCCGCGGTTTCTTCCGCTGGCTGGAAGGGACGACCTACAAGATGCACGTGCGCGTCTTCCTCTCCCGCTGGCGTGCCTACGAATCCTGCCCGAAATGCCAGGGCCGACGCTTCCGCGAGGAGTCGCTCTTCTGGCGCTGGCAGGGTAAATCCCTCCCGGAACTCTACGCCTCACCGGTCTCGGACCTACGCACGCTGCTCGCGCCGCTGGCGCCAAAGGATTCGCGCCACCCAGCCGATCACGCACTCGAAGCCATCCTGGCGCGCCTCGGCTACCTCGAGGCGGTCGGGCTCGGCTACCTCGCTCTCGATCGGCTCTCGCGCACGCTCTCGGGCGGCGAAGTCCAACGCGTCAACCTGACCTCGTGCCTCGGCGCATGCCTCGCGGACACGGTGTTCGTCCTCGATGAGCCGAGCGTAGGCATGCACGCCCGGGATCTTTCTCGCATGGTCGGCATCCTCCGCAGCCTCGTCGACCAAGGCAACACGGTGGTGGTCGTCGAACACGACGAATCCGTCATGCGTGCCGCCGACTGGCTCATCGAGATTGGCCCACGGCCCGGCGCCGAAGGCGGTCACCTGCTCTACCAAGGCGTCCCGAAGGGCATCCTGAAGGTCAAGGATTCCGCGACGGGCAACTGGCTTTCGGGCCGCCGCGTCTCCGCCCCCCGCACCCCGCGACCAATCGGCGACACAACCCCGCGCCTCCGTGTCAGCGGCGCGACGGTGAATAATCTTCATGACTTCGCTTGCTCCATCCCGCTCGGTCGTCTGGTCGGCCTCTGCGGTGTCTCGGGCTCCGGCAAGTCGACGCTACTGCATCAGGTCATCGGTCGGCGCGATCCGGAATCAGGCGACGAAGCCAAGGAATTGAAGTGGGTGAAGTTCGACAAGGAGCCGGCCGAGGTCGCGCTCGTCGACCAGTCGCCCGCCACGCGCACGCCGCGATCCAACCCCGCCCTCTATGTCGGTGCCTGGGACGCGATCCGCACGCTACTCGGCAACTCCGCCGAAGCTAAGGCCGCCGGCCTCACGCCCTCACATTTCTCTTTTAATGCTGGCGAAGGCCGCTGCGAACGCTGCGGTGGTGCGGGCTGGGAGACGGTGGAGATGCAGTTCGTCTCCGACGTCGCTCTCCCCTGCCCGTCCTGTAACGGCAAGCGCTTCCGCGACGAGGTGCTGAGCTTCCACTACGACGGCAAGTCCGTCGGTGACCTGCTCGCGATGTCGGTGACCGACGCGCGTAAGTTCCTCGGCGAACGCACCCCGGCCTCCGCCCAGCTCGCCTGCTTGGAGGAAGTCGGTCTTGGCTACCTCTCGATGGGACAGCCGCTCACGACGCTCTCAGGGGGCGAAGCCCAGCGTCTCAAACTGGTCCGCTATCTTTCCAAGATCGACACGCGCAAACCTGGCGCCCTCCTGCTGCTCGATGAGCCGACCACGGGTCTGCACCGCGAAGACGTCGCGCGCCTAATCGGGCTACTCCATCGCCTCACGGAAGCCGGCCACTCGCTCATCGTCGTGGAACACCACCTCGACGTACTGAAGTCCTGCGACTGGATTCTGGAAATGGGTCCCGAAGCCGGCCCCGACGGCGGGCACCTCGTCGCCGAAGGAACGCCCGCTGAAGTCGCCCAAGCCGGTACGGTCACGGGACGCTTCCTCGCGCAAGGTGACGATGCCTTCGCCTCCGCGTCAGCCACGGCGAGCAAGCCGCGGCCCACCTCCATCTCCCTGCGCGGCGCCCGCGAACATAACCTGAAGGACGTCTCTCTCGAGATCCCGCACGGCTCGCTCACGGTGATGACTGGCGTCTCGGGCTCGGGGAAGTCTTCCTTGGCTTTCGATATCCTTTTCGCCGAAGGCCAGCGCCGCTTCCTGGAATGCGTTTCGGCTTATGCTCGCCAATTCGTCGAACAGCTGCCGAAGCCCGATATCGACTCGCTCACGGGCCTGCCACCCACGGTCGCCATCGAACAACGCGTGACGCGCGGCTCGGCGAAGTCGACCGTCGCGACGGTCACAGAAGTCGCCCAGTACCTCCGCGTGCTCTTCGCCCGAGCCGGCGTGCTGCACAGCCCGACGACCGGCGAACCGCTCGAGGAAATGACGGAAGATGCGGTCGTCCGCCTCGTCGCCAAGCAGGCGAAGTCACTAAAGAAAGGTTCGCTCCTCGTCGCAGCTCCGCTCGTCCGCTCCCGCAAGGGCCATCACCGCCCGCTCGCTGAATGGGCCGAGACCAAGGGCCTGCGGCTCCTCCGTTGCGACGGCAAGATGCTCAAGGTCGATGGCTTCGAAGGGCTCGACCGCTACTCCGAACACGACGTCGATGCGGTCTTCGGCGAGATTCGCGCCGACGGCCTGATCCGCCTGCCCGACGAGACCGAGGAGTCTGGCGAGAAAGCCTTGCGCGCACTCGTCCGCCAAGCGCTAGCCTCTGGTAAGAATGCGTGCGTGCTTCTCGGTCCCGACGGCCACCAAATCGCCTACCTCTCGACCTCGCGCAGCGATCCTGCCACGGGCGAGTCATTCCCTGAGGTGGACCCGAAGCATCTCTCCTGGAACTCCCCGCGTGGATGGTGTCCCGATTGCCGCGGACACGGGCTGGAAGTGAAGACCTTCTCGTCCGACGAAGAAGAATCCATCAACGAGAACGCCATCGCCGATCGCGTCGGCGAAGAAATCTGCCCGACCTGCCACGGCGAACGCCTCGGCCCCATCGGCCGCTCAGTGAAGCTCGCTGGACCGAAAGGCCGCTCGCTCTCGTTACCCGGATTACTCCGACTACAACCCGACGAGTCCCTCACTTTCCTTTCCGGACTCAAACTCGAGGCCCGCGAGAAAGCCATCGTCGGCGCCTTGCTGCCCGAGATTGCCGCCCGCCTCCGGTTCCTCGATTCCGTCGGCCTCGGCTACCTCGCGCTCGACCGTGGCGCCGACACGCTCTCCGGCGGCGAAGCGCAGCGTATCCGCCTCGCTGCGCAGCTGGGCTCGACACTTTCGGGCGCACTCTACGTGCTCGACGAACCGAGCATCGGTCTGCACCCGCGCGACAACGACCGCCTCATCGGCTCGCTGAAAGATCTCCGCGACCGCGGCAACACGGTCCTCGTCGTCGAACACGACGAAGATACCATGCGGGCCGCCGACCTGGTGGTCGACATGGGCCCGGGCGCTGGCGTCCATGGTGGCACCATCGTCGCGCAAGGCACGGCGGCCGCACTTGAGAAGCGCGCCGACTCTGTCACGGGTCGCTTCCTCAAGGAAGCCATCCCGCATCCGCTCCGCGGCGCCCGCCGCCCGGTCGCCGGCAAAGGAGCGCCCGCCGAATGGGTCCGCCTGAAGAACGCCTCACTCCGCAACCTCAAGGGCTTCGACGTCCAGATTCCCGTCGGACGACTCACCGTCGTCTGCGGCGTCTCCGGCGCTGGTAAATCCACGCTCGTCACCGACCTCCTCGCCCCAGCAATCCGCGCGGCTGTTACCAAGAAGAGGGATGGTTTGACGGGCAAAGAAGCCCTCGCCGTCGTCTCCTATCAGGGTAAGCCCGCCTTCACCACGCTCTCGGGCCTGAAAGGTTTCCGCCAATTGGTAGTCGTCGACCAAGAACCCATCGGCAAGACGCCCCGCTCCACGCCGGCGACTTATATCGGCGCCTGGGACCTCATCCGTGAACGCCTCGCCTCGCTGCCCGAAGCCGCCATCCGTGGCCACGCTGCGGGCTTCTTCTCTTTCAATACTTCGGGCGGTCGTTGCGAGGCCTGCTCCGGTGCCGGTCGCATCAAGCTCGAGATGAGCTTCCTGCCTGACACCTACGTACCTTGCGAAGAGTGCGCTGGCAGCCGCTACGGTTCCGCCGCCAAGGCCATTCGTTGGAACGGCAAGTCCGCGGCCGACCTACTGGCGATGACGTTCGAGGAAGCCGCGGCATTCCTTTCCTTTGACGCCAAGTTGGGCGATCTCTGCGGCCTGATGGTGAAGACCGGGCTGGGCTACCTCACGCTCGGACAAAGCAGCCCGACTCTCTCCGGTGGCGAAGCGCAACGACTCAAGCTCGTCAGCGAGCTCGCCCAAGGCCTCCCGACCTTCCGTGAACGCTCTCGTGGCGAGATCCGTCCGAACCTCTACATCCTGGAAGAGCCAACTATCGGCCTACATCAGGCGGACTGCCGCCGCCTCATCGAGCTCCTCCATGCGCTCGTCGACCAAGGCCATACGGTCATTGTCATCGAACATCATCCCGATGTGATCGCCGAAGCGGACTGGGTCCTTGAGATCGGCCCCGAAGGCGGCAACGCCGGCGGCGAACTCGTGCATGCCGGCGACCCGGAATCGCTGGCGAAGCAGAAGAAGTCACCGACCGCTCCGTCACTAAGGCTCACGCTCCAACGCGGTCTTGTCAAAAAGTTGTCGGTTTAAGGTACGCCGGTTTGCGGTTCCCTTTGACCCAGGCCCGCGGAGGAGTATTCCTTCAGGCCGAAGCCCGATGTCCTCCCGTCCCCTCCTCCTTGGCGTCAACATCGACCACGCCGCGACGCTCCGCCAGGCGCGTTACCGCGGTGCGCACCAATCCCCGCACGCCGAGCCGGACGTCTTGGCCTTCACGCGCGAAGCCCTCGCCGGCGGCGCCGACGGGATTACGCTCCACCTGCGCGAAGACCGCCGCCATATCCAGGACGCCGACGTCCATGCCATCGCCGCCATCCCCGGCATCAGGCTCAATCTCGAGATGGCCTGCACCCCAGCGATGACCGCCTTCGCCCTCAAGCTTCGACCCGCTGCGGTCTGCCTCGTCCCCGAATCACGTGAAGAAGTGACAACGGAAGGCGGCCTCGACGTCGCCGGCCAGCTCGCCCGCGTCCGCGAGACAACCCAAGCGCTAAAGGCAGCCGGCATCGAGGTTTCGCTTTTCATCGGACCCGATGCGCCGCAAATCGAAGCCGCGGTTGCCGTCGGTGCGCCGGTCATCGAACTCCATACGGGGGCCTTCGCCAACGCTTGGAAATCCCCGGCCGCCGAAACCGAGCTCGTTCGCCTGCACGGCGCCTGCGAGCAAGCCCATCGCCTAGGACTCATCGTGAACGCCGGTCATGGTATCAACTACGACAACATCCGGGCGATCCTGACGCTGCCGCACCTGCACGAACTGAATATCGGGCATTCAATCGTCGCCCGTGCGCTCTTCACCGGTATCCGCGGCGCCGTCGCCGAGATGAAGGCCCATCTGACGAAGAAGGCATGAACCTCGAAGGCGGCAATGTGCTCGGTGTCGGCGTGGATCTCACGGAGGTTGACCGCATCCGCTCCGCGCATGCGAAGCATGGCGCGGCCTTCCTCGACAAGATTTTTACGCCCGCCGAACAGAAGCTCTGCCTCGCCAAGGCTGACCCGTATCCTTCCCTGGCCGCCCGCTTCGCCGCCAAGGAAGCCGCGAGCAAGGCGTTCGGTACCGGCATCGGCGCGGAACTCTCGCTGACCAGCGTCGGCGTGCTCAACGGCCCCGAGGGCGAACCCATCGTCGAACTCGATGACAAGGCCCGCGCCCTTCTCGCCGCCCGCGGCGCCTCCCGCCTCCTGCTCTCGCTCACGCACACCGACACGCTAGCCCAGGCCTTTGTGGTACTGGTGCGTTGAGAGCATGAACGGCTCCGCACGCCTGCTGGTCCTCAGCTGCGCCGAAGCCGCGGCGGCCGACTGACTGAGGAAAACCCAAGGGGAAGAAGTGGTGAAAACCACCGACCTACTCGCTGGGCTGTCCCCTGTCTTGCGCGGCTGAAGCGGGCCCGCTGGCTGGCGGGATGCTTCCGATCCCGACCGACCCGCTCGCGCAACGCGTCCTCCTCAACGGACTCAAAGGCGTCGGACCGGTCACGGTGCGACGGCTGCGCGATGCGTTCGGCGGCGAGCTCTCGGTCGCGCTCGGCGCACCGGCCGAACAACTCGCGAAGATCGAAGGCGTCAGTCGACCCGTCGCGGCTGCGATCGCCGCCCGCGCCTTCGATTGGGCGGCGGAGATGGGGCGCGTCCGTGACCTAGGGTTCCGGTTGCTCAGCGAGGATGATGCCGAGTGGCCCGCGTCCCTCGCCAAGCTCTGGGATCCGCCGCTGGTGCTTTACGCGGAAGGTGCGCACTTCCCAGCGGAGCGTTCCGTCGGAATTATCGGCTCGCGCCACTGCACAACGTATGGCGCTTCGCTCGCCCGCAGCTTCGCGCGCGACCTCGCCCAGGAGGGCTGGTGGATCGTCAGCGGCCTCGCCCGCGGCATCGATACCGCGGCACACGAGGGTGCGCTCGACGCCGCCGGACGCACGGCGGCCGTGGTTGGCCACGGGCTCGACCTGACCTTCCCGCCCGAGGCGGTCCGCCTGCGGGAGCGCATGAAGGCCGACGGGTGTGTACTTGCGGAGTTCCCGCTCGGCCGGCCGGCGGATCGCCAGACTTTCCCCCAGCGTAACCGGATCGTGGCCGGACTCGTCCGCGTGATGGTCGTCGTGGAGACCGACGTCGATGGCGGCAGCATGATTACGGCCCGCTTCGCCGGCGACCTCGGCAAGACGCTCTGCGCGGTACCCGGCCGGGCTGATAGCCCTTCAAGCCGAGGCTGTCATGCGCTCATCCGCGATGGCGCGACGCTCGTCTCCTCGGTGGATGATATCCTCACCGAACTCGGTGAAAGCCGAGGCAGCCCCGCGCTCGCGCTGGTCGAAACTCCGCCTGAGTTCGCCCGCTGGTTGCCGCACTTCGGTGGCGGTGCCGCACAGGACGCGGAAAGCCTTGCTGGGCTGGCGGACTGCTCGGTGGCGGACGCGGCGGTGAGCCTCACACTGATGGAGATCCGCGGCGTGCTCGCGCGCAGGCCGGACGGACGCCATGAACGCGCCTGACTTAAAGGTGCGGGACGTTGCCCTCGTCCGCCGGCACCGGAGCCGCGAGCGGATTGCCGAGGAGGTAAAGGTCCAGTAGCGCCTTCGGCTTGGCAAAACAATCGCGTCCGACGCTGAGCAACGGACTCCAGCCATCGCCGAAGGCCGCCGGATAGGCTGATGCTCGCATTCCTTCCCGGTCGGCGATCCACAGCGCCCGGACGCAATGCCACCCTTGGGAAACGAAAACCACATGCTCGCGCGGATAGGACGCCTTCGCCCTCAGCACCGAATCGAGCGTCCGCCATCCATAGGGATCTTCGACGAGCGGGCAGGTCACGCCGGCGGCACGCAACTGCGCAGCCATCGTCCGCGCGTGGGTGGCCGTGCCGGAGGCCACGATGAGCTTCACGCGGCCCGAGCGCGCCAACGCGACGGCCGCTTCGATGCGCGGACGAAAGGTGCCCGTTCGCTCCCCGGAAGCTTTCACGAACTCATCCGTCCCCAGCAGCACCATCACGGATCCGGACGGCACGCCTGATGGAATCTCGGCCAATCGACCCCACCCGGCGGACCAAACCCAAAGGTTCGACCCAAGGAAAAACACCCCCAAGAGAACAAAAGAAAGGCCTACCCCGCGCTTGATCCAACGAGACATGAAACGACAATTACGGCCAAAAAACCTTTGGCAAGGTGGGCGATTTATAGAATTTTGCTTAAATTTAAGCACCTATGGGTTGCCGAAAGGTATTATTAGGTCATATTGAGAGTACGGGGACCGCTGGCACGGATTCTGCCTACTTTTACTCAACATGAGCGCCACACCTTCCACCGCGTCCGCCAAAGTCCTGGTCATCGATGATGACAAGGACCTCCGCTACTCGCTCCGTCGCGCGCTGGCTGGTCTCGGACATGCGGTCATCGAAGCTGATAGCGGCGAAACCGGCGTCGTCGCCGCGAAACGTGAGCAGCCTGACGTTATCCTGCTCGATAACCGCATGGGCGGCATGACCGGTATCGAAACCTTGCAGATGCTCCGCGGCGCACAGCCGCAGGCAATGGTGATCCTGATGACCGCCTTCGGGACCACGCAGACCGCGATCGAAGCGATGAAGTTCGGCGCGTACGACTACGTGATGAAGCCGTTTGATCAGGCGAAGCTCATCACGCTCGTCGACAAAGCCCTCTCAGCGCGCCGCGACCTCGCCGCCGCCACGAAGTCCACGCGTACCCTCGTCAATCCCGCCGACTACAAGGAAGGTATCGTCGGCAGCTCCGAGCCGATGCAGGAAGTTCTGAAGTCCATCGGCCAGGTCGCTGCGAGCGACGCGACCGTGCTCATCACCGGCGAAAGCGGCACGGGCAAGGAGCTCGTCGCGCGCTGCATCCACCAGCATTCTCTCCGCGCCAAGGGCACGTTCCTCGCGGTCAACTGCGCGGCCATCCCCGAGAATCTCATCGAATCCGAACTTTTCGGCCACGAGAAGGGCGCCTTCACCGGCGCGGCCAATCTGAAACTCGGTAAGTTCGAGCTCTGCGATGGCGGCACGATCTTCCTCGACGAGATCGGTGACATGTCGCTGCCGACGCAGACCAAGGTCCTGCGCGCCATCCAGGAAGGTGAAATCCAGCGCGTCGGCGGGACCGTCACCGTCAAAATCAGTGTGCGTCTCGTCGCCGCAACGAACAAAGACCTCGAGGCGATGGTGGCCACCCGCCAGTTCCGCGAGGACCTCTACTACCGCCTCAATGTCTTCCGCATCCGGTTGCCCGCCCTCCGCCATCGCAAGGGCGACGTCCCGATGCTCGTCGACTATATGCTACAGCGCCAGGCCGCCGCAAAGAAGATCAAGCCCAAGCGCCTGTCCAACGAAGCGCTCGACGCCCTCCTCGCCTACGACTGGCCCGGCAACGTCCGTGAGCTCGAGAACGTCGTGCAACGCGCTAACGTGCTCGCCAAGGGCGAGACAATCCTGCCGAAGGATCTTCCGCAGGACGTGCTTAACCCGCGTAAGACCCCTATCGTCGCCACGCCCGCCGTCGCGCCTGTCGCTACTACGACGGAAACCGCCAGCCCTGTGGCTAGCCTCATCCCATCCTACGACACCATCTACAAACAGTGCCGCGTGAACGACGGCAAATCCATCCTCACGGTCATCGAGATGGAAATGATTCGCCGGGCGATGGAAGAAACCCGCGGCAACCAGCTGCGCTCCGCGATGATCCTCGGCATCAACCGCTCGACGCTAAAGAAGCGCCTGCTCGAGATGCGCGAGGCCGGCATCAAGGTATTCACTTAACCTTTGCCTCGGGCCGAGAATGGGTTTGGCTAGGTGCTTCCCCATGAGCTCCTCCTCACCCCTCCGCACCACCCTGCTGGCCACGGCCGCGCTCTTCTTGAGTTCGTACGCCGCGTTCGCCGGTGAAACCGTCCAGATGTTCGACGGCAAGTCCCTCGCCGGCTGGAAAGCCTCGAAGAATTCCCCCGAAGGAACCTACAAGGTCGAGGACGGAGTCCTCCAGATCCGCGGCGGCCAAGGCCACCTCTTCTTCGTCGGCGCCGACGGTAAAGCCACCTTCACGAACTTCGATTTCAAGGCGAAGGTGAAGACCTATCCAGGCGCCAACTCGGGCCTCTACTTCCACACGGCCTACGAAGATAAGGGCTGGCCCTCCCAGGGTTTCGAGTGCCAGGTGAACGGCAGCCATAAAGACATCAAGCGCACCGGCGGCCTCTACGCCGTCCGCGACGTCCTCAATACCCCCGCCGCTCCCGATAACGTCTGGTTCGAATACCATATCCGCGTCGAAGGTAAGCGCATCCAAATCTGGATTGACGGCAAGCAGACCGTCGACTTCACCCAGCCGGAAGACTGGACCCCTCCGAAGGGTATGGCTGGCCGTAAGCTCGGTAACGGCACCTTCGCGATTCAGGCCCACGACCCAGGCTGCAAGGTCGACTACAAGGATCTCGTCGTCGAACGTCTGCCCTGAGCAGACAGTCGATGAAAATGAAAAGGCGGACCGACAAGTCCGCCTTTTTTGCGCCCGCGATTTAAGCGAGCGCCCGTGCGAGTTCGGCGACCAGCCGCGCGCGGATCGGCTCAGCCATCGCCGATAACCGACGCTGCTCGGCTTCGTATTCGACGCGACCTTCGGCGGTCTCGATCGCAATGAACTTCAGGCCAATGGCGGAGAAATCATAAGGGCTGGCGCGCATGTCGACGGTCCGGGCAACGTGCGCGAGTTCGAAGGCGTCCGCGGCGAGCTCCGCGGAGACCCAGGGCTGCGCCTTCATCGCCCACTTGAAAAGATCCATGGTGACGTGCACGCATCCGGGTTGCTCGTTATCGACCCGCGCGTCGAGCGTGGGCGTGAGCTTGTTGAGCGGACGGGCTCCGGGCGTGAAGAAGCGGAAGGCATCGTAGTGCGTGCAGCGCACGGGCATCGAGCGCACGACGGCGTCCGTACCCTCGGCACCGAGCCGCAAAGGCCAGGCGCCATGGCGGCGTTGTTCAGCCTGCCCATAGACCATCGCCCATTCATGCAGGCCGAAACAGCCATGGAACGACGCGCGCGTCGCGACGGCGCGACAGAGCCTCAGGCTGAAATCCAGGCGGCCAGCCTGCGCTGCGTCTGGCAAGGCCACCCGCATGAGTCCATCGGAGCCGCGCAGGAAGCGGCGATTATCGACGAGCTCATCGGCTTCGGCTAGCGCCACGCCGGCTCCCGGCGTCCAACGCCTCACCGCCGAGAAGCGGAACGGATAATAGGTGAAGAGGAAATCTTCGACGGGGTCACGCGCGCCCTTCTCCGCCCGAGACCGACGGGCCTCGACCAGTAGGTCAGCGCGGGCCTCATGCGCCGCGCGGCGGGCCCGCCATTCTGCGGGACCCAGCACGACCTGACTGGCGGGTGCGACGCTCAATCGAAGCGACGATGATGGGCGGCGACCTTGACGTATTTCTCGGCCCAACCGGGCAAGGCAGCCTGCTCTTCGGCGGTTAGCGGACGCACAACCTTAGCCGGCGAACCCATGATGAGCGAACCGGGGGGCACTTGCGTGCCCTTGGTGACAAGCGAGTTGGCGCCGACGATCGAACGCGCACCGATGACGGCGCCGTCGAGGATGGTGGCGTGCATGCCGATGAGGCACTCGTCGCCGATCGTGCAGGCGTGGATCATCGCGAGGTGGCCGACCGTCACGCGGGCGCCGATCTTAGCCGGCAGTCCGTCAGCGACGTGCACGACCGTCCCGTCCTGGATGTTGGTGCCTTCACCGATCTCGATCGGGGCGATGTCGCCGCGGAGGACGGCGCAGGGCCAGACGCTAGCCTTGGGGCCGACGGTCACGTTACCGATGACGACCGCCTTGGAATGGACGAAGGCCGTGGCGTGCACGCTAGGCCCCTTGGACAGATTACGGGTCAGCTCCTTGGACAGGGCCTCATCCGCATCCGCCGGCTCCTCGAACTCACCGCCTTGGTAAAAAGGGTTCATAGCTAGAGAATTAAGTACCTCCCCCCGACAGGGAAGACCGAACCCGCCCGACCGCCCATCTTTTCGACCGTTTTAACCCCCAAAAGCCTACCCCCCGCCCCTGCCGCTACCCCTGCCCCTTTCTCATATCACTCCCCCCACCCCTAATCGCCCCACAATTCCCCTTGCCAACGCCCCCTCACTCCGTTTGCTCCGACCTTCCGACAGCCATGAAGGCCACATTTATCACCTCCGGTCGCCAATTCACCGTCACTCAAG
>Ga0209500_10000147_pt1 | contig 62581 bp, 62 predicted proteins | sample S_140212_EF_Meta_FD_187323 | JGI IMG/M metagenome (GOLD analysis project Ga0209500, IMG submission 187323) | Freshwater microbial communities from Lake Simoncouche, Canada to study carbon cycling - S_140212_EF_MetaG (SPAdes) (version 2) | ecosystem: Environmental > Aquatic > Freshwater > Lake ... | reverse complement strand
GCCTTGTTCGACAATTATTTCCATTTCGAATTTTGATTTTGCGTTATCTAGGTTGGCGATAACAAGTTTTGGATTGACCACTTCGACGCCATTAACGCTTGTAATATCACCGGCAGTTACTACTCCACCAACTTTTTTAAGAGTTAGGGTTGTTGGCTCTTCGTTTGGGTTTGTAAAGCGGACTTGCTTGAGGTTAAGGATGATTTCTATAATGTCCTCGCGCACGCCTGAAATAGTTGAGAATTCGTGGCTTACACCTTCAATTTTTACAGCAGTAATAGCGCTTCCGGCTAAGCTAGATAGCAATACGCGGCGAATTGAGTTTCCTAAAGTCATTCCATACCCAGGGTACAACGGTTCGACCGTAAATTGAGCTGAGTTGTCGGTTGTTTTTTCTTCTTTTAATTCTGGCAAATTGATATCGTATAACATTGAATCTCCTTATTATTTAACGTGAGTAATACTCAATAATTAATTGCTCTTCGATCTCTTGGTCTTGTTCCTCGCGCAGTGGCAACCCTGTAACTTTGGCGCTGAACTTCTTCTGGTCGAAGCTTAGCCAGCTCGGCAAAGTTTGGTTAGGGTCAATACTGTCTTTGAGGGCAACAAAATAAGTAGATTTTAGGCTGGTTTCGCGTATCGTGATTTCGTCTTCTGGTGAAACGATGATAGATGGGATGTCGACTCTTTTGCCGTTTAGCATAACGTGCCCATGAGTTACAACCTGACGAGCAGCGGGACGAGATGGTGCAATTCCTAACCGATAGATGACATTGTCTAGGCGGCGCTCAAGCAACTGTAGTAGGTTTTCGCCAGCCACACCTTGCATTTTTTCAGCTTTTTCAACGTATTTTCTGAATTGCTTCTCTAGAATTCCGTAGTAGCGCTTGGTTTTTTGCTTTTCTCTAAGCTGCAGGGCGTAGTCGCTAGGCTTTGGCCGACGCGATTGGCCGTGCTGGCCTGGAGCATAATTACGGCGCGTTAGGGCTTTGACGGCCTTTGGGTGAGTGTGTGCGCCTTCTCGACGGGCTATTTTCGCAGCTGGAGTAAGATTTCGTGCCATAGCTAAACTCTCCTTGCCTTTCGGGGACGACAGCCGTTGTGTGGGATGCCAGTCTCGTCTTTGATGGAGTTAACACTAATTCCAGAACCTTGCAGAGCTCGAATAGCACTCTCTCGACCTCCGCCGATGCCCTTAATGATTACGTCGACAGCAGTCATTGAGAAGTCCTTACAAACGCCAACAGCTTTTTCAGCAGCCATCTGGGCTGCATAAGGAGTGCTTTTGCGCGAACCCTTGAAGCCAGCTGATCCAGAAGATGCCCAGCTAAGGACTGCTCCTTTTTCGTCTGTGATGGTGATGATGGTGTTATTAAAACTAGAGTGTATGTGCACTATACCTTTGGGTATATTGCGCTTTAGTTTCTTTTTTCTGGTTTTAACTGCTGGTTTGCTCATATTATTGCCTTTACTTAAGTTTTAGCTGCTGACTTTTTTCGACCACTTCCGACTGTTACTTTACGGCCACGTTTGGTTCGGGCGTTAGTCTTGGTTCGTTGACCTCTTGATGGCAGACCGGCGCTGTGACGCAAACCTCGGTAGGCTTTGATTTCTTTTAGACGCTTGACGTTACCACTAACAATACGAGATAGATCGGCTTCTACTGTTAGATTTTTGTCGATGTATTCTCGGATTTTTGTTAAATCAGACTCAGACACGTCCTTGACTCGCTGATTAGGGTCGATGCTAAGATTTTTAAGGATTTTTTGGCTAGTTTTGAGCCCAACTCCATAAACGTAAGTAAGCGAAACTTCTAGGCGTTTCTCAGTTGGGATGTTGGTTCCGGCAATACGGGCCATTAGCCTTGCCTCTGCTTGTGTTTAGGGTTATCGCAAATAACTCGTACGACTCGTTTGCGTACGACGATTTTACATTTTGAACAGATTTTTTTGACTCCAGCGCGAACTTTCAAAATATTCTCCTACTTATGTCGAAAAGTGATTCGACCCTTTGACAAGTCATAAGGCGTCATCTCGATCGTTACCTTGTCTCCTGGCAGTATCTTGATGTAATGCATGCGCATCTTACCAGAAATGTGTGCCAAAATTACATGCCCATTTTCAAGTTCTACCTTGAAGTGTGCATTAGGCAGCGCTTCAATAACGCTACCCTCGACTTCGATTACTTCCTTTGTATTTGCCATAGATTAAAGTTACAAGATGTAATTATAGACGAGATTGGCTCATCTGTAAAGGGTTTTCTGCCCCGAAATGGTGGTTTTTAGTATTTTTCATAAGTTGCCATTAGAACCATTGATCGAAGCTGCTTTACGGTCTCAATGATAACGGCCACGATAATTAATAGACTTGTACCACCAATTGTAATGGCTTGAGAGGTCTTAAAGACAGTCTGCATTACGAATGGCAGGAGAGCTACTATACCGAGCCCTAGGGAGCCTGTTAGAGTAATTCGGTTAATAATACTCTTGAGATACTTGGAAGTCTCTTCACCAGGCCTGACACCAGGTATGAAGCCTCCTTGTTTTTGGAGGTTTTCGGCTATTTCGTCGGGCTTGAATATAATAGCTGTATAAAAATAGGTAAATGCGACTACCAGTACGAAGTAGGTGATGGCATAAATCCAGCTTGTAGGAGAAAAAATAGTGGTTAGCTTTTGGGCAAAATTAGCCACCCAGGCAGTGCTGGCGTTAGTAAATAACTGTCCCAAAAAGGTTGGTATCGACAAAAAAGCTAAAGCAAATATAATCGGTATAACTCCGGCCGTAATAACCCTCAGTGGCAAATGGGTATCAACACCACCGTAAGACTTAGTATTGGTCATTCTGCGAGCATACGAGACTGGTATGTTGCGCTGGCCTTCGTTGAGATAAACAATAAATACTACTGATGCAATAGCTGCGGCAGCGATAAATACTATACTAGTTATCTTGGTGGGGTCAGACTGTACTAGAGCGAACTGCGATGCCATGGTAGTAGGCAAACTAGCTACGATTCCAAATAAGATTATCATCGAGATACCATTGCCGATACCTTTTTCGGTAATCAACTCTCCCATCCACATCAGCAGCATTGATCCGGCGGTAATAGTAGATACCATCAAGACCCACTGAAAAACCGTTGGGGTTCCGATGAGGTCTATTCCAACAGATTGGGTAGAAAGATTTCTGACCAATATGACCATCGCAAAGGATTGGATAATTGCCAACGGCAAGGTAAGCAACCTGGTGTAGTAGTTGATTTTATTTCTACCCGCCTCACCCTCCTTTGAAAGTGCTCCGAGTTTAGGAATGACTTGGGTTAAAAGTTGAATAATAATTGAGGCATTAATATAAGGCCCCAGACCCATCAAGAGAACAGAGAACCTAGAAAGCGCTCCTCCAGAGAACAAATTAACAAAGCCGAGTACTGAATTAGACTCGAAAAGCTTCGTCAGAAATGTCTGAAGCTTAGCTCCATCTGCAACTGGAACTGGAATCTGCGAGAGTAAGCTATAGGCGACCATAACAGCAAGTACCACCAGCAAACGCTTACGCAATGCGGTGTTTTTGTATAATTGACGCCAGGTCTCTTTATTCATTTACCTCCAGTTACTACTTACTTGGTACTTTTGTGGCCGGTTGCTTTTGTCACCTTTTCTTTAGGTTCTTTTTCGATTCTGGTTTTGATTACTACCTTGCCTCCAGCTTTTTGAATTGCTTCAACAGCAGACTTTGATGCCTTATCGACAGTAATGGTTACTGCAAGAACAATTGTACCATCTCCGAGCAGCTTCAACGGCTCATTGGCTTTTCGGATTAGTCCTGCTTGAGCTAGTATTGAAGCGTCGACAATCTTCTTACCGAGTGTCTGAATATCATCGAGATTAATAACTTGGTACTCTTTTCTGGTGTAAGATCTAAAACCCCTAGCCTTTGGTAATCGTTGGGCAAGTTTGGTTTGTCCACCCTCGAAGCCTGGCTTAAACTTGCTTCCAGTACGAGAGTTCTGGCCTTTTGTACCACGACCAGCAGTTTTACCCTGACCAGCACTGATACCGCGACCCAAACGTCTATCGGATTTGGTTTTAGTAGTTTTTAATTCATGGACTTTCATTATTTTGACTCCTTAGTAACTTTTGGTAGGCCCTTAAGTTGGGCTAGCGCTTCGATTGTTGCGTACGAATTATTGATTTTATTAGTTGAGCCGAGGGACTTAGTTAGGACATCCTTAACTCCAGCAGCTTCTAGGACGGCTCGCACGGCACCTCCGGCGATTACACCAGTTCCTGGTCGTGCAGGCTTCATAAAAACTACTGCCCCGCCTGAAGAAACTTGCACCTCATGGGGGATAGTTGTGCCTTTAAGTTCGAACTGAACCATCGCCTTTTTGCCTCGAGCAATGGCTTTTTGGATTGAAGCTGGGGCATCCTTGCCTTTACCTACTCCAATACCAACCTTGCCCTTGCCATCTCCAACCACAGCTGTGGCTCTAAATCTAAAACGACGCCCGCCCTTAACTACTCTAGTAACACGATCGAGAGCAATAATTCTCTCATCAAATTCAGGTGTTTCACGGGTATTATTTCTGCCAAATTGACTATTATTCATCTAAAACTCCAATCCTGCCGCACGGGCTGATTCTGCAAAAGCCTTAACTCTACCATGATAAATTTTACCGCCTCTATCAAAAACTACATTTTTAACTTTAGCTTTTTTGCCCTGTTCGGCTATTTGAGATCCCAGCCACTCGGCTTTTTGGGTTAATGACTTGGCCTTAAGATCTTTATTAGATACTGTAGTCGCCGAAGCAATTGTTTTGCCGTTAACGTCGTCTATTAGCTGAGCTCTGAGGTTCGTTAAAGATACAGCCAAGCAAAGTCTTGGTCTGGTTGCGGTGCCAGAAACCTTAGCACGAATTCTACGAACTGATTTGATATTTCTCATTCTGTACCTCCCTTAGCGGCTGTCTTACCTGCCTTGCGACGGATATGCTCACCGACATACTTGATGCCTTTGCCCTTATAGGGCTCTGGTTTTTTAAACATTCTTATATTGGCAGCGGTTTCACCAACCTGCTGCTTGTCGTACCCTGTAACGGTAATTACGTTTTGGTCGACGCTAACTGTTACGCCCTCTGGAGCTGTGTATAGGATAGGGTGTGAAAAACCGAGAGTCATCTCGAGCACACTTCCCTTCATTTGAGCCCTGTAGCCGACGCCGTTAATTTCTAGTTCTTTTGAAAAGCCCTCAGAAACTCCAATAATCATATTGGCTATTAAAGTTCTTTGCAGACCAAACTGTTTCTGGGTATCAGGGTTGATTACTTTTTGAGTAACCGTAATGAGATTATCTTTTTGAGTCACTTCGAAGCCTTTTAGGACTGCGTTCTTGAGCTCACCCTTAGGTCCCTTGACCGTCACTAAGTTTGCTTCGATCGACACTTCGACTCCTTCAGACACTGGTATTGGTTGTCTTCCGATTCTACTCATCTTAGTACACCTTACAAATTAGCTCGCCGCCAATTCCTTTTTTTCGCGCTTCTTTACCAGTCATGATTCCCACAGGAGTAGAAACTATTACTATTCCTCGTCCAGTTCGTACGGTCGGAATTTCATCAGCTTTAGCGTATATCCGGCGACCCGGCTTACTAACTCTAACCAGGCTTTCTGGCTGTGATTCACCATTTAGTAGCATGCTTAATTGTTTGAAGCCTCCAAGCTCAACTACCGAGACTTTGCCAAGGTAGCCGTTAGAGTGGAGTATTTCGGCGATAGCTGCCTTAAGCTTCGAATGTGGCATGACAACCTCAACCTTGCCGGACATAATTCCGTTTCGTATTCTTGTTAGCATATCTGCGATTGGATCTGTTGTAATCATATTATCTTTCTCCTACCAGCTCGATTTAGTTACGCCAGGAATCTGCCCCTTTGAGGCGTACTCTCGGAAGGTTAATCTGCTCAAACCGAATTTACCAATGTAGCCTCTTGGCCGACCAGTTATCACGCAGCGATTTCGCTGACGATTAGGGTTAGAGTTGCGGGGCAATTTTGCTAAACCTTCTAGGTCACCGTCCGCTCGAAGTTGAGCGCGTTTAGTGGCAAATTTAGCTGCCAATTTTTGTCTTTTTATCTCTCGTTGGATCAATGCTTTTCGGGCCATTACTTCGCTCCTTTCTCGAACGGCATACCTAGCTTTTCAAGAAGTACTTTACTAGCTTTGGCATCGTTGCCGCTTATTACTATTGTTATTTGTAGCCCATGGATTACCATAGCATCCTCGTAGGCCACTTCTGGAAATACGGTCTGGTCTTTAATGCCGATACTGTAATTACCACTCTTGTCAAAAGCCTTGGCACTAACACCATGGAAATCACGAGTTCGTGGCAGTACAACTGCAATCAGACGGTCCAAGAAGCTGTACATTCTCTCGCCACGCAACGTGACCTTGGCGCCTATCGGCATCCCTTCGCGCAGCTTAAATGTTGCAATACTATGTTGCGCCTTGGTGATGATTGGTTTTTGTCCCGATATCTTGGCAAGAGTGGCCACAACCATATCGAGTTGCTTGGTGTCAGCCACCGCTTTACCGACACCACTGTTGATGACAATTTTTTCAATCTTCGGGATTTGGTGGGCATTAGAGATAGCCAAGTCGTTGGTTAGCTCCTTACGGACTGATTCGTTGTATTTTTTGGTTAATCTATTCATGGCTATTTTTTCTCACTCTTACTATCAGTGACAGTTTTAATTTTTTTATCAGCAGTAGCTGCTTTTTTAGCTTTAGGATTTGTAAACTTCGAGACCTTAAATATTCGCTCTTTTTTACCTTTAGCTCCAAGCTTGTATCCAACCCTGGCTGGCTTGCCGGTAACCGGATCAATAACCATGACCTTAGAGGCCGAAATTGGCTTGGTGATTTCTACAATTCCACCCTTTGGCTGGTTCTGGTTTGGTTTGGTATGTCGCTTCGCGATATTAACACCCTCTACGATAAGCTGGGATTTGGCTGGCATAACTGCCAGTACTTCACCAGTCTTGCCTTTGTCACGCCCAGCAATAACTATTACTTTATCTTTTTTGATAATTTTCATGACTAGAGCACCTCCGGAGCTAATGATACGATTTTCATAAAACCTTTTTCGCGAAGCTCTCTGGTGACTGGTCCAAAAATACGAGTTCCTCGAGGTTGATCATTGGCGTCGATTATAACTGCGGCATTTTCATCGAATCGAACATTGCTGCCATCCTTACGCGTAACTTCTCGTTTGGTACGAACCACTACGGCCCGGACTACTTCTTTCTTCTTGACTGTACCATTAGGGGTAGCAACCTTAACACTAGCCACAAAAATATCTCCAACACGAGCGTAGCGTCTTTTGCTGCCACCTAAAACCTTGATGCACATAATTTCTTTTGCTCCGGTATTATCGGCTACTCTTAATCTGGTTTGGGTTTGAATCATTCGGCTATCTCCGTTCTGATAACACCTTTTTCTAATATCTGGGACAGCTCAAAGTGTTTATTTTTGCTAATTGGTCGGGTCTCAGAAATTTCAACCATATCGCCAAGTTTGGCTTTGCCATCTTCATCGTGTGCCTGAAACCTAGTGGTTACAAGGTAAGATTTTTTGTATATTGGGTGAGACTTGCGACGCTCCACTGCGACGACAATAGTTTTGTTCATTTTGGTTGACACGACTTTGCCTTGTAATATTCGACTCATGATTGTTCTCCTTGTGATGCCTTGTTGTTTTGCGACATGATTGTTAGTATTCGAGCAACATTGCGCTTTTCAGATCTGATTTGACGAACATTTTTAACTTCCTTTGTTCGGTAATCAACGCTTAATTGAGCTAATTTTGCCCTAGTATCTGCAAGGTCTTTTTGCAGTTCAGTATTGGATTTGTTTTGTAATTCTTTAACTTTCATCAGATTCTCCTGCATGGGCTTTAGCCATGAATTTAGTCTTGATCGGTAGCTTGTAAGCGGCTAGTCGCATTGCCTCTTTGGCTATATCCTCGGTCACACCATCCATCTCGAATAGGATTGTGCCGGCTTGGACTTTGGCAACATAATGATCCAACGCACCCTTACCTGATCCCATGCGGACTTCGGCAGGCTTCTTAGTAATGGGGGTGTGTGGGAATATTCTGATCCATATTTTGCCACCACGTTTTACGTATCTAGTCATTGCCCGACGAGCTGACTCGATTTGACGAGAGGTAATACGCTCGTTTTCTAGAGCTTTTAGACCGTAGCTACCAAAACTAATTTCAGTGCCACGAGTAGCGACACCGTTGTTACGGCCTTTTTGGGCTTTTCGATATTTGGTTTTGCGTGGCATTAACATTCTATATTCTCCTTAACCTTTATAAATCCATACTTTAACGCCGATCACTCCAAAAGTGGTCTTAGCTTCAACGGCAGCGTAATCGATATTGGCCTTAATGGTGTGTAGCGGGATACTACCAACAGCGGAAGTCTCACGGCGAGCCATTTCGGCGCCATTGAGTCTTCCGGCTACGCTAACTTTTGCTCCAAGAGCACCAGCCCGTACGGATGCTTCGGTAGTGCTTTTGATGACCCTACGGAAGGGCAAACGGCGCTCTATTTGAGAAGCAACGTTTTCAGCTACTAGCTGGGCATTGAGCTCAGGGTTTTTGACTTCTTCGATATTAATCTTGAAAGTACCGGTAATGATTTTTGCGAGGTCTTTTTTGAGGGCTTCAACGCCAGCTCCACTACGGCCTATTACCACACCTGGCTTGGCAGTATGAATAGCTACGATTAGCTCATTACTTGAGCGCTCGATTTCGACCTTAGCAACGGCTGCCCTAAAACCGAGCTTATCAGCTACAAGTTTGCGAATTTTGATGTCTTGAGCGACTGAAGATGCAAAGGTGCGATTATCGAACCATTTCGATTGCCAGTTCTTGGTATAACCGAGCCTAAAGCCGATTGGATTAATTTTTTGTCCCATTACTTCTTCCCCCGCTTCTTATTAGTAATTGTGGTAGTAACTTTTGGCTTAGCTGTGGATTTTCTGGCAATCTGAGTCGGCTTATTACTAACTTCAGTTTTAGGCTGAGCTTCACCGCTATCTAAAATAATACGCAAGTGAGCCATTGGGTGTTCGATTTTACCGTAAGCACCCTTGGCTCTAGGCCGACCACGTTTTAGTTTAGGGCCTTGGTCGACACGAATTTCAGATATCATAAGATTGGCACTGCTAATTTGATAGTTGTTTTCAGCATTAGCGATCGCGCTCTTTAGGCCGCTAGCTATCATTTGTGCTGATTTTTGAGGCATATTCAATAATGTCTCCTGAGCATCGAGAGCTCGTTTGCCACGAACCATATCGGCTCCAAGGCGAAGCTTTTGGGCTGAGATACGAAGATATTTAATGTTAGCTGCTACTTTCATAATAATTTCCTAAGACTTTCCTTCTGACTTAGCTAATTTACCACCATGCCCTCTAAACTTACGGGTTGGCGAGAATTCTCCGAGCTTGTGGCCAACCATATTTTCAGAAACCAAAACAGGTGTGTGAACTTTACCATTATGGACGGCGATGGTCTTGCCGACCATTTCTGGGCTAATTGTGCTAGTTCGCGACCAAGTCTTAATGATGGTCTTGTCGTTTATTTCTAATGCCATCACCTTGCGCAGTAATTTAGGATCGATAAATGGTCCTTTTTTGCTTGATCTACTCATCTATTTCCTTCCTTTTCCACGCCCACGAATAATCATGGCGTTGGTTGATTTACGTCTTCTGGTTTTTAATCCCATAGCTACCTTACCCCATGGAGTACGAGGGATACGGCCTGGGCCACTCAATCCTTCACCTCCACCCATTGGGTGATCAGATGGGTTCATAGCCTTACCACGTACCGATGGTCTTCGACCCATGTGTCGTTTTCGGCCTGCACTACCAATAGTAATGTTTTGGTGGTCGGCATTGCCAATTTGCCCGACAGTAGCCATACAGTTGGTATGAATTAGCCTTACTTCGCCTGAAGGAAGTTTAATTTGAGCCCAGTCTTCTTCGCGAGCTGCTAGCTGTGCTCGTGCACCAGCGCTTCGCGCTAGCTGGCCACCCTTGCCGGGTTGCATCTCGATGTTACAAATAATAGATCCGATTGGTATATTTTTTAGTTTCATTCGATTGCCTGGTTTAATTTCGGCATCCTCGCCTGAATCTATTTTTTTACCGACCTTCATATTGGCAGTAGCCAAAACATAAGCCTTAGAGCCGTCTTCGAGTCTAACCAAAGCAATATTGGCAGATCGGTTTGGATCGTACTCAAGGGCAATGATTTCGGCATTTTTAGCACTGGCAAAAACAAAATCAACCAGCCTGTACGCTCTTTTGGCCCCACCGCCTCGGTGACGAGTAGTGATTTTGCCTTGATTATTGCGTCCGGAATTTTTAGTAATCGGTACAGTTAATGACTTTTCGGGTTTCTTCTTTGTTAGTTCAGAAAAGTCAGCAACGCTCATATTGCGGCGCGCAGCGGTATTTGGTTTGAGAGTTCTAACTGCCATTACTTCTTCTCCTCTTCTTCTTTGATATCAAAGACACTGATTTTTTGACCTTTTTTGACGGTTACGTAGGCGCGTTTTTTATTTGTGCGCTGACCTATAACACCTTTGAATTTCTTTACCTTACCCTTGATAATTGAGATCCTAACTTGAGTTGTATCAACCTTGAATTGGTCCTTGACAGCCTTAGCTACCAAAGGCTTATTAGCAGCTGGGTTGATGTCGAACATATAAACACCACGAGCTGCGAGGTTCATGCTCTTTTCGGTGATAACTGGCTTGAGAGTAACGATTGTCATTGCTTTGCTCCTGACTTGATAGCTTCTTTACGAGCGGCGCCTTTAGTTGAGCCAAGCCAAACTTCAAGCTCCTTGAGGCCGTCGGCATCTAGAAGTATCGCGTCGGCATCTAGAATGGCTGTAACATTGAGCTGCTTGATTGATAACATCATAACACCAGGTATATTGCGAGCCGATGCGATAAATTTGCTGTCGAGCTTAGAGGCGGCTATCAGAATAGAACCTTCAACGCCGATTTTATCAATAAGGCTGATAATGTTTTTGGTCTTGTACTCGCTGGCACTAAAGGCCTCGACCACTTTAATAATATCTGCTTGCAAACTCAATGCTTGCTTGAGGCTAGACCGGATCATACTCTTTGGCATTTCCTTGGTGTAATTTTCGTTGCCAGTAGGCCCAAACGCTACACCACCGTGACGCCAAATAGGGTTTCGGGAAGAGCCGAAACGAGCTCGGCCAGTACCTTTTTGCTTCCATGGCTTACGGCCACCACCAGAAACATCTCCTCGGTTTAGAACTTTGGCGTTATTGGTGCGGATATTACTAAGGAAGCGGTTGTATGCTATTTTGAGCTGATCGTGGTTGGCATCGACTCCAAAAATAGCTGCTGGTAAAGCAACTTCGGCTTTCTTGACACCTATTTTTGAATAACTAGTGGCTTTCATTATAGAGCTCCCTTAATGACTACTAGGCCACGTCTTGGACCCGGAACGCTTCCGACAACAGCTATGAGGCGTTTTTCGATATCGATTAGGGCAATCTTTTGATTTTTGATAGTGACTTTGGCGTGCCCCATTTGACCGGCCATTTTCATGCCCTTAAAGACGTGCTGAGGATAACCTGCGCCAATTGATCCTGGAGCTCGGTAGTTGTGGCTACCGTGGGTTTTGGGACCAGTGTTAAAATTGTGGCGTTTAATTGTACCGGCAAAACCTTTACCCTTTGAAATACCTGAGACTACGACTTTTTCGCCGACCTCAAACATATCAACACCTAGACTATCGCCTACTTTGAGCTGAACTGGCTGATCTTCGCCCTCGATAACTTCAACAATTTCTGATGTTCGGAACTCTTTTAGTACGGTGCTTTTGGCGCCAGACAGCTTGAGTTGCCCAGCGAGTGTCTTGGAGTGTTTTTTGGATTCGCCGTAGCCAATCTGAACTGCATTATAGCCATCAGTTTCGATAGATTTTAATCTGGTAACAACACAAGGACCAACCTGAAGCACGGTTACGCCACTGCGTACACCGTTTGCATCAAATATTTGGGTCATTCCAACTTTTTTAGCGAGTAATGCTTTCATAATTCCTTGGTTATTAAATAATAAAACCTGAGTAAACAGGCTGGTTTCCTTAGGCTTTTTAAGCCGTCAAGACCTTGTCGCTTCTCAGTACTCTTAACTATCGGGGTTGTTTGATAGTTAAAACTCAGGTGTCATTGTATCAGATAGGGGCCAGGTATGTCAACTATAAAAGGCACCTCCTAAAAAGGTACCTTTTATGATTCTACCAAGTAGAGTGGTCTGTCCGAAATTATCTATTTGATGAGCTTGATTCCGCCAATTAGTGGCAGCGGCTTCATTTCGTTGTTGACGACGTTTACAATACCCATAATCGCCAGTACCAGCAGTAGGAAACCTACAGCCGGTGCAGCCATCCATCCCAGAAAAGGAACTACCCATAAAATATTGGTTAGTACCATAGCGATGAACAAAACCAAGCCCTGATTGGCGTGGTATTTTACAAATTTACTGTTTCCTCCAGCGAATAAAGGAACTATTACTAGGATCCCTAAATAAGCCAAAATACCCATTAGTTTGTCATTCTCACTGTTTGATTTTTTCTCTTCTGGCATAATTACCTCCGATATAAAATTATTTTATATATTATTATTTATTACTATACTAATTGTAAACCCGCACAGATGGCTTTGCAAGGCACCCAGAACTATATATTAATGATAGCTCCGCCGAGCTTGTCGCGGAAATAATTATCATGGCTAACGTAGAGTATAGCTCCGGTATAAGCGAGCAGAGCACTCTCTAGCTCCTCGATACTCGGCAGGTCAAGATGATTGGTAGGTTCATCTAGTATTAGCAGGTTTGGCTCTGGGGCAAGCATTTTAATAATCTGGAACCGGGCCTTTTGGCCACCAGATAGTTGCTTGAGTTTTAGATTGAGATCAGCCCGAGGATCAAACAAATACTGTGCAGCTATTTGCATTATTTTCTCCTGATTGACCGCCAGTTCATTCTGAACATAAACTGACTCAATTGCCTCTGCTAGAGTCATATTTAACAACTCTGTGCTGATCTCTTGTTCATAATAACCAATACGCAGACCATTTTCTGGGATTATTGCCCCCGAAAAAACCTTAATATCAGCATTCGAGCCGCTGGCTACTTTTAATATTAATTTGATAAAACTCGATTTGCCGGCTCCGTTGCGTCCTCTAATTTCGGCACGATCACCGCTATTGAGATTAAAGGCGATGCCACTAAATAGTGGCTCTTGGTAACCAATACTCAAATCCGATATAGTCAGGAGGTTCTGGAAGCCAGTCTCCGCCTGATCTGTTGCGATGGCTATGTTTTTGGTTTTGTATTTATCATAGCGGTCAGTAATTTTTTTTGACATTCCCTCGACCGATTGCTGGTCTATCCAAAATGAGGGCTTAACCATGACTTTTTCGAGTTCTTCAATTTGTTTTTGGAAGCGCCTAACCATTGGTATGAATGGGTTAGGCGTCTTGCTTGAGCCAGCTTTTTTACGATTAGCTTCGACCAATTGCTTTTTAAGGTTATCCATGGTGCTAAGCTGCACTTCGTAGTTGTTCATGCCAGCAACTGTAGCCAAACTATTTTGCTTGAGGTAGGCATCGTAATTGCCCGTGAATATCAGTGCTTTATGGTCCTTGACCTCTATAATTGTATCGACGTTGGCTAGTACATCTCTATCGTGACTAACCAAGACAACTGCTCCTTTGGCTGATGCAAGCCAGGTTATAAACTCGGCCTTAGCGATATAGTCCATATGGTTTGTAGGCTCATCGATTAGCGCTAGGTCGACCTTGCTCTCGGCAATCTTAACTAGCTCCACGAAGCGCTTTTGCCCTCCAGAAAGCTGCTTAATTAGCGACCTGGCTTTTGTATCATCGATCTGGTACTTATCAAGCTCTTGCAAGACCCTATCTTCTGCTCGATAGTAATCTAGCTGCATAAAACGTTCTAATGCCTCACTGTACTCACTTAGCTGTGCATCGCTCGGATTGCTGATATCGGCAAAAGACTCCATCACCAATTTGCAATCTAGGTACTCCGGAAGTTCGCTCAATATATAATCAACTACCGATATGTCTTCGACCTCGGCATGTTCTTGTCGGCTGGTTGCTATAACTAACCCTTTTTTTCGAGTAATATTGCCGACAAATTCTTCATCTTCGCCATTGATCAGACCCAGTAAGGTAGTTTTACCTACACCATTTCGACCAATAATAGCTATCTTTTGGTTGGCTTGCAAATTTAAGTTCAAATCCTTAAGCAAGAGCTTAGAACCAATTGTTTTTTCTTCGATGTTGATACTGACTATCATGGCTAATATCCTGCCCCTAACAGATTAAAAAACCTCTTTATTCAGAGGTTTTTTAATCGTAGCTTAGGGGATTTACATTTTAATTTCGATATTCACACCGTTTGGCAAACTAAGGTTAGTCAGACTATCGATAGTCTTGGCGCTATGGTCGTAAATTTCGATTAGGCGCTTGTGGGTTCTCATTTCGAACTGCTCACGAGCATCTTTATAAACATGTGGGCTACTAAGAACCGTATATTTATCTTTTTTGGTTGGCAGAGGAATTGGCCCAGCCACTCTAGCGCCAGTACGAATAGCGGTATCGATAATCTGCTTGGCAGACTGATCAATTATCTTATTGTCATAAGCTTTTAGTTTGATTCGTATTCTTTGCTTTTCTTGTTTTTCTGGCATTGCTTTTAGAGGTGCTTTCTATAGTTACGGGAATTATTTGATAATCTTAGTTACTACGCCTGCTCCAACGGTCTTACCACCCTCACGGATAGCGAACCTAAGACCTTCGTCCATGGCAATTGGTGCAAGTAGCTTTACTTTTACACTAATATTATCGCCAGGCATTACCATTTCGGTACCTTCTGGTAGTTCAACTTCGCCAGTAACATCGGTGGTTCTGAAGTAAAACTGTGGTTTGTAACCCTTGAGGAAAGGTGTGTGTCGTCCGCCTTCATCCTTCTTAAGAACATATACTTCGCAGTCAAATTCGGTGTGTGGAGTAATAGAACCTGGTTTAGCAAGGACTTGTCCGCGCTCGATATCGTCGCGTTCAATACCACGTAGCAATACACCAACATTATCGCCAGCTTGGCCTTCATCGAGAAGTTTTTTGAACATCTCTACGCCTGTTACTACAGTCTTGGAGGTCTTTCTGATTCCTACGATTTCAACTTCCTCGTTGATATTAACTTTACCTTGTTCGATTCGGCCAGTAGCTACTGTACCTCGACCTTTGATAGAGAAAACGTCTTCGATTGGCATCAAGAAAGGCTTATCTAGTTCGCGCTGTGGCTCAGGAATGTATTCGTCCATTGCTTTAACGAGTTCCATAATAGCATCTTCGTTAGCAGCATCGCCTTCTAGGGCCTTAAGGGCAGATCCCTTAATAATTGGTGCATCTTTGTCGTAGTCGTACTTTTCTAGTAACTCTCTGATTTCAAGCTCAACGAGCTCAGCAAGCTCTGGGTCGGCCATATCCATTTTGTTCATGAAAACTAGGATTTTTGGGACACCTACTTGACGAGCCAATAGTACGTGTTCGCGAGTTTGTGGCATAGGGCCGTCAGCAGCAGAAACTACTAAGATAGCTCCGTCGATCTGGGCAGCACCTGTAATCATGTTTTTGATATAGTCAGCGTGTCCTGGCATATCGACGTGGGCGTAATGCCGCTTTTCGCTTTCATACTCTTGGTGAGAAGTGGCTATAGTAATACCACGCTCTTTTTCTTCCGGAGCATTATCAATCTGGTCGTAGGCGACTGGCTTATTGACATCGCTAGGAAGTTTTTTGGCTAGTACTGAAGTAATAGCAGCTGTTAGAGTAGTTTTACCATGATCGACGTGACCCATAGTTCCTACATTAACGTGTGGTTTATCTCGGTTAAATTTGTCTGACATTGATTCTCCTTAGTTTAAAATTAATTACTTGGTTATTTGGTTTTTTAGACAATAATAAAATCGCCATATTGTTTGACCCCTTTATTATAAGGAGAATTTGCAGATTTGTAAAGAGTTAATTTACAGATTGTGCTATCGACTTTCGCCGGCTTCGCGCGACGCAGTATACTTGCCCTTAAGATCTTCGGCGACATTGTTAGGAACCTCGGCATAATGATCGAATTGCATTGCATAAGATGCTCTACCTTGGGTCATACTCCTTAGGCTAGTGGCATATCCAAACATTTCAGCTAATGGTACGTAGGCCTTGATAATCTTGGCGCCAGCGCGATCTTCCATGGTATCTACTCTGCCTCGCTTGGAATTAATATCGCCAATCACATCACCCATGAACTCTTCTGGTGTGGTGACTTCTACTTCCATCGTAGGCTCCATGATTACGGGGCTAGCTTTTTTGACACCCTCTTGCAAGGCCATTGAGGCAGCTATTTTGAAGGCAATTTCAGACGAATCTACATCATGATAACTTCCGTCATATAGCTTGCAGTGCAGATCTACCACTGGGTAACCAGCAATTACACCATTGCGCATGGCCTCTTTGACACCAGCCTCGACAGGAGCAATGTACTCTTTAGGAATAGAGCCTCCGACGATGGCATTTTGAAATTCAAATGTTTTGGTCTTATCGCTGTCCTCAGTGTGAACTAGTGGGCTGAGCTCCAGATAGACGTGTCCATATTGACCACGACCACCTGATTGTCGCACAAATTTATGCTCGATTTGGGTAGTGCCCTTAATAGTTTCACGGAAGGCGACTTGAGGTCGACCAACGTTGGCTTCTACTTTGAATTCACGCTTCATCCTGTCTACTAGCACTTCAAGGTGAAGTTCGCCCATTCCGGCAATGATTGTCTGGCCAGATTCTTCGTCTGTACTAACTCGGAAGGTAGGATCCTCTTCAGCTAGACGACCAAGAGCGATGCCCATTTTTTCTTGGTCTGCCTTGGTTTTGGGCTCAATTGCAATATTGATAACAGGCTCTGGAAATTCGATAGACTCTAATAGGACTTGGTTGGTTTCGTCGCAGAGAGTATTGCCAGTTACGGTATTTTTGAGACCTACAGCAGCAGCGATATCACCAGCGTGAACCTCTGAAACCTCTTCGCGATTATTGGCATGCATTCTGACGATTCGTCCTATGCGTTCCTTCTCGCCAGAGCTAACATTATAAACGTAGCTACCAGATTTGAGAGTACCTGTATAGACGCGGAAAAAACAAAGCTTACCGACAAAAGGGTCGGTAGCTATTTTGAAGGCCAAGCCTGCAAAAGGTGCATCATCACTAACTTCGATGATTTTTTCGTCGCCGGTTTTATTATCAATGGCAAGAGGAGGAGTAACATCTAATGGGCTGGGCAAATAATCGACGATAAGATCTAGAAGCTTTTCTACAATTACGCCACGACCGTCGCCACCGGCGACTAGGAAAAAATCACCTCTTAGTACAGACTTACGAATAACTCCCTTGATTTCAGCTTCTGTGAGCTCGGTACCTTCAAGATATTTTTCCATAATGTCATCATCAGCCTCGATGGCAGCTTCAATTAGATGCTGGCGGTAGTTGTTGGCTTTTTCGACCATATCTTCTGGTATCGCTATTTCTTTTAGCTCTTTATCGGTATAGTCGTCGTACTGATAGGCCTTCATTTCTATGACATCTACGATACCGTTAATGCCCTGTTCAAAACCAATCGGTAGATGTACCGGGTAGGCATGCTTGCTAAGGCGCTCATGGATAGAAGCAAGACTCTTGTAGAAGTCTCCACCGGTCTGGTTGATTTTATTAATAAAACAAATTCGCGGAACACCATACTTGTCAGCCTGGCGCCAAACTGTCTCGGATTGTGGCTCAACACCCATTTTGCCGTCGAACATCACGCAGGCTCCATCAAGAACACGAAGTGAGCGCTCTACCTCTACAGTAAAGTCGATGTGGCCCGGAGTATCAATGATATTAATTAGTTTGCCCTTCCAGAAACAAGTTGTAGCGGCAGAAGTGATGGTTATACCACGCTCGCGCTCTTGCTCCATCCAATCCATAGTAGCCTCTCCCTGGTGAACTTCTCCTATTTTGTGAACAACACCTGTGCGGTACAAGATACCTTCGGTAACGGTAGTCTTGCCGGCATCAATATGAGCAATAGTACCTACGTTGCGGGTGTTTTCTAGTGTATATTCTCGAGCCATGATTAGAATAATTTCCTTTCTTAAGTGTAAATAAATAATGCCGAGATTTCGGCTAAGTCGGATACTATTTTACCTTATTTTTAAGCTTATAACAAGAGTTAAAGTAGTTTTTGAAATAATCATTCCGCCACACGCTTGCTTGAGTCAAAATGAAACTATATAGTTGACTGTATCGCAAGAACATCACCTACCAAAAAGTGAGTAAGGAGGGTGGCTCATTTTTTAGGATATAATCTTATTTTAGGTACTAAATAGAGTATCAGTTGCCACCACTAAATATAACAAAAAAGCTCGACATTTTACTTCGAGCTTTTTTTTATTTTCTTAATATATTTTTTGAGTTGCCAGCTGACATAGAGCTAGCATGTATAATCACACTAGCGTGCTAGTAGCGAGCGAAGTGAGCAAAGGCTTTGTTGGCCTCAGCCATTTGGTGAGTATCTTGCTTTTTCTTGACAGCATCGCCTTCGTTATTGAAAGCTGCAACTAGCTCGGCAGCTAGTTTTTTGTCAAAACTCTTACCTTTTTTGTTGCGGGCAGAATCGAGCATCCAGACCATTGCGTAGTGCACTTTGCGGTCGCCTTTAACCTCGATTGGAACTTGGTAATTGGCTCCACCGATACGCTTGGATTTGACTTGAACCTGAGGGCTAACATTTTTAATAGCTCCTTCGAATACTTCCATTGGCTCTTTTTTAGTTTTCTCTCCGGCCTGCTCAAGAGCCTTGTAAACTAAGTTTTCGGCTAAACGCTTTTTGCCATCGAGCATAACCTTATTGATCATCTTGGTGACCAAGACGCTATCATAGACACGATCAGCTGGTAGAACTCTTTTTAAAGATTTGGTAACTTTTCTTGGCATTGGCTATTCCTTTTTGCTTCCAGCGTCTTTTTTGACGCCATATTTACTTCGGGCTTGTTTACGATTGCTAACTCCACTAGTGTCGAGGTGTCCGCGTACGATGTGGTATCGCACTCCACCAAGATCCTTAACGCGACCACCTCTAACTAGCACAACTGAATGCTCCTGTAGGTTGTGGCCTTCGCCCGGAATATAGGCAGTGACTTCCATGCCGTTGGTTAGCCTTACTCGAGCGACCTTACGGAGGGCCGAGTTGGGCTTACGAGGTGTCTGGGTATATACCTTAACACAAACTCCGCGTTTGAACGGCGAGTTCTGCTGGGTAGACTGATTTTTAAGAGCGTTAAAGGTCTTCCCCAGGGCTGGGGACTTGGTCTTGGTTGATTTGCGCGAGCGCGGTTTCCTAATGAGTTGGTTAATAGTTGGCATAATTTGTAACTTCAATACTCTACCAGATAAGACTTACCTGGTCAAGCTTTTCCCCCTTCTTCGCTTCTAAAGCCTGTTCCAACCGGAATTAGTCGTCCGATTATCACATTTTCTTTGAGTCCTCGCAAATGGTCAGACTTTCCTCTCATTGCTGCACCAATCAGAACCCTGGTGGTTTCCTGGAATGATGCGGCTGATAGCCAGCTATCTGCACCTGTAGAGATCTTCGTAATTGGCATCAAAAGCAGCTCGTAAGTAGCTGGTGTTTTGCCTTTAGCGATGGCTTTTTGATTTTCGATAGTCAGTGAAGGCTTAGAGATCACATCGCCAGATATGAAGTCTGTATCACCTGGCTCTTCGATTTGCACCCTACTAAACATCTGCTTAATTATCACCTCAATGTGCTTAGCAGCGATAGTTTGACCTTGACTCAAGTAGATAGCTTGTACTTCATCGATAACATAACGCTGTACTGCCTCTTCACTGCGCAGCTTGAGCATGTCTTGAAGGTTTATAGGCCCTTCGGTAAGTCTTTGACCGACCTCAACGTTGTCGCCATTTTTCAATTCAACTTCGACGTACTCACCAATGGTATATTCGCGTAGCCCGGCGCCTAAATGTGTAAGTGCTATTTTATCTTTGGTCACCTTGACTTCACCTGATCCACCGGCCTTAATAGTGCGCTTGCCATCTTTGCTCTCAGCAAGTACTTGGCTACGTTCTACCATGTCGCCAGATTTGACTTTTGGCTTCATAGCACCCAGTTTGTAATCCGTAATTTTTTGATCATTAGGGATAATTATTAGGGTTTGCTTATTGCCATTTTTGCGGATTTGAAGGGTACCTTCAACATCTGCTAGGATTGCCTGACCCTTAGGGTTGCGGGCTTCAAAAATCTCTTCCACCCTTGGTAGTCCTTGCGTGATGTCTTCGGTAGCAGCACCACCAGCATGCATGGTACGCATAGTTAGCTGAGTACCTGGCTCACCAATACTTTGGGCGGCAATAATGCCTACTGCCTCGCCTTGCTTGACTGGCTTGCCAGTACCAAGGTCTAGTCCGTAACATTTTTCGCAAATACCCCATAAGCTTCGGCACTTTAAGATAGATCTGATATTGACTTGCGGTATGTCTGTTTCGTTAATTTCTTTCGCTTCATCGTCTAGTATGAGAGCGTTTTTCTTAACAATGACTTTTTTGGTCTTAGGGTTGATTATTTTTTCGTTAGCGGTTCTTCCAACCAACCATGCACCAATTCCTTCTTCGCCAACAGCTTCGGCTTCGGCTCGATTGACGATATAGCCTTCTTTGTCACCACAATCTAATTCTGATATAACAATGTCTTGACTAACATCGACTAGCCTTCGGGTTAGATAACCAGATTCGGCAGTTCGAAGTGCTGTGTCGGTAAGACCCTTACGAGCACCGTGAGTACTAATAAAGTATTCCAGGACAGTCAGCCCATCTTTATAGTTGGATCGGATTGGTAGCTCAATAGTTCGTCCTGATGGATTAAGCATCAGTCCAAGCATTCCAGCCATTTGATTAACCTGCGCCATAGTAGCACGAGCACCAGAGTCGATATCGAGAGTTAGAGTAGATTCGCTACTAGCCAGAGTTTCTACAAGTGCGCTTTCGACTCCTTCGCCAACTTCCTTCCAGGCACCGATTGTCTTATGGTATCGTTCGTCTTCAGTAATCAAACCTTGGTTGTACTGACTTGCAAACCCGACAACTTTCTTTTCGCCTTCAGCGATTATATCGGTTCGGCTTTGAGGCACAACCAGATCGTCCATACCAATTGAAATACCCGAAACAGTTGCATATTTAAATCCGAGGTCCTTGACTGCATCTGAAAGTAGGGCGGTTTCATCGACTCCAAAACGGACGAATACTTCGGCCATTACTTTTTTGAGCTTAGACTTAGTCATTGGGTCGTTCTGGAAGTCCATTCCTTCTGGCAAAACTTCATTAAACAGCAATCTTCCTGGGGAAGTTTCGATTATCTCGCCATTTATCCTGACCTTAATTCCGGCCCGTAAATCAACTGCTTCAACTTGGTGAGCCATAATGGCAGCATCAGAGCTTTCAAAAATTTTACCTTCACCCATGCTACCTGGCTTGATCGATGTCATAAAATAACATCCAAGTACTATGTCTTTGCTAGGGTTTACTACTGGCTCTCCAGATGATGGCTTAAGCAAGTTGTGTCTAGATAGCATAATATTTTTTGCTTCGGCTTGGGCGGCCTCACCTAGCGGTACGTGAACAGCCATTTGGTCTCCATCGAAATCGGCGTTAAAGGCAGCACAAACCATCGGGTGCAATTGGATTGCCTTGCCTTCGATTAGGATAGGCTTAAAGGCCTGTATTCCGAGTCGGTGGAGTGTTGGTGCGCGGTTTAAAAGCACATATTTATCTGCAATCACTTCGTCTAGCGTATCCCAGACTTCAGATCGAGATCGTTCGATCATACGAGTGGCACTCTTAACATTGTGAGCAAAGCCGAGTGCAATTAGGCGGCCCGTAACGAATGGCTTAAATAGCTCTAGCGCCATCATCTTTGGGATACCACATTGGTCTAGCTTGAGGTGTGGTCCGATTACAATTACCGATCGGCCAGAATAATCAACGCGCTTACCAAGTAGGTTTTGGCGGAATCGTCCTTGCTTACCTTTGAGCAAGTCCGTAAGGCTCTTGAGCTTTTTACGGCTTCCGGTAGCAGAAACTGCTCTATCGCGCCTGGCGTTGTTGTCGATTAGGGCATCTACAGCTTCTTGAAGCATACGTTTTTCATTGCGGCAAATAACTTCAGGGGCCTGAAGTCTATAAAGCTTTTTGAGGCGGTTATTTCGATTAATGACTCTTCGGTAGAGATCGTTTAAATCGGATGCTGCAAAGCGTCCACCATCGAGCTGCACCATTGGCCTAAGGTCTGGTGGGATCACAGGGAGCTGGCTAGTAATTAGCCACTCTGGTCGTAAGCCGGCCTGAAGCATGCCCTCGACTAGCTTTAGTCTTTTGAGGGCTTTTTTCTTCTTTTGGCCAATGTTTTCTTCTGATTCTAACCTTAAAGATTTGATTAGTTTTTTAAGATCTACTTCCTTGAGTAGCTGCAAGATAGCCTCGGCGCCAATTCCGGCTTTGAATATATGGCCAAACTTTTGGCTCAGTTCGCGGTAGCGACCTTCTGGCAAAAGCTCGTATTTAGCAAGGCCGTTAAGGTCTACTTTAGCGGTTGTGTAGGAGTTATCTAGTTCGGCTAGCTCATTGATAGCCTCGTCACTCAAAACTTCTTTTTCTGGGTTCTTTATTTTGTGTTTGACAAGGATGGCCTTGCGGCGAGACTTGAAGTCAACTTCGAGTTCTTTAATTGCTTCCTGTTTGGATTTTTCATCAACATCGGTAACGATAAAGTTAGCAAAATAAACTACGCGTTCAAGGTCGCGTACGCCCATATTAAGAGTTAGGCTGATTGGGCTTGGTGTGCCACGCAAAAACCAGATGTGTGTAACTGGTACTGCCAATGTGATGTGTCCCATTCTTTCGCGTCTAACGATGCTGCGGGTAACTAAGACTCCACATTTGTCGCAGGTAATTCCCTTGTAGCGAATGCCCTTATACTTGCCACAGTAACACTGCCAGTCCTTAGAAGGTCCAAAAATCTTTTCGCAAAAAAGTCCATCTTTTTCAGGTTTTTGAGTACGATAATTAATAGTTTCAGGCTTAGTTACTTCACCATGTGACCAATCAAGGATTGTCTCAGGAGAAGCTACCGATAGTCGGATTGAATCAAAGTCTAAGATCATTTGTTCGTTTAGGTTGTTGTTCATCGGTCTATCCTTTCTTATCTGTTATCTTGGTATCTTTTGTGGCTAGGGCTTCGAAGTCATCTTCAGCACCGTCAGAGCCTAGGTTTACAATAGCTTCACCTTCGGCTGCTTGATCGCCTTCTAGTAAAATGTTGGTGCCAAGCTCATTAGCTTCAGTTTCTAGGTTTTTTTCAAGTAAGTCTTCAGCATCAATAATTTGAGCAATTTTGGGCTTCTCAAGCTCAACTGCCAGTCCTAAGCTTTGCAGTTCCTTGACCAATACATTGAAAGATTCAGGTATTCTAGGGCCGAGGATTTCTTCGTTTTTGATGATTGATTCGTAGGCCTTACTTCGACCAATAACATCATCAGACTTGATAGTCAGAATTTCCTGAAGAATATTAGCGGCTCCGTAGGCTTCTAGAGCCCAGACTTCCATTTCACCAAATCTTTGGCCTCCCATTTGGGCCTTACCACCTAGTGGCTGCTGAGTAACCATAGCGTATGGACCAGTTGATCGAGCATGGATTTTGTCGTCTACCATGTGCTGAAGTTTTAGCATGTACTTGTAACCAATAGTTGTAGTTTCGGAAAATGGTTCACCAGTATAGCCATGGTACAGCTGTGCCTTGCCGTCTTCCGGCAGACCTGCTTTTTTAAGTTCGGCCTTGATTTGATCGAGCTTAACTCCGTCAAAAACTGGTGAAGCTACTTTGTATCCGAGTGCCTGAGCAGCCCAGCCTAGGTGAGTCTCAAGAATCTGACCGATGTTCATACGGGCTCCTACACCTAGCGGATTCAGAATAATATCTACTGGGGTTCCGTCTTCTAGGTAAGGCATGTCTTCTACGGGCATAATTTTACTAATTACACCCTTGTTGCCGTGTCGTCCAGCCATTTTATCTCCGACTGAAATCTTTCTGAGTTGAGCGACTGCTACGTATATCTGGCTGATTACGCCTGCTGGCAAATCGTCGCCAGCTTCACGGCTAAGGATCTTAACTTCAACTACCTTGCCAGTGGTGCCGTTAGGCAATCGCAAGCTGGTGTCTTTGACGTCACGGGCTTTCTCGCCGAATATTGCTCTTAGTAGGCGCTCTTCGCTAGACAAGTCTGTCTCGCCCTTAGGGGTAATCTTTCCTACCAATATATGGCCAGCTTCAACTTCGGCACCAATTCGGATGATTCCTTCATCATCTAGATCCTTGAGGCTGTCTTCTGAAACATTAGGGATGTCTCGAGTCACTACTTCAGCCCCCAGTTTGGTGTCGCGGACATCTGTCTGGTGGGTTTCGATATGGATAGAGGTGTATCGGTCGTCTTGAACAAGTCGCTGAGACAAAATTATAGCATCCTCAAAATTTAGGCCATCAAATGGCATAAAAGCAACTAAAACATTCTGCCCAAGAGCTAGTTCGCCATCCTTGGTACTCATTCCGTCTGCCAAAATATCGCCTCTTTTGACCTTTTGGCCTGAAGAAACTAGGGTTTTTTGGTGAATTGAGGATCCTTGGTTGGATCTAACAAAATTAATTAGCTTGTACGACTTTTTGCCAGCTTTTTTGTACTTAATTGTTATTTCGTGAGCGTCAGCAGAAACGACTTCGCCGTCTTCTTGAGCAATGATGACCTGCCCGGAATCTTCCGCTACGCGAGCCTCGACGCCAGTTCCTACAATTGGAGCTTCGGGTCGAATTAGAGCTACTGCCTGACGTTGCATGTTTGCACCCATCAAAGCCCTTTTGGCATTATCGTGTTCTAGGAATGGAATTAGAGCAGCCGAAACACCAACTACTTGATTGGAGCTAATGTCCATATAATCGACATTGTTAGCATCCTCTTCGTCGGCTTCACCACCAACACCTCTTACAGGTACGCGAGACTGAACAAAATATCCATTATCGTCTGTCGGGGTTTTAGCTTGGGCGATTACAGCCTTTTCTTCGTCTGAAGCATCAAGATAAACTATCTCAGAGGTAGCACGGGCTTTAATACGAACCGATTCGTTGCCAGCCTTCTCAAGTGCCTTAACCATAGCAGCAGTAATTTTATCACCCTCTTTTACGATTGACTTGCCGTCTTTAGACTTGACTGCCTTAGAGGCTATTTCACCTACAGCTTTACTCGTAGGTAGCTCGTTGATCACCTTGAAATAAGGGGTCTCGATAAAACCATACTCATTAACTTGAGCATATGTTGCAAGTGTACTGACAAGTCCAATGTTCGGACCTTCGGGGGTTTCGACTGGGCAGATACGGCCGTAGTGGGTGCGGTGCACATCTCGTACTTCGAAGCCAGCGCGCTCTCTGCTTAGTCCGCCTGGACCCATGGCATTAAGACGCCTTTTGTGAACAATTTCTGCCAGTGGATTAATTTGATCCATAAACTGACTCAATTGATGGCTGGCGAAGAATTCTTTAACACTAGCTACGATTGGTCGAACATTAATTAGCTGGCCAGGTATAATCGAATCTGGTTCGGCAAGGCTCATGCGATCTTTCACAATTCTTTCCATCCTAAGTAGTCCAACACGGAAGCGGTTTTGCATTAGCTCGCCAACCATATTGAGCCGTCGGTTGCCGAGATGATCTATGTCTTCTGATGGCATGTTGCTGTTGCTGAGCTTAATAACTTCACTGATAATCGCCACAAGGTCTTCTCTGCGCAATACTCGTCCTTCTTGGTCGTTTTTGACATTAACTCCAAGTCGCTTATTGAGCTTATAACGACCAACCTTACTGAGGTCGTATCTCTTGAAATCAAAGAACATACTATCAATTAGGGCCTTAGAATTTTCGACAGTTGCTAGATCGCCCGGTCGAATTCGTCTATAAACCTCCATAAGTGCCTCGGCAGTAGTGCTGGTAGGGTCCTTGGCGAGTGTTTCCTCTATTAGCTTGACTTCGCCGGTATCAACATCTTTATAAAGTTCTTTGATTTCGGTATCGCTGCCAAAGCCAAAAGCTCGCAGCAAAGTCGTTACGGGTAGTTTTCGCTTGCGGTCGATCTTAACGCTCATTACGCCATTTTGGGCAGTTTCGATTTCTAGCCATGCGCCTCGGCTTGGGATAATCTTCGCTGAGAAATAATCGGCAGAGCCGTCGCGGGTAAAGAATACGCCAGAAGTTCTTTTTAGCTGACTAACTACAACCCTTTCGACACCGTTAATGATGAAGGTGCCTCGGGCTGTCATAATTGGGTAGTCACCCAAGAATATTTCTTGGACCTTAACTTCACCAGTTTCCTTAATTAGTAGCTCAATAGTAGCCTTAAGTGAAGCTTCGTAGCTTAGGTTTTTTTCTTTGGCTACTTCTTCTGAAACTTTTTCGTTGTCGAACTTGTAGCTTTTAAAGCTGAGTTCGTACTTCTTGGCTGTGAAGTCTTCAATTGGCGAGATTTCTTCAAACAGTTCTTTAAGACCTTCTTCAAAGAACCAATTGTAGGAATCCAGCTGAATTTTTATTAGGTCTGGAAGTGGTAATGGAATGTCCTGGCTATTAAAGTACTTTCTGGGGCTGGCGGAATGTGCCATATATTGTAGTGTCTCCTCTTTCATTACTTAGTTATTTGATTAAGTTGAAGAAGAGGTTTTTCTAAACCGATAAAAAACCGACAGGTTCCATATCCCAATGGAATAACCGGTATAAAAGTTTAATCGTCCTCTATAAAGATAAATATTAGACTAATACGAGCTGCTAGTCAATAGTTTTTAGGTGTTAAATTACTTTTTCTCAACAACCTTATCGACTATACCGTAGCTCTTGGCTTCGCTTGCATCCATCCAGAAGTCGCGATCACTGTCGGAATTAACTTTATCTACTTTTTGACCGGTCTTTTCAGCCAGAATTATGTTGAGTTTTTCGCGTATCTTGATGATCTCCTTGGCTGTAATCTCGATATCTGAGGCTGTGCCCTGAAAGCCACCTGAGGGCTGATGTATCATGACCCGAGAGTTGGGCAGCACAAATCTTTTGCCTTTTTCACCGCAAGCCAGCAGAAAAGCTCCCATACTTGCAGCCATTCCGACACAAATTGTACTGACATGGGGCTTAATTAGTTCCATGGTATCGTATATCGCCAAGCCTGAAGTTACGCTACCACCTGGCGAATTGATATAAAGTTTAATATCGGCGTGCTTGTCTTCGCTTTCCAAAAATAGCAATTGAGCGATAATTAGGTTTGCAACGGTATCGTCTACCTCGGTACCTAAAAATATAATTCTCTCCTTAAGTAGCCTAGAGTATATATCATAAGCTCGTTCGCCACCGCTGGTTTTTTCTATTACTGTGGGTATAAGTATTTGGTTATTCATAATATAACTATTTTAGCACAGCTTAGGCGCTAGCGAACTTTGTCAGCTGGGCGATTGCTTTTTGGGTTAGCAAGTGGTTATTAAGGTCTTCTCTAAAATGGCCATGGGTTAGCTCTTCTTGGATTTTAGGATCACTCTTGTACTGCTCTGCCATCTTAGCGAGCTCTTGGTCGATTTCTAGCTCTGACACTGTCAGCTTATAGCGCTTAATGACATCTCTCAGCAAAAGTGCCGCCCTGACTCTTTTATCGGCTTCGGCCTTAACTTCTGCCTTCAGGTCATCTTCGGTACGTTTTTGAATTTCTAGGTATTTTTTACGATCCATGCCAGAGTTTTCTAGGTTCTTGTCCATTTCGCTCTCTAATTGCTGGACTTGTTGTTCAATGAGCTGAGCTGGTGCATTAAATTGGGTCTTTTTTAGTAGCTCATCTAGAATCTGATTTTCATAGTCTTTGTCGTTTTGCTCTTGAGACTGCTCGGCAAGAACTTTTTCGATGTCTGCCCGCAACTCCTTGACGTTAGGCTTATTAGCTACTATTTTGGCAAACTCATCATCGACTTTCGGCATATCGACGGCAAATACTTCATTGATTTTGACGCCAAAATCAACCTTAGCGTTCTTTAGATCTTCTACATGGTAGTCTTTAGGAAAAGTTACTTCAAAAATCTTCTCGTCATCTTGTTTTAAGCCAATAAGGTTTTCTTCGAAGCCAGGTATAAATGAGCCCGACCCGACGGTCATTGTGTGATTCTTGGCGCTGGCACCTTCGACCAGTTTACCGGCTCTTTTGCCTTCAAAGTCAAACCGAACTTCATCGCCCGACTTGATGGGTTTTTTGGTGGTCTTGCGCTTGGCCATTTGATTCTGAAGAGTAGCAATTGCTTCGTCGACCCTTGAAGGCTCTACTTTAATGACAGGTTTTTTTACTTTAAGTTTGGAATAATCAAAGTTGATTTCTGGAGCAATAGGAAACTCTGCCTTAAATTCAAGTTCTGTATATGGAACAAACTTCACTAGATCAATAGTTGGCGAACCAAGGCTCTCGATTTTGTGCTCGCGCATTTGGTTGTTAAAAGCGTGGTCAATAACCTCTTCTAGTACTTCGGCCTGCACACGAGCTTCACCGAGTTCGCGCACTACGATATTATCCGGTGCGTGGCCAGGCCTGAAGCCATCGACCTTAAGATCTTTTTTGAGCTTTTTTAAGGTTGCTACTTTATATGGCTCAATGAACTGGGCATCGACCGAAACGGTCAATGTCATTGTGCTGTCGTCTTTTTTGTGGGTAGATTTGATCATAACGCTGACAAGTATATCAGATTGAAATAATAATTTCTAGTACCAAAATAGTGTGGTTTTAAATATAAATTATCAAGCATCTTAGATGTCTTAGTATTTCAGCTATTGCTTAGTTGTATTTAACTCAAGTACTAGGTGATTGCTTAGAGATAGCCAGTTATGTAATTATGTGCTATAAATAATAACAATGGCACAAGACCTTAGGAGGTAGCCATGGACACAAAAACAGCACTTCAAAAAGTAGCGAAGATAGACCTATCGGCGGTTATGTGGAAACTCAAAAATCCACTTCGCGGAGCTCCTATGAGCGACGTAGCATTGGTTCAAGGAGCATCACTGTATCGTCAGTGGTTATCGTTGAAACTCGTCTACCCAGAAAAGAACATTGTCCCCAATGAGATTATCGATGGCTTCTGGCATGCCCACATACTTGATACTGCAAAGTATGCCGAAGATTGCAATTACCTTTTTGGAGCATTCCTTCACCATTACCCCTACTCTGACTGGTTCAATGCAGAAATGCATAAAGTCGAATGGGCACAAACCATGGAGCTGTGGGCGAAACACTACTCAGAGCCTCTTGATGGTTGTGGTGTTTGTGATGGCAATAACTACTGTGACGACCGTGTACACACTACCCGGCCTAGTTACATCCCTGCCTAGATAATATTTTACCCTGTCTTAATTAGGACGGGGTAAAATTATAAATACAATAAATATGAATATCAGAATTTACAAAACTAAGCCGATCGATGCTGGGGCTATACAGCAACTAATGCAGACCGTATGGGACACAACATACCCAAACGACGAGTTTGGTATTACAAAAGAAAGCATTAGGGAGTATACAAAAGACTGGACTTCGAAAAGCGAAATTAATAAAATCTCTGACAATATACGCAATGCCAGTAACGCAATACAACATTATGTTGCCAAGGATGGTCAAAAAATTGTCGGCAATTGTGTCGCTGTCAGTAATGTTTTAAAAGCACTCTATGTGTTGCCAGAATACCAAGGGCGAGGAATTGGTACCGCCCTGATGAAAAAATTAAATAATATCAATACTTTGTATGTGGCGTCTTACACAACCGCAGGTAACTTCTACCTGAAACATGACTTTAGATTTGAACGCAGTGGAAAGGTTACTGAAAAATTTAAACTAAGAATACCCACCTTAAAGATGGTAAAAAAATAAATTACTAAATATACAGTAGCTTTTTGAGCTTTACTTCATAAAAAAGACTCCAGACAAGCTGGAGTATTTTTTATGGTACCGAGAAGAGGACAGCGGGCTGGCGCCCTTCTCCCTGCGGTGCTCGGAAAGAACCCAAGCAAGCTTGGTTCTTTACCTCCGCTCCTCGTACACCGAACCTTGGGTTCCTCGTACTTTCTCTGGTCATATAAAAAAAGACTCCAGACAAGCTGGAGTATTTTTTATGGTACCGAGAAGAGGACTCGAACCTCCACGGGTGTTACCCCACCAGTTCCTAAGACTGGCGTGTCTACCAATTCCACCATCCCGGCTTACTATTGTTATTTGAGTTTTGTCAGAAATGCAATTTTGGTGTCGCCGTAATCTTTTTGGTCTAATAAAGAAAGCTCCATAGGGACTTCTAAATTAAACTTGCTCGAGCAGCTAATAACCAAAATTCCGTCTAATTGTACCAGATTAGAGGTGCTTTTGACCAGAGCATTGCTGAATTCTTTGTAGGGTGGGTCCAAGAAGACAATATCGTAGCTGCCTGGGTTTTTACCAATATACCTCATGGCGTCGCTTTTTATAATGCTAACTGAGTCCGCTACGCCTAGGCTCATGACGTTTTGGCGAATGGCCTTAATCGCGGCTACTGAGACATCAACAAACGTAACTTCCTTGGCACCGTGGCTTAATGACTCTAGCCCTAGTGTGCCCCCACCCGCAAATAGGTCTAGTACCGACTTGCCTCCGACATCGAGCTTATTGAATATTGAAGCTCTAACCTTGGAAGATACGGCTCGGGTAATTGTCTGAGGTGGCAAAACTAGCACCCTACCCCCGAATAAACCCGAATTAATCTTTGCCGAAATCATACTCTTAGTCGGTCTTATAAGCTTCCTGGTAGGCGCTCGCCCAAGCAGCCGATATGAGCTGTGGTATTCGCTTAACGGTGGTGGCCTTAATAGTTTTGGCTAGTTTTGAACTCCAGCCTTTTTCAAGATAAGTTTCATACATTTTATGTTTTGATATTGCCAGGCTCTCATCCAGAACCGCCTGTCTGATGCCATGAGCTTGAATCGAATTAAATAGGTCTTCATCAAATTTTACTTTAATGCTGGTGAACATAATGGCACTGCTGATTCCGGCTTCAAATGCTACGTGACTACTGAGTAGTCCTTTATGGCCATAGACCTTCCAGCGCTTGCGGTATTTTTTGCCTTCGTACTCTTCAAGAATAAATTTATGGCTGAGATGGTGAGCCGGTGTTAGGCTGTCGGTCAAATAATGGGCCATAAAGCCAGCCTCAAAAGCTGCCTTTGCTTCATCTCCTGCCTTGAGGGCAGCAACTAGATTTTTATAGTGTACTTCAATCCAGTCTGGCAAATGACCGATTTTATTAACTGGGTCCCACAGGTGATCTGTCGAATAATTGCCTTTAAATTTAAGCCCGTCAGGACCTCCCGAACCTTCGAATTTGAGTATCATGGATCGAACCGGAAATTTTCCTTTCTCAATTTTGCCTTTCAGCAAATCAAAAGCTGTCCGATCGAACTTTTGGTGCGTTCCGATAGAGTTTAAAAATTTACCCCTACTTAAGTGACTGACAAATCCTGAATTCATAGTTTTAATTAAACTAGTCGAGTGAGGTTATGCTTTTAAGGCTGTTTACTTTCTCGGCGAGTTGGCTGTATTCTAACAGATTATGCTTATTAATAAAAGTCGTAGCGGCCTGCTTAACTTCGGCTACAAGCTGGTGGTCAAAGATGTCGGCTAGCCTCAGATTGAGCAGCCCATGCTGCATAGTGCCATATATTTCGCCTGGCCCACGCGTCTCTAAATCAATCTGGGCGAGCCGAAAGCCGTCGCTTGTCTTCTCGAGGGCTTCAAGACGCTTTAACGAAGCCGGGTTGTCGCTAGGCGTAAATAGGTAGCAGTGCGACTGGTGCTGGCCTCGACCAACTCTGCCCCGAAGTTGGTGCAGTGCAGCGAGCCCAAATCGCTCTGAGGATTCTATTAACATTATTGATGCATTGGGTATATCAACCCCTACCTCAATAACCGAAGTTGCCACTAGCATGTCTAGCTTGCCAGCTTTGAAGTCACTCATAATTTGCGTCTTTTCATCTGATTTTAACTTACCGTGGATCAGTCCAATGCGTCGATGTCGAAAAACTGATTGCTGTAAAACCCTAAACTCACCCTCGACACTCTTGACTCCAAGCTTATCTGATTCGGAAATCAGCGGACAGACCACAAAGGCCTGCTGGCCCTGTTCGATCAGTGAGTCGATGTGCTTATACACGTGAATACGGTCTTTGTCCTTCACGACCTTTGTCGTGATGGGCTTTCGACCAGCTGGAAGCTCGTCGATAATCGAAACATCTAGGTCGCCATACACAACTAGCGCAAGGCTTCGTGGAATCGGTGTTGCAGTCATGGTAAGCACATGGGGCATTGTTGCTGCCTTTCCCTTTAGCTTTGAGCGCTGATTAACCCCAAACCGATGTTGCTCATCGACTACAACAAGGCCAAGGTTGTGGTACTCTACCTCACTACTTATTAAGGCGTGCGTACCAATCACACAATCGACCTTGCCTGACTTAATTAGTTCTAGTGTTCTTGCTCGATCTGATTTTTTCATATCAGAAATGAACAAAACAGACTTCATGCCAATATCTTCAAGGAGTTTTTGGGACCCTAAAAAGTGCTGGCGGGCTAGTATCTCGGTTGGCACCATGATTGCTGACTGGTAGCCCGACTGCTTGGCCATCACACAGGCCATTAGGGCCACTAGAGTCTTGCCACTGCCGACATCGCCTTCTAAAAGTCGGTTCATCGGGCTGTCTTTGCTGATATCTTCGAGGATTGTGTGGGCAGCTTTTTTTTGGGCTGCGGTTAATTCGAAATCAAGCAGGCCTACAAATTGCTGGGCAATACTGGGTTTATATTCTATCTCGACAGCTTTGGATGTTTTGATATTTCTTTTTATTACCAGACCAGTTAGTACAAGTTCAAATATTTCTTCAAAGCTAATACTGCGTTTGGCACTATCCAGCTGGGCTCCCGACTGTGCTGTATGTAAAATACGAATCGATGCTGATTTCGGGATTAGCTCGTGATCTTTTACTATCACACCAGGGAGGCTATCCTCCAGCTGGTCGCAGACATCTATGCATTGTCTGATCAGCTTTCTGATTATAGTTGAGGTTAGCTGCTTGGTTTCAGGATAAACTGGTATTATTTCTTGCGAAAAAGGCTGACTGGAAGGCTTTTCGAAGGATGGTGCCTGGAGACTAATATAGCCATTTTTATACTCATAGATTCCTCTAAACCGATAAATGCTACCTGCGATAAGCGTCTGTGCCAGATAGGGCTGATTAAACCATATCGCCTTAATTGTGCCGGTAGCATCGCTCAGGACAGCTTCGGTAATTGTTAGCCTGCGGTTGCGATGGCTAATACGCATTGCTACTCGCTCAACCTTAGCCTCAAAACTCACTAGTCCAGGCTGAATATCGCGAATACTTTTGATAGCCAAATAGCTATCCCACTTTCGAGGATAATAATTGAGCAAATCAGCGATTGTAAAAATCCCAGCTTGAGCTAGGGCTTTTTCTAAAATAGGTCCAACTCCCTTGAGCCTCGATACTGAACTTTTAGTAGTCATATCTATATTCTAACACGAACAAAAAACGATAATTTTAACTGAGTTCAATATTTTTATAGCGTCTTTTGCCCAGCTGGACTAAGCAAGTTTTGGTTATTTTTTGCTCCCTGTCCTTTAGTACTTCATCGTTGATTTTTACCCCGCCTTGGTCTAGCAGCCTTCGAACCTCAGACTTACTGATACTAAAGGCTAGCGAAATAACATCAACAGCTAAGCCTTTTTTGGTTTTAAAAATTTCGATATCAGATGGCTTCTCGCCATCCCTGAATTGGTTTTCCCAATCCTTTTCGGCCTTTACGGCTATTTTAGTGTCGTAATAGCGAGCTACTATAGTGCGGGCTAGACTGGCCTTGGTATCGCGTGGGTTATCGCCAAGCGACATACCTTTCTCTATCTCAGCAATCACATCCATCGTTGTGTCAGTGGCCAGCTTAAAATACGCCGGTATAAGATCGTCGCGAATGGTCATTACTTTGCCGTACATCTCAAGTGGTTCGTCGTTAATAAAGATACAGTTTCCCCAAGATGTACTCATCTTGCGGCCATCAGTACCCTCTAGGATATGAAAGGTCATAACATTCTGAGGCTCCTGGTCATAGGCTTTTTGGACAGTCCGGCCTGCTAGCATATTAAATAGCTGATCAGTACCACCAACTTCTAAATCTGTTTTCATCTGGACGCTATCATAGCCCTGCAAAAGCGCGTAGAGTGTTTCGTGTAATCCTACGGGCTTATTATCCTGAATTCGCTTGGCGAAGTTATCTCGCTCAGTCATCTGCTGAATAGTGAATAAGCTAGTAAGCTTAAAAAACTCATCTAGTTGCATCTTTTCAAACCAATCGCCATTATGAAACATCTCCACTTTATCCATGTCTAGGATTACAGAAAGCTGCTGGTAGTACGACTTGAAGTTCTTAGCTACCTCTTCTTTTGATAACATTTTTCGTTCCGAAAACTTGTCTGATGTATCACCTATTTGGGCCGTAAATGTACCAGCGACGAATGTAATATGATGTCCTAGATCCTGAAATTGTCGCAATTTCCAGAGCGCTACAGCGCGCCCAATGTGTATCCTTGATCCGGTAGGGTCAATGCCGAGCTTAATTCTCAATTTTTTACCAGATTTTAGTTTTTTTTCTAGTTCGCTGCGTACTATTAGGTCTTCGACATTTCGAGTTAGAAGGTCATTTAGTATATCCTTAGATTTCATATCAATTTCCTTAGATTAGTTTATTTATTAATTAAAATTAAGCAAATAGCTTGCAGTTGACGCTAAAATCAAGCCTTAAAATATCAAGAGTGGTGTTCAAATTTACATGCTATTAATAAAGTTATATCTGTCACATTATACCAACAATAGCGTTATATTGTAATCAAACTTATCGATAAATTTATTAGCTAAGTCGTGATATAATTTAATGTAATAACTTATGGCAAACAAACCAGCAAATAAAGCTAATAAATCTACCCGTCGCGTGGTGAAGCATACGACCATCTCAAAGGGTAGCAAAAAATCACCTTCCAGGCCTCGAGTAAAGGGATGGGACAGGTTTCGCTATAAAAATATTACCCGGGTCATTACGAGCAAAAAGGCTCTAAAAATATATGGCATAACTGCAGCAGTTACAGTTCTTCTTTTGGCTGGCTTATTCTTGTGGTTCGCCAAAGACCTTCCTAGCCCGAACAAGATTAATTCACGTGTTAGCGCCCAGACTACTAAAATATACGATCGAACGGGCGAAAACCTCCTCATTGAAGTCTATGGTGATAAAAACCGCAGCATAATTGAGTTCAATCAAATGCCACAATGTATTAAGGATGCTACGGTTGCCCTGGAAGACAAAAATTTTTATAAGCAAGGCGCCTTTAGTCCGGCTGGTATTGCCAGAGCTTTTACGGGCATACTATTCAAAGACCCAAGCAAGGGTGGTGGCTCGACTATAACCCAGCAGTACGTCAAAAATGCTCTGCTCACCAACGAGCGAACTTTTACTAGAAAAATCAAAGAACTTATCTTGTCTATACAGATGGAACAGCTTTACAAAAAAGATGACATCCTGAAGCTTTACCTTAACGAAATACCTTATGGCTCAACTGCCTACGGCATTCAAGCTGCCTCCAAGCAATACTTTGGTATCGATGCCAAAGACCTAAACCTAGCCCAGTGTGCCACTCTGGCTAGCCTTCCCCAGGCTCCAACCTATTTCTCTCCTTATGGACAAAATAAGCAGGCCCTGCTCGATAAAAAAGATCGTGTGCTAGATATACTCGTGGACCAGGGATACATCAAAAGAGACCAAGCCGATGAAGCTAAAAAGGTAGATGTCATGTCTCTATTGAAGCCCTACAATCCGTATGCCAATGTCCAAGCTCCGCATTTTGTGCAGTATGTTCGTGAAAAATTAGAAGAGAAGTATGGCATCAAGCGAGTCAACGAAGGTGGGTTCAAGGTCATATCTTCGATTGATCTTCCAAAACAAAAACTAGCCGAGCAGATTGTTTTTAAAAATATTAACTCTGTTAGGGGTTATGGTGGAGATAACGCCGCACTAGTTTCGGCCGATCCTAATAACGGTCAAGTTCTAGTAATGGTTGGAAGTTATGATGCCACTAACCCTGAATTTGGTATTTATAACGTAGCGGCTGCGCTTAGACAACCAGGGTCGTCAATTAAGCCTGTAGTATATGCTAGTTTGTTCAAGAAAAACTGGGGACCAGGCAGTACAATATACGATGTCAAAACCGATTTTGGAGGTATTCCTCCTTATATTCCCAAAAACTACACGGGGGGGTTTTATGGCGTACAGTCTGTCAGGACAGCTTTAGCTAGCTCCCTTAATATTCCTGCCGTAAAGGGTCTTTATATTGGCGGCATACCAGAATTTATTGGTACAGCACGAGATATGGGCATAACTACCTACGATAAGCCAGTCGATGAATACGGCCTAAGTATGGCTCTAGGGGCAGGAGAAGTTCGTATGGTAGATATGGTTAATGCTTATTCGGCGTTCCCCACCAACGGTCAGCACCACGATCCAGTCTACTGGCTCAAAATTACCGATGGCTCCGGCAAAGTCGTTGAAGACAATACTAAACCTGAAAACAATAAACCAAAGCAGGTGCTTGATCCACAAATAGCTTATTTGATAAGTAATATTATGTCTGATAATAACGCGCGTTGTAGTAACGGTACGTTTCCGTGTAATAACCCACTAACACTGCCCAATAAAACCGTAGCAGCTAAGACTGGTACATCGGAAGACTACCGAGACGCCTGGACTATTGGCTTCACCAAGAGAGTCATAACGGCAACCTGGGCAGGCAATAATGACAACACTCCTATGACCCAAGCTGCCAGTATTGTTGCGGCCCCGATATGGAATCAGTACATGCGTGAGGTAACCAAGGACGATCCCAATGAGCAGTTTGATAGACCGCCAGGCATAAAGCAAGAAACTATTGATGCCAATACTGGCAAGTCGCCGATAGCAGGCTCTAAATTACGAACAGACATATTCCCGAGCTGGTATCGAGTTGAGAAGGCTCAAGATTCCCAGAAAGCCACTATTGATATTGTTTCTGGCAAATTAGCTACCGATTGTACTCCCGCAGGCGCACGTAAGGAAATAACCGGATCATTAATAACGGCCGAGATAGCCCCAACCGACCCCTCTTACCCCAGGTGGAACCCGCCAGTACAAGTACTAGCCGCCTCTCTAGGATATGCCCAGGGCGGCAGTATTCCGTCGCAAAAAGACGATGTCCATCAGTGTGGCGACCCACAGCCCGTTGTGTCTATAACAACTTCGCCAGCTACGGGCAGTACTTTTACTATCACTGCATCTACCACACAGGGAAAATTTCCTATTAGCCAGGTTGCCTTTTATATGGACGGAAACATTCTCGCGACACAGTCTGGTGCTGGGCCGACCTTCACAACTACGGTCACGCCTTCGGCTGGAGTACACAAATTTAGTGCTGTAGTAACAGACTCAGGCTACTACACCGGCACTAGCAATAGCATAACGGCCACAGCGACGGGTGTCGGTGGCGCAAACTTAAGCTGTTCGGGAAGTAGCTGCCAATTTACTTACACTTTAGGAGCCTTTAGTGTTCAACTCTATGTAGATGGTGCACCTTTTGGTTCTAGTAAGTCTTCTTCGCCTGCTACCTGGAGTGGCACTGGCTGGAATAGCAATGTCGGTACAAGCTCCAATATTAAAGCTAGTTTTTTACCAGCCAGCGGCTCTGCACAGACTATTTATCCTTAAATGCTATTCTTTACACTAAAAGATATCACTGCTGAGTTGGCGTAGTCGAATCAGATAGCTTGATGCGCCTTCTGCGACATAGTAAGGTTTTGGGTAAATTAGCCCTGGCTTACTGTTAACCTGGGGGATCTGATTACTTTTGGGGCTTAGGATTTCTGGGACTAGCTGTAAACTTAGTAGTCTTTCTGGGTTGTCTAGAGGTGTGACCACTGGAGCTAACCTTAGTATTTTTAGGTGTGGCAAATATCATCTTGCCTGCTACAGACTGAAATATTCTAGTGACTTCGCAATCCACATCTTTACCAATTAATTTATCACCTCCGTCAACAACTATCATGGTTCCGTCGGGCAGGTATCCTACGCCTTGGTTTTTTTCCTTACCAGCCTGTACGACATTTACTTTCATAATTTCTCCAGGCAGTACGACAGCCCGGATAGCATTAGCTAGTTCGTTGATGTTGAGTATCTTGACTCCTTCAATTGTTGCGACGCGATTAAGGTTGTAGTCGGTGGTTAAAATGTTGGCATTGTGTTTTTTGGCCAAGTAAACCAACTTATGATCTACCTCTTTTACATCCTTGGGGTCGTCTTCTATAATCTCGAGCTGCAGTGCATCATTAAGTCGCATATCATTTAGTATCTCAAGTCCACGCCGACCTCTGCCTCGACGCAGTGGATCTTCGCTATCGGCAATATTCTGTAGTTCAGCCAAAACAAATCTAGGTACAATCAAAGCACCAGGGATAAATCCACTAGCAACGATATCACCAATTCGACCGTCGATTATAGCCGAGGTATCAACCAGTACTTTAGTGTCGTGTTTGTTGATCTTTAGGGGCATGGGCTTATCTTGTTTTACTTTTTTATCACTCTTTTTTGACATCAAGCTGTCTAAGAAATCATGCTGCGAATAAAATACTGATGCCATTGCAGCAGCCAAAACAATTGTTACGACTATCGGCAAGTACTGCTTGTACGGCTCTGGCAAGGCCGAAATCGGAATAGCCAATAATGATCCGATGATACTACCTAGCAATGCCCCTATCACGACCAGTATTAATTTCTGAGCGCTTAATTGAGCTAAGCGGTAGGTAATAACAAATATAACTAAGGCAATTACTAATATAACTTCTACGACTAACATAAATTTATTATTTCCTCTATTTTAATGATTTGATTGCTTCAGCTATAGTCTTGACTCCTAGGTAATTTTGACCTTTAGAACTAGCTGGCACGACTCCATTCTTGTATCCAAGTTTATTGGCCTCGCGAAGTCTTAAATTTGACATATTGACAGACCGAACTTCACCACTTAGACCCACTTCACCAAATACTACAGTACTTGGCTTGATAATTTTACCGTTTGATGCGGACGCTATTGCTAAAATAATTGCGAGATCAATTGCTGGTTCGGAGAGCTTTATTCCGCCTACAATATTAACATAGACATCGTGAGTACTCAAGTTAATACCACCGCGTTTTTGCATAACTGCGCACAACAATCCAAGACGATTGATATCAAACCCATCTGCTACACGCTTAGGATAGCCAAACACACTAGGACTAACTAGTGCCTGAACTTCTACTAAGATAGGCCTACTACCTTCCATGCCCACAAATACTACACTCCCTGGAAGCTCTTGACGCTCTTGCAAGAGGGCCTCAGAAGGGTTCTTTACGGCCACCAAGCCTGCTTCGGTCATCTCTAGCATACCGACTTCATTGGTAGCTCCAAAGCGATTCTTGACGCTCCTCAAAAGCTTCAGCAGACCATAGCGTTCACCCTCAAGGTACAGGACTGTATCCACTAAGTGCTCCATTAATCTCGGTCCAGCTACGTTACCTTCTTTTGTAACATGTCCAATAATGATGAAGGAGGTGTTGGTGCTCTTTGCTAGCCGAACCAGACTATTAGTGTTGTTGGTTATTTGGCTGGTCGTACCAGCTGAGCCGCTAAGGTTTTGGCTCTCCATAGTTTGAATCGAATCTATCACTACAAGTTGGTATCCACCAGTTTGTGCATAGGCCAATACTTCATCTACATCAGTAGTCGCCAAAAACTCAAATTCAGTATTCATACCTTTGAGCCTAGCTCCCCGAAGTTTAACCTGGGCTGCAGATTCTTCACCACTTACATATAGAACTTTGTATTTCTTAGCCACTTCCGCAGCCACCTGCAGCACTAGAGTAGATTTGCCGATTCCCGGATCACCAGCCAGCAGTACTAGGCTGCCTGGTACTATCCCTCCACCTAAGACTGCATCGACTTCACTATTGCCAGTACCTATTCGGCTTTTATCGGAAGATGAAATTTCGTGGAACTTGTCGATTTTAGTGGTTGGAGTAGCTAGCTTCTTGTTGCCATTAAATCCTGGGGCGATGCTCTCTACGATAGTATCCCATGCGCCACACTGCATGCATTTACCACTCCACTTGCTGGAGTTGGCTCCGCAGCTCTGGCAGCTAAACTGTACGTTTGATTTAGACATACAATAAATTATACACGACTACTGCTTTACGAACAAATAGCGAATAGATTATTATAGCAGCTAGCTGCCTATACTGTTGCGCCAACCTTGATATTTAGATCAACCTCACCATCTTTTGCACTAATTTCTACGATATCGCCTGGCTTGATCATCTCTGTAATTATGCCGCTAGCGAGCTTATCCTCTATTAATCTTTGTACCGCTCTCTTCATGGGGCGAGCTCCGTTTTCGATATCATAACCTTTTTCTACTAGCAAGACTCGTACGTTTGGCTTAAACTTTAGAATAACTTCTTTTTCTTCAAGTCTCTTAGCAAGATCTTTGAGCTGGAGCTCAGCAATCTTTTCGATATCTAACTTCGAGAGTGCCTTAAATACTACAACATGATCAATACGGTTCAAAAATTCTGGACGAAATTGTTTTTTCAGTTCACTGGTAACTTTTTCTGTCATCTGTACGTGAATTTCGTCTAGCTTTCTTTGTTCTTTGGGGGTATCGGTCGCAAATCCGATTTCAGCTTCCTTCGCCAAGACTCTGGCACCAACATTGCTTGTCATAATTATAATTGTGTTACTAAAATCTACTTTTTTACCCTTAGCATCAGTTAAAACACCATCTTCAAGAATCTGCAATAAAATATTAAATATATCAGGATGGGCCTTTTCGATTTCATCAAATAATATTAAGCTATATGGCTTGCGGCGAACTTTTTCTGTCAGCTGGCCGGCATCTTCGTAGCCCACGTACCCTGCGGGAGCTCCGACTAAGCGCGAGACATTATGTTTTTCCATGAACTCACTCATATCAACCTTAATAATCGAGTCTGCGTCATTAAAAAGTTCTTCTGAAAGTACACGAGCGAGTTCGGTTTTGCCCACCCCGGTAGGTCCTAAAAACATAAATGAGCCGATGGGCTTTTTTTGGTCAGCAATGCCCGTGCGGCTACGGCGTATAGCCTTGGCAATAACATCGACAGCATTATCCTGTCCGATGATCTTGAGTTTTAATGTCTGCTCTAGCTTCTTAAGACTATCGGTCTCAAACTTAGCTAATTTTTCAACGGGTATTCCTGTAGACTGAGCCACGACCTTGGTAATGTCCTCTATCGTAACTTCGACCTTATCATTATTTTTAGAGTCAGCCTGCACTTCATTTAGTTTTTTTTCTATAATGCTAGCTTCAGATTTTAATCGAGCAGCTTGCTCAAAATCTTGGTTATATACGGCATCATCAATTTGGATTAACTTTTGTTCGAGCTGTTTGGATAGGCGCTTGCCTCGTCCGTCGGTACTTGAACGGGTTATTCTGGCCCGTGATGATGCTTCATCGATTAGGTCTATCGCTTTGTCTGGCAAAAACCTGTCAGCTATATAGCGCTTTGCTAATTTAGCAGCCTCTTCAATTGCCTCATCGGAAATCTTAACACTGTGGAATTTCTCATACCTTGGTCGCAGCCCCTTAAGCACCTCGACAGTTTCGTCAACTGTAGCCTCCGGAACAATAATAGGCTGAAAACGACGCTCTAGTGCAGCATCTTTTTCGATGTGCTTTCTGTACTCTTCAAGAGTAGTAGCACCAATAGTCTGCACCTCACCGCGCGATAAGGCTGGTTTTAGGATGTTAGCAGCATCAATCGCCCCTTCGGCACTTCCGGCTCCGACTACATTATGAAGCTCGTCAATGAATAATATTACATCTGGCGAAGCAGTTACCTCGTCAATTATCTTTTTGAGTCGTTCTTCGAATTCACCCCTAAATTTAGTGCCCGCAATAACAGATGCCATATCAAGCATCATTAGTCTCTTACCTAGTAGCATCTCTGGGACTCTCTCGTCGACAATTCTTTTAGCTAGTCCTTCTACTATCGCTGTTTTACCTACTCCAGGCTCGCCGATCAGAACAGGATTATTTTTGCTCCGACGGTTTAAAATTTGGATCATTCTATCGATTTGGGTTTCTCGACCGATTACAGGATCTAACAAATCTTTTGTAGCCTTAGCTGTCAAGTCTATACCGAAGTGATCTAGCGCAGGCGTTTTAGACTGTTTAGAATTCTTACGGCCTGGTCCACCTTGTGGTATCTCAACTTGAGAAGGTTGAGAGTCCAGGTACTTTTCTAACTCGTCTCTAACTGCTACCGGATCGACCTGCATGTCTTTTAAAATAGATATTGCCCGAGAATTTTTTTGGCCTAATATTGCAAGCAATAGATGCTCCGTACCAGCGTAGGGTTGGCCGTTTTGCTGTGCAACCCTAAGTGCAGATGTAATGGTCTGTTTAGCTGTCTCAGATAGCTCAATACTCCCCGACGGTGTAGAGGTCTGTATATTATGATTGCCATAAACGGGGACGTTATCAATTCTGACGCCCATGTCAGATAGTAGGCGAGCTCCTATCGAACCCTGAACTTTAAGCATTCCTAGTAGCAAGTGTTCGGTGCCAATGTAGCTCGACCCCATATTAATTGCGAGAAGGCCTGCACTCTCCAGGCTTTTTTTAGCATTCTGTGTAAATCTATCAAAATGGCTTAAAAAATCTTCTTGCATAATTATTGTCCTCCATTAATTCTAGCAAACTTTGGTTTTTGTGTCTGTTTATTTATCTTCTGAATCTTCTAGAGCCTCTTCTTTTTCTACGACTTCCTTGATACTTTTTTCAGATTCTGTCTTAACATCAGTGGCCTCAGCTAAAGTCTTGCCATCTTTAACTTCAGTTTTTTCATTAGAAGCGGCAATTATGGCATCCTCTAGATCGACCGTTCGGGCGGGCTTAGACTCTGGCACTATCTCTTTTGCAGTAGATTCAACGCCAGCCTCATCGGCACCATCGATATCAATATTCCACTCTGTTAATTTAGCTGCTAACCTGACGTTCTGGCCGGATTTGCCGATTGCCAAACTCAGTTGGTCTTCAGGTACCTTGACTACGGCTTTTTTATTTTCCATATCTAGTTTAACGCTAATTACTTTAGTTGGTGACAAGGCATTTGTAATGTATTCCTTAGGATCGTCGCTAAATGCTATAATATCGATTTTTTCTTCACCGAGCTCTCCCATTACGGCCTGCACCCTTGTGCCTCTACCTCCGACAAAAGTACCAACTGGGTCTACTCCCGGGACATTGGATTTGACGGCAATCTTGGTACGAGCTCCAGCTTCACGAGCGATTCCCGCAATTTCGACTGATCCGTTGGCTATCTCAGGAACTTCAAGCTCGAATAATCTTCGAACCATATCTGGGTGCGTACGACTAACTACAATTTGTGGACCGCGGTTAGTTTGCTCAACCCGCACTACAAATACTTTAATCTTTTGGGCGGGATAATACTTTTCGTTAGGTATCTGGTCGCTGGGGAACATCACGCCGGTTGCCTTTCCGAGATCAATAAATACATTACCACTCTCAAATCTTTGAACAATGGCGTTAATGATTAGGCCTTCTTTGCCGCTAAATTCGCTAAATACGACATCTCGCTCGGCTTCACGAATTCGCTGGACAATCACCTGCTTAGCAGTTTGGGCAGCGACTCGTCCGAATTCCTTGTTGTCTTCCTTAAACTCAATCATATCTCCAAGGACGCTAGCTTTTTTGAGCTTCTTGGCGTCTGCTATCGATATTTGTATTAGACCATCTTCGACACTCTCAACAACTTCCTTGGTTACAAAGATAGTTGGCTCGCCGCTATCGGGGTTCAGCTCGACTCTAACCTCTTGCTCTTTGTCGCCGAAGTCTTTTTTGTAGGCAGCGATTATTGCGGCTTGGATTGCCTCAATAACCATATCTTTCGATATGCCTTTTTCTTCACATATTTGTTCTATTGCTGATAAAAATTGGTTTTGCATAATTCTCCTATTAAAATGTTATTAAATTGTAGTTAGCCCTAGATAAAGCTTGAATAAAAAAGTCGGTACACCAGTGCAACCGACAGTTTCGCTCATTTCAGACTATACTCACAATTGTACTTTTTTAGCAGTCCGATGTCAAGAGTGCTAAGGCTGGTATTGATAGCTTATTGATTTGTGGCGTCATAGTTCGCTCGTTTATGAGGCTCAGGCCGACTTGTAGCTGTAGCTACAACGAGGCGAAACGGAATAAATGAGCTAGAGCTATGGCGTTACAAGGCGGTGAGCAAGCGGTATGAGACTCTAGCACTTTTGACATCAGTCAAGAGTGCTAAGGCTATTCGATGGCATTTTCTATGAACTGTATCTGTTCATTACCACCTACAGCAATTACATCAATCCGGGGTTGTAGTTTTGCATATTGTGGGTTTTCGTAAAGCCAGTACTCAAAGCCTCTGGCCAAACGTTTCTTTTTGTCGGCCGATATGGCTCCAAGACCACCGCCATAATCATCGGTATTGCGGTATTTCACCTCTACACAGCAGATGTACTCAGTATTTTTAGCGATTATATCTAACTCACTAAAGCGGTTTTTAAAATTACGTTGCAATATTTTGTATCCTTGACTGATTAGGTACTGTGCAGCCAAATCTTCAGCCTGTGATCCTATCGCTGTGGTATTTTTCATAAATACCCCCTACAAAAACTTTTTCTGTGTAAATCTGAGGGTCCTTTTCTGGCCAAACTTTCTAGGTGTTTCTTGGTGCCATATCCAACATTACTCTCAAAACCATAGCCAGGGTACTGTTGGTTCTGGGCCAGCATATACTGATCGCGGGCGACTTTTGCAATAATGCTGGCGGCGGCTACGCAGCTCACTTTCTGATCTGCCTTAACAATTGTTTGACTTAACTTATATTCGGATAGATAGTCGTAATTACCGTCTATAATAATTGAGCTAAACTCACATTCCAAATCTTCTAGGGCTCGAAGGTATGCCATACGCACTGCTTCAGTTAGGCCGAATAAGTCTACTTCGGTATTATCCACCCAGCCAATACCATAGCCAAGTGACTTCTCTGTGATGTATTCCGATAGCTCTTCACGTCTAGCTGCAGACAATAATTTTGAGTCCGTCAGAGCCCTTCGCCAGCTAGATGGCAAGACAACTGCCGCTGCCACAAGTGGCCCAGCCAAACTTCCGCGGCCAACTTCATCGATACCACAAACAAAGAGCTGTCCGCTTCTTCTTAGGGAGTTTTCCATGCGCATACTAGCCTTCAACACTTTTCTCCTTAATGTAAGTGATTATACAGCTAATAGTGAATATAAATAAATTCACCACAGCCCTTTTGGAGATGTGGTGAATAGAAATTTAGCTACGACGGAGTTTCGAGATATTTGCCTTAGCCTCTTCAAAAAGGCTCGGCTTGTCATAATATTGGTGCGGCACCAAGGTTTGGCGATGACATTCGTGGGCAACGTCTCTCATTGTCTGATGGCAGTCTTCGTAAGACTGGACCAGCCTCCAAGGCAAGACCTTACAAGCTGGTGGCTCAGAACTATCGAGTGTCACAGCTACAGGTATAACCCAGCCTTGCATGATGTCCATCGTTCCATTTTTCAGGGGTTGCATATGAACACGGTCTCGCAAAAACAAGTCCTTAGAGGCACTTGGCGCAACAGCCAGCAAACGACCACCTGGCTGGAGAAACTTGTCCAGCTCAATTCGAGTTAGCTCGTTAGATAATTTTACAAGCTCAACAGGAAAGTTTTTGCTTCTAACGGATGGTGTAGTAGGAAAGCTAAAAAAAATATTAGCAAAGAGCTGGAGCGCTTCAACGGTAGGCATATTAATGCCCAAATTGCTGAGGTCGGCTTTAGTTGTAGTGATACCGCGGCTAATAATTAGCCCGCTGTTTCTAGAAAACTCTTCACCGTCTATTAGGCTAGCCAGTTCCAGACGCAAAGCACCGAGGACCAAGGCAATATCAACCACGTTGCTGTGGTTCGTTACCAAGGTAAAATTCATTCCACTTCGGAGCATTTCGCCAGCAATAAATTGCAGCATATCCTGATGCTCACGCCAAGCAGATGGTATCACTCCAAAATTACGATGCACAGCTGGCCCTAGAGGTGCTAGCATTTCATTTGATATCGAGCTAACATCACAGCGAACTGTGGCCAGCTGATGAAAAGGCTTCGAAGGGTCGTACGACATCGGTACTAGTGGACCGACAGCGTTTCTTAGCCCTAACTCTTCGATAGATCTAAAGACACTAGCTTGATCGTAAGCCTGAAGCTTACCCTTAATCTGTTCTGATCTTGAGGTAGACAACTTTGGACTCCTTGGGTTGGCACTATTGAAAGGTACGAAACGATATTATAACATATTTTTTAATATAATAAAATAGCCCCTAGGTGGGGCTATTGGCATTCAAGACAAATTATTTCTGGACTTTATCGACACCGGCTTTGAACTCTTCGGCTGGAAGCTGGGCTTCGTCTTGGCCGTCAGTGTTGATCTGTTCGTCGACAGCCTTATCTTTAGGAGAGTCGTCGTTAGTGGCATCATCTTTGCCAGCTAGTTTATTCTCTTCTTTAGCTAGCGCATCTGTGCTTTCTTCAACTTGGTTAAGTTCGTCTTCACTTTGTTTGGCCTTGCTTTGGGCTTCTATTTCGGCCTGCTCTGCCTCAGCCAATTGAGATGCGGTTCTCTCGTCAGACTCATTAGCAGTATTTCTGTCAAAATCTCGCTCGGCCATTCTGGCTGATTTTCCAGATCGTGATCGCATGTAGCTAAGAACTGCCCGACGAACCTTACTGCGCTTAGTGATTTGGATTTTTACAACATTAGGGCTATTAACAAACCAAGTTTTTTCTACACCGACACCTGAAGCGACCTTACGAACAGTAATAACTGCTCCGACTCCGCCAGAGTTTCTGTAGCTAATAACAAGTCCTTCGAATATCTGGACTCGCTCTTTTTTACCTTCTTTGATTCTTTGATGAACGCGAACAGTATCGCCGACACGGATGTCGGAGATTTTTTTCTTGATAGAACCCTGTTCGATTGCATTTAGAGCTTCTTGCATAACTCAACAATTCTATCACAACTAGCTACATCTGGCAAGGCATAATAATACTAGTATTTGGAGAGCGCCCTAGCTCTGTACTGAAGTAGCAATAAGCACATTATCTGCGCCTGCAATTGATTTTAGTTTTTTAATCAACTCATCTGAAATATTAACCCCCTTGGGTAGCTTCAGTTTTTGGGCCGTCTTAATAAAATCTAATATAACCGGGCTATCGCCATAGTTGCTATCCAGTACGGCTTTAATTTGCATCAACTGCTCGGTGTCAGCAATAGATTCGAGTACAATCGATAGGCTCGATGTTTCTATTTTTGGAACCTCCTTGGGTGGGGCAAGCCACATCCGGGCTGTATCAGCATTTAATATTTTAACCTTATCAGCTATTATCTTGAGCTCGTCAGTAGGGTTGCCGTCTCGGTCTTTGGCGTTTATTTTGCCCTCTATTTCAACAACGTTATCTGTAGCGATGTCTTGTTCGTATTTAACAAAAGTTTTTGGAAAAACAATAACTTCGATGTCGCCGCTAACTGTTTCGATAGCTACAAAAGCCATGGGGTCATTTTTGCGGGTGTATATTTTTCGCATTGAAGTGATGATGCCGCCTATCACAATCGACCTGCCATCATCAGATTTTTTATAATCAGTTATTGATTGGGTTTTGTTTTTGAAGTAGTTCCTGAAGTCGTCGAGCGGGTGGTTACTAACATACAATCCTAAAAGCTCTTTCTCCCAGACTAAACTTTGGCGAGGGTCAATCTTGCCTGTCGGATTATCCATACTGATTGGGGGTATTTCTTGATCGGCGCTAAGAGATCCAAAAATATCAATCTGACCCGACAGGGCATTTTTCTGAACCCTGCTGGCATAGGAGGTAATCTTGTCAGCATTAAATAGTAGCTTGTGTCGATCGCCCAAGCTATCAAAAGCTCCGCACTTTATAAGGCTCTCCATGACTTTTTTATTGACCACTGCCGCATCGACTCGCTTGGCAAAATCTTCAACAGATTTGAATGGATCCCCGGCCCTAGCCTCAATAATCTTTTCGATTGGACCTTGACCAACATTTTTGACAGCCCCAAGGCCAAACCTAATATTGCCAGTTTCTGGCACAACCGCAAACTCTTTATAGGACTCGTTGATATCGGGTGGCAAAACCTCAATCCCTAGCTTGCGGCACTCGGCCACCTCAATTGCGATTCGATCTAGATTCTCATGGTCGCTTGTTAATAATGCTGCCATGTAGGCCGAGGGGTAGTGGCTTTTGAGATAAGCAGTCTGAACGGCAATTAGGGCATAACAGGCAGCATGTGATTTGTTAAAACTATAGGCCGCAAAATCTTCAAGACTGACCCATAGGTCCTCGATAAACTTCTTGTCTACTTTTGAGTTCTTGATTGCCCCACTAATAAACTCTTTCTTCATTTTAGCCAAGACCTCGGGAATCTTCTTGGCGATACCCTTCCTCAGGGTGTCGGCCTGACCGCCACTAAACCCACACAAATCTTTGGCTATTTGCATCACCTGTTCTTGATAGACAATAATACCGTAGGTTTCCTTGAGGGCAGATTCCATTTTAGTATGACCATAGACTACAAGGCTCGGATTATGTTTGCGATTTATAAACTCTTCGATCCACTGCATTGGGCCCGGACGATACAATGCCCCCATCGCAATAATGTCTTCAAACTTATCTGGCTTGAGGTCTTTGAGGTAACGCTTCATACCAGCAGACTCTAGCTGAAATACTCCGGTAGTATCGCCACGGCTGAGTAGCTCGAAAGTCTTTTTGTCGTCAATTGGGATTTGATTTATCTGGATATCTTTTTTGTAAACCTTTTTAATTATTCTTAGGGCATTTTTTATGACCGTGAGGTTTGATAAGCCCAAAAAATCAAATTTCAAAAGTCCTAGGTCTTCGATGGGGTTCATCGAGTATTGAGTTGCAATACCGCCCTTGCTAGCTCTAGTGAGCGGAGTGTACTCCACCAGTGGTTCTGGAGCTATCACCACACCAGCGGCATGAGTACCAGCATTTCTGATTGTACCCTCGAGCTGGATTGCGATATCGATAATTTCTTTGGCCTTAGAGTTGCCAGTGTAGATTGATTTTAACTCTGGGCTTTCGATGATAGAAACTGTCAGTGGTATGTGCCGACCCTGAACTGGCGGAGGAATGTTTTTGGCTATCGCATCGACCTCGCCATAAGGCACACCCAAAACTCGGCCGGTATCTCTGACTGCGTTGCGGGCGGCCATTACTCCGAAAGTAATAATCTGGGCTACCCTGTCTTGTCCGTACTTTTCGGTGGCATAAGCTATTACTTCTTCACGGCGGTCATCGGCATAGTCCATATCGATATCTGGCATGCTGATTCGATCTGGGTTCAGAAACCGCTCAAAGAGTAGCCCGAATCTGATGGGGTCAATTTCGGTAATGTTGGTACAGTAAGCAATAATACTACCCGCGGCGCTACCGCGTCCGGGGCCACAGACAATTCCCTGGTTCTTGCTCCAGTTGATGAGGTCGGCCACAATGAGCATGTAACCCTCATATCCCATTTGGCCAATAATAGTCAGCTCGTATTCAATCCTGTCGATTATTTTTTTATCGAGCTTAGGTTTGACCTTGGCTTCTGTAATTTTATCGAGGTCTTCTTTCGGAACATCACTATACCGGTTTGCAGCTCCTATATAAACAAGCCTTCGCAGATAGCTTTTTTCGGTTTCGCCCTTAGGAACACTTGGAAAGCGCGGTATTAGTATCTTTCCGAGCTCAATCTCGAGGTTGCACATTTTTGCAATTTTTACTGTATTAGTGATTGCCTCTGGTGTATCTTTGAACCTCTCCATAAAAACCTTGCCTGGCTGCATCGAAAGGTCCATCTCAAGTTTCATCCTGTTGGAATCATCGACGTTTGATCCTGTCTGGACACACAATAGTATGTCATGAGGGTAATGGTCGGCCTCAGTTGAATAGTGACAATCCCCGGTTACAACCAGGCCGATGCCGAGTTGCTTTGATATTTTCTTTAGTGCCGAGTTAAGTTTTTTTTGTGGTGCCCATTGAGTGTGTGGCTGCATTTCTAAATAATAATTTTCTTTACCAAAAACACTCTTGTACCACTTGGCCAAATCTAGGGCTTGTTCAAGCTGGTCGTTGCTAATGAGTGTACCCAACTCACCCCCCAAACAGCCAGATAAGACTATTAGTCCTTCGCTGTACTTCTCGAGCAGCTCGTGATCAACGCGAGGTTTATAATAAAATCCCTCCAAGCTAGCGATGGTGCTTAGCTTCATCAGGTTTTGGTAGCCCTGCCTATTTTTAGCTAACAGGGTTAGGTGAAATGGACTCCGATCCTCTGAAGAACTCTTATCGGTATGCTTACGAGGAGCGACATAAGTTTCGATACCAATAATCGGCTGGATGCCGCGCGACTTACAGGCCTTATAAAACTCAATGCTGCCGCTCAACGTACCATGGTCTGTAATGGCAACTGAAGTCTGCCCCATTTCAATAACCCTATCGAGCATTTGAGGAATCTTCTGTAGGCCATCGAGCAGACTGTAGTGCGTATGGTTGTGCAGGTGAACGAAATCGACAAAACCTTCTTCTTTCCGAACCTGCACGACAGTTTCGTTTTCTATTATTTTAGCTTCACCCGGCATGTTGCCCCTCCTGTGCCCCTATTATAGCAAGATTACTTAGCCGATTTAACTGCACTTCCAATCTGTTTTATAAATTCACCAATTACTGGAACTCCGCCGAGCTTAGAAACCAAAAATCCAATTAAGATAATTGCCAGTGCTGCGCCGAGTATGCCCGCAAAACCCCTAACGAAACCAGCTTTGAAATTTAGCCAAAATAGTTTCTTGGGGTTAGCTAGTATCTCCATGATTCCATCGAGTGAAACGATTTTTTCGGCTTTGATTGATTGGGTTTTGGATTTATCTGACATCGACTACTTGTCTTTTTTTAATGATTTTAGGTCTTTTTTTATTTCAGTCGAAGCGACCTTGGCTACCTTGTCGCCAGACTCGGCAGCTTTTTGGGCGAATTTCTTGGTGTCTTTTAAGGCGTCGGTCTTGTAGCTATTGAGTTCTACCACCAATGCTTTGCCGTCTTGTATCATTTTGTCTGTTTCGTGAGCAGCTACTCTAGTGACTTTTTTGCCAGACTTGCCGAATTCGGAGCTTTTAGTGGTCAATGCCAGCTTCATATCTTCAGCTTGGTTGATGAGCTCAAGCCTTTTATCTTTATCATTACCTGTTAGTATATCAATATCTATTTTAGCTTGCTTAATTTTGGCATCTAGATCAGTACTTACCTCATGAGCCTTTATGGCAATATCTTCGCGGAGCTCTTTGCCAGCCTTAGGTGCAAACAACAAAGCCAATCCTCCAGCTATTGCAGCGCCAATAGCAGCTCCTACAACAAAGCCTCTTCCTTTTGCCATATTACCGCTTACCTTTCTTGCTAAAGTGGCGCTTCATGTATTTTTCAAACATCATCGCGACTATGCCCGGGTTAATGACGGCGCTCCTGACCTCATCGACCAATTCGGCAGCTGAGTCGGCACTCTCCTGAACCTTTGTGGCAGCCAAGCGAATTTGTTTCATCGCTGTAATTAAGCCCACCAAGAATACTACCGTGAAGGTTATTAGTATGATTAAGGCAATCGACACTAGAGTTATAAGAACTATTAGTAATGTTTCCATTATTGGGTCACCCTTTCTTCTTTATTGAGCTAACTTTGCTCTTTATTGCGCTAGCTTTATTGATTATAGCACTTTGGCCCTTAGGCATTTGTGAAAAGACATGCCGCTCTATAACTACCCACTCGTTTTTTTCTATAACACTATTGGGTACCACATGAAGCTGGCCATCTTCGCCCTGGATGCGAGTTTTTTTGATGTCCATTTCTCTAATAACTCCAACTGTCTTATGGTCTCCAACCTTGACCTTGTAGCCAACCCTGAAGTCTTTGTCGTTGGCAAGCTGCAATCCAGCCATCAGGTCACTAACGGTCGATGATATGCCAGACGAAAAGCCCAATAGCAAAATAGCGAACGAGCCGGTAACTGCCAGAGCAACGCTAGTTAGGCCGAGTATTTGCAATACAGCAATCAGTAGCAACCCCCACATAGCAATCCGTAGCAGTGTAGCCATTATCTCCTGGAGTCCAATCGGCCAGCGCGTCAGCCGCAGGCTGACTTTCAAAAAGCGCGATATTATTTTAATAACGACAAAGCCGATCAGCAGTGCTACTAGAGCAGCTGGTATTTTTGGTAGTATCTGGGTAGCAGATACTGTTGCGTTATTGAAGCCAGCTAGTACGTCGGTCTGTAAGTTTTGCATTTATATTACTCCTTTAGTAATTTAATCATAAGCTGGTTGACTTTAGAAGGGTTAGCTTGGCCTTTGGTCTGTTTCATAACCTCGCCTACAAAGAATCCAAGCACTCGAGCATTGCCAGAGCGATAGTCATCAACGGGTTTGGGGTTATCTAGTATTATTTTTTTGATGATACTTTCAAGCTCCGAGTCGTCAGAAACTTGCTTTAGCCCTTTTTGCGCCACAATGTCGCTAGGCTTGGCGCCCGCCACAATATCAGCAAAAATAGACTTGGCTATTTTGGAGCTAATGTCGCCATTCTCAATGAGCTCTATTAGCTCCGCTAAGTGCTGCCCAGTTAGTAGAGATTTTTTATTGGCTGCAAGGATGGCTTGGTAGTCACCTACCAGCCAATTGACAGCTTTTTTAATTAGCTCAGGATTTTTGAGGGCACTCTCGGCGTCTTTAAATATCATGATAGTTTTGGGTTGTGATATTAGTACATCTTGCTCATCGGCGTTTAGATTGAGCTCAGCTAGGTCCTTTCGGACATCGATTGGCAAAACCACTATTTGACTCTGGATTTGGTCAATATAACTTTGGCTTAAGGTAATTGGAGGAAGGTCTGGCTCTGGGAAATAGCGGTAGTCGTTGGCCTGCTCCTTGCTGCGCTGTGAAAATGTTTCGGCTTTGGCATCGTTCCAACCCCTAGTTTCTTGCTCTATCACTCCACCCGACTCGAGCACCGCTATCTGGCGAGCTATCTCATAGTTTAGGGCTCTTTCGGCATTGCGAAAGGAATTGAGGTTTTTGAGTTCGGTTCTGGTGCCGAGTGTTGAGCTATCGCTAATGGAGACATTCAGATCGAACTTAAAGTTGCCGTGCTCCATGTCGCCATTACATACACCGAGGCTAGTAACGATATTATAGACTTCCTGCAAGTACCGCTTGGCCTGCTCGGTACTTTTAATATCTGGCTCCGATACAATCTCAGTTAGTGGAGTTCCGGCTCTATTAAAATCGACTAGGCTGTAATCTGCTCCGTCGGGGTGAGTTAGCTTGCCAGCGTCCTCCTCAAGGTGAGCATGATGAATACCGATTTTCATAAACTCACCTGCAACCAGTATCTCAACATGGCCGTTTTTAATAATCGGCTGGTCCATTTGGGTTATTTGATAGCCCTTGGGTGAGTCAGGGTAAAAATAGTTTTTTCGGTCGAAGCTGGTAGTGCGGGCTACTTCGGCATTAAAACCTTTTGCGAGCTTGATAGCCATGTCGATAGCCCCTTTGTTAATTACCGGCAGAGTACCAGGCAGGGCCAAACATACAGGGCAGATGTTGGTATTGGGCAAAGCCCCACGGCTGTCATTATTACACCCACAAAACATTTTGCTATTTGTGGCGAGCTGGGCGTGTATTTCGATACCGATGGTTGGTTTGTATTTACTCATATCAGATAGTTACTCCTAATTCTCGAATTGCATTGCCTAGGCTAGCTATCGCCTGCTCGACCTGGGCGGGCACCAAATCGTGCTCGACATTATGAGCCAGCTCGTTGCGTAGCTTGTGGGCGTTCCAGACGGCATTGATATTGCTAAGCTGGTGGCCACCACTCTTGAGCCGCTCGCCCATGGTTTCGCCCTTGAAGCCATTGCCGACCATGCAATAATCTAGCAGCTTATCGGCCTCGAAGAGGGCAGTTTTAAGACCCGATGGTCCGGAGTTTTTCATGGCGGTTATTTCTGCCCACTTGGACTGCACCAAGCCGACATTAAAAGCACTTGGCTGATCGTCACTATTGGCACTAGTTTTATACTGCTTACGAATTGGTTTGGCTTTTTGTTTGAGCGTGAGCGATATTAGTATTGTCATAACTACCAAGGCAATAAGAAACGAAATGGTCGAGATGTTCATAGCTTTAATTCCTTAAGTTTATTGTGCCAGTCGCTATCAGATTGGATGTTTTTAGCGATGGCCAAAACCTTCTTGTCGTCGCCTTGCTTGCCGATAATTTGTAGCCCCATAGGTAAGCCAGTTGTAGGCTCAAAACCGATAGGAATACTGATTGCTGGGACACCAGCGAGGTTTGCAAATACTGTCAGCAGGTCGGTCTTGTACATTTCGACAGGGTCAGTTTTGGATCCGAGCTTAAAGGCTGGCTCGAGAGTAGTTGGTACAAGTATTGCATCGTTAGCTTCAAATACCTTATTGAGTGATTCTATAATTAGCGTCCGAACTTGCATTGCTTTTTTGTAATAGGCGTCGTAGTAGCCGGCCGATAGAGCATAGGTGCCAATGATGTTGCGGCGTACTACTTCGGGGCCCAAGAATTCGCTACGGGTTTTCATGTAGCTATCTAGCAAGTCCTTGCTATCCTTAGCCTTGCTGCCGTATCTTACGCCGTCGTAACGCTCCAGGTTGGAGCTGATCTCAGAAGGCACCAAGACATAGTAAGCTGCCAGAGCTAGTTCTAGTGGCACCAGCTCGGCAATACTAGCTTCGGTTCGAATATCAAGTAGGCTGCCGTCTATCGCTGCAACTCCATTCGATACTACATCAGAATCTTCGTCGTCATAAAAGACTGCTTTTAGCTTGCCTACGGGGCTTTTATCGCTAAGAGTTTTATCGCTGAGAGCTATGGTAGTGGAATCCTTGCTGTCCTTACCGGCGATAACTTCAAAGACTATCTGGGCATCTTCGGCAGACCGAGCCAAGGGCCCGATGCAATCGAAACTACTGGCCATCGCAATTACTCCATACCGACTAACAACTCCGTAGGTAGGCTTGAAGCCTGTTACTCCACAGTAGCTGGCTGGCTGGCGGATCGAACCACCGGTGTCGGTACCTAGGCTAAATATACCAAAGTCTGCTGCCACCGATGCGGCCGAGCCACCCGAACTTCCGCCCGGCACTCGGTCGAGGTCCCAGGGGTTATGTGTGACATGATAAGAACTATTTTCGGTGCTGCCACCGTGAGCGAATTCGTCCTGATTGACCTTGGCAATCAAGACTGCTCCAGCTTGGTCGAGTTTTTCGATAACAGTTGCTGAGTATGGCGGGGTGTAGTCTTCGAGTATTTTGCTGGCGGCCGTGGTTCGAATCCCTTTAGTCAAGAACATGTCTTTAGCGGTATAAGGAATGCCTTCGAGCAGCCCAATCTCTGCCCCGCTGGCGATTTTGGTATCGACCTTTTTGGCTTGCTTTAGGGCTTGGCTTTCGCAGACTGTCAGAATGGCACGGATTTTTGGGTTTAGATTACGGATTTTACCAATGTAAAATTCAGTCAGCTCTTGGGCCGAAATCTTTTTGGCTACTAGTAGCTCGTGAGCTTCTGTGATAGATAAATAATTTAAGTCGGGCATTATAGTACCTTCTTGACCCCTACATAACCATCTTGCATATCTGGTGCACTGGCTAACAAAAGTTTTGGAGCTACTGTACATTTAACGACCAGGTCTTCGCGCCATACATCGGTAAGCCCCGTGACCTGAGAAGTTGGCTCGACGCCGGCAGTATCGGTGTTTTGTATGGTATCGACAAAATCCAAAATCGAACTAATCTCGTTACTGGCTGATGCTAGCTCGTCGTCGGATAGCTCAATTCTGGCTAGCAGTGCAACCTTTTGTATTTCGTCTAATGATAACTTTGCCATATCTGTTATTTTAGCAGATACTGCCCAATATTAGTACCTGCGATGTTATTTTGCCGAGGAGGCCTGGGGAGCAACTATAAAGGCCAAAATAATTGCATAAATAATTGCAAAACCACACATTACCGACGGTATTGCTAGCTCAGAAGATGGGATTATCCAGTATACAATTCCGGTTGGTAATAAAAACGACAAGGTGCCTATGCCAAGCCAGTGCAAAGAGTTGCGCCTAACTTTAGATTTTTGTTTTCTAGACATCACAAAAACAATTGCGAGGGTTATAAACAATAGCCCAAAGTAATAGCTAGAGTACACTGCTGTGGCTGTTTCAGATAGTGCAAATATCACATAATTGCCGGTGCATATAGAGTTATTGATAGCACTTGGGGCAAAACCAAAAAATACCGCAAAGCCCGTTGCCGTAAGTAGCACCAAGGCGCTCGACCAATGGTTTTTGCGGCCAGATATTTCGTTGGCCAACGTAACTCCTAGGGCCGGCAAAAAAGTAATTGCCACAAAGCCTACGCGCGAGGATACATCAGTAATGAAGCTGCTATAGCTTCCGCAAACAGAAAATTCGGCGAGCTGAAATACTGCTAGCAAAACCAATGAAGCCGAAATAATATTCTTAGTCCTCGAGGGCTTGATGCGCAAAAAAGTATATATCGCCAGAGCAATCTCGACGACGAAGGTAATTATCATCACCAGAGGGCTGAAGCAATATAGGGTATTTTTGTTTCGAGTGGTTGATTTTTTTGTTTGTTTTTTATTGATTTGAATCATAACTTGTTACGCTTAATTGTATCACAAAGCGAGCTTTTTGATAAATCCCCTCTCATCTAAGGTGGTCACGCCCAGGCTTTTGGCCTTATCATACTTGCTACCCGGGTCTGCCCCATAAACAACATAGCTAGTCTGGCTGCTGACTGAGTTGGTTACCTGCCCTCCTCGCGCTCGTACTTTTTCGCTTGCTTCTTCCCGGCTTAGCGAGCTCAGAGTTCCTGTAAAAACCCAGGTTGTAGAGGTCAGTTCGCCTTTGGCTTTTGGCTTGGCGGTAGCAACCACGACTCCGTGGGCCAGCAGCTGCTCAACAAGGCTAATGTTTTTGGGCTGCCCAAGCCAACTGATTAGCGAATCAGACACGACACCACCAACTCCGTCGATACTAGCTAAATCGTCGGGCTGAGCAACCAAAAACTTAGCTAGGCTGTGGTAATGCTGGGCTATATCGTTGGCGGTTTTGGACCCGACATGGCGAATACCTAGGGCGTATATAAATCTCCCTAGCCCCACTTTGGAGTGCTCATTAATAGAGTCGATGAGGTTCTGAGCTGAGGTTTCGGCAAATCTCTCGAGCCCAAGCAGATCGTCTTTCTTAAGTTTAAAAATATCTACGGCACTTTCTATTAGACCTTCTTCCATCAATTGAGCTAGTATCTTTTCGCCCAAACCATCAATATCGAAAGCTGATTTCGATACAAAATGTATAAGCTGCTGCCAGCGAATTTCGCCTGTTTGCAAATCTGCCAGTCGGGCTACTGCCTCGCCTACGGGCCGTACCACAGCAACTCCATCGATGCTGGTTGGCATTTTCCATATTTTTTCATTTCCAGTTCTGAGCTTGGTGATAGGCTCAATCACTTCGGGGATAATATCGCCAGCCTTTTGAATTATTACGGTATCACCAATGCGCAAGTCCTTGCGAGCAACTTCGTCTTCATTATGGAGGGTGGCACGTCTAACGGTACTGCCAGCCACATTGACCGGCGTCAAAACTGCATAAGGTGTAACCGCACCCGTCCGCCCAATACTAACTCTAATGTCTTCAAGTATTGTAGTGGCGGTTTCGGCCGGGTATTTGTATGCGACGGCACCACGAGGTGCCTTGCCAGCCACTCCGAGGCCCTCAAATTCGGCATTGTCATTGATAGTAATTACAAGCCCATCAGTTTGATATGGTAATTTTTGACGCGCCTCAGACCATTTGTTAATGTAAGCCCGGATCTCTGCCACACTCGAAACAACCTGGTCATTTGGCTCCACCATAAAGCCGAGTTCTCGGGCCATATTGTGCTCGTCTGCATGGCTGGTTAGGCCCGGCAGATCCATCTCTACCGCATAGGCAATAAATTTTAGATTACGGCTCGCGGCTACAGCTGGGTCGAGCTGGCGGACAGTACCCGCCCCAGCATTACGTGGGTTAGCAAATAATGGCAGGCCATCTTTGGCTCGTTGACGATTGATATTGTCAAAATCTTTTTTGGGTATTATTACTTCCCCGCGGATTTCAAAAAAATCATAAACCTCAGCCGATACCTTGTCGCTTTGGCGCAACTTTAGTGGTACGGTCTGAATTGTCTTAACGGTATGGGTAACGTCTTCGCCAGTCTTTCCGTCGCCGCGCGTTATAGCGCGCACAAACAGGCCTTTTTCATACTGCAGAGCCATAGCCAATCCGTCCATCTTGAGCTCTATATAATAATCTAGATTAGTTTTTTTGGTTAGCTTATGTACACGCTGCTCCCAAGCCTCTAGCTCGGCGATATCGAAAACGTCATTCAAGCTGAGCATTGGGCGTTGGTGTGGGATACTTTTGAATTTTGCCGAGGCTTTACCTCCAACTCTCTGAGTTGGTGAATCGGGTGTTATTAAATCCGGATAGGTCTCTTCGATTTTGGTTAATTCGCGGGTTAGGCTTTGATAAATCTCATCTGTGACAGATGGATCTCCTAGCACGTGGTAACGGTATCGATAGTCGTTGATTACGCCAGAGAGCTCTTTGGCTCTATCCTTGGCCTGATCTTTATTCATTTAGATCTCTGTACATCTTGGATTGAAATATAAAAAATATCGGCACAAATACGGCGGCCTCAATAGCACTAACCAGGCCCGATATGTATTGGTTTTGAGCCACCGACTGGTTGAGCGTAAGCAAAAATTGCACCGATGTCAGAACCAGCATAAACAGCAGAAGCAATAGGAAAGTACCAAAATATATGCGCCATCTATTTTTGCTAGTTAACAGCGAACTATTTTTAAGCGATTCAAAAGTTGTTTTTTTAGTGGCGACTACTATTATTTGAGCCAGCCCAAACCTTGCTAGCAAGTATGAGCTCAACAGAAAACTGCCGACCGACAGTGGTAAAAATATCGCTGGAGGCAAGCCAAAGACCGGCAAAGATACAAACAAGCCTACTAGGCTCAAAAATATTGGTAATGCAAATAGCGCCAAGATAAGGCTGACTGCGATATATTGCAAGAATCTGGAGCTAGCGAAAGAATAAATCGTAGCCAGTTTTGTATTTTGTAATTTAGGTCTGTTGATAGCGAAAGCTATAACTGCGATAAATGTAAAAGCCCATACGATAGAGCTTGCGATACTGTAATCCCCTAGCACGCCGTCGTTTTGAAAAATGCCTAGCACTGCGACCGGCAAAGCGACAATCAAGATAATTTTAAAATAAACCTGGTAGTTGTCTTTCCACTCCTCCAATGTTTGCTTATATAGCTTCCATATCTTGAGCTTTGGAATGTGTCTGTTATCTTTTTTCATTTTTTATAGACTGGTTAATTATGTATTTCAAAATTTAGCTTCTGGAGCCTTGTTGACTGCTGATTTTTCAGATTCGGCCACATCAAAAAAGTCTCTTGATTTGAATCCGAGCATGTTGCCAATGATGTTAGTTGGAAAAACTTTCAATTTAGTGTTGAAATCTGTGACATTCGAATTGTAAAGTCTGCGACTGGCTTGAATCTTATCTTCGGTGTCAGCCAGCTCTGTCTGAAGTTGAATAAAGTTTTGGTTGGCCTTGAGGTCCGGGTAGCTTTCGGCAACTGCGAATAGACTCTTTAGGGTCGAGGTCAGCATGTTGTCGGCTTCGGCTTTTTTAGACATATCCCCTTTGCCTGTACCCATTGCGGCCGATCTGGCTTTGGTGACATTTTCTAGTACACTCTTTTCGTGTTTGGCATAACCCTTGACGGTACTAATGAGGTTCGGGATTAAATCAAATCGACGCTTCATTTGGACTGTGATGTCGCTCAGGGCTTCATCGGCCTTAATGCGCAACCTTACTAGGCTATTATAGGTGGCCCATAATGCTGCCGCCAAAACCACTATTGCCGCTAATACTATCCAAATAACAGTCATGCATCCTCCGCTTATTTATATATCTATTATACTACTGTTGATAGATAATAAAAGCCCATAGAAGTTCGTTATCGCAATTTACCCTATCCATAAAAAATAACCTCTGGTGGGGAGATTATATTGGTGGGCAAGGAGGGATAGCGTCCGCCGCGGCGGACTTTTTCGTAAAGTGCTCGACAAATAACCAAACAAGTTTGTTATTAGGTCTGTGCGCTTTACTACACCGAACCCTGGGTATCGAGCCCGCTCAAACATAAAAAATAGCCCCTGGCGGGGCTGCTTTTTATGGTGGGCAAGGAGGGACTCGAACCCTCAATCCTTAAAGGAAACGGATTTTAAGTCCGTCGTGTATACCAGTTCCACCACTCGCCCGTGGTAGTTATGTATTCTTATGGAGGCGCGTACCGGATTTGAACCGGTGTAGAAGGTTTTGCAGACCTTTGCCTAACCACTCGGCCAACGCGCCCCGTGCCATATATTATACCTTGCTTGCTTAATCTGTAAAAGGGTAGAAATTTAGCAGGTTTTTTGGTATGATTAGTCGCGTACTTTGCTCTTTCAAATATCCTTAAATGGCACGCTTTTTATAATTCAATTCAAAATTACTAGCCAATTGAATATAAATGCCGTAGCATTATTGAAGTAACAATGGCGGGATAGCTCAGTTGGTAGAGCAGTGGCTTGAAGAGCCTCGTGTCCTCGGTTCGAATCCGAGTCTCGCCACCAAAGATTATTCTTTTAATTAAATTACACCATGCGGGTGTAGCTCAGTTGTTTAGAGCGCTTCCTTGCCAAGGAAGAGGTCGAGAGTTAGAGTCTCTTCACCCGCACCAAATATTATTAAAGGCCTTCCGGAGGTCTTTTTTAGTATCCAAGCAGTACATTTGGTGGCGTGCCGCCATAGAAGCCCAAGTTCATCTGTACATTTTGCTTACCATTGTCTTGATATGTTGAAACATTTGGCGCACAATTTTGTACTTTAACTGTGGTGCTATTGTGTGGCAAGTCGGTCGTTTGCCCTGTATTAGTGCTAGAGCTGAAAGTGCTTGGTAGGACACTGCCATTATTTGCTGTGATTTTGGAATAAACTGCTATTGATGACTCAAAATCATTACAATTATAATTTTTGTAGATAGCATCCCACCAATGCAGATCCTCACCAAAAGCAGATGTAGAGCCATTAAAAATACTCGGCAGTATTCCGTCAATGGCAATTTCTCCTAAAAGCTCTTGAGGGCCTGAAACGCTAGTATTAGCTATATACAAGCCTAACCATGTCTTGCCTCCACTATAACCGGAGGGTCCAAGTTTTAACTGAAATTTGTAGCGTTGGTTGGCTACATAGTTATAAGGTATCATTATTTGATAGCCATTACTTTCAGTGTTGCCCGCATTCAAAAGGCACCCAGACGCGACACAACGCCCACCTGTAGAATTCCATATTGAATAATTAACTACTTTACCCCTAGAAGTACCGTCAAATAGGCCATCGGTCTGAAAGCCGGCATAGCCCGAGTAATTATTCGTAGTCGTAAAATTATAAGCGTAATAGTGCAATTTATTTTTCTTGGTCAGTGAATCGCGTGGTTGCTGGGCGATTGTATTGATCCACTCAAGCGAATTATAGCCATTACCACTAAAATACCAATTGGCATAAGTATTCGATGGGTTATTTGGATAACCCCAGTTTGCTGCTACTCGTATAGGTACTTTTCTATTTGTTAAATCTCCTAACCCTAATTGACCAAAATCATTTAGCCCCCAACAAAAAAGACTGCCATCATTTTTAGTAGCACAACTATGTCTACTACCTACAGCTATACTGGATACTTCCGCAATATATAATTGAGTTGGCGCATTTTTATTTACATTGCTACCGATTCCAAGT
>Ga0209500_10000146_pt1 | contig 62672 bp, 53 predicted proteins | sample S_140212_EF_Meta_FD_187323 | JGI IMG/M metagenome (GOLD analysis project Ga0209500, IMG submission 187323) | Freshwater microbial communities from Lake Simoncouche, Canada to study carbon cycling - S_140212_EF_MetaG (SPAdes) (version 2) | ecosystem: Environmental > Aquatic > Freshwater > Lake ... | reverse complement strand
CTCCTATTAGGGCGAAGCTTGCGCGTAAAAATGTGACCAAAACGACCATAAGCAAGAAAGCCCTCTCTTCTCAACACGTTACATTGGTCATGCACATGACCAACATTTGACCAAGCAATGACCATAGTTTACATTCAATATGCCAGCGTGAATGTGACCTGGCAACACATGACCAAAAAGACCAAGGCATGAATGTATACTTAGTTTATGTAAACATAGTTGACATTGGTTTACATTTGGCTCAGTTTACATTTGTCTACATTGGTTTACATTCGGGAGGGGGGCTGGGCCTTGTGCAGTCTGGGAATATCTACGCAGGGATTACACAAACTTTTTTTTATTTTAAAAATGTGCTAATAAAGATTCTATGTTTGAAAGCTTGCCATACGAGCCTCGTAAAATAGAGGCCACAGAAAAGAATCTAGAACTGATCTACGAGGCCGCGCGTAAAGGACTCAAAGGTGACGCGCTCGCGTTAGCTGCCGGCATGCTGCCGGTTGAGTATCGCCGGCTGGTGCAGTTCGATCCTATTGCTGAGTATGCGGAGATCAAAGGCCGCGCAGACGGCGAGATGGAGATGGCCGGCGTCTTACGCACAGCCGCGTTAAACGGCGACACTAAAGCGGCGCTCGACATACTAAAGCATGTGCATAAATGGACTGCGCCGCAGTCGATGCAGATTCAGGTCGAGCAACGCATATCTATCTTAGCGGCGCTTGAAGAAGCGCAGACCAGAGTTATCGAAGGGCAGGTATTGGATGCAAGTGCCGATTTACTCAGCGGAAGAAGAACAGAAGCTGATGGCGACGCTCTGGAGTCCAACGCTCAAGAACGACCCGCTCGCGTTCGTGCGCCTAGCCTTCCCGTGGAAGAAACCTGGGACACCGCTTGAACACTTCGAAGGCCCGCGCCAGTGGCAGCGCGAGGTTCTGATCGAGCTGCGCGAGCACATCAAGGCTAACAACGGTAAGATAGACTTCGAGACGCTGAGACTGGCAGTCAGTTCAGGGCGCGGTATCGGTAAGTCCGCGTTAGTTAGCTGGCTGACAATCTGGATGCTGACGACAAGAATAGGTTCTACCACAATAGTTTCAGCCAACTCCGAAGCGCAGCTTCGTAGCGTCACATGGGCTGAGATCACCAAGTGGCTGAGTATGTCGATACACAGTCACTGGTTCGAAGTCAGCGCGACGAGAGTCTTACCGGCCAAGTGGATAGCGGAGTTAGTAGAGAAAGATCTGAAACTTGGAACGCGCTATTGGAGCGTAGAAGGGCGGTTGTGGAGTGCAGAGAATCCAGATTCCTACGCCGGAGTACACAATTTCGCGGGTGTCATGCTGGTATTCGATGAGGCAAGCGGAATTGATGATAGTATCTGGTCAGTTGCAGCGGGCTTTTTTACGGAAAATACCCCTAATCGCTTTTGGTTGTGCTTCAGCAACCCCCGTCGTAACTCTGGTTACTTTTATGAGTGTTTTAACTCCAAGCGAGACTTTTGGCGAAATAAAATTGTCGATGCCAGATCTGTCGAAGGCACGGATAAAGCCGTCTACCAACAGATCATTGACGAGTATGGCCCCGACTCCAGCGCCGCGCACGTCGAGGTCTACGGTCAGTTCCCCAACGCGAGCGACGACCAGTTCATCGGAAACGCGCTGGTTGACGAGGCAATGGAACGTCCCGCTATATCCGACCAGTCCGCGCCCATCGTGGTCGGAGTGGATCCAGCACGCTTTGGTGCCGACGCTACCGTAATAGCGATACGGCAGGGCCGCGACATCATCGGGATCAAACGCTACAGAGGCGACGACACGATGGAAGTTGTTGGACGAGTGATAGATACAATAGAGGAATACAAACCAGCCTTGGTCGTGATCGACGAGGGCGGACTCGGCGCAGGCGTGGTGGATCGGCTGAAGGAACAACGCTACAAGGTGCGCGGCGTAAACTTCGGCAATAAGAGCACGAAGCCCATGATGTATGGAAACAAGCGCGCTGAGATGTGGGGCGCGATGAAAGACTGGCTGAAAGACGCAAGCATACCGAAAGACAGGTATCTGAAGTCAGACCTCATCGGGCCTATGATGAAGCCGGACTCGAAGGGGACGATATTCTTAGAGTCCAAGAAAGACATGAAGTCGAGAGGTCTAGCCTCACCTGACGCAGCGGACGCTATCGCGGTGACGTTCGCATTTCCTGTCGCCAGACGCGAGCAACGAGTAGACAACCAGCGCCGCGTCAGCTATGGTCAAGGCTCCGCATCGTCTGGTTGGATGGCAAGTTAATGGTATCGTTATCGGTAGGCCGTGGCGAGAAACTGTCCACGAAAGCGGGCGCTGGTCTGACGGCTAAAGGTCGTGCTAAGTATAATGCTGCTACGGGCAGCAAGTTGAAGGCTCCGGCACCTAATCCTAAAACCAAAGCAGACGAAGGCCGTAAGAAGTCATTTTGCGCGCGTATGGGCGGCGTAGTCGCTAAATCAAAGAACGCTGACCGCGCTAAAGCTAGTATGAAGAGGTGGAACTGTGGCAAGTAAGCCTGGGCTATACGCCAACATTCACGCAAAGAAAGCACGCATCGCAGCCGGATCGGGCGAGAAGATGCGTAAGGTTGGGGCCAAAGGTGCGCCAACAGCTAAAGCGTTTGTTAGATCCGCGAAGACAGCTAAAGGAAAACGCTGATGCCGTTAGTTAAGTCTAAGTCAGAGAAAGCCTTTCGTAAAAATGTAGAAGCTGAAATGAAGGCTGGGCACCCTAAGAAACAAAGCGTGGCGATTGCCTACTCTGTTAAGCGTGCAGCGAGCAAGAAAGGCGGCATGAGCAAAGGTAAATCAAGTGGCTGCAAGTGATGTAGTAGGCGCAGGCGAAGTATCTGACAACCCAGACGGCGACCGTCTGGCAACGATGCGTCACCGCTTTACGGTGGCGAGCGCAGCCTATTCAGATAGTAGAGAAGATGAGCTGGACGACTTGCGTTTTATGGCAGGGTCGCCAGATAATGCTTGGCAATGGCCCGCTGACGTGTTGGCGACCAGAGGCGCGGTGCAGGGTCAGACGATCAACGCGCGTCCCTGCCTGACGATTAACAAGCTGCCACAGCATGTCAGGTTAGTAACCAATGAACAGCGACAAAACAGACCCTCCGGCAAGGTCATCCCAGCGGACGATAAAGCCGACGTTGCGGTCGCAGAGATCTTTCAAGGTATCGTTAGACACATCGAATACCTATCCGACGCGGACGTTGCATATGATACCGCGTGCGACAATCAAGTTACCTACGGAGAAGGTTATATCCGAATCCTTACGGAATATTGCCGCGAAGACTCGTTTGACCAAGACCTGAAGATCGGGCGCGTCCGTAACAGCTTCAGCGTTTATATGGATCCAATGATCCATGACCCATGCGGATCAGACGCTGAATGGTGCTTCATAACCGAAGACATTCCTAAAGAAGAATATGAGCGCCTGTATCCAGACGCGCTGCCTATTAGCGTAATGATGTCACAAGGCGTTGGCGATCAGTCACTTAGCATGTGGATGAGCCAGGAAACCGTCCGTATTGCTGAGTATTTTTATATCGACCATCAGAAGAAAACGCTGAATCTTTACCCTGACAATATCACAGCGTTTAACGGATCGCCGCAGGACAAGCAGCTCAAGGCTATGTTCGGCAAGCCGCTGAAGTCCCGCACTAGCGAGCATCGTCAGGTCAAGTGGCTGAAAACGAACGGCTTTGAGGTGTTAGAGGAACGCGACTGGGCGGGTAATTATATACCGGTCATACGCGTGGTGGGCAACGAGTTTGAGGTAGACGGTCAGCTCTACATCAGCGGGCTAGTGCGTAACGCTAAAGACGCGCAACGCATGTATAACTATTGGGTCAGCCAGGAAGCAGAGATGCTGGCGCTGGCTCCGAAAGCGCCGTTTATCGGGTATGGAGGCCAGTTTGAAGGATACGAAACAAACTGGAAAACAGCCAATACGAACAACTGGCCTTACCTCGAAGTCAACCCAGACGTCACCGACGGCGCAGGATCTCCTCTGCCATTACCTGAACGCGCGCAACCGCCAATGGCGCAAACCGGCCTTATCCAGGCCAAAGTGGGCGCTGGGGAAGATATCAAAGCCACCACGGGTCAATACGACAGTTCAATTGGTGCGACCAGTAACGAGAGGACGGGTCGTGCGATTCTGGCTCGGCAAAACCAAGGCGATACATCCACATATCACTACGTGGACAATCTCGCCCGCGCGGTCAGATATACGACAAGACAGCTAGTCGATCTGATCCCTAAGATCTATGATACGGAGCGCGTGGCGCGCATCGTCGGGCTAGACGGCGAAGTGGATATGGTGAAGATCAATCCAAACCAGCCGGAACCAGTGCGCGTCATCAAAGATCCGATCACAGGTCTGGATATTGAGAAGATCTACAACCCGTCGATTGGTATATACGACGTGGTTGTAACGACAGGCCCAAGTTACGCGACCAAGCGCCAAGAGGCGATGGAAGCGATGCAGATGATCTTGCAGACCAACCCGCAGCTCTGGGCTGTGGCGGGCGACCTGTTCATAAAGAACATGGACTGGCCTGGGGCGCAGGAGATGGCGGCTAGGTTCGCTAAGACGCTCGATCCGAAGGTTCTGGATAATACAGATGAGTCGCCAGAAGCGCAGATGATGCGTATGCAAATGAACGACATGGCGAACCAGATGGAGCAGACTGCGGCGCTCGTTCAGCAACTGCAACAGTCGTATGATATGCAGAAACTGGCGATTGATGAGCAGAACACGCAGATCAAGGCGTATGATGCGGAGACAAAACGTCTTCAAGCCATGCAGAGCGGCCTGTCACCTGAACAGATCCAAGACATTGTGATGGGGACTGTCGCGGCGGCAATGGACACAGGTGACATTGTGCCTAGATCGACGCCTATACAACCTCAATTACCGGGATTAGAATAATGAGCTGCGCGGATCTAATAGGACACCTGTTTTTAGCCCGCGATGTGACGCATAGCGTGCATCTGAACACACGATCATATGCGAAACATAAGGCTCTGGGTAAGTTTTATGAGAATATCATCGGTTTAGCCGACGATTTAGCCGAAGCCTACCAAGGCAGACACGGCCTAATCGGGCCGATTACGCTCCATTCAGCCAAGAAAACCAACAATGTGATTGAGTTTCTTGAAGATTCGCTGAAAGACGTTGAAGATATGCGGTATAAGGTCTGTGACAAGGACGATACGGCGATTCAGAACATTATCGACGGTATCGTGGACTTATACCTATCAACACTGTATAAATTGAAATTCCTAGCGTGAGGAAATCATGGCATATGCTCTAAATCTTACGGCCACTTCGCAAGTTAAAATAGGGCTTGCCAAGGTTAAAGGCGTTTTCGTCTCTAGCGGCACAACACCGACCATTGCAATCTATGACTCGGCTACGGCTTCGACCTCAGATCCTGTTGTTGTATCCACTTTTACGAGCGCAGTTCCAAACAATTATCTGTTTGCGCCTGAAGGTGTCACGTTAAGCAAGGGTCTTTATGTTGTCTTAGGCGGCACAAATCCGAATGTGACGATCTTCTACGAGTGACCTAAATGGCCTTTATTTATAATCTTAGTGACACATGGAATGATGCTGCAACTACATGGAACGGCATTAAATTAGCCGTTACCAACACAGGTTCGTCCGCGTCGTCTAATCTGCTTAATTTGACCGTTACAGGGGCCACAACGGCCTCTTTTGTCGTTGATAAGAGCGGTAATTTAGCCCTAAACGGCACTGTCAATAAGGTTACAATAACAGCTCCGGCGACGGCAGCTACCCTTACCCTAGCTGATAACTCAACATTCATCACTTCTGGGGCGTATAGTTCAACTTTTACCTTCTCCGGCACGACCACGCTGACGTTCCCAACCAGCGGCACGGTCACAGCGCTTGGTAACACGACAACAGGCTCCGGCGCTATCGTATTGGCGACCAGCCCGTCACTTACAACGCCTGCGCTTGGTATTCCATCAGCAATTACGCTGACAAATGCGACTGGTCTGCCGATCTCGACAGGTCTGACCGGCACAGGAACAGGAGTTCTTACCGCGCTTGCGGTAAATGTTGGCTCTGCGGGCGCGTTTGTTACGTTTAATGGCGCGCTTGGCACGCCTTCTAGCGGTAATTTGACTAATTGCACAGGTATTACACCAAGCAATATTGGTGGTCTTGGGACAGGCGTAGCGACATGGCTTGCAACGCCATCTAGCGCCAATTTAGCGGCTGCGGTCACTGATGAGACTGGTAGCGGATCCTTAGTCTTTGCAACCAGCCCAACACTTGTCACTCCTGCACTTGGGACGCCATCCTCGGCGACACTGACAAATGCGACGGGATTACCTATTAGCACAGGCGTTAGCGGCCTTGGGACAGGTGTTGCGACGTTCTTGGCGACGCCATCATCGGCGAATCTTGCATCGGCTGTCACGGATGAAACGGGATCTGGGCCTCTAGTCTTCGCAAGCAGCCCGACATTTACCTCACAAGTCACGTTTGGCACGGCTAGTTCGACACGCGGATCGCTTGTTCTCGCTAATACAACTGCCAATACGGTCACGCTGCAATCCTCGAATAGCACCGCAGCGGCTTACACGCTGACGTTGCCAGCGGCTGCACCTATTAACGGTTATTATCTTCAGACCGACAATCTTGGTGTCCTATCTTGGGCGGCAGGTGGTGGCGGTGGTGGTGGCTCTCCTGGCGGTTCAAATACGCAGGTTCAGTTTAATGACGCGGCTACTTTTGGCGGCGCAGCGGCATTTACTTACGACAAAACGACTTACACATTAGGTCTTGGTGTCGCGTCTACAACGACCGGCACGTTTAAGCTGTATAATTCAGCCAGCGCTAACGCCACATCTATACAAGCAGGCAATGCTACGGCAGCGGTTACTTACACGCTGCCAACCGCCGCCCCTGCATCTAATGGCTATGCGCTGACATCAACGACTGCGGGCGTTCTTTCTTGGTCTAATATCGCTGGTATAACGGTTGGAACGACCACTATTTCCAGCGGCACGTCTGGCCGCGTTCTTTACGATAATGCTGGCGTTGTTGGTGAATATCCAACAAGCGCAACGACTGTTGCAAGTAGCGTTGTATTAAGAGACGCTAATGTTAACATAACATCAAATGCTTTTTTTGCAGGAACAACAAGCACAGCGGCTACTGGTGGAACAATAACATTAACCGCAGCTTCTACACCAGTTAATGTCGTTACGGGGTCTGGTGGTGAAACATTCACGCTTCCTGACGCAACTACATTGCCATTAGGCGCAATATTTTCATTCAATAATAATCAGACTAGCGGAACTATCGTTGTAAAGAATACTAGCGCAACGACAATTGCGACGTTCCAATCGGGTGCTTACGGAACAATTGTATTAATTGCTAACGGGACATCTTCGGGAACGTGGGAACCTCATTTCCAAGCGCCAGCTAATGTAAGCTGGTCAACAAATACATTAGATTATCCAGGCTCAATTACCTCTGCGACGTGGAACGGTGTTGCGGTTGCTGTAAATCGTGGCGGCACGGGGCTGACCAGTGGCACGTCAGGCGGTGTTTTATACTACAGCGCGACTGGCACGCTTGCATCTTCTGCGGCATTAGCGGCTAGTTCTATTGTCCTTGGCGGCGGTGCAGGCGCAGCGCCAGCTACGACCACGACAGGCACGGGTGTTGTTACGGCTATTGGCAATGCTGTTAATACGGCAGGCGGTCTGTTAGCTCCTGCGGCAGCTCTCACGGCTAATGCTCTTGTGATCGGCGGTGGGTCAGGCACTGGCCCATCTACGACAACGACCGGCACAGGTATCCTAACCTTCTTAGGCACGCCATCATCAGCTAACTTAGCCACGGCTGTTACCGACGAGACAGGTTCAGGCTCTCTGGTGTTTGGCACATCGCCAACACTGAGCAACCCAACCGTTACCAATTACGTTGAGACTTACTACAACATTGGCACGGTCACATCGTCAACGACGATCAATCTTGCCAATGGCACGTTCCAGAACTTGACACTGACATCGGCTACGGCTCTAACGGTCACAATGCCGACAGCCACCGCAGGTAAATCTTTCATTCTGATCGTTCGTCAGCCTGCCTCTGGCACGGCTACAACGGTGACATTTACCAGCGTCAAATGGCCTGCAAGCACCGCTCCGACGATCACGGCTACACTTAGCCGCGCTGACATTATCTCGTTCTTCTCAGACGGCACGAACTGGTATGGCTCGGCTGTCCAAAACTTCGCACCGTAATGTTTTCATCTAAAGATCTTTTCTTCACACCAACATCTGGCGCTTACACGGTCAGTAAAAGTCTACGTTTTCGTTCAAGCGCGACGGCGTATTTAAACAGAACGCCCGCTTCCAATGGAAACACGAGTAAATTTACGTTTTCTTGTTGGGTTAAAAGAGGAACTATTGGTTCTGGAATAGCGTCACCTTTGTTTGGGGCTTATAACGGAACTGTAAGTAACGCCACTGACGATGCTATTTTAATTAATGGCGATACTTTTACAATATGGAGCAAAGGTGGCGTAACTGGGTCTGGCGGTTGGTATAGAAACACTACAGCCGTTTTGCGAGATCCAAGTGCTTGGTATCATTTGCAAGTATATTTTGATACTTCGCAGAGCACTGATGCAACAAAATTGCGTATGTATATTAATGGTGTTGAGCAAACAGCTTATTCGGCAGCGGGAACTATTGCTGGATTTAACTATTTGAATACAACAAATCCGCAAAGAATTGGACAAGATAACGGATCTGGGGGCCCATTTTATTTAGATGGCTACTTAGCCGAAGTAAATTTCATTGACGGCCAAGCATTAACGCCAAGCTCATTCGGCGCATACGATACAAACGGCGTCTGGCAACCTATTGCTTATACTGGCTCTTACAGCGGAACCAACAGTTTTTATTTAAAGTTTACAACTGTCGGCGCGACATCGGGCAGCAATACAGGCTACGGCCAAGACTTTTCTGGTAACGGAAACTACTGGACGACGAATAACTTCGGCACCACGTCCACGGCCACAACATACGACTCGATGCTGGACTCGCCAACTAATGCGGCTGGCGACATCGGGAATTATCCTGTATTAAACCCGATTAACGGGAACAGCGGGACATTTTCAGCGGCTAACTTACAATTTGTTGGGCCTACTAATTGGTCGTGCGTTCCATCTACCATATTAATTCCATCTACAGGGAAATGGTTTGTAGCCGCGACGCTTACGGGATCGGCTTCTGGTAATACAAGTGGCGGCGAATACGCTTATCTTGGTGTAGCACCACCAACTGTATCTAAAACGGCAGCATACAATAGCGCTTTAGGTTTATGGGTCGGCGATACTGGATGGGTGTATAATTTTAGCGCTACAGGCAGCAATTCAGGTAGCAGTTTCAGTGTTAATAATGAAGTATTGGTTGCTGTAGATAGAGACGCCAACACATACGCAATTTATAAGAATGGGTCATCGGTAGCTACTGGAACTATTGGAACTACATCTGGCGCAGACTTAATGTTTGTGTATGGGTCGTATTCCTCGTCATTTGGTCAGATGGCTATAAATTTTGGTCAGCGACCACTAGCTAATGCTGCACCATCCGGCTTCTCTGCGCTAAACACCCAGAATCTGACCACACCGACGATCACCAACGGCGCGCAGAATATGGCGGCGGTGACTTATACGGGTAATGGAACGGCGAGCACGTCAATTACGGCGTCAAGCACAAATAGTGGAAATAACCCTAATAGCACAACATTTCAGCCAGACCTCGTATGGATCAAATCACGGTCGGCTGCGACAAATAATAACTTGTTTGACAGCGTTAGGACAGCGACAAATTATCTTATTTCAAACACTACGGCGGCTAATGCGACTAATGCCAATACACTAACCGCTTTTAATAGCAATGGGTTTACACTTGGAACAGATGCTTCTTCAATAGGCGTTAACGTAAACGCAGCTACTTATGTGGCTTGGGAATGGTTAGCTAATGGTTCTTCAACTACAAGCGGCACCGGCACCGGCGGAATAACTAGCGTAAGCTATTCGGTTAACCAAACTGCCGGATTTAGTATGGTTTATTACACTGGATCTGGCACAAATGGCACCGTCACACACGGGCTTAGCACCGCTCCTAATTTGATAATAGGCAAAAAACGAAGTTCTACGGGCAGTTGGCAAGTGTATCATTCTGGTATTAGCGGAATGGCTGGCGGTTATATAATTATTAATGGGACTAGCGGTTTTACTAGCGGCACGTCTACAATTTGGAATAACACCGCGCCAAATGGAACTACGTTTAGTTTAGGAACTGACACTGATTTGAACGCCAGCGGCGCAACAAACGTGGCGTATTGTTGGACGCCTATTAGCGGGTTCAGTTCCTTTGGCAGCTACACGGGCAATGGTTCGGCAGACGGCGTATTTGTATACACGGGATTTAGACCTCGTTATTTATTTATGAAGAGAACTGACAGCAGCGGAACAAGTTGGTGGCAAGTCGATACTTCTTGCAATCCTTATAATGTCGCCAGTGGCGGTTTAACATTAAATACATCAGACGCCGAAAGTTCCGGCAACACTTGGTGCGATTTCTTATCAAATGGATTTAAAATAAGAACCTCATCAGTAGGCGTAAACGCTTCTGGCGGCACTTATATATACGCAGCCTTTGCCGAAAATCCCTTTAAAATCAGTAGGGCACGATAATGTTTTTACTTGACGGACGCACACTTCAACTGGACACGCCATTTGAGGCTAATGGCACTCAATACCCTGCGAACTGGCTGCGGCTGGCAAGTCCAGAAGACCGCGCGGCAATTGGCATTACGGAAGTCGTTGAACAGCCACGGCCTGACGACCGCTTCTATTGGGTCAGTGGGCCAGATAATAATGGCGACTACACTGCCATCCCTAAAGATCTAGCAACCCTCAAAACTACTTGGACAGCTCAGTTCAAGCAGACGGCCTGGTCAATGCTTTCAGGATCCGACTGGATGATCGTCCGTAAGTCTGAAGATGGCACCGCCGTTCCGGCTGACTGGACATCCTATCGTGAAGCTGTGCGGACAACCTGCCAGTTAGCAATCACAGATCTGGAAGCAACCACAGATATTAATGCGTTCATTGCGTCAGTAACGAGCGTTCAATGGCCCGTCAATCCTGTTGACGTTCCACCCACTCAAGAGTAATAATACCCGTTACCGACTAGCCGGATAGCTAGGAAGATAGGAGGTCGCGTGAGCGACGAGGATCTCGCTACAGCGGAGATAAGCACCGCGCCCGAGTTGGAAGCTACGGTGGCCCCAACGACTGAGGAAAATAAGCCGGAAGAACAACCGCTCGAAAAGATGTTCACTCAAAAAGAGTTGGACGCTCTGATCGACAAGCGGTTTCGCAAAGAGAAGCTGAATGCGGCTAAAGCAGCCCAAGAGTTAGCTCAACTTCAGGCAGAATTGCAGGCTAAAGCTGCGACTCCGCCAGCGCCAGATGACTTTGAGAACGCTCAAGCCTATGCGGAAGCACTGGCAGAGCAAAAAGCTCAACAGCTTCTAGCGCGAAGAGAAGCAGAGCGACAACAAACGGCTGTTCTTGAGGCATATCAAGAGCGTGAGGAAGATGCTCGGAGTAAGTATGATGACTTTGAACAAGTTGCATACAACCCAAATCTACCAATAACGAACGATATGGCTCGGGTGATTCAAGAATCTGAGATTGGCCCTGAAGTGATTTATCACCTCGGATCCAACCCAAAAGAAGCTTATCGCATAGCCAACTTACCGCCGATCTTGCAAGCAAGAGAAATTGGGAAGCTCGAGGTTAAATTGACCGCAGAGCCACCAACTAAACGCACTTCAACTGCGCCAGCTCCGCTTGCTCCTGTTACAACTACTCGGTCAAGCTCCGGCCCAAGATATGATACGACAGACCCTAGGTCTACAAAGTCGATGTCAACATCAGAATGGATTGAAGCCGACAGGTTGCGACAGATCAAGAAGTTGGAAGCGCAAAACCGTAGGTAATTAAATCATGTCTAACTCGATTTTAACAATCGACATGATTACTCGCAAGGCTCTTGAGATCCTTGAGAATAGTCTTGTCCTCACACGCACTGTAAACCGTCAGTATGACGACTCTTTCGCTGTAGAAGGCGCTAAGATCGGCTCGACCCTCCGCATCCGTCTTCCTGACCGTGCATTGGTCACGGACGGCGCTGCCCTTCAGGTTCAGGACGACAACGAGCAATACACCACGCTCACTGTTTCCAGCCAGAAGCACATCGGCGTGAACTTCACGACCGCCGAACTCACGATGCAGTTGGACGACTTCGCTGAACGTGTTCTGAAGCCTCGTATTTCGCAGCTCGCGTCTTCTATCGACGCCGACGTTGCAAACAGCTTCAAATACATTGGCAACTCGGTCGGCACCCCAGGCACAACGCCTGCTACGTCGCTCGTCCTGTTGCAAGCTCAGCAAAAGCTCAACGAGAACGCTGCGGTCATGCAGCCTCGCTATGCCACTGTTAACCCAGCCGCTAACGCTGCGTTGATCGAAGGCATGAAAGGTCTGTTCAACCCTGTTTCAGCTATCTCGAAGCAGTTCAAGAACGGTATGTTTGGTGAAGGCATCCTCGGCTACGACGAGCTGAATATGTCTCAGTCAATCAAACAGTTCACGACCGGCTCACGCGCTGGCACCGTAACTGTTAGCACGACTGTCACGGCTGAAGGCTCAACCAGCATCGTTCTGACGGGTCTTGGCTCGACGATCATCAAAGCTGGCGACGTGTTCACCATCGGTAGCGTCTTCGCTGTCAACCCACAGACCCGTGAGTCAACCGGCTCGCTGTATCAGTTCGTTGCTCTTGCTGACGTTACGGCGTCAACAACCGCTACGGTCACTGTTCCTGCGATGTATTCGGCTTCTCAGGCTCTCGCTACGGTTGACGCTCTGCCGGTTTCCGGCGCGGCTGTCACGTTCCTCGGCGCTGCTTCTACGCAGTATCCACAGAACTTGATCTATCATCGTGACGCGATCAGCTTCGCCACCGCCGACCTTCTGCTTCCGCAGGGCGTCGATATGGCTAGCCGTCAGGTTCACAATGGCATTTCGCTCCGCGTTGTTCGTCAATACGACATCAACAACGACCGTCTGCCTTGCCGTATTGACGTGCTCTATGGCTACAGCGTGATTCGTCCGCAGATGGCCGTTCGCCTTTGGGGCTAATTAGGTGGGCCTTTAGGCCCATCTTTTTTCCTATCTTTTTTGGAGTTTAACCCATGACAACTACTCAGAACGCGGCTTATCCGCTTGAGACGTTTGGCCCTTACGGCGCTATTCCGCAGGGCACTGGCGGCTATCAATTTTCGGCAGGTGATCGCGGCGAACCATTGCTCCGCGCACAGGCAGCTTCGGCTGATCTGACCGGCGCAACTGTTACGATTACGGCGGCTAATCTTTCCGCTGGTATCGTGACGATTGATTCTGGCGGAACAGACGCTGGCACCTACACGTTCCCAACAGGCGCGTTGATCGACGCCGCTTTCCCAAGCGTCGCTGTCAACACTAGCTTTGACGTTAGCTTTATCAACATTGGCGACAATGCTGCTAACGACGTGACGTTTGGCGCTGGCACGGGCAACAGCATCGTAGGCAGCGCGGTTCTTATCGACAACGCTACGACGACAAATGCCTCATCGGCTATCTTCCGTTTCCGTAAAACAGGCACGGCTGCATACTCGATCTACCGCATCGCATAACTAGGGTGGGCGCAAGCCCACTCTTTTTTAGAGGACATCTCCATGCCAAACACCAAAGCAGTTGGTGTTGCTTTTTCTGATCCTGAACTCGTAGCTGGCACAACCATCACGGGCGCAACGATCACTGGAGCGACGCTGGACTCTACAACCAAAGTTCTCTCTAATATCTACACTGGCTATTCTGAGAGTCAGCAAGGCGCGACGATTGCGGTTACTACCGGCGGAACCAACGATGTTTTCCTTATCGTGGCCTCTGCGGGTGTTCTTACCTCGGCGCTCTTTTCTGGCGTAGACGCTCTGGCTACTAGTGACACGAACTACATCACGTTCAGCATTACCAATCTTGGTCAGGCTGGCGCTGGTTCAGCGGCTATGTTGGCGGCTACTGACGCTAACACGACCAAAGCAACGGGCGGTTCTGCGATTGTTGCTAATGGCAAGCGCTCTTTGACGCTCAACGGCACCGCAGCCAATCTGGTTGTTGCTGATGGTGATCGTCTGCGTATCCGCGCTACGGTTTCTGGAACGCTTGCTAACACCGTTACATTCCCTGTTTATAATCTGGAATTTTCGGTATCTTAATATATAGCGGCCTACGGGCCGCTGTATTTCTTTAGAAAGTAACCAATGGCTGTTATTTATTTGAAACACCCCGAACATGGGGTTAAAGTGGCGTGTCTCGACCTAGAGGCCGAAGCCGATATTGAGAACGGCTGGGAGAGGTTCGACCCAAATGACGACATACAGTGCCTTCGATCAGATATGCGGAGCGTTGAGGCTCCTAGGAGTGTTAGCCGAAGGCGAAACGCCCTCGTCAGAGACAGCGAATGACGCGCTTTATGCGCTGAACCAAATGATCGACAGTTGGGATACCGAACGATTAGCGGTGTTCTCAACTCAGGATCAAGTATTTGACTGGCCGTCAGGTGAGAGCACACGCTCCCTTGGCCCAACCGGCGACTTTGTGGGCGAGCGCCCCGTGTTGCTGGACGATGCAACTTATTTCCGCGATCCACAGACCAACGTGTCTTACGGAATCAAGTTTATCAATCAACAACAATATGATGGCATTGCTGTTAAGACGGTAACGTCAACTTATCCACAGGTCATGTTCACCAACATGACTTATCCGAACATCGAAATGGTCATTTATCCAGTGCCGTTGCGGCTCTTGGAATGGCATTTTATTTCCGTTGAACGACTGACGCAGCCAGCGACACTGGCGACGGCGATTCTTTTCCCGCCCGGCTATCTGCGCGCTTTCCGTTACAACTTGGCCTGCGAATTAGCTCCTGAGTTTGGTATCGAGCCATCGCCGATGGTTAGCCGCATCGCTATGTATAGCAAGCGCGATCTGAAGCGCATCAATAACCCTGACGACATTATGGCTCTGCCTTACAGCATCGTCGGCACACGTCAGCGCTATAACATCTATGCGGGCAACTACTGATGGTCGCAACGCCTATCCTTGGCTCTAGTTATGTCACCCGCAGCCCAAATGCGGCTGACAATCGCATGGTTAATTTATTCCCTGAAGTTGTGCCTGAAGGCGGTAAACAGGCCGCGTGGCTTCAACGCGCGCCAGGACTGCGCTTTCTTCAGACCCTTGGCGCGGGGCCGGTTCGTGGGCTTTGGACGTTTAACGGTAAAGCCTTTGCTGTATCTGGCACGTCGCTCTATGAGATTGACACTGACTGGAACATAACCAATCGCGGTGCTATTGGCACGTCTGGTAACGGTCAAGTCAATATGACCGATAACGGCACGCAGATGTTTATCGCTGCGGGCGCGTATGGATATGTCTACGATAGCGTCACGAATGTTTTAACGACGCTAACGACTGACTTTTACGGCGCTGTTGGTTGTGGATTTTTGGACGGTTGGTTTGTGTATAACCAACCAGATAGTCAGATTTTCTGGGTCTTGGATTCGACCGGCACAACGATTGATCCGCTCTACTTCGCCAGCGCTGAAGGTTCACCTGACAATCTTGTTACGCTGATCGTCGATCACCGCGAAGTCTGGCTATTTGGCGAAAACTCAGTTGAGGTCTGGTATAACGCCGGACTACCTGACTTTCCTTTGGCACGCATCCAAGGCGCGTTTAACGAAATTGGCTGTCTTGCAGCTTACTCAGTCGCCAAGCTCGACAATGGTCTGTTCTGGCTCGGCGCGGACGCGCGCGGTAACGGTATCGTCTACCGCTCAAAAGGCTACTCCGGCGAGCGCGTTTCGACCCATGCGGTTGAGTGGCAGATCCAGCAATACGCTAGTTTGTCCGACGCTGTGGGTTACACCTATCAACAGGACGGCCATAGTTTCTACGTTTTGAACTTCCCCAACGCTGACACGACATGGGTCTATGACGTGGCGACTGGCGCATGGCACGAGCGCGCTGGGTGGGAAAATAATGACTTTACCCGCACTCGCGGTAACTGTCAGATGAACTTCAACAATGAGATCGTCATCGGCGACTATCGCACAGGCGAGATCTTTGCATATGATCTTAACGTCTATTCCGAATCTGGCGCTATTCAAAAATGGCTGCGCTCATGGCGTGCTCTACCTACAGGCCAGAACGATCTGAACCGCTCGACGCAACATAGTCTTCAGCTCGATTGTCAGGCAGGTGTAGGTCTTTCGGGTTACAGCCAAGAGGAAGTCAATGATATTATTTATATTTATGACCGCGCACATGATTTTATTCTTGACCGCGCTGGGTCTGCTTTAAAAATCCGCGACTATGCACAATACACAGTTACAATCGGCGCGGATCCACAAGTTATGCTGCGCTGGTCTGACGATGGCGGACACACTTGGTCTAACGAGCATTGGAAGTCTATGGGTCAAATCGGCCGGACAGGCTACCGCACGATCTGGCGGCGGCTTGGCATGACGATGAAACTCCGCGATAGAGTCTACGAAATATCGGGCACGGATCCTGTTCAGATCGCCATCATGGGAGCTGAATTGCATGTGAGTCCGACCAATGCCTAACCTAGTCGATAATAACACCCAGCTCCCCGCAGCCCGCGTCAGAATGAATGATGACGTTACAGGCTTCGTTAATCGTCCGTGGTATCGTTGGTTTTTTAATACATACCAAGCGCTTGAAGCTGGGCGACGATATGGATCTTTTTATAGCACTGTAACGCAGACGGCGGCGGCTATTAATACCGGCTACGGTATGACGTTTAACACTACGGGGTCTAACTATGGCGTCTATGTTGGCACAACGACATCGCAAATTTTTGTAGATAATACAGCTACATATAACATTCAGTTCACAGCGCAACTTAGCAATACCGCCGTTACGGCGCAAAATATCTATACTTGGCTTCGCGTTAATGGCACTACTTCTACTTCAGCCGCTAAAATCCTAGTCGCGGCAAGTTCTACGGCTGCCGCTGTCGCTGCGCAAAATTTCGTGATAACCCTCACCGCAGGCGATTACTTTGAGATTATGTGGTCAACAGACAACACAGGTGTTAGATTGTCCGCAGTTGCCGCATCTAGTCCTGTCCCCGCCATCCCTTCGGTCAGTTTGACCGTAACAAGTTCTGTAGGTGTCTAAATGGCTGTTGTAACGCCCACCGCAAAAGCTCAGTTTATTGACGCCGCAGGCGTCCCGCTTGCAGGCGGATTTCTCTATACTTATGAGGCTGGCACCACCACGCCGCAGGCGACTTATACGGACTCGACCGCCGCCACGGCTAATAGCAATCCGATTGTGTTGGACTCACGCGGCGAAGCAAATATCTGGCTGTCGTCATCTAACTATAAGTTCAAACTTACCGACGCAAACGGCACTGAGATCTGGACGGTCGATAATATCGCCGCACCTTCCACGGCCCTGTCGCCGGTCTTTACCAGTAACGTCACGATCTCGGCTAATACGTCTGGCCCTGCGCTTCTCGTTACGCAGACAGGCGCAGGCGCAGCGATCAGAGTTCAAGACAGCGCGGATCCTGACGCATCGCCCTTCGTTGTTGATACGGCAGGTCAGGTAGGTATTGGCACTGCAACGCCAGGAAATGCGTTAGACATCGCAGGCGGCACGTTTCAAATCTCATCGGCTGGCGGAACGTCTCGAACGACCATATCGGCTGATTCGACCGACTCAATTTTTGCTGCGTCTGACGACCGTAATTTTACGGTTAAAACTAACGCCGCAACACGCCTTACAATTAACTCTACAAATGCTACGTCAACCGTTCCTGTCGTGCTTCCGGCTAATCCAACAACGTCGCTTCAAGCGGCGACTAAAGGATACGTCGATCTAGGCTCACCCGCTGGTATCGTCGCACCTTTTGCTGGCACATCAGCGCCGTCAGGCTGGTTGGCTTGTAATGGTGCCGCTATATCGCGTGTCGATTATGCAACCCTCTTTGCCGCTATCGGCACGACATGGGGCGTGGGCAACGGATCAACGACGTTCAACGTGCCAGATCTTCGCGGCACATTTTTACGCGGCACAGGCACTAACGGCACTTATGGCACCGCTGTCGGTCAGGCTGTCGGCACTTATGCAGCGGATACATATCTGAACCATAGCCATACCGCGACGGATTCAGGTCATACACATGGGTATTGGTATCCTACAGCTACTGGCGCGCAATCTGGTAGCAGTACACAATGTTATATTCAAGCTACACCTACAAATGATAAAGTAACAGCCACAGGTAACGCCAATATCACCGTAGCCACATCTACGACCGGCGACACGGAAACAAAGCCAAAGAACTATGGCGTGCTATACATCATCAAGACCTAGTATTATAGTGAGGCATTATGGATCCGTTCACACTAGCCCTTTTAGGAAGCACCGCAGCAAGCGCGCTTAGTAGCGGGGCTGGCTATGCGGCTTCACAACGTGCGGCTGGCACACAGGCCCAAGCCGCTCAACAAAGCGGCATGTTGGGCTACATCGCTCAACAGCAAGCGCTTGAAGAGGCTCGTCGTAGAACGCAACAGGGCGTAGACGCAAGCCGTGAGTTTTACGGCAAAGGCCGTGAGGATCTTCTAGCTCAAGGCCGCACAGGCGCTGAGACAGCCAGAGAATTTTACGGCAAAGGTGTAGCGGCTCAAGAGCCTTATACGACCGCAGGCGCAGGCGCGACAAACCAACTTGCACAACTGTATGGCGTAGGCGGCGACTATACCCGTATGCCGACGCTCGAAGAACTTCAGATGGATCCTGGCTATGCGTTTCGCACCAAGATGGGCGAACAGGCCATGCTCAATATGGCGCGGGCAGGCGGCACGGCTGGATCTGGCGGCGCACTAAAAGCTAGTATTCGTTACGGTCAAGAAGCTGGCAGTCAAGAGTATCAGAACGCATACGCGCGATTTATGGAGAACCGTCTTAGGGCTACGCAGGGTCTTGAAGGATTAGCCGGTCGCGGCGCAAGCGCAGCGGGAACAGTATCGCAGCTCGCTGGCACAATGGGCGGTCAGCTATCTGGCAATCAATTTAATCTTGGCTCTAACCTCGGCACGATGGCAACTAATGCGGGCAACACAGTTGCAGGCGCTTACACAGGCGCTATTCCAACGATGGCGGGGCTCACGTCGGCTAACCCATACGGGCAGGCGATGGAGAATGTCGGGCAGGCTAGAGCTTCTGGTTATGTCGGCGGCGCATCAGCGTTGGGGCAAGCTCTGCAAGGCCCAGCTAATGCTATGCTTGCGTATAACATGATGGATCGGTTCTCGCCTCAAGGGCCTTCTGGATCATATCAATTTGGCGGGCAAAACGTCCCTTATTTTAATAGGTGATATAAATGCCAGTAGATTACACGATTGCAGCCCGCAACGCGCAATTAAACAACACGCCTAATGACTTTACCAACATGCTGGCGCAATACCAGATGATGGGATCGCGCGCTCAACAAAATGAGCTGGCGCAGCTTCAAATGCAAAAATTGCAGCAAGAACAAGACCGACAGAATGCATTAGCTGGCGTATTAGGCGGTCAAAACTTTAATCTTATGTCGCCTCAAGCGGTCAACCAAGTTGGACGTTATAACCCTGAATTAGGCATTAACATTTCTAACGCTCTTAGAAGCCAACAGCATTATGGGGCGATGGAAGATATTGCGCGCCGCGCAGAAGAAGCAAAAGAGCCTTTGTATGAAGCGCAGACAGCGCACGCGCTAAAACAATATGACGTTGAAAAGATTAAAGAAGACCATGACTATCTTGAAAGTCTAGATGATAGGCTTATCAAAGCCGCGAATTCTGCGAATCCTCAGAAAGCGTTAGACGCAATCAGAGAAGAGGCAGGTAAAAAGCACGCGGAGCTATTAAATTTTATTCCTGAGAAAGCCGACCGCCGCTCGTTATATATGACCGCGTTAAAAGCATCGGACATACGCGAGCAATTAAAGCCTATGATGTCAAAGGTAGGCGGCGAGGAGGTGTTGGTTACGCCAGCGTTTGGAACTGCGCGGCGTCCTGTTCAAGAACTTGGCCCATCAATGGATGAGATGTCCACGCCGCCAATTAAAGCGACTGGGCCTAAAATGACAGACCGCGCCACACAAGGCGCGCCGTTGAGCATGCAGCCTGAAGAAGCCATTCAAATGCGGATGAGGCGCGATCAACAAGTGTATAATACCGCGCCGTTTGGTAAAGGCGATGAAGCTGTTGGCAAAATGCACTTTTATGATACGATTAGTGATATTGGTAAAACTTTCAAAGATCTTGCGGTCGCTGGCGGCATAACTATTCCTGGCGAAACTACGGAAGAAGCGTTAAAGGTTATTTATAATAAGTCAGCCTTTAGCAATTTATTCCAGAAACTCGATGCATCTAAGCGCCGTGACTTGGTTAGCTTGTTGGAAACGCAAATCATTTCCGCAGTGCCTCAATTAGCGCAATCAGCGGGACTTCAGAACAAACAATTTGATACGGAAAAAGAAGCTGAGAACTTGCGTAAGTCTTTTGGCGATCCAAACGATCCTGAATCAATACGCTCGGCGTTCCTGAAACTAAATAACTTGAACAAACTTTTCGGTACAGGCGTAGATATCTTTAACCCTGAAGCTGAATCAAAAGGTCTTCTTGGTATTCGACGCGGCGTTGAAGGCCGCGCTACACCGGTAGATCGTGCAGCCATAGTCGATTCAATATGGGGCGTTAAAAAATAATGGACATTTACGGGAAGATAGAAGCCTCTCGTAAAGCAGGCTTAACCAACGCAGAGATCAGCGAAATATTATTGTCTCAGCCTGAAGCGGAAGAGTCCCGTAAAGCCGGCATTACTGATGTTGAATTGCTTCAACATTTTGGTCTGTCTGAACAACCATCAGAAGCAATCCCAGCTCCACGTAAAGAACAGACTTATGCGTTTGGTATCGTGCCTCAAGAAGGCGAGATCCCAGATATTGCCAAGCTAGGACTACGCGGTGCAGAGACTGTCGCGCGTATGACCGCAAGCGCTCCAGCAAGCGCCGGCAAAGCTATTGCGGGTCTTTATGACGTTGTGACCAATCTTCCGAATGCGGCTGCAACAGTTAAAAACGCGTTGGGCGGCGATCCAAACGCTAAGAAAGATATCGCTGATTATCTGCGCGGTATTAAAGGCGGACTGATAGAGCGTTACGGCAGTCTAGAACGTATCAATAAGACCATTGAAACTGATCCTATCGGCATGTTTATGGATCTTGCGGGTATAGCTGAAGGCGGCGCTGGTATGGCTCGTCTTGGCGGCGCTGTGCGAGAGACAGGGCGTCTTGCTGAACAAGGCGTGTTAGGCGGCGCAGGAACGGCAGGGCGCATAGCACGCGCTGGCGCGCAAGAAGCTGCGCCTTTGGCTGAAGCTGCGCGAGCTATCAATGTCGTCAACCCGCTTACAGTAGCTGGTCAAGCGGTTGCAGCTCCTATGCGCTTGTCCCAACCAGCGTATAGCTTTGCGCGTAATATGATGGCTCCGCGCTACGCGACATATCTTGCAGCCGCTGAAGGCCGCGCACCAGAGTTAATTTCTCAGTTGCAATCTCCAGCTAATATGCTTGTTCCTGGCTCTGTGCCTACCGCAGCTCAAGCCGCTGCGCCACTAGGTATGACGCGCTTCTCCGCGTTAGGCGAAACCTCCCGCGCTATCTTACCAACAGAATATGCTGCGCGTGCAGCCGAACAAAACGCAGCGCGCGTTGCGTCGCTACAAAAGATATCAAAGACGCCTCGTACACTGGCGGGTAATATTAAACGCCGTACGGACACGACAGACGCGATGTATGAGCAAGCCAAAGATGCTGGCGACATTGTTGATCCAGATCCATTGGTAAGCCACATAGACGCGGTCATCGAAGAGAACGCTGGTAATCCTAGACTTGTTAAAGAGTTCCAGCGCGCCAAGAAAAGCTTGATGTCTGGAACTGACGAGAGCGGTGCTCCGACATATCACACTGACGCGCGTGTAGTTGCGTCTGTCATTGATGGTCTTAAAGGCACGCTCGAAAACAAAAAGAATAAATATATTACGCGTCAATTGTTAGAGCTTAAAGGTAAATTTATCGAGGCGATTCCTGGCTACAGCGAAGCTGAAGCTCAGTTTGCGACGATGAGCCGGCCTATTAACAGAATGCAGCTCGGCAAGTTGCTAATAGACGAGCTGCAAGCAACTATGGGCGAGGAAGCGCCCCAGCGTGCGGCTGCATTTGTAGGTGCGGTAAAAGAAGCTGCGCCTTTAATACGCGAAGCGACAGGCATGAAATATATCACTAGCCTGAAGCAGATTTTAACGCCTAGAGAATTTAAAAGCGTCAACGCGATTGTTGCGGATCTTCAGCGTGAAGCCAAAGCTGTCCGCGAAGGTCGTTTAGCGCGTCAAGCTGGCCCAACAGCGGCTGACGTTACGGCTGAAGGCGGTGCGCCGCCTCGTTTCAACTGGTTTAACAGACTTAATAGTTTTGTTAATAAAGTAATGGAGAAAGCCGAAGGTAAGATTAACCGTCGCATGGCGATAAAAATAGCCAAGGAAATGCTTGACCCTCAACAAGCCGCGCAAGCTCTTCAACAGGCGTTAGATTACAGCGCGCAGACTGAAAAGCGTACGGCGGCGTTAGGAGAAAAAGCTAAACGCATACAGGCTGCGGCTAATAAACCAGCGTTGACTGGTGCAGTGGCAGCGCAAAATGCCTTTACGCAGAATCAAGTAAACCAGAATGCGATGGCGAGATGACACCAATGGCTGAGTATCAAGTATTTTTTGATGTGGCCGTTGGAATCATCGGCGTCCTAGGCGGATGGGTATTGAATACCGTCTGGGGCGCTGTCAAAGATTTGCAAGAAGCCGATAAGGATCTGGCCGATAAGGTCGCCGCTATCGAGGTTCTTGTAGCAGGGCGCTACGTTACCCGCGATGAATTTAATTCAGCGTTAGGCCAAGTGTTCGCAAAACTTGACACCATTCGAGATCTTGTAAGCCAGAAAGCAGACCGGCGATGAAAGAGAACTATCCACAGGCGCTTAAGCAGGTTCTCAAATATGAGGGCGGCTACGTTGACCATCCAAAAGATCCAGGCGGTCCGACGAATAAGGGCGTTACGCAAGCAGTCTATGATACTTGGCGAAAATCAAAAGATCTCGCAACGCAAAGTGTCCGTAACATCAGCGATTCAGAAGTTGCGACGATTTACAAGAACCTATACTGGGATCGTATTTCTGGAGATTATTTGCCCAGTGGCGTTGATTTTGCTGTGTTCGATTATGCAGTAAACAGCGGCGTTTCTCGCGCGTCTAGGACGTTGCAATCAATTGTTGGCGTTACGCAAGACGGCGTGATTGGGCCTGAAACTATTGAAGCGGCTAAAACTTATGTTGCGATGGCGGTGACAAATAAACGTCTGGCGTTCATGCAGTCCCTGTCGATCTGGTCTACGTTTGGCAAAGGCTGGGCTGCGCGTATCGCAGACGTTAAAGCGCAGATCGTAGCGCTATGCGGATAATTTTACTTTGCCTTTTATTGTCTGGCTGCGCGCCGGCTAAATATATTTTTGACTGCACAGTCACTCAACCAAGGAACTGTAACTGATGCTTAAGAACTGGAAAACCACCATCCCAGGAATCATCACGCTCGTTGGCGTTCTTTTCAACGCTTGGCAGACCAAGACGGTTGATTGGCCTTCGCTTCAGGCTGCGTTAATTGCTATTGGTCTTATCGGCGCTAAAGATTTTAACGTCACGGGCGCATGACCACCGCAATTTTAATTGGCTTATTTTTAATGGTGCTTTACGGCGGCGTTAAAATGTTAATTGCTGACGCTTATGATCGAGGCCGGCGCGAGGAAGTCGTGCGTCGCATGGATCTTGCGGCTAAATTAAAAGAAAGACAGACCAATGTCGTTATGGCCCCTAAAACCGTTGACGATACTATCGCTGATCTCGACGGCGGCACTTTCTAGCTGCCAGACAGTCAGGGAAGGATCTTGTCCTCCCCTGACTCAGTATTCAGTCGCTCAACAACGCGCTGTTGCCGCTGAACTGCGGCGGCTCCGTGGAACCGAAACGGCTCAGTTTATCATCGATTACGGCAAGCTCCGCGCGGCGTGTAGACTTTAGCGGCTCGGTCTTAGCTGGTCTTAGCTCAGTCCGTTTCTTGTATCCGATGTTCGCGCCGGTATCAGCTTTCTGCGCTATGTAGTCCGCAGCAAACTGCGCTGCAAACGCTTCATAGTTCATAGCGTCTACGCGGCTATCAAGATGCGTAGGATCATTAAAAGCCCGCGCATTCTTAACGCAAACCATAATAATCGCCACTTCAAACGGATGGATGTCGCGCCCCAATCGCAACGATGCCAAGTCCGCTATAAGCTGGAAATTATTTTCGATGCCGCCATACGTCTCACCGCGCTCGGCGATGATATCAGCGGCCTGTCTTAGAAGATCGGTAGGTGTAGGCATCTTTCAACAATTCCTCTCTTTCGCGCAACACTCGCAGAATGTTGTAGCGTTGATGCAAGCGGGTCATAATAAAAGCGCGCCGCCCATTCGCGCGTTCATCCTGAAGCAGATCGTAGATCTCCTTCTCGGATAAATCGGGTAATTTCTCATTCAGTTCATGCCAGTGCATAATTCCTCCAACGCCAGTTCGGACATGGAGCGCTTGTCTTTCAGCGCTGTTTGGATCTTTTCATCGATGGTGTTAGCACAAATAATATTGTAACACCAGACATCTTTTGTTTGTCCGCTGCGATGCAAGCGTCCGATGGTTTGCTCATACAGTTCTAGTGACCACGGCAGCGACAGAAAGATGATCTTGTTGCCGCCATGTTGCAGGTTCAGTCCATGACCGGCGGATTTAGGATGTATCGCTAATAGCTCTGTTTCGCCTCTGTTCCACTTGTCCACAGCCTGTGGATCGTCCATAGTGGAGAGTTGTGGATAACATCTTTTAAGTTCTGCTAACTCTTCTTTGTAGTTGTAAACGATGATCGTGTTTGCTCGTTGATTCTCTTCGAGTATTTCATCCAACAGATCAAACTTATGGGATCCGATCCATTCCGGCTTATCCAGTCCGTAAATGAAGCCGCCGGCAAGTTGCTGAAGCTTTTGCGTAACAACCGCCGCCGTTGGAGCGCTGATGGTCTGATCAAGTTCAAGGACAAACTCCCTCTTCATAGCGTTGTAGTGCGTCATGTCCATTGTACAACGCATGTCAACGACATGCAGCTCCGGCAGCTTGTCCTTATACTCGCCAGCCTCTAGCACATATGTCGCCGGCTTGATCGTCGCCATCACGCTTGGCAGCGCGTTAGGTAATGGCACCCATTGTTGATATTCGCGGTTTAGACAGTAAAAATACTGTTGCAGGAACGCGCCTTTGCTACGGCCTAGCAGCTTCTGATCAACGACCTTGCACTGGCCGAACACGTCCTCCAGGCCGTTAGACGTAAACGAACCGGTCAAGCCCCAGCGTATATGGAAGTTGTCAAGGATCTTTAACAGGTGTTTAAAACGCTTGCCGCTTGGATTTTTAAGACGCGTCAGCTCATCGAAGACAACAGCGTCAAAGCCGGCGGGATCTATAGACGGGATGTTGTCATAGTTGGTTACGACCACATCCGCTTCGCTTTCAAACGCTTCTCGGCGTTGCGCTGGCGTGCCAACAGCAACGGCGATGGGCATCTCAGGAGCCCACTTCGGCCCTTCTACAGGCCACACGTCGGTGCACACGCGCTTGGGCGCGAGCACTAACCAGCGCTGCACAAAGCCCTTTTCAAGCATATCGCGCATAGCTGTTAATGTTATTGCAGTCTTCCCCGCGCCTACTGGCGCAAGGATCATGGCGCGGTTTTTACAGAATAAAAAATCCGCTGCTTCATCTTGATATGGTCGTAATTTCATTTTGTATATTCAAGATCATTAACAAGTTTGACAATAAACGCTGAAAGATCTTCAGCAATCATGGCGTATCTACGATCCGCTAAAAGATTTTGAGGCCCACCTTTTGTATATTTGTTTATATATTTAAGATCTGCCTGAACTACTTTAGCGAGGATCATTTTGGTGAATGTTTCTTGATAGTCTCTAGCGCCCATCGGTCTACTTGCTCCCTATTCCACAAACACGCGTATTTTTGATTCATACGCTTCATGTCTTGTGCAAACACTTTCTGAAGCGCCGACAACTTGCCGCCGCTCGTTTTCAATTCGATGAACCATGTCTCGCCATTAGGCAGACAGACAATCCTATCTGACACCCCACGATGCGATAGCGAATTGAATTTATAGGCTTCTCCGTCCATAGCGCGGACGGTTTTAACCAAATATTGCTCGATTTCTGATTCGTTCATAAAAAAGTTATTGCATAGCCAAAAAAAGTTGTCTAGTGTGATTCGCATAAGGGAGACATTAAATGGCACATTCTACTATCGTTGGGGGTTCTTCAGCAAAGCGCGTTATTAATTGCCCTGGCAGTGTTGCATTAGTTACTAAAGTTCCGCCCAAGCCGTCGTCATCATACGCTGAAGAAGGCACGTTCCTGCATGAATGCATGGAGCGTATACTTAACGGCGAATCAATTATTACGTTTACCGACGCGACTGAGGAACAGCTCAATGAGAAATTACGGCCTGCATTCGCGGCGCTCGATGAGATCGATCCAGACGGAAAGCTTGAGTTCCAGACCGAAGTTCACGTCGCGTTTCCTGAACCATTGCAGGAAGTATTCGGGTCTTGCGACGTTGTGGGGCGTCGCGGTGATACTGCTATTATTCTTGATTGGAAGTTCGGCAGCGGCGTCTGGGTTGACGCAGAAGAAAACGATCAGCTCATGTTCTACGCAGCCGCAGCTATGCACACAGAGAGCTGCCGCTGGGCCTTTGAAGGCATCAGCAAAATCGAGTGCATCATCGTCCAGCCCCCTCACGTCAAAATCTGGCAAACAACCCCAGGACGCATCAAAAACTTTGAGCGTGAATTGGTGCGTGCTATTCATTCTGCCATGCGTGAAGACGCCCCTCTAAACAAGGGTGATCATTGTCGCTGGTGCGCTGCCAAAGCTATCTGTCCTTTGATGAATGGCGAAGCTAACCGCGCCGTAAAGACGCAACTTGATAACCTGCCGGATCTTTCAGATGCTCTTAAACTTGCTGATTTACTTGAGCCGTGGATTAAAGATGTGCGAGAGCTTGCTCTTCGCGCTATGGAAGAAGGAAAAGAAATCGCAGATTTTAAACTGGTCACAAAACGAGCAACACGCCAATGGGTTGATGCTGAAGGAGCGCGAGAAGCTCTTGAGCAAATGGGACTGGATATGTCGGAATTGATGGAGACGAAGCTCTTATCGGTAGCGCAAGCGGAAAAGGTGTTGAAAAAGCACAAGCTCGCTTTACCGAAAGATCATGTTGTGTCCATCTCATCGGGCAACACAATCGCGCCAAGGACTGATCCAAGGCCGGCTGTGTCGCAACTCGGCCAGGATCTTCTGGCTTTTAGCAAAATGGAAAGATGACAAAATGACAGACTTTGCAAACTTACCTGCGGTAGCCGATTTAGCATCAGCTCTCGAAAAGTTCTCAGCGGGTTCAACGCTGGGCGCTAGAGAAGTGTATCTAAAGATGGACAAAACAGGTCACTGGGTCTACGGCGCAGATCAGACAGAGATCGAGCCTGACTCACTGTGGGCTATCAACCCGTTCTCTTTTGTTGAGGGCTACGTCTGCTGGGGCGCGCAAAACACGCCTAGCATGGGTAAACTCCTCGGCGAGGTAATGGTGCCACTAGGTAAAGATAGGCCCGCTATGCCTGAAGATATTCCTGACTCTAACGGCTGGGAAGAACAAGTAGGTATATCGCTGCAATGCATCAGCGGTAATGATAAAGGATTGGTGGCGCGCTATTCGACTAAGACTAAAGGCGGTGTGCCTGAAGTTAAGCGCATAGCGTATGAGACGGGCATGAACTACAAGACCAACCCGTTGACGCCTGTGCCAATCGTTAAGTTGAAAAGCGCACACTACAATCACGTTGGCGGTTATGGACGCATCTATAACCCAGTGATCGAGATTGTTAAGTTCGTGAGTAACGATAAAGAGCCTACGGTCGAAGAGGTAGCAGAAGCTCCAGTTCGTCGTCGCAGAGGTTAATGAGTCGGGGCGCGTAAAGCGCCCCTTCTTATCTCAGGAGAAATCAAATGTTGTTTGTGCCTGCCTATTGGCCGTTCTTTAAGAGCGGCGAACTGAGACGCTTTGACTATACCGCACCCGACACACCTTCGTTTACGTCTGTGTTTAGTTACGACAAGGGCAGCGACAGCATGCTCTACAATAACTATGACAGCGCTGGGACGTGGCTGAACAAATGGTTCTATCAATATCGTCCTGGCTTTGGTGTCGCTGAGTGGCGCGATGATTATCCCAAAGGTAAGAAAGTTGTTCTCAACCCGCCGATAGGCTGGGGCGAGTTTCAGGAAGTTGGATCTGATTATATTGACTATCCTAAGTTTGATTTCTTTAAATGCTGGCCGCCCGCCGCAAGCAATGGTGTGCAGATCGTGCATTTTGAAGAGCACATATCGCAGATCAATGTGATGGGCGTGTATTACCAAGACGTGATCCAGTTCACTTATCTACAGAACTGGAATGGTAAGCCAGCAACAGGCGCACGTTACTGGATGGCGCTTGGCGTTGGGCCTATCAAGACGCAGTTCTTAACGCAAGACGCTAAAGATCCAACAAAGATAGAGGAATCAGTCGTATGGGACGCGAAGATCACGACCGTGAACTAAGACTAAAGCAACTGATGGGCGACTTACTGTTCACCATTAAAGAATACTCAGACAAAAACGAGAAACCAGATGAAATACTTTTTGTTCTTGACCGCATCGTTGACGCTTATCGCACAGCCTTTGAAAGCACAAGAAGTGGAGACGACGCAGCGTTTTACTGAAATGAACTACGGCGAACAGACTTTCATCTATGATCGCAACGGGCGCATGGTCGCTGCGGGCGTAGGCGATGAGTATGGCATGTATTACAGCAACCGCTACGGCCAGACTATCGGCACAAGATATGATGCGCCAAAATGATCTGGCTCGACTTTGAAACGCGCAGCGAGTGCGATCTAAAGACGGCGGGCGTATATAACTACGCTCGTCACCCATCTACGCAAGTGCTCTGTATGTCCTACGCCATAGACGATGGGCCTGTACAGACGTGGCGTCCTGGGCAACTCCTGCCTGTGCTCACAACACAGATCCGCGCACATAACGCAGCGTTTGAACGTCTGATCTTCTGGCATGTGTTAAAGCAACACGTCCCGCTTGAACAGTTCTATTGTACCGCGACGCAAGCGCGAGCAAACTGTGCGCCAGGAAGCTTGGAAGACATGGCGCGTTTTGCTGGCACAGACATGCGTAAAGATCATCGAGGCAATTATCTCGTTCGTAAATTATGCATCCCGCCATTCAGTGATGATGTGCGATTAATGCAGGAACTGATAGAATATTGTGAGCAAGACGTGCGTACGATGCGCGCGGCATCTAAAGCGATGCGGGAACTAACAGATGATGAGCTGGCAGATTATCATATTAATGAGCGTATCAATGATCGCGGCGTCTTGGTTGACGTACCTTTATGCCAAGCAGCGGTTCGATTCGCGGCTGATGAATTACAAGAAATCGAACGCATCGTTCGTGAGGTTACGAATGGCGAGATCACGTCAGTCAGAAGCCCTAAGATGCGACAATGGGTTCAAGATCGTGTTGGCCCCGCAGCCCTCAAGCTCATGGAGCGAGACGACAAGTATAGTATCGATAAGACGGCGCGTGCAAATCTATTGGCGATGGACGATCCTGAAGAAGTGCCGCCAGATGTCGCCGATGTTATACAGTGCGCTGATGATCTTTGGGCGTCTTCTGTAGCAAAGTTCAAGCGCCTATTTGATCTTGCCGGCGAGGATCACCGCGTCCGTGGCGCGTTTGTATTTGCGGGCGGCAGTGCAACAGGTCGCGCTAGTTCTTACGGCGCGCAGGTGCATAACTTTACGCGCGTCTGTGCAGAGGATCCCGACGCTGTACGCCATGCGATGGTGCGCGGTCATAAGATCGTGCCTAAGTTCGGTAAGCGCGTCACTGATGTGCTCAAAGGTATGTTACGCCCAGCGATGGTTCCGGCGCGCGGGCATCAGTTTGTCGTTGCAGATTGGTCGTCCATAGAAGCCCGCGTTACTCCGTGGTTGTCCATGAATGGCGATGACAAGCTCGCGTTATTTAACACTGGACAAGATGTGTATAAGTTCAACGCGTCAAAAACTTTTGGCTGTGCCATAGAAGATGTGACAAAAGACCAACGCCAAGTTGGTAAAGTTCAAGAGTTAGCATGTGGGTTTGCCGGTGGCATCGGCGCGTTTGCTGCGATGGGTCGTGTATACGGAATCAATATGCCGGAAGACGAAGCCAGACGTATGGTAAACGCCTGGAGACTCGCAAATAAATGGTCTGTGCCGTTCTGGAATGAAATCGAGCTTGCATATACACGGGCGTTAGCTCGTCAAGGCGAAATATTTAGCGCCGGTAAAATTAAATACTTGTTTCGTGGTGAGCATCTTTGGTATGCTCTCCCTTCGGGTCGCGTTCTTTGTTATCCCTATGCGCGGTTTGAAGATGACGAAAGCATAACCTATGCAAAGGCATCTTGGAAACCAGCCGCAGACGCAAAGGAATGGCCCCGTGCACGGCTATGGCGTGGGCTTGCATGTGAGAATGTAACCCAAGCAGTTGCAAATGATTTATTAAGGTACAGTCTACGAAATTTAAATAATGTTGTGCTTCATGTTCACGATGAAATAGTTGTCGAAACAGACGAACCAGAAATAGCAAGGGAGGCTATGGTTCGTGTGATGACAACGCCGGCGGATTGGGCGGTTGGATTACCGCTTGCAGTAGAAGCTAATATTATGGGGCGATATGGAAAATAGAATCCTTGACTATGTAGTCGGACTTGCGGAAGCAGGCGAGACGCCGCTCATAGTGCGGCAAGTGCCAATAGTGCGTAATAACGTACATCTACAGCATTTAGATGGATCGTATAAATATACTTGGCCCGCTTATCTTCCTACGCATAAGCGCAAGAAAGGCGAAGCTTGGTATATTAACACAGGTTCTTTTATTATCGAGCGCTTTAAAGACGGTAAGGTTAGCGCCGCATCTGCTAATTGCGAATATGTGCTCTTTATGATGTTGGATGACATCGGCACGAAAAGCAAAACGCCGCCGCTTGAGCCTACGTGGATAGTAGAGACAAGCCCAGATAATTTTCAATGGGTTTATGCATTCAGAGAACAACCAACAACAGGAGAATATTGTGCAGCTATTACAGCGCTGGCCGCAGCCGGTTATACCGATCCAGGCGCAACTAATGCTGTGCGTAATTGCCGTCTGCCTGGTTCAGTTAATTTAAAACCTGGGCGTGATGCATTTGAGTGTAAAGAGATCTCTTTTAACCCAAAGCTAGACTACACGTTACAAGAGATATGCGACGCATGTGGCGTTATACCGTTAGAGGCAAACACAGCTACCTATCGATCCGTTAAAGTAGAAGATAACGGCGTTGATAATGTAATGACATGGCTCAACGAGCAAGGTCTTGTCTTATCGCGTCCTAATCCAGAAGGCTGGATGGGCGTAGTCTGCCCTAACAATGCAGCGCATACAGACGGTCAGATCGAGGGTCGGTATAGACCGCTGGATCGTTCTTATTGCTGCATGCACGCCCACTGCGATCACATCAACAGTGAAGCGTTTCTTAAATGGGTCGCTGATAATGGTGGGCCGCGCGAGCATCAAGGCATCAGAGGCGAGCTTATCACTGCCGAATTTAAAGCGATGCATGAAGCGATAAAGCCTAACGAATTTTTCCCTGACGTAGCATCTGAGCGCGTCGCGCAGGTAGAGCGCGAAGAGGCCGGACGCGTTGAGCGCGGTGACTGGTATGAGCGTTTTGCGTATATCGTGGATGATGACGCATATTTTGACCTTACGACGCGCAACGAGATCTCGCGTAGTTCTTTCAATGCTATCTTTCGGCATATCAGTTGCGTCTCAGTGCATAACGCCAAGCGCCGCATCGAGGCATCTGTGTGCTTTGATGAAAATCGCCAAGAGCACAAGGCAAAACTATTGAAAGGTCTAACCTATGCGGCAGGCGAAAAGATCTTGGTGCATAAAGATAATGAAGTCTATGGCAATAGATGGCGAGACGCTCGACCGATTTTCACCAGAACAAGCAGAGATATATCACGCTTTACTGCCCATTGTGAACGGTTGGTGCCAGATCAAGGCGAACTCGATCATTGCTACGACGTTATGGCTTTTAAGCTCCAAAACGCAGACGTTAAAATAAATCACGCCGTCTTGCATGGTGGCGATGAAGGCTCCGGCAAAGACACGATGTGGGCACCATTCATCTGGTCAGTGTGCGGCCCGAACAATCACAACAAAGGTATTATAGACAACGAAAGCTTGTCGTCGCAGTGGGGCTACCAGCTTGAGAGCGAGATCTTGATCCTCAACGAGCTGCGCGAGCCGGAGGCCAAGGAGCGCCGCGCGCTAGCCAATAAGCTTAAGCCTATTATTGCTGCGCCGCCTGACATGCTGCCGATCAACCGCAAGGGTCTGCATCCGTACAACATGCTCAACCGTGTGCTTGTGCTCGCCTTCACCAACGATCCGATTCCGATCTCTATACCGTCGCAGGATCGCCGCTGGTTCTGTGTGTGGTCAACAGCGCCGCGCATGGCTCCAGATGAGGCCCGCGAGATGTGGGACTGGTATCATGCCGGCGGCTTCGAGGCCGTCGCCTCCTGGCTTTACGCGCGCGATGTTAGCCGCTTCAACCCTGCCGCCGCTCCTCCTATCACTGACTTCAAGCTCTCGCTCGTTGAGCATGGCATGAGCATGGCTGAGAGCTTTATCGTTGAGATGATCAGAGGCCGCAAGGGCGACTTCGCCTTGGGCGTTATCGCTGGGCCTTTCCATGAGATGTGCGGGCGCTTGAGCGTCCAGGCCGGCAATGGGGTCAAGGTGCCGCAAGCCGCGCTCCTCCACGCGCTCAAGGAGGCCGGCTGGGTAGACTGCGGTCGCCTTCACTCAGGTAAATATCAAACCAAGCGCCACGTCTTTTGCGCGCCGAACATGCTTCAGCATAGCAAGTCAGACTTGCGTAATATGTGCGAACCAACCCCAACCCCGAACCTACAGGTGGTCAAATGAAACCTGGCGCTATGCATGCCCTTAAAGATCCATCACGCCTCACCAAGGCCGAAGAGAAAATTTATGAGCTTATGCAACAGGGTTTGACGGGTAAAGAGATAGCTGAGAGAATAGGGTCTGGAGGTGCGGGGGCTATGAACTGCCGCATCAAGGTTATACGTGAAAAGATTGCTGCGCGCCTTATGCCTACTGGTTAGGGTCACTTTTTTATGGCTGCTTTTCATTTGGTTCTTTATCGAGAGCCGAAAAAGGGTTGAGTAATGGCTGACGAAGTAAATGAACTACTTGGCAGGGTATCCAGAGAGCGCTATTCGAGCAAGAAAGCGCTCAAAGATCTGCCGGAGCCATCCTTTCTGGATGATCTTAACTTTATGTACCAATACAACTTCGTCCCGCGATATAACGCACTCGCCGCGCGCATGTTCGGGCCTGGGCCGTCCTACAGTGATCCTTTAACGAGCCGTGAGCGCTCGCCTGTAGGGTTTATGGGCGACATGCCTACTCAGGCCACCCCCGCCCAGCCAATGGCCCTGAACGCCTTCGTCTTTAATCCTATGCGCGCCTATCCGCGATATTATACCGCTAGCGAAACCTCCAATGAAGGCGTTAAAGGCCCAAGCAAGTTTATGGAAGGTTTTGCCTATCTAGGCAATGACGTTCCTTCAGGCTTCATGGATATGACCTCGGGGCGCTATCCAGGCTTTGTAAGATAAAAGCCCTCTAGCTATGGGGGCAGCTAGAGGGCAGGAGGCTTGCAATACGGCCAAGGGAGGAGGCCATGAGCCACACCCTAACGCATCACGATAAACGCTACAATACCTAAAATTGAGAGCGTTAAAATCAAAAGAGCATGTCCATGTATTGGACTACTTCCGCTTCCGTCATGTCTTTACCTTTAGACCATTTAGTCCAAAATTGCCATAGCGGCTTGTTTACAATCTCGCATGGTTCGTCGCGGGGGATATCGGGTATGGTGCACTGGAGCGCCTCATATTGCTCTTGAAAATATTCTTTCATTTTAGACATAGAAGTACCTCAATGATTGTTGTTACTAATATTACAAATGCCGATTCTTCGTTCTTCATATCTGATTCCACTTATTATGGTTGTATGGTCGCGTTTAAAGACGCGCGCTATTTGTGTGTAGGTCTTGTCGGTTTCTTTGTGCGCGCGATACATGGCCTTGCGGCGCACTGCTATAACGCGCAGGGTGTTGTTGTAGTCTATGAGGGTTTCATAACTTAACCCCGCCGCTTTCGCCTCCTCCGATATTATTTGTTTGATTGTTTTCATCGGTCGCCTTCATATTAAATGCAAAATTAAGAGCGCTTGCTACTGTCGCCAATGCGCGCAAGTCTGCCTGTTGCACATACAGGCGCATGATCGGCGTTTCTTTAGCGTCGCACTTATAGATGATGACGCAGCTAGTCTTATCGGTCTTTATGGGCTTTGCTTTCATGCGCCCAGGATGATCGCAAAATAGGTCAAGGTGTAGCATTTTTTAATCTTTCTAGTTCTTCTTCTAGTTGACCATTCCGCTGAGATAAAGCCATTACAAGATCGTGTAATTCCCTATACCGAAAGTCTTTTCTCTCTTGTAATATTTGATCATTGTATGATCGTTCTAGATCAGCGTTACGCTCCTCTGCGGCTATTGCGCGGGCTTCTATCTCGATAGGCTTTGAATAATCTTTTTCCATCTCTGCCATGTTATATTTTAGTTGCGCGTTTTCTTGTTTTACTTTCTTTAACTCGCGCAATAACAAGATAGGCTTGTTAAGTTGGTTTATAACATCATCGATAGGATCAGTTTTTCGCATGACGCAACCTTTTCAATTCTTCTTCTAGTCTGCCATTACGTGCGGACAGCTTTGTTATTATATCTTCCATCTCATCCACGTTGCCGTATTTGCTGTCCCAATAAGTAAGGAACTCTCTTAAATTTGCGTTCTCTTGCCGTAGTTTTTTTAACTCGCGCAATAGTAAAATAAGATCATTTAGTTCATGGATTTTAGTATCTATTGGATTAGTTTTTCTTAGCGCGCGCATGGATTTCCCCTTCTATCAATTCGCGTCTTGTATCGTCACCCTCACCCTGTAACATCAGCTCAAGCGCTGGGGTTGATAGGCGATAAAGTAAACATAGAAAGTCATACATGATCAGCCTCTCTCTATTAGGTAAAGTATGGTTATAATGGCGGCGGGTATAGCTAGGCTAACGCTCGCCGCTAGCCCTATTAGGTAAAGCGCTTGCTTCATATGTCCGCCTCATATGCTGCGTCCATTTCACAGGCTTCAAGCAAATGCTCATCGTCTATTAGCGCGGCATATATCAGTTTATAAAGCCAGTGGTCTTGCGATAGGTTGAGCGCTGGGACGCCCGCTTTAATGCTGTTTAATGTTATCGACGTGATATCGATATCAGTAATCCAGGGTTCAAAAATCCCTACATCGGGTTCCGCTTTTGCTATGTTATAGTCTACGTCAATCTCGCCCGCGACCATGACGGAATAGTTTTTGATTAGCTCAAGCTCATCGAAGTAATATGTAAATTTCATTTTATCCCCCTTAGTCGTTTTCAGCCGATCGTTCCCAGTCATACCGCGCGCTATGTTGGCGCTCTGCTTCATTGTCGTACTCTTCTTGCATAGTGTGCAAGGCGTCGATTAGATGCCACGGCAAGGGCGCGGGTTGATTGTTTAATATCTTTATGAGCGCCTCGACCGCTTCGTGTTCTAGTGATAGCTCGATCATTTTAGCATCCCCTTCAATTCGGCTTTAATTCGGCGCGCATGCTCGCCGCGCCACGTCGAGGCGTTACATAAAAAATAGCGAACAATTGATTCGCCGCTATCATAACCATAGGGTTGATTAATATCGTCTAAAGTTTGCATGGCGCGAATATATGGTATCGCGCCAAAGTATGGGCTTTCCCAATATTTTCTAATCTCGCCCGCTATCTCTCTTAGTGTTCTCATAATATAACCCCTTCTTGTATTGCGACGCGCATTGCACGTATTGCTTCCGGCGTTACCGCGCCGCCATGTTTGACGGAACCTTGCTTAAACCGCATGCCGAACAAGCGACCGCGCTCATATGCCCATTGTTCATTTAGTGTTGAGCCTGCGTCATAATTAAACGGTTTACCTTCTCGCGCCTCTTTAACGCCGCGATTGAATAGCGCGGTCTTCATAACCGATTTAAAAGAGACCGTTGACGTTTTGACTTGCTGAATCATTGCGAGCGCGCCCCCTTAAATAGCATTTTATGCCTTGGCCCCCAGGATGTGATACAATCATCAGCAACCCACAAATAAAGGCCTGTGAATATTAAATTCAATTCGTCATTGTAGAATGGCCCATTGTGCCATGCGTCAAAAGTACTCATTATGCCGCCCTCCCTACTCTGAACCCGTGCAGATTAATCACGATATCTTTTTTACTATTGCTGCTATTGCCGGCGCATAGCCCGCACTTGTCGCAAGATGTGCGCGCCCCGTTTTCTTTAGCTGCAGGGCAACCAATTTCATTTGAGGCTTTAACGTCTTTAGATTTTTTGGCTCTAAATGTGCGCCATCCGCAAGCGCTTGCTAGCAAATGGTCGCTCTCGCTCTCACAGCTAGCCATACATAGCAGCGCGAAAGCCTGGAAACGCGGGTCTCGCCATTGGTGGCTATAGCCTGTGATTTTTTTAGCTTTTAACGTCGCGGCGCGCCAAATCTGGAACGGTACAGCAGCAGGGTCGCCATAGGTGCCAAGGCGAAAAGCGCTCCCGTCGAATAGCGCGGGCAATAGCGCGGGATCATAATCCACGCCAGGGCGAGCATAGCGCTTGCGCTCATAAGCGCCATAAACACTATAAACGCTCTTTGCTACGTCAACGTAGCATTTACCGCCTTTGAATGGTCGCTGGGGGCAATCGCCGCATATGCTAGCGTCGCGACCGTCTTTTAATGCAGCTATCGGATTGACATCGGCGCGAATAATAAAAGTCTGAACCATTGCGCCGGTCTTAGCATTGGCGCTAGCCACGCCTATGCGGTTTGCAATAGCCACGATAGGTGCGCCATCGATAGCGCTTGGCCCTTCATATAATATAATGCCGGTAAATTGATTGCGCTTTAACGCAAGGCGCAAGGCGTTTAAATCTTGTATCATTTTACTTTCCCTTCATTAGGACAAATAGACAGTAGGACACTAACACAGTTTTTTTGTTAGTCAATAGGCTCTATTACCAGTGTGCTTCCGCGGTGCAGGTTCGCATAGCGTATGCCGATCTCGATGGCTTCCTCGCGTGTGGCGCATATGCCGCTTTCGACTAGCGCGTGATATTTATTTAATACTTGGAATGTATACATGGCTTAGTTTCCTAGTTTAACGAGGCCAAAGCAATCGTCATTCAGGCTATGGTAAAGATCAGCATTTTTGAGCGCCGATAGATAACCCGCGAAAGCCCGCGCGCTCATCTCATCGGGGCGCGCGTTATCGAGATATACTAGGCCCCAACGTGTTCCGTCAGGGCGCTCTTCCTCTCGCTCTGCACATGCGCGCAAGGTAACAAGTAGAAGCTTTGCAGTGGTTGATAACATTATCTTGTCTCCTAAGATGAGAGGGGCGCGCAAGCGCCCCGTTTTGCGTCAAGGCCAAAGAACGATTGACCAGTATAAGAATAATCCTTCGTTCTGATTCTTGATTTTATCCGCGACGTAATAGCGCCAGTTGCTTTCGTGATACATGGTCATGCCCTTTTGTGTTTTGATGATTAGACTTTAACACAGTTTTTTTGTTAGTCAATAACTTTTTTGGCAAAAGCAAATTATTTTTGTTTGTTGGTCTTGTTTGGTCATGTTTTGGTTATTGTTTTGGGGTTGAATGACCCAAACGTAAGCGACTAATATTGCGGGCTAAAGTGGCAAGCTTGGTCTTATTGGTCTTTTTTATATTAACTAGTTAAAAAAAAAATAATGTATACATATATATGTAGGTGTGTATACAATCCTCCATATTTGGCGCGATTTTTTTCCGATGACCAAAAGACCAAGATGACCATAAGCCCCCTCTCTGCTACGTCATTCTCTCCCCATGTTTACATTCTCCCTGGTAGACGTGTTGACAATCTCCAGGCGAGCACGAATGCGACCTTGAAACACATGACCAAAATGACCAAGACATTTGTCGACAATTGAATGACAACTTAGTTTATGTAAACATGTTGACATTGGTTTACATTCAGTTCAGTTTACATTTGTCTACATTGACTGATTGTATACGGGGGGTCTGGGCCTTGGGGAAGGCGGGAAATCGTGGGCAGGGATTACTCAAACTTTTTTTTATTTTAAAAATGTGCTAATAAAGATTCTATGTTTGAAAGTTTGCCATACGAGCCTCGTAAAATAGAGGCCACAGAGAAGAATCTCGAACTGATCTACGAGGCCGCGCGTAAAGGACTCAAGGGCGACGCGCTCGCGTTAGCTGCCGGCATGCTGCCGGTTGAGTATCGCCGGCTGGTGCAGTTCGATCCTATTGCTGAGTATGCGGAGATCAAAGGCCGCGCAGACGGCGAGATGGAGATGACCGGCGTCTTACGCACAGCCGCGTTAAACGGCGACACTAAAGCAGCGCTCGACATATTGAAGCATGTGCATAAGTGGACTGCGCCGCAGTCGATGCAGATCCAAGTCGAGCAACGCATATCTATCTTAGCGGCGCTTGAAGAAGCGCAGACCAGAGTTATTGAAGGGCAGGTATTGGATGCAAGTGCCGATTTACTCAGCGGAAGAAGAACAGAAGCTGATGGCAACGCTCTGGAGTCCGACGCTCAAGAACGACCCGCTCGCGTTCGTGCGACTGGCCTTCCCGTGGAAGAAGCCTGGGACACCGCTTGAACACTTCGAAGGCCCGCGCCAATGGCAGCGCGAGGTTCTGATCGAGCTGCGCGAGCACATCAAAGCGAACAACGGCAAGATAGACTTCGAGACATTGCGGCTTGCAGTCAGTTCAGGGCGCGGAATTGGTAAGTCCGCCCTCGTAAGCTGGCTAACAATCTGGATGCTGACGACACGAATAGGTTCTACCACAATAGTTTCAGCCAACTCAGAAGCGCAGCTCCGCAGCGTCACTTGGGCTGAGATTACCAAGTGGTTGAGTATGTCGATACACAGTCACTGGTTCGAGGTGTCCGCGACGCGGGTGCTACCGGCGAAGTGGATAGCGGAGTTGGTCGAACGAGATCTGAAAATGGGAACGCGCTATTGGAGCGTAGAAGGGCGGTTGTGGAGTGCAGAAAATCCAGACTCTTACGCTGGCGTGCATAACTTCGCGGGTGTCATGTTGGTATTCGATGAGGCGAGCGGAATTGATGATAGTATCTGGTCAGTTGCAGCGGGCTTTTTTACGGAAAATACCCCTAATCGCTTTTGGTTGTGCTTCAGCAACCCCCGTCGTAACTCTGGTTACTTTTATGAGTGTTTTAACTCCAAGCGAGACTTTTGGCGAAATAAAATTGTCGATGCCAGATCTGTCGAAGGCACGGATAAAGCCGTCTACCAACAGATCATTGACGAGTATGGCCCCGACTCCAGCGCCGCGCACGTCGAGGTCTACGGTCAGTTCCCCAACGCGAGCGACGACCAGTTCATCGGAAACGCGCTGGTTGACGAGGCAATGGAACGTCCCGCTATATCCGACCAGTCCGCGCCCATCGTGGTCGGAGTGGATCCAGCACGCTTTGGTGCCGACGCTACCGTAATAGCGATACGGCAGGGCCGCGACATCATCGGGATCAAACGCTACAGAGGCGACGACACGATGGAAGTTGTTGGACGAGTGATAGATACAATAGAGGAATACAAACCAGCCTTGGTCGTGATCGACGAGGGCGGACTCGGCGCAGGCGTGGTGGATCGGCTGAAGGAACAACGCTACAAGGTGCGCGGCGTAAACTTCGGCAATAAGAGCACGAAGCCCATGATGTATGGAAACAAGCGCGCTGAGATGTGGGGCGCGATGAAAGACTGGCTGAAAGACGCAAGCATACCGAAAGACAGGTATCTGAAGTCAGACCTCATCGGGCCTATGATGAAGCCGGACTCGAAGGGGACGATATTCTTAGAGTCCAAGAAAGACATGAAGTCGAGAGGTCTAGCCTCACCTGACGCAGCGGACGCTATCGCGGTGACGTTCGCATTTCCTGTCGCCAGACGCGAGCAACGAGTAGACAACCAGCGCCGCGTCAGCTATGGTCAAGGCTCCGCATCGTCTGGTTGGATGGCAAGTTAATGGTATCGTTATCGGTAGGCCGTGGCGAGAAACTGTCCACGAAAGCGGGCGCTGGTCTGACGGCTAAAGGTCGTGCTAAGTATAATGCTGCTACGGGCAGCAAGTTGAAGGCTCCGGCACCTAATCCTAAAACCAAAGCAGACGAAGGCCGTAAGAAGTCATTTTGCGCGCGTATGGGCGGCGTAGTCGCTAAATCAAAGAACGCTGACCGCGCTAAAGCTAGTATGAAGAGGTGGAACTGTGGCAAGTAAGCCTGGGCTATACGCCAACATTCACGCAAAGAAAGCACGCATCGCAGCCGGATCGGGCGAGAAGATGCGTAAGGTTGGGGCCAAAGGTGCGCCAACAGCTAAAGCGTTTGTTAGATCCGCGAAGACAGCTAAAGGAAAACGCTGATGCCGTTAGTTAAGTCTAAGTCAGAGAAAGCCTTTCGTAAAAATGTAGAAGCTGAAATGAAGGCTGGGCACCCTAAGAAACAAAGCGTGGCGATTGCCTACTCTGTTAAGCGTGCAGCGAGCAAGAAAGGCGGCATGAGCAAAGGTAAATCAAGTGGCTGCAAGTGATGTAGTAGGCGCAGGCGAAGTATCTGACAACCCAGACGGCGACCGTCTGGCAACGATGCGTCACCGCTTTACGGTGGCGAGCGCAGCCTATTCAGATAGTAGAGAAGATGAGCTGGACGACTTGCGTTTTATGGCAGGGTCGCCAGATAATGCTTGGCAATGGCCCGCTGACGTGTTGGCGACCAGAGGCGCGGTGCAGGGTCAGACGATCAACGCGCGTCCCTGCCTGACGATTAACAAGCTGCCACAGCATGTCAGGTTAGTAACCAATGAACAGCGACAAAACAGACCCTCCGGCAAGGTCATCCCAGCGGACGATAAAGCCGACGTTGCGGTCGCAGAGATCTTTCAAGGTATCGTTAGACACATCGAATACCTATCCGACGCGGACGTTGCATATGATACCGCGTGCGACAATCAAGTTACCTACGGAGAAGGTTATATCCGAATCCTTACGGAATATTGCCGCGAAGACTCGTTTGACCAAGACCTGAAGATCGGGCGCGTCCGTAACAGCTTCAGCGTTTATATGGATCCAATGATCCATGACCCATGCGGATCAGACGCTGAATGGTGCTTCATAACCGAAGACATTCCTAAAGAAGAATATGAGCGCCTGTATCCAGACGCGCTGCCTATTAGCGTAATGATGTCACAAGGCGTTGGCGATCAGTCACTTAGCATGTGGATGAGCCAGGAAACCGTCCGTATTGCTGAGTATTTTTATATCGACCATCAGAAGAAAACGCTGAATCTTTACCCTGACAATATCACAGCGTTTAACGGATCGCCGCAGGACAAGCAGCTCAAGGCTATGTTCGGCAAGCCGCTGAAGTCCCGCACTAGCGAGCATCGTCAGGTCAAGTGGCTGAAAACGAACGGCTTTGAGGTGTTAGAGGAACGCGACTGGGCGGGTAATTATATACCGGTCATACGCGTGGTGGGCAACGAGTTTGAGGTAGACGGTCAGCTCTACATCAGCGGGCTAGTGCGTAACGCTAAAGACGCGCAACGCATGTATAACTATTGGGTCAGCCAGGAAGCAGAGATGCTGGCGCTGGCTCCGAAAGCGCCGTTTATCGGGTATGGAGGCCAGTTTGAAGGATACGAAACAAACTGGAAAACAGCCAATACGAACAACTGGCCTTACCTCGAAGTCAACCCAGACGTCACCGACGGCGCAGGATCTCCTCTGCCATTACCTGAACGCGCGCAACCGCCAATGGCGCAAACCGGCCTTATCCAGGCCAAAGTGGGCGCTGGGGAAGATATCAAAGCCACCACGGGTCAATACGACAGTTCAATTGGTGCGACCAGTAACGAGAGGACGGGTCGTGCGATTCTGGCTCGGCAAAACCAAGGCGATACATCCACATATCACTACGTGGACAATCTCGCCCGCGCGGTCAGATATACGACAAGACAGCTAGTCGATCTGATCCCTAAGATCTATGATACGGAGCGCGTGGCGCGCATCGTCGGGCTAGACGGCGAAGTGGATATGGTGAAGATCAATCCAAACCAGCCGGAACCAGTGCGCGTCATCAAAGATCCGATCACAGGTCTGGATATTGAGAAGATCTACAACCCGTCGATTGGTATATACGACGTGGTTGTAACGACAGGCCCAAGTTACGCGACCAAGCGCCAAGAGGCGATGGAAGCGATGCAGATGATCTTGCAGACCAACCCGCAGCTCTGGGCTGTGGCGGGCGACCTGTTCATAAAGAACATGGACTGGCCTGGGGCGCAGGAGATGGCGGCTAGGTTCGCTAAGACGCTCGATCCGAAGGTTCTGGATAATACAGATGAGTCGCCAGAAGCGCAGATGATGCGTATGCAAATGAACGACATGGCGAACCAGATGGAGCAGACTGCGGCGCTCGTTCAGCAACTGCAACAGTCGTATGATATGCAGAAACTGGCGATTGATGAGCAGAACACGCAGATCAAGGCGTATGATGCGGAGACAAAACGTCTTCAAGCCATGCAGAGCGGCCTGTCACCTGAACAGATCCAAGACATTGTGATGGGGACTGTCGCGGCGGCAATGGACACAGGTGACATTGTGCCTAGATCGACGCCTATACAACCTCAATTACCGGGATTAGAATAATGAGCTGCGCGGATCTAATAGGACACCTGTTTTTAGCCCGCGATGTGACGCATAGCGTGCATCTGAACACACGATCATATGCGAAACATAAGGCTCTGGGTAAGTTTTATGAGAATATCATCGGTTTAGCCGACGATTTAGCCGAAGCCTACCAAGGCAGACACGGCCTAATCGGGCCGATTACGCTCCATTCAGCCAAGAAAACCAACAATGTGATTGAGTTTCTTGAAGATTCGCTGAAAGACGTTGAAGATATGCGGTATAAGGTCTGTGACAAGGACGATACGGCGATTCAGAACATTATCGACGGTATCGTGGACTTATACCTATCAACACTGTATAAATTGAAATTCCTAGCGTGAGGAAATCATGGCATATGCTCTAAATCTTACGGCCACTTCGCAAGTTAAAATAGGGCTTGCCAAGGTTAAAGGCGTTTTCGTCTCTAGCGGCACAACACCGACCATTGCAATCTATGACTCGGCTACGGCTTCGACCTCAGATCCTGTTGTTGTATCCACTTTTACGAGCGCAGTTCCAAACAATTATCTGTTTGCGCCTGAAGGTGTCACGTTAAGCAAGGGTCTTTATGTTGTCTTAGGCGGCACAAATCCGAATGTGACGATCTTCTACGAGTGACCTAAATGGCCTTTATTTATAATCTTAGTGACACATGGAATGATGCTGCAACTACATGGAACGGCATTAAATTAGCCGTTACCAACACAGGTTCGTCCGCGTCGTCTAATCTGCTTAATTTGACCGTTACAGGGGCCACAACGGCCTCTTTTGTCGTTGATAAGAGCGGTAATTTAGCCCTAAACGGCACTGTCAATAAGGTTACAATAACAGCTCCGGCGACGGCAGCTACCCTTACCCTAGCTGATAACTCAACATTCATCACTTCTGGGGCGTATAGTTCAACTTTTACCTTCTCCGGCACGACCACGCTGACGTTCCCAACCAGCGGCACGGTCACAGCGCTTGGTAACACGACAACAGGCTCCGGCGCTATCGTATTGGCGACCAGCCCGTCACTTACAACGCCTGCGCTTGGTATTCCATCAGCAATTACGCTGACAAATGCGACTGGTCTGCCGATCTCGACAGGTCTGACCGGCACAGGAACAGGAGTTCTTACCGCGCTTGCGGTAAATGTTGGCTCTGCGGGCGCGTTTGTTACGTTTAATGGCGCGCTTGGCACGCCTTCTAGCGGTAATTTGACTAATTGCACAGGTATTACACCAAGCAATATTGGTGGTCTTGGGACAGGCGTAGCGACATGGCTTGCAACGCCATCTAGCGCCAATTTAGCGGCTGCGGTCACTGATGAGACTGGTAGCGGATCCTTAGTCTTTGCAACCAGCCCAACACTTGTCACTCCTGCACTTGGGACGCCATCCTCGGCGACACTGACAAATGCGACGGGATTACCTATTAGCACAGGCGTTAGCGGCCTTGGGACAGGTGTTGCGACGTTCTTGGCGACGCCATCATCGGCGAATCTTGCATCGGCTGTCACGGATGAAACGGGATCTGGGCCTCTAGTCTTCGCAAGCAGCCCGACATTTACCTCACAAGTCACGTTTGGCACGGCTAGTTCGACACGCGGATCGCTTGTTCTCGCTAATACAACTGCCAATACGGTCACGCTGCAATCCTCGAATAGCACCGCAGCGGCTTACACGCTGACGTTGCCAGCGGCTGCACCTATTAACGGTTATTATCTTCAGACCGACAATCTTGGTGTCCTATCTTGGGCGGCAGGTGGTGGCGGTGGTGGTGGCTCTCCTGGCGGTTCAAATACGCAGGTTCAGTTTAATGACGCGGCTACTTTTGGCGGCGCAGCGGCATTTACTTACGACAAAACGACTTACACATTAGGTCTTGGTGTCGCGTCTACAACGACCGGCACGTTTAAGCTGTATAATTCAGCCAGCGCTAACGCCACATCTATACAAGCAGGCAATGCTACGGCAGCGGTTACTTACACGCTGCCAACCGCCGCCCCTGCATCTAATGGCTATGCGCTGACATCAACGACTGCGGGCGTTCTTTCTTGGTCTAATATCGCTGGTATAACGGTTGGAACGACCACTATTTCCAGCGGCACGTCTGGCCGCGTTCTTTACGATAATGCTGGCGTTGTTGGTGAATATCCAACAAGCGCAACGACTGTTGCAAGTAGCGTTGTATTAAGAGACGCTAATGTTAACATAACATCAAATGCTTTTTTTGCAGGAACAACAAGCACAGCGGCTACTGGTGGAACAATAACATTAACCGCAGCTTCTACACCAGTTAATGTCGTTACGGGGTCTGGTGGTGAAACATTCACGCTTCCTGACGCAACTACATTGCCATTAGGCGCAATATTTTCATTCAATAATAATCAGACTAGCGGAACTATCGTTGTAAAGAATACTAGCGCAACGACAATTGCGACGTTCCAATCGGGTGCTTACGGAACAATTGTATTAATTGCTAACGGGACATCTTCGGGAACGTGGGAACCTCATTTCCAAGCGCCAGCTAATGTAAGCTGGTCAACAAATACATTAGATTATCCAGGCTCAATTACCTCTGCGACGTGGAACGGTGTTGCGGTTGCTGTAAATCGTGGCGGCACGGGGCTGACCAGTGGCACGTCAGGCGGTGTTTTATACTACAGCGCGACTGGCACGCTTGCATCTTCTGCGGCATTAGCGGCTAGTTCTATTGTCCTTGGCGGCGGTGCAGGCGCAGCGCCAGCTACGACCACGACAGGCACGGGTGTTGTTACGGCTATTGGCAATGCTGTTAATACGGCAGGCGGTCTGTTAGCTCCTGCGGCAGCTCTCACGGCTAATGCTCTTGTGATCGGCGGTGGGTCAGGCACTGGCCCATCTACGACAACGACCGGCACAGGTATCCTAACCTTCTTAGGCACGCCATCATCAGCTAACTTAGCCACGGCTGTTACCGACGAGACAGGTTCAGGCTCTCTGGTGTTTGGCACATCGCCAACACTGAGCAACCCAACCGTTACCAATTACGTTGAGACTTACTACAACATTGGCACGGTCACATCGTCAACGACGATCAATCTTGCCAATGGCACGTTCCAGAACTTGACACTGACATCGGCTACGGCTCTAACGGTCACAATGCCGACAGCCACCGCAGGTAAATCTTTCATTCTGATCGTTCGTCAGCCTGCCTCTGGCACGGCTACAACGGTGACATTTACCAGCGTCAAATGGCCTGCAAGCACCGCTCCGACGATCACGGCTACACTTAGCCGCGCTGACATTATCTCGTTCTTCTCAGACGGCACGAACTGGTATGGCTCGGCTGTCCAAAACTTCGCACCGTAATGTTTTCATCTAAAGATCTTTTCTTCACACCAACATCTGGCGCTTACACGGTCAGTAAAAGTCTACGTTTTCGTTCAAGCGCGACGGCGTATTTAAACAGAACGCCCGCTTCCAATGGAAACACGAGTAAATTTACGTTTTCTTGTTGGGTTAAAAGAGGAACTATTGGTTCTGGAATAGCGTCACCTTTGTTTGGGGCTTATAACGGAACTGTAAGTAACGCCACTGACGATGCTATTTTAATTAATGGCGATACTTTTACAATATGGAGCAAAGGTGGCGTAACTGGGTCTGGCGGTTGGTATAGAAACACTACAGCCGTTTTGCGAGATCCAAGTGCTTGGTATCATTTGCAAGTATATTTTGATACTTCGCAGAGCACTGATGCAACAAAATTGCGTATGTATATTAATGGTGTTGAGCAAACAGCTTATTCGGCAGCGGGAACTATTGCTGGATTTAACTATTTGAATACAACAAATCCGCAAAGAATTGGACAAGATAACGGATCTGGGGGCCCATTTTATTTAGATGGCTACTTAGCCGAAGTAAATTTCATTGACGGCCAAGCATTAACGCCAAGCTCATTCGGCGCATACGATACAAACGGCGTCTGGCAACCTATTGCTTATACTGGCTCTTACAGCGGAACCAACAGTTTTTATTTAAAGTTTACAACTGTCGGCGCGACATCGGGCAGCAATACAGGCTACGGCCAAGACTTTTCTGGTAACGGAAACTACTGGACGACGAATAACTTCGGCACCACGTCCACGGCCACAACATACGACTCGATGCTGGACTCGCCAACTAATGCGGCTGGCGACATCGGGAATTATCCTGTATTAAACCCGATTAACGGGAACAGCGGGACATTTTCAGCGGCTAACTTACAATTTGTTGGGCCTACTAATTGGTCGTGCGTTCCATCTACCATATTAATTCCATCTACAGGGAAATGGTTTGTAGCCGCGACGCTTACGGGATCGGCTTCTGGTAATACAAGTGGCGGCGAATACGCTTATCTTGGTGTAGCACCACCAACTGTATCTAAAACGGCAGCATACAATAGCGCTTTAGGTTTATGGGTCGGCGATACTGGATGGGTGTATAATTTTAGCGCTACAGGCAGCAATTCAGGTAGCAGTTTCAGTGTTAATAATGAAGTATTGGTTGCTGTAGATAGAGACGCCAACACATACGCAATTTATAAGAATGGGTCATCGGTAGCTACTGGAACTATTGGAACTACATCTGGCGCAGACTTAATGTTTGTGTATGGGTCGTATTCCTCGTCATTTGGTCAGATGGCTATAAATTTTGGTCAGCGACCACTAGCTAATGCTGCACCATCCGGCTTCTCTGCGCTAAACACCCAGAATCTGACCACACCGACGATCACCAACGGCGCGCAGAATATGGCGGCGGTGACTTATACGGGTAATGGAACGGCGAGCACGTCAATTACGGCGTCAAGCACAAATAGTGGAAATAACCCTAATAGCACAACATTTCAGCCAGACCTCGTATGGATCAAATCACGGTCGGCTGCGACAAATAATAACTTGTTTGACAGCGTTAGGACAGCGACAAATTATCTTATTTCAAACACTACGGCGGCTAATGCGACTAATGCCAATACACTAACCGCTTTTAATAGCAATGGGTTTACACTTGGAACAGATGCTTCTTCAATAGGCGTTAACGTAAACGCAGCTACTTATGTGGCTTGGGAATGGTTAGCTAATGGTTCTTCAACTACAAGCGGCACCGGCACCGGCGGAATAACTAGCGTAAGCTATTCGGTTAACCAAACTGCCGGATTTAGTATGGTTTATTACACTGGATCTGGCACAAATGGCACCGTCACACACGGGCTTAGCACCGCTCCTAATTTGATAATAGGCAAAAAACGAAGTTCTACGGGCAGTTGGCAAGTGTATCATTCTGGTATTAGCGGAATGGCTGGCGGTTATATAATTATTAATGGGACTAGCGGTTTTACTAGCGGCACGTCTACAATTTGGAATAACACCGCGCCAAATGGAACTACGTTTAGTTTAGGAACTGACACTGATTTGAACGCCAGCGGCGCAACAAACGTGGCGTATTGTTGGACGCCTATTAGCGGGTTCAGTTCCTTTGGCAGCTACACGGGCAATGGTTCGGCAGACGGCGTATTTGTATACACGGGATTTAGACCTCGTTATTTATTTATGAAGAGAACTGACAGCAGCGGAACAAGTTGGTGGCAAGTCGATACTTCTTGCAATCCTTATAATGTCGCCAGTGGCGGTTTAACATTAAATACATCAGACGCCGAAAGTTCCGGCAACACTTGGTGCGATTTCTTATCAAATGGATTTAAAATAAGAACCTCATCAGTAGGCGTAAACGCTTCTGGCGGCACTTATATATACGCAGCCTTTGCCGAAAATCCCTTTAAAATCAGTAGGGCACGATAATGTTTTTACTTGACGGACGCACACTTCAACTGGACACGCCATTTGAGGCTAATGGCACTCAATACCCTGCGAACTGGCTGCGGCTGGCAAGTCCAGAAGACCGCGCGGCAATTGGCATTACGGAAGTCGTTGAACAGCCACGGCCTGACGACCGCTTCTATTGGGTCAGTGGGCCAGATAATAATGGCGACTACACTGCCATCCCTAAAGATCTAGCAACCCTCAAAACTACTTGGACAGCTCAGTTCAAGCAGACGGCCTGGTCAATGCTTTCAGGATCCGACTGGATGATCGTCCGTAAGTCTGAAGATGGCACCGCCGTTCCGGCTGACTGGACATCCTATCGTGAAGCTGTGCGGACAACCTGCCAGTTAGCAATCACAGATCTGGAAGCAACCACAGATATTAATGCGTTCATTGCGTCAGTAACGAGCGTTCAATGGCCCGTCAATCCTGTTGACGTTCCACCCACTCAAGAGTAATAATACCCGTTACCGACTAGCCGGATAGCTAGGAAGATAGGAGGTCGCGTGAGCGACGAGGATCTCGCTACAGCGGAGATAAGCACCGCGCCCGAGTTGGAAGCTACGGTGGCCCCAACGACTGAGGAAAATAAGCCGGAAGAACAACCGCTCGAAAAGATGTTCACTCAAAAAGAGTTGGACGCTCTGATCGACAAGCGGTTTCGCAAAGAGAAGCTGAATGCGGCTAAAGCAGCCCAAGAGTTAGCTCAACTTCAGGCAGAATTGCAGGCTAAAGCTGCGACTCCGCCAGCGCCAGATGACTTTGAGAACGCTCAAGCCTATGCGGAAGCACTGGCAGAGCAAAAAGCTCAACAGCTTCTAGCGCGAAGAGAAGCAGAGCGACAACAAACGGCTGTTCTTGAGGCATATCAAGAGCGTGAGGAAGATGCTCGGAGTAAGTATGATGACTTTGAACAAGTTGCATACAACCCAAATCTACCAATAACGAACGATATGGCTCGGGTGATTCAAGAATCTGAGATTGGCCCTGAAGTGATTTATCACCTCGGATCCAACCCAAAAGAAGCTTATCGCATAGCCAACTTACCGCCGATCTTGCAAGCAAGAGAAATTGGGAAGCTCGAGGTTAAATTGACCGCAGAGCCACCAACTAAACGCACTTCAACTGCGCCAGCTCCGCTTGCTCCTGTTACAACTACTCGGTCAAGCTCCGGCCCAAGATATGATACGACAGACCCTAGGTCTACAAAGTCGATGTCAACATCAGAATGGATTGAAGCCGACAGGTTGCGACAGATCAAGAAGTTGGAAGCGCAAAACCGTAGGTAATTAAATCATGTCTAACTCGATTTTAACAATCGACATGATTACTCGCAAGGCTCTTGAGATCCTTGAGAATAGTCTTGTCCTCACACGCACTGTAAACCGTCAGTATGACGACTCTTTCGCTGTAGAAGGCGCTAAGATCGGCTCGACCCTCCGCATCCGTCTTCCTGACCGTGCATTGGTCACGGACGGCGCTGCCCTTCAGGTTCAGGACGACAACGAGCAATACACCACGCTCACTGTTTCCAGCCAGAAGCACATCGGCGTGAACTTCACGACCGCCGAACTCACGATGCAGTTGGACGACTTCGCTGAACGTGTTCTGAAGCCTCGTATTTCGCAGCTCGCGTCTTCTATCGACGCCGACGTTGCAAACAGCTTCAAATACATTGGCAACTCGGTCGGCACCCCAGGCACAACGCCTGCTACGTCGCTCGTCCTGTTGCAAGCTCAGCAAAAGCTCAACGAGAACGCTGCGGTCATGCAGCCTCGCTATGCCACTGTTAACCCAGCCGCTAACGCTGCGTTGATCGAAGGCATGAAAGGTCTGTTCAACCCTGTTTCAGCTATCTCGAAGCAGTTCAAGAACGGTATGTTTGGTGAAGGCATCCTCGGCTACGACGAGCTGAATATGTCTCAGTCAATCAAACAGTTCACGACCGGCTCACGCGCTGGCACCGTAACTGTTAGCACGACTGTCACGGCTGAAGGCTCAACCAGCATCGTTCTGACGGGTCTTGGCTCGACGATCATCAAAGCTGGCGACGTGTTCACCATCGGTAGCGTCTTCGCTGTCAACCCACAGACCCGTGAGTCAACCGGCTCGCTGTATCAGTTCGTTGCTCTTGCTGACGTTACGGCGTCAACAACCGCTACGGTCACTGTTCCTGCGATGTATTCGGCTTCTCAGGCTCTCGCTACGGTTGACGCTCTGCCGGTTTCCGGCGCGGCTGTCACGTTCCTCGGCGCTGCTTCTACGCAGTATCCACAGAACTTGATCTATCATCGTGACGCGATCAGCTTCGCCACCGCCGACCTTCTGCTTCCGCAGGGCGTCGATATGGCTAGCCGTCAGGTTCACAATGGCATTTCGCTCCGCGTTGTTCGTCAATACGACATCAACAACGACCGTCTGCCTTGCCGTATTGACGTGCTCTATGGCTACAGCGTGATTCGTCCGCAGATGGCCGTTCGCCTTTGGGGCTAATTAGGTGGGCCTTTAGGCCCATCTTTTTTCCTATCTTTTTTGGAGTTTAACCCATGACAACTACTCAGAACGCGGCTTATCCGCTTGAGACGTTTGGCCCTTACGGCGCTATTCCGCAGGGCACTGGCGGCTATCAATTTTCGGCAGGTGATCGCGGCGAACCATTGCTCCGCGCACAGGCAGCTTCGGCTGATCTGACCGGCGCAACTGTTACGATTACGGCGGCTAATCTTTCCGCTGGTATCGTGACGATTGATTCTGGCGGAACAGACGCTGGCACCTACACGTTCCCAACAGGCGCGTTGATCGACGCCGCTTTCCCAAGCGTCGCTGTCAACACTAGCTTTGACGTTAGCTTTATCAACATTGGCGACAATGCTGCTAACGACGTGACGTTTGGCGCTGGCACGGGCAACAGCATCGTAGGCAGCGCGGTTCTTATCGACAACGCTACGACGACAAATGCCTCATCGGCTATCTTCCGTTTCCGTAAAACAGGCACGGCTGCATACTCGATCTACCGCATCGCATAACTAGGGTGGGCGCAAGCCCACTCTTTTTTAGAGGACATCTCCATGCCAAACACCAAAGCAGTTGGTGTTGCTTTTTCTGATCCTGAACTCGTAGCTGGCACAACCATCACGGGCGCAACGATCACTGGAGCGACGCTGGACTCTACAACCAAAGTTCTCTCTAATATCTACACTGGCTATTCTGAGAGTCAGCAAGGCGCGACGATTGCGGTTACTACCGGCGGAACCAACGATGTTTTCCTTATCGTGGCCTCTGCGGGTGTTCTTACCTCGGCGCTCTTTTCTGGCGTAGACGCTCTGGCTACTAGTGACACGAACTACATCACGTTCAGCATTACCAATCTTGGTCAGGCTGGCGCTGGTTCAGCGGCTATGTTGGCGGCTACTGACGCTAACACGACCAAAGCAACGGGCGGTTCTGCGATTGTTGCTAATGGCAAGCGCTCTTTGACGCTCAACGGCACCGCAGCCAATCTGGTTGTTGCTGATGGTGATCGTCTGCGTATCCGCGCTACGGTTTCTGGAACGCTTGCTAACACCGTTACATTCCCTGTTTATAATCTGGAATTTTCGGTATCTTAATATATAGCGGCCTACGGGCCGCTGTATTTCTTTAGAAAGTAACCAATGGCTGTTATTTATTTGAAACACCCCGAACATGGGGTTAAAGTGGCGTGTCTCGACCTAGAGGCCGAAGCCGATATTGAGAACGGCTGGGAGAGGTTCGACCCAAATGACGACATACAGTGCCTTCGATCAGATATGCGGAGCGTTGAGGCTCCTAGGAGTGTTAGCCGAAGGCGAAACGCCCTCGTCAGAGACAGCGAATGACGCGCTTTATGCGCTGAACCAAATGATCGACAGTTGGGATACCGAACGATTAGCGGTGTTCTCAACTCAGGATCAAGTATTTGACTGGCCGTCAGGTGAGAGCACACGCTCCCTTGGCCCAACCGGCGACTTTGTGGGCGAGCGCCCCGTGTTGCTGGACGATGCAACTTATTTCCGCGATCCACAGACCAACGTGTCTTACGGAATCAAGTTTATCAATCAACAACAATATGATGGCATTGCTGTTAAGACGGTAACGTCAACTTATCCACAGGTCATGTTCACCAACATGACTTATCCGAACATCGAAATGGTCATTTATCCAGTGCCGTTGCGGCTCTTGGAATGGCATTTTATTTCCGTTGAACGACTGACGCAGCCAGCGACACTGGCGACGGCGATTCTTTTCCCGCCCGGCTATCTGCGCGCTTTCCGTTACAACTTGGCCTGCGAATTAGCTCCTGAGTTTGGTATCGAGCCATCGCCGATGGTTAGCCGCATCGCTATGTATAGCAAGCGCGATCTGAAGCGCATCAATAACCCTGACGACATTATGGCTCTGCCTTACAGCATCGTCGGCACACGTCAGCGCTATAACATCTATGCGGGCAACTACTGATGGTCGCAACGCCTATCCTTGGCTCTAGTTATGTCACCCGCAGCCCAAATGCGGCTGACAATCGCATGGTTAATTTATTCCCTGAAGTTGTGCCTGAAGGCGGTAAACAGGCCGCGTGGCTTCAACGCGCGCCAGGACTGCGCTTTCTTCAGACCCTTGGCGCGGGGCCGGTTCGTGGGCTTTGGACGTTTAACGGTAAAGCCTTTGCTGTATCTGGCACGTCGCTCTATGAGATTGACACTGACTGGAACATAACCAATCGCGGTGCTATTGGCACGTCTGGTAACGGTCAAGTCAATATGACCGATAACGGCACGCAGATGTTTATCGCTGCGGGCGCGTATGGATATGTCTACGATAGCGTCACGAATGTTTTAACGACGCTAACGACTGACTTTTACGGCGCTGTTGGTTGTGGATTTTTGGACGGTTGGTTTGTGTATAACCAACCAGATAGTCAGATTTTCTGGGTCTTGGATTCGACCGGCACAACGATTGATCCGCTCTACTTCGCCAGCGCTGAAGGTTCACCTGACAATCTTGTTACGCTGATCGTCGATCACCGCGAAGTCTGGCTATTTGGCGAAAACTCAGTTGAGGTCTGGTATAACGCCGGACTACCTGACTTTCCTTTGGCACGCATCCAAGGCGCGTTTAACGAAATTGGCTGTCTTGCAGCTTACTCAGTCGCCAAGCTCGACAATGGTCTGTTCTGGCTCGGCGCGGACGCGCGCGGTAACGGTATCGTCTACCGCTCAAAAGGCTACTCCGGCGAGCGCGTTTCGACCCATGCGGTTGAGTGGCAGATCCAGCAATACGCTAGTTTGTCCGACGCTGTGGGTTACACCTATCAACAGGACGGCCATAGTTTCTACGTTTTGAACTTCCCCAACGCTGACACGACATGGGTCTATGACGTGGCGACTGGCGCATGGCACGAGCGCGCTGGGTGGGAAAATAATGACTTTACCCGCACTCGCGGTAACTGTCAGATGAACTTCAACAATGAGATCGTCATCGGCGACTATCGCACAGGCGAGATCTTTGCATATGATCTTAACGTCTATTCCGAATCTGGCGCTATTCAAAAATGGCTGCGCTCATGGCGTGCTCTACCTACAGGCCAGAACGATCTGAACCGCTCGACGCAACATAGTCTTCAGCTCGATTGTCAGGCAGGTGTAGGTCTTTCGGGTTACAGCCAAGAGGAAGTCAATGATATTATTTATATTTATGACCGCGCACATGATTTTATTCTTGACCGCGCTGGGTCTGCTTTAAAAATCCGCGACTATGCACAATACACAGTTACAATCGGCGCGGATCCACAAGTTATGCTGCGCTGGTCTGACGATGGCGGACACACTTGGTCTAACGAGCATTGGAAGTCTATGGGTCAAATCGGCCGGACAGGCTACCGCACGATCTGGCGGCGGCTTGGCATGACGATGAAACTCCGCGATAGAGTCTACGAAATATCGGGCACGGATCCTGTTCAGATCGCCATCATGGGAGCTGAATTGCATGTGAGTCCGACCAATGCCTAACCTAGTCGATAATAACACCCAGCTCCCCGCAGCCCGCGTCAGAATGAATGATGACGTTACAGGCTTCGTTAATCGTCCGTGGTATCGTTGGTTTTTTAATACATACCAAGCGCTTGAAGCTGGGCGACGATATGGATCTTTTTATAGCACTGTAACGCAGACGGCGGCGGCTATTAATACCGGCTACGGTATGACGTTTAACACTACGGGGTCTAACTATGGCGTCTATGTTGGCACAACGACATCGCAAATTTTTGTAGATAATACAGCTACATATAACATTCAGTTCACAGCGCAACTTAGCAATACCGCCGTTACGGCGCAAAATATCTATACTTGGCTTCGCGTTAATGGCACTACTTCTACTTCAGCCGCTAAAATCCTAGTCGCGGCAAGTTCTACGGCTGCCGCTGTCGCTGCGCAAAATTTCGTGATAACCCTCACCGCAGGCGATTACTTTGAGATTATGTGGTCAACAGACAACACAGGTGTTAGATTGTCCGCAGTTGCCGCATCTAGTCCTGTCCCCGCCATCCCTTCGGTCAGTTTGACCGTAACAAGTTCTGTAGGTGTCTAAATGGCTGTTGTAACGCCCACCGCAAAAGCTCAGTTTATTGACGCCGCAGGCGTCCCGCTTGCAGGCGGATTTCTCTATACTTATGAGGCTGGCACCACCACGCCGCAGGCGACTTATACGGACTCGACCGCCGCCACGGCTAATAGCAATCCGATTGTGTTGGACTCACGCGGCGAAGCAAATATCTGGCTGTCGTCATCTAACTATAAGTTCAAACTTACCGACGCAAACGGCACTGAGATCTGGACGGTCGATAATATCGCCGCACCTTCCACGGCCCTGTCGCCGGTCTTTACCAGTAACGTCACGATCTCGGCTAATACGTCTGGCCCTGCGCTTCTCGTTACGCAGACAGGCGCAGGCGCAGCGATCAGAGTTCAAGACAGCGCGGATCCTGACGCATCGCCCTTCGTTGTTGATACGGCAGGTCAGGTAGGTATTGGCACTGCAACGCCAGGAAATGCGTTAGACATCGCAGGCGGCACGTTTCAAATCTCATCGGCTGGCGGAACGTCTCGAACGACCATATCGGCTGATTCGACCGACTCAATTTTTGCTGCGTCTGACGACCGTAATTTTACGGTTAAAACTAACGCCGCAACACGCCTTACAATTAACTCTACAAATGCTACGTCAACCGTTCCTGTCGTGCTTCCGGCTAATCCAACAACGTCGCTTCAAGCGGCGACTAAAGGATACGTCGATCTAGGCTCACCCGCTGGTATCGTCGCACCTTTTGCTGGCACATCAGCGCCGTCAGGCTGGTTGGCTTGTAATGGTGCCGCTATATCGCGTGTCGATTATGCAACCCTCTTTGCCGCTATCGGCACGACATGGGGCGTGGGCAACGGATCAACGACGTTCAACGTGCCAGATCTTCGCGGCACATTTTTACGCGGCACAGGCACTAACGGCACTTATGGCACCGCTGTCGGTCAGGCTGTCGGCACTTATGCAGCGGATACATATCTGAACCATAGCCATACCGCGACGGATTCAGGTCATACACATGGGTATTGGTATCCTACAGCTACTGGCGCGCAATCTGGTAGCAGTACACAATGTTATATTCAAGCTACACCTACAAATGATAAAGTAACAGCCACAGGTAACGCCAATATCACCGTAGCCACATCTACGACCGGCGACACGGAAACAAAGCCAAAGAACTATGGCGTGCTATACATCATCAAGACCTAGTATTATAGTGAGGCATTATGGATCCGTTCACACTAGCCCTTTTAGGAAGCACCGCAGCAAGCGCGCTTAGTAGCGGGGCTGGCTATGCGGCTTCACAACGTGCGGCTGGCACACAGGCCCAAGCCGCTCAACAAAGCGGCATGTTGGGCTACATCGCTCAACAGCAAGCGCTTGAAGAGGCTCGTCGTAGAACGCAACAGGGCGTAGACGCAAGCCGTGAGTTTTACGGCAAAGGCCGTGAGGATCTTCTAGCTCAAGGCCGCACAGGCGCTGAGACAGCCAGAGAATTTTACGGCAAAGGTGTAGCGGCTCAAGAGCCTTATACGACCGCAGGCGCAGGCGCGACAAACCAACTTGCACAACTGTATGGCGTAGGCGGCGACTATACCCGTATGCCGACGCTCGAAGAACTTCAGATGGATCCTGGCTATGCGTTTCGCACCAAGATGGGCGAACAGGCCATGCTCAATATGGCGCGGGCAGGCGGCACGGCTGGATCTGGCGGCGCACTAAAAGCTAGTATTCGTTACGGTCAAGAAGCTGGCAGTCAAGAGTATCAGAACGCATACGCGCGATTTATGGAGAACCGTCTTAGGGCTACGCAGGGTCTTGAAGGATTAGCCGGTCGCGGCGCAAGCGCAGCGGGAACAGTATCGCAGCTCGCTGGCACAATGGGCGGTCAGCTATCTGGCAATCAATTTAATCTTGGCTCTAACCTCGGCACGATGGCAACTAATGCGGGCAACACAGTTGCAGGCGCTTACACAGGCGCTATTCCAACGATGGCGGGGCTCACGTCGGCTAACCCATACGGGCAGGCGATGGAGAATGTCGGGCAGGCTAGAGCTTCTGGTTATGTCGGCGGCGCATCAGCGTTGGGGCAAGCTCTGCAAGGCCCAGCTAATGCTATGCTTGCGTATAACATGATGGATCGGTTCTCGCCTCAAGGGCCTTCTGGATCATATCAATTTGGCGGGCAAAACGTCCCTTATTTTAATAGGTGATATAAATGCCAGTAGATTACACGATTGCAGCCCGCAACGCGCAATTAAACAACACGCCTAATGACTTTACCAACATGCTGGCGCAATACCAGATGATGGGATCGCGCGCTCAACAAAATGAGCTGGCGCAGCTTCAAATGCAAAAATTGCAGCAAGAACAAGACCGACAGAATGCATTAGCTGGCGTATTAGGCGGTCAAAACTTTAATCTTATGTCGCCTCAAGCGGTCAACCAAGTTGGACGTTATAACCCTGAATTAGGCATTAACATTTCTAACGCTCTTAGAAGCCAACAGCATTATGGGGCGATGGAAGATATTGCGCGCCGCGCAGAAGAAGCAAAAGAGCCTTTGTATGAAGCGCAGACAGCGCACGCGCTAAAACAATATGACGTTGAAAAGATTAAAGAAGACCATGACTATCTTGAAAGTCTAGATGATAGGCTTATCAAAGCCGCGAATTCTGCGAATCCTCAGAAAGCGTTAGACGCAATCAGAGAAGAGGCAGGTAAAAAGCACGCGGAGCTATTAAATTTTATTCCTGAGAAAGCCGACCGCCGCTCGTTATATATGACCGCGTTAAAAGCATCGGACATACGCGAGCAATTAAAGCCTATGATGTCAAAGGTAGGCGGCGAGGAGGTGTTGGTTACGCCAGCGTTTGGAACTGCGCGGCGTCCTGTTCAAGAACTTGGCCCATCAATGGATGAGATGTCCACGCCGCCAATTAAAGCGACTGGGCCTAAAATGACAGACCGCGCCACACAAGGCGCGCCGTTGAGCATGCAGCCTGAAGAAGCCATTCAAATGCGGATGAGGCGCGATCAACAAGTGTATAATACCGCGCCGTTTGGTAAAGGCGATGAAGCTGTTGGCAAAATGCACTTTTATGATACGATTAGTGATATTGGTAAAACTTTCAAAGATCTTGCGGTCGCTGGCGGCATAACTATTCCTGGCGAAACTACGGAAGAAGCGTTAAAGGTTATTTATAATAAGTCAGCCTTTAGCAATTTATTCCAGAAACTCGATGCATCTAAGCGCCGTGACTTGGTTAGCTTGTTGGAAACGCAAATCATTTCCGCAGTGCCTCAATTAGCGCAATCAGCGGGACTTCAGAACAAACAATTTGATACGGAAAAAGAAGCTGAGAACTTGCGTAAGTCTTTTGGCGATCCAAACGATCCTGAATCAATACGCTCGGCGTTCCTGAAACTAAATAACTTGAACAAACTTTTCGGTACAGGCGTAGATATCTTTAACCCTGAAGCTGAATCAAAAGGTCTTCTTGGTATTCGACGCGGCGTTGAAGGCCGCGCTACACCGGTAGATCGTGCAGCCATAGTCGATTCAATATGGGGCGTTAAAAAATAATGGACATTTACGGGAAGATAGAAGCCTCTCGTAAAGCAGGCTTAACCAACGCAGAGATCAGCGAAATATTATTGTCTCAGCCTGAAGCGGAAGAGTCCCGTAAAGCCGGCATTACTGATGTTGAATTGCTTCAACATTTTGGTCTGTCTGAACAACCATCAGAAGCAATCCCAGCTCCACGTAAAGAACAGACTTATGCGTTTGGTATCGTGCCTCAAGAAGGCGAGATCCCAGATATTGCCAAGCTAGGACTACGCGGTGCAGAGACTGTCGCGCGTATGACCGCAAGCGCTCCAGCAAGCGCCGGCAAAGCTATTGCGGGTCTTTATGACGTTGTGACCAATCTTCCGAATGCGGCTGCAACAGTTAAAAACGCGTTGGGCGGCGATCCAAACGCTAAGAAAGATATCGCTGATTATCTGCGCGGTATTAAAGGCGGACTGATAGAGCGTTACGGCAGTCTAGAACGTATCAATAAGACCATTGAAACTGATCCTATCGGCATGTTTATGGATCTTGCGGGTATAGCTGAAGGCGGCGCTGGTATGGCTCGTCTTGGCGGCGCTGTGCGAGAGACAGGGCGTCTTGCTGAACAAGGCGTGTTAGGCGGCGCAGGAACGGCAGGGCGCATAGCACGCGCTGGCGCGCAAGAAGCTGCGCCTTTGGCTGAAGCTGCGCGAGCTATCAATGTCGTCAACCCGCTTACAGTAGCTGGTCAAGCGGTTGCAGCTCCTATGCGCTTGTCCCAACCAGCGTATAGCTTTGCGCGTAATATGATGGCTCCGCGCTACGCGACATATCTTGCAGCCGCTGAAGGCCGCGCACCAGAGTTAATTTCTCAGTTGCAATCTCCAGCTAATATGCTTGTTCCTGGCTCTGTGCCTACCGCAGCTCAAGCCGCTGCGCCACTAGGTATGACGCGCTTCTCCGCGTTAGGCGAAACCTCCCGCGCTATCTTACCAACAGAATATGCTGCGCGTGCAGCCGAACAAAACGCAGCGCGCGTTGCGTCGCTACAAAAGATATCAAAGACGCCTCGTACACTGGCGGGTAATATTAAACGCCGTACGGACACGACAGACGCGATGTATGAGCAAGCCAAAGATGCTGGCGACATTGTTGATCCAGATCCATTGGTAAGCCACATAGACGCGGTCATCGAAGAGAACGCTGGTAATCCTAGACTTGTTAAAGAGTTCCAGCGCGCCAAGAAAAGCTTGATGTCTGGAACTGACGAGAGCGGTGCTCCGACATATCACACTGACGCGCGTGTAGTTGCGTCTGTCATTGATGGTCTTAAAGGCACGCTCGAAAACAAAAAGAATAAATATATTACGCGTCAATTGTTAGAGCTTAAAGGTAAATTTATCGAGGCGATTCCTGGCTACAGCGAAGCTGAAGCTCAGTTTGCGACGATGAGCCGGCCTATTAACAGAATGCAGCTCGGCAAGTTGCTAATAGACGAGCTGCAAGCAACTATGGGCGAGGAAGCGCCCCAGCGTGCGGCTGCATTTGTAGGTGCGGTAAAAGAAGCTGCGCCTTTAATACGCGAAGCGACAGGCATGAAATATATCACTAGCCTGAAGCAGATTTTAACGCCTAGAGAATTTAAAAGCGTCAACGCGATTGTTGCGGATCTTCAGCGTGAAGCCAAAGCTGTCCGCGAAGGTCGTTTAGCGCGTCAAGCTGGCCCAACAGCGGCTGACGTTACGGCTGAAGGCGGTGCGCCGCCTCGTTTCAACTGGTTTAACAGACTTAATAGTTTTGTTAATAAAGTAATGGAGAAAGCCGAAGGTAAGATTAACCGTCGCATGGCGATAAAAATAGCCAAGGAAATGCTTGACCCTCAACAAGCCGCGCAAGCTCTTCAACAGGCGTTAGATTACAGCGCGCAGACTGAAAAGCGTACGGCGGCGTTAGGAGAAAAAGCTAAACGCATACAGGCTGCGGCTAATAAACCAGCGTTGACTGGTGCAGTGGCAGCGCAAAATGCCTTTACGCAGAATCAAGTAAACCAGAATGCGATGGCGAGATGACACCAATGGCTGAGTATCAAGTATTTTTTGATGTGGCCGTTGGAATCATCGGCGTCCTAGGCGGATGGGTATTGAATACCGTCTGGGGCGCTGTCAAAGATTTGCAAGAAGCCGATAAGGATCTGGCCGATAAGGTCGCCGCTATCGAGGTTCTTGTAGCAGGGCGCTACGTTACCCGCGATGAATTTAATTCAGCGTTAGGCCAAGTGTTCGCAAAACTTGACACCATTCGAGATCTTGTAAGCCAGAAAGCAGACCGGCGATGAAAGAGAACTATCCACAGGCGCTAAAGCAGGTTCTCAAATACGAGGGCGGCTACGTTGACCATCCAAAAGATCCAGGCGGCCCGACGAATAAGGGCGTTACGCAAGCGGTCTATGACAGTTGGCGTAAATCACAGAATCTCCCAACGCAAAGCGTGCGCGCTATTGCTGATTCGGAAGTTGCGGCGATTTACAAGAACCTCTATTGGGATCGTATTTCTGGAGATAGTTTGCCCTCTGGCGTTGATTTTGCTGTGTTCGACTTTGCTGTGAACAGCGGCGTAAGTCGCGCAGCTAAGACGCTTCAGGCTGTTGTCGGCGTCACGCAAGACGGCGTGATTGGGCCTGCAACAATCCAAGCCACCAAAACCTTTGTCGCTATGGCCGTCACGAACAAACGGCTGGCGTTCATGCAATCGCTTTCTATCTGGTCTACGTTTGGCAAAGGCTGGTCTGCGCGTATCGCAGACGTTAAAGCGCAGATTAAAGCGCTATGCGGATAATCTTACTTTGTCTTTTACTGTCTGGCTGCGCGCCGGCTAAATATATTTTTGACTGCACAGTCACTCAACCAAGGAACTGTAACTGATGCTTAAGAACTGGAAAACCACCATCCCAGGAATCCTCACGCTCGTTGGTGTTCTCTTCAACGCGTGGCAGACCAAGACGCTTGACTGGCCTTCGCTTCAAGCTGCGTTAATTGCTATTGGTCTTATTGGCGCTAAAGATTTTAACGTCACGGGCGCATGACAACTGCTATCTTAATTGGCTTATTTTTAACGGTGCTCTACGGCGGCGTTAAAATGTTAATCGCTGACGCTTATGATCGAGGCCGGCGCGAGGA
>Ga0209500_10000143_pt1 | contig 63002 bp, 113 predicted proteins | sample S_140212_EF_Meta_FD_187323 | JGI IMG/M metagenome (GOLD analysis project Ga0209500, IMG submission 187323) | Freshwater microbial communities from Lake Simoncouche, Canada to study carbon cycling - S_140212_EF_MetaG (SPAdes) (version 2) | ecosystem: Environmental > Aquatic > Freshwater > Lake ... | reverse complement strand
GGGCTTACCCAATCTGCTGACAATAGCGGTGTATTACAGTTAGCATCGGGTGCTGGTAACTTAGTTACTGTTCCATCGGTAACAGGCACAGCAATGGTTAGCGGTAATATGCCAGCGTTTAGTGCTAGTCGTTCAGGTTCAGACCAAAGCATTTCAAGTGCAACATGGACAAAAGCACAATGGAATAACGAACTTTTTGATACTAATAATCGTTACGACCCAACAACAAATTACAGATTTACACCAAATGTTGCTGGTTATTATTTGTTTACGATGACTCCTTTGGTGGGAGTGTCAAGCAGTTTTACAGATGTGTATATTCAGTTTTATATAAATGGTGCTGGAAACAATCAATACGCATATTTTCAGCCAAACGGAACTACTATATCGCCATCTTTGCAAATAATAATTTCTATGAATGGAACAACAGATTATATAGAATCATATATTCGTATAACAGGAACAAGCCCAGTAATTTACGCTGGTGGTGGAGTATTTAATGGTGTTTTAGTGAGGGCTGCATAATGACTTTATACGAAAAAATTAAATCAATTTATCCATCATTAACAGATGTAGATTTTCATGCTATTAATGGGGTTATTCAACTTCAAAACGACTCAGACGGCAAAGGCGATTACATAAAAGTTTGGAATCATCCAACCTTGCCACGACCAACAGATGAGGAGTTAGTATAATGCCTATAACCTTAGACGGCACAAACGGAATAACAACTCCCATGTACAACGGGAGTATTACTGCTAATGCGGTAACTCCATCCGTAGGAGCAAAATAATAATGTTCTATGTTTACGAGCATATTCGTAAAGATACTAACATTCCTTTCTATGTTGGAAAGGGTAAGGACTATCGTGCCAACTCCAAGCAGAATCGCAACATTTATTGGAAGCGTGTTGTTGAAAAAGCAAACGGCTACACCATCAATTATTTAGCCAAAGACATTGACGAAGAACTCGCCTATTTGTGCGAGCAAGAACGCATTGACCAGTTAAAGCGACTAGGTTACAAGCTGGCTAATTTGACAGTAGGTGGTGAAGGTGCTGGTGCTGGTGAATTGCATCATATGTGGGGTAAGCCACACCCACAAAAAGGCATTAAAAGACCTTGGCTCAGAGAACGCTATCTTGGTGAAAATAACCCGCAATGGGGTAAAAAGTTTTCAGAAGAAACACGAAAGCAGATGTCTATTAGCAGAACAGGCAAGAAGCTCAATAGACCGCTTGGAAGCAAGTCAGGCATGAAAGGTAAAGCTTACCCTGAAGAAGGCAAAAGAAAGCTATCAGAAGCCCTTAAAGGCAGACCATGTCCAACTAAAGGCATACCGCACACAGAAGAAACCAAAGCCAAAATGTCCGCAAGCCAAAAGGCTTATTGGGCAGAACATGATAGTCCTAACAAAGGTCGCAAGCATAGCGAAGAAACTAAAGCTAAGATGCGTGCATCAAGAGCAAAAAGAGTTTACACAGACGAGGATAAAATGAAAATCAGTCAAGCTGTTAAGGCATGGCATCAAAAGCGTAAGGAACAAGTATGACTACAATCATTAACGGCAGTTCGCCATCTATAACTTTTTCTGATGGCTCGGCACAAACAAGTGCTACAAGACCATTCCTCAACCGCATCATCAATGGCGGACAAGTCATTGACCAAAGAAACGCTGGTGCGGCAGTAACTATATCAAGTAATGGCTCTAGTTATTTAACAGACAGATTTAGAGCCGATGCACCTGTTGACCAATCAATGACATTTCAACAGCAAACTTCAGTTATTCCTACTGGATTTTCTTATGCGTTAAAAGCTACAGCAGGAACTGCAACAACAACTGCAACTAATCAACCTTTATTAGCCCAGTTTATTGAGGGTTTTAATATGGCTGATTTTGGATTTGGAACGGCTAACGCTAAAACTATTACATTGTCGTTTTGGGTCAGGTCTAGTTTAACTGGAACATTTGGTGTTTGTTTTGAAAACAATAATGCTGATAGAGGATATATTGCAAGTTACACAATTAACTCAGCAAATACTTTTGAATACAAAACAATAACGATTGCTGGCGATACAAGCGGAACTTGGGAAACAACTAATCAAAGGGGTCTTGCTGTATTTTTTGACCTTGGATTTGGAACAACTTACTCGTCAGCCGCAAGTACGGCATGGGCAAATGTGGAGCGTGGATTAACTGGTGGTGTAAAGCTAGCGGCAAATACTGGTGCTACATGGTATGTCACAGGTATCCAACTAGAGGTAGGCTCTACAGCTACTAGCTTTGATTACAGACCTTATGGTACTGAATTAATGCTTTGCCAACGCTATTATTATGGTTTGTCGGGTTCAGGAATACCAATTATGATAGGTCAAGCATATACAACTTCTGCCGCTATTGGTGCATTTGTAACACCAACAGAAATGAGAGCAATACCTACTCTTTCATACAATAACCTTAATGCTTGGACTTCAACAGGTTCTGCTAGTGGTGCTACAACATGGACTATTGATAGTGGTTCTTCAAACAAACTGTTGCGAATAACTGCTTCAGGCGGCTCAGGTTTGGTTGCTGGAAATGCTTCAGGTATGTATCTTAGTAATTCTTCGTCATATTTTAATTTATCTGCGGAGTTATAAATGTACAAACTAATAAAAGGATTTCAAAATAGTATTGGTTTGATTAAAAACAAAGAAGATGGAAGTTTTATGGCTATTCCAACAGACCCAGCCAACACCGACTACGCTAACTTCAAAAAAGAAGTCTTAGCTGGTGCAGAACTGCAAGATGCCGATGGGAATGTGATGACGGATGCTAGTGCGTACATTGCGACTTTGCCATGAAACAAACCATTCAAGCTAGAACTTTAGATAGCGGGCTGATTGAGCCACACCACGAAGTCGAGATTGTCTGTGCCGCCTGTGGATTTGACTTAGATGAATCTGAATTAGATGCGGACTTCTGCTCAGACTGTGGTGCGCCACTAAACTTAAAACAGCATATTTTGATCCATGCAACATCTGTTCCAGCCGCTGGCGGAGAGGTATTTTAAATTGAGCTATGGCAGACGAACTTGGGTTGTCGGCTGGTGCTAAGGGCATCAGTGAAGGGATAAAAACTGGACGGGAAGCTGGTCGAGAGATTGGCAAGAACATCGAGGAAGTACAGAAGGAAGCAGTAGATGTTGCAAAGCAGCAAGCAAACGCAAGGATTCGTGAGCGTAGAGAAGCAGAGTTAAAGAAGGAACGGGCAATATTTAAAGCCCTTGAGGAGTACAAACACCGCAAGAAGATAAGCGATGAAGAGTACAAACTAAGGGTGGACTTTATAAAGCAGCACGGCACCAAAGAATGGCAGAAGGTGCTAGACATCAAGACCGAGATTGAACGGCTTGAGAAGGAAGACAAGAAGTACTTTGATGCCGAGTTATCAAAGGTTAAATGGGTGCAGTTCTGGTGCTTTTTGGTAGCTGCTTGGATTGCTTATTACATAGTATGGGGGTCTAAAAGATGAATATGCAAGACGTACTAAAGGCGGTTATTCCGATCTTAGTAGCCTGTATAGCGTGGCTACTCGGTCAAGTATCCTCATTTCAGACCCGCCTGACCCAGATTGAAGGCAAGATGCCAGCGTTGATTACCTCTGAAGGCATACCAACAGACAGCCCTATATCAGCCGAGCGCAGGGCAAAGATGCGTGAGGAACTGTACAAAGAACTCCATGACCTCCATGTGCGGGTCAAACTCCTTGAAGAAAGAGGAAAGAAATGATTACCCTATTTACTACCCTTATATCGTTCCTGTCAGGTGGACTGCCTAGCCTGCTTGGGTTTTTCCAAGACAAGTCCGACAAGAAGCATGAGATGGAAATGGCTCGTTTGCAGACAGAACGGGAACTACAGATGATGGAGAGAGGCTTTCAAGCTCAAGCTCATGTAGAAGAGATTAAGACCCAGCAGATTGAGATGCAGACCCAAGCCCAAGAAAGAGCGTCTTTGTATGCTCACGACATCGAGATTGGCAAAGGTGCTTCCCAGTGGGTTACAAATTCACGGGCAATGGTTAGACCAGCCATTACCTACGGGATGTTCTTGATGTTCATGTTTGTAGAACTGTTTGGGTTCTGGTTTGCCTTCCATCGAGAAGTGCCATTTGACGTGGCGTTAAACCTCCTATGGGATGATGAAACCCAGATTATTTGGGCAAGTATTGTTTCTTTCTGGTTTGGCACACAGGCATTTAAGAAGTAATGTGTATAAAAAACTTAAAAAATTATGCACGTTAGTTAAAAATGTATAGAGATGAACGATTTTATAAATCTATTCAATGCGTATCCTGTTGGCGTTTGCCTTGGGTTAGCCGCTTTTGTTAACTACACTTTTTTATTAATTGTCCATGCGTGTGAGCGATAAAGCTATCAAAATGATTAAGCACCATGAGGGTGTTCGTCAACGTCCATATCGCTGTCCCGCAAAATTGTGGACGATTGGTGTCGGGCATGTACTCTACCCACGTCAGGGTGCTTTAAAGATAGAAGAACGGGATAGTACACCCTTGGAATATAAAGACGACCGTACCTTTTCTATGGAGGAAGTAGATGACATTCTTCGAGACGATCTTAATCGCTTTGAGCGAGGTGTTGAACGCTACTGTCCTGTCAAGCTCACTCAAGGTCAATTCGATGCTCTTGTTAGTTTTAGCTTTAATGTTGGTCTGGGAACACTACAGCGCAGCACCCTCCGTCAGAAGGTTATTCGGGGCGAAATGGAAGAAGCGGCAGAAGAGTTCTTGAAATATACGCTGGCTGGGGGTAAAGTACTGAAAGGTCTAGTAACCCGCAGGAACGATGAACGTGCCTTATTCTTAAGCTAATATGCCACTACAAAAACTACAGTTCAAACCAGGTGTCAACCGAGACCAAACCAACTATACAAACGAGGGTGGTTTCTACGAGTGTGACAAAATTCGCTTTCGCTCTGGCTACCCACAGAAAATAGGTGGTTGGTTACGTTACGGAACATTTGTAGTAGCAGGTATTTGCCGTCAGATGTTTAATTGGATTACCACAGCTTCGGATAACTTCTTAGCCCTTGGGACATCTAAAAAACTTTACATTGAAGCGGGTCAGATTCTGAATGACATTACGCCCATCCGACAGACTTTTATCAGCCCTACAACTAACAATTGCTTTACTACAATTAATGGCTCTAAAACCGTTACTGTTGCAATTACGTCCCACGGAGCTGTTGACGGAGACTATGTTACATTTTCAGGTGCAACAGCGGTAGGCGGGATTAGTGCGGCTAACCTAAATACTGAATTTATTGTCGATCAAATTACCGCCAATTCTTTTACGATTACCGCTGCAACTGCTGCTACATCTTCAACTTCTGGAGGCGGGACTGGAATTACAGCCGCCTTTCAAATTCCCGTAGGAAATAACAATGCTTCTATTGGAAATGGTTGGGGAGCAGGCACGTGGAGTCGTGGTGCTTGGGGTTCTGGAAGTGCTACACCAGTGGTTAATCCTCAACGGGATTGGTTTTTACAAAACTTTGACAATGATCTAGTCGCTAATATCCGTAACGGAGCTATCTATTATTGGCAATATTCTGGAGGAACGGGAGTAAGAGCCACTCTTTTGTCTACCACAACTATAAATGGAGTAGCCCCAGCTGATGTGCCTACACAGGCGATGCAGATTTTAGTCTCTCAAAATGACAAACACTTACTTTGTTTTGGTGCTACCCCTTATGGAGGAGGTTCATTTGACCCTCTATTAATCCGCTGGGCTACTCAAGATCAACCTAACGTCTGGACGCCTTTAGTTACAAACTCGGCAGGTTTTATACGGGTTTCTCGTGGTTCTCAAATTGTTTGTGCTATAGCAACCCGTCAAGAGATTTTGGTCTATACCGAAGGAACTTTAAATTCTCTCCAGTTTGTAGGAACCACAGACGTCTTTAGTCTTAATGAGCTTTCGGACAATATTTCTATTATTGGTCCTCGTGCTGTTGTAGCCGTAAATAACACCGCTTATTGGATGGGTCATGATAAGTTCTATGCCTACACAGGACGGGTTGAGACTTTGCCTTGTACCCTAAGAAACCACGTTTTTCAAAACTTTAACTACGACCAAGCCGATCAAGTTATTTCAGGAACCAATGAGGGCTGGAACGAGATATGGTGGTTCTACCCAACGGCAGATAGTCAAATCAATAACGCCTACGTCATTTACAACCATTTAGAGAAGATTTGGTACTACGGCACGATAGATCGTACTGCGTGGTCAGACTCGTCTTTAAGGGAATACCCTCAAGCGGTCACAGGAACCTATGTTACAGGTTCTATTGCTTCTACAACTTTGACAGTCACTGCGGTCTCGGTAGGCATCTTACAAGTAGGTTCAGTCATTTCAGGTACTGGCGTAGCAGTAGGAACCACTATAACGGCTTTAGGAACTGGAACAGGTGGTATTGGGACTTACACCGTCAATATTTCTCAAAGTGTTGTATCAACCGCTATAACGGCTGACAGTATTATTTACAACCACGAGCAGGGTCTAAATGACGACACTACAGCAATGACATCGTTTATTTCGTCTTCAGACTTTGATTTGGTAGACGGAGATCAGTTTATCTTGACTAAACGAATTATTCCTGACCTTAGTTTTACTGGGTCAACTGCCACTTTGCCTGCGGTGACTATGTATATCAAACCACGCAACTTTCCTGGAAATGCTTATTCCAACATAGATTCTGAGCAAGTCATTGAAACCTCCGTAGACGTCTTTACCGAACAGATCTTCATGCGGGCTAGGGCTAGACAGATGGCTATTGAGATTGCCTCTACAGACTTAAACGTCCAGTGGCAGTTAGGTAGCCCTCGTTTAGACGGTAGACCAGATGGGCGCAGATAATGGCAATGCAACGATTTCGGGCGCCAGCTCTTCCGCTTGCGACACCAGATTACGATCAGCAACAGCTTTCTCAGTTAATCAGCGTTTTACGGCTATATTTTACCCAGTTAGACTCCAATGTGCCTTTACAGGCAGACGGGATCAGGCTATTAAATTTACCAACATCGGGGTACAATTTGCCAGACGGCACTGTATTTCAAGTTGGCGAAGACTTGCGGATTGTTGTACCTTATATTTCTTATCTATTTGGAGTATCAGCCACAGCTAGTGTGGGGACGGTAACGGTGACTATTACATGATGAACTTTAATCAATTTAACCCTGTAAGGCCCATATGAGCTTCTTTGACAGTTTAATAGACACGCCTACCTATCAATCTCAAATAATGTCGAGACCAGCTGGCGCTCCTCAAACTGCGCTGCCACAGCAACCAATGCCTCAAATGCCAGCGCAAGGTATGGCAAAAGGTGGATTGACCGCTGCCAATGAGAATATTAAACAAATTCAAATAATGAAAGTAATTTCTAATTACTTTAAGAATAAGGGTTTACCCGTAGAACCAGCAATGGCTGGAGTACAGAAGGAGATTGAAAATGGTCTCCAGTTAATTCCATTTGAGAGCTCAGTGATGGGCTTTAAACCATTAGGAAAAGACACTGCGCAGATTCATTTTTTTACAGTCGGGACAATGAAAGATCTTGCTAATGATATGCAGTATTTCTATAAGTACTTGAAGAATAAAGGTATTACTACAGTTTACGACTCTATACCAGCACCAATAACAATCCAAATGTTCCAACAATTAGGAGCAAAGGTAATGCGGTCTGATGATCCTAAGTACAAGTTCAAGGCTACTATATGACAATACTCGCACTAAAGCCTAAAGAGCCTTCTATCCTAGAGCAGAAGGTCAATACGCTTTATGAGGCAGCTATTGCCCAGCCTCAGATTAAGTGCGAAGAGAAGCATCATTTTGGACCGAATATCTATATCAAAGAAGTGACCATGCCTGCTGGCGCTTTGATTATTGGCAAGCACCATCGCATGGAGCATCTTTGCAATATGGTGTCTGGTCGGATGAGAATCCTATTAGAAGACGGCACAACCCAAGAGCTGGTAGCTCCGATGACCTTTATGGCTAAGCCAGGTCGCAAAGTGGCTTACATCATAGAAACAGTAGTCTTTCAGAACATCTATTCAACCCCTGAAACGGATATAGAAAAGCTGGAAAATATGTGTGTAGATAACTCAAAACCTCTGTTAGAGGGAGGGAAATAATATGGCATTCGTTGGCGTAGCAGCTACAGTAGGCACAGCAGTGGGACTAGGTGGCACAGCAGCCATTATTGGCGGTGGTGCATTAATTGGTGCTGGTGTTGGCGGTTTATACAGTGCCGTTACTGGTGACGGAAATATTCTGAACAGTATGCTTACTGGCGGTCTTATTGGCGGTGCTGGAGCATATGGATTGGGTGCATTTGGTCTTGGTGGTGCAGAAGCTCAAGCATTAATGGCTGGGCCATTCTGGGGAGGGCCAGCAGGGACAGTGCCGATGGTTACGCCTGGACCAGCAGCAACCGCAGTTTCTACACCAACTCCAGCGCTACAAGCTGCACAAGGTTTAACAGCTTCTTCAAGTCCAGCAGCGTTTGAGGCGGCAGCTGCCGCTCAAGGTGTTTATCCAGAAGGAGCTGCTGCGCTTAGAGGCGCTGGCATGACAGTTGCTCCTGATGTAGTAACACCGCAAATGATTGCTCAAGGAGCAGCCCCAGTTGCTGGATCTGGACCAAGTGGAATGAAAATGCTCGGATATGGTCTAGCTGGAACTACAGCCCTGTCTTTACTTGGTGGCAAGCAAAAGGGTCCAGGGGCGGGAACAATGCCTGATCCTGGCAGTATTCGACCATTTGAATATACCTCAACCCCAACGACACCCACAGGTAATTATCCAGCGCCATACGCTACGGCAAGATATGAGTCATCAGGTAATCCAATCATTGATTCCAGAGAACGGAATTACTTTGATCAGGGCTTTACTCCGATGCAACCATATTCAGCAAAGACTGGTGCTATTAATCCTAACGTACCTTTGCCATCTAGCAATCCAATTGCTGCCGCTAGTGGTGGCATTATGAGGAACTATGACGATGAGTTAGGCGGTGATTACTCCGCTATGGGCATGGATCAGGGCAACCTACAAAAAGGTTTGTTTGGAATGGGATATGCCGCTGGCGGTGATGTTGATTTAGATGAAGAACGCAATAAGATGATTATGAAAAACATCAAAGGCGCTTCTACTAAAGAGCTAGAAAAAACACTCAAAGCATTAGACCAGCAAGAATTTTTGCGTAAAAACATGCCAACTTATGCAGAGGCAATGCGACCATCTATTAGTAGCATGATAGAGGGCGCCCAATATGGCGACAGAATGGCTCAGGCTTATGGCGGTCAGCCAAGAGACGTTAATATTATTCCTACTATGGTAGATCCAGAAAAAGGTATGTATGGCGGAATTGCTCAGATCGGTCAGAATATTGACCCTCAAACAAGAGTAAATGCCATGGCTAATATTCAACGGACCCCATATGACCGCAATGTAATGGACTCTGTTCGTAGGGTAGGCGTTGGTGTAGATCGTCAAATTGGTAAAGATGCCAACCTGTCTGCGTTCTATGAACAAGATCCTATGGGTAGAAGCAGAATGGGTGGTGCTCGTTACACCCAACGATTTGAAGAAGGCGGTTCAGTAAAGAACTATTCTTTTGGTGGTTTAGCGCTGATAGAAAATTTGATGCGTCAGGCAGAGCAAGGGCAAATGCCTAGGTATCAATTTGATCAAGCAAATCAAACTTATACAAATGTTTCTTCACCACAGGTCCAGCCTTCTGAATTTTCACGATTCTTTTCTGCTCTTTCAAGCAGAGAAAACGCTAGACCAAGCTATACATTTGATTCTTCAAATCAAACCTATCAACCAATGGCTGCTGGCGGTATGACTAGTTTAGGAGGGTACTCAGATGGAGGTAGGATGCTTAAAGGTCCTGGTGATGGTATGTCTGATTCTATTCCTGGGGTTATTGGTAACAAACAGCCCGCACGATTGGCTGACGGGGAGTTCGTTGTTCCAGCGGATGTAGTAAGTCATCTAGGGAACGGCTCTACTGATGCAGGTGCTAAGCGCCTGTATGCCATGATGGATAAAGTTCGTAAGGCTAGAACAGGCAATAAGAAGCAAGGTAAGCAAATTAAAGCTGAGAAGTATCTTCCTGCATAAATGCTACAGAGCGCACAGTCATTTGAGGCCAAGCAAAAAGCAGCAGAGATATTGCTTGAACATGTTGGCGTTCAACCTTGTGGCGATTTGCAAGCCTTGTTTTGGGTAGGTGAAGAAAATAAAATTGAATGGGTAGTAGGGTTTACGGCTTTTATAGGAAAGACTTGCCAGATGCACGTTATTAACTTGGTAGAGTCGTACACCCCAAAAGGACTATTATTTGGAGCATTTGATTTTCCTTTTAACTATTTAGGCGTAGAGAAAATAATTGCCATAGTTAATAGTCTTAATACTAGGGCTATGAATTATGACAAGAAATTAGGCTTTACCGAGGTTGTGCGGTTGGAAGGTATGCATGATGACGGTGGAGATTTGGTAGTTTTAGAAATGAATAAAGCTGACTGTCGTTGGATTAGGGAGCGTGTAAAACATGAAACAGAATTGGTCTCGTAGAGAGTTAGAAGCCTTTGGTGAGCCCCTAGGCGATAGCGTCACCCAGCGTAAGCTCGGTGGTGGATACATTTGTGGTGGCGGTGGTAAGGGCGGTGGCGGTGGTGGCGGTAGTCCTCCCCCAGCCAGCCAGACTGTTACTCAAACATCAATCCCTGAGTATGCCCGCCCATATGTTGAGACCATGCTGGGTAAGTCCGAGGCTCTCACAGATATTAACCAAAATCCATATCAAGCCTACGGTGGTCAGCGGATTGCTGGGTTTAATCCCACGCAAGAACGGGTATTCCAAAATGTGGCTAACCAACAGGTAGCTGGTCAGGTTGGCGCTGGAACTGCCATGGCTGGAGCAGCTGGCTTAGGGTCATTAGGCGCAGGAGCAGACTATCGCAACATGGCTACTAACCCTAATGCGACTGCTGCTTATATGTCTCCTTACATGCAGAATGTCGTAGACGTTCAGAAAAATGAGGCATTCCGTGACGCCCAGATGCGTAACATTGGTGCAAATCTTGGTGCTGCCCGTCAAGGAACATATGGCGGTGCTAGACAGCTATTGGCTGAGCAGGAAAGAAATCGCAACCTTCAACAACAGATGGCAAACATTCAAGCCACTGGAACTCAGAACGCTTTCCAAGCTGCTCAACAGGCTCAACAGTTTGGTACAACCGCTGGCTTACAAGGTTATGGACAGGCACTCCAAGGAGCCAGTACTTTGGGTCAACTTGGTCAAACTCAGTTTGGTCAGCAACAAGCTATTAATGCAGCTCAACAACAAGTAGGCGCTGTGCAACAAGCTCAGGCTCAGCAAGGTCTGGACTTGGCATATCAAGACTTCCTCAAACAGCGTAACTACCCATATCAGCAATTGGCATTTATGTCGGATATGACCCGTGGTATTCCGTTATCTCAGGCTGCTCAACAGGTATATACAGCTCCTCCAAGCACAGCCTCCCAGCTTGGTGGCCTAGGTATGTCAGCCCTAGGTATCTACGGCATGTCAGGTGGATTCAAAGCCAAAGGCGGTCAGATTAAAGAGATGGCTAAGGGTGGTCTAGCCTATGCTACTGGCGGTGATATTAAGACAATGAACACCAGACAGTTAACAGAGTTACTTGATAACCCTAGCTTAACGCCTTTAGAAGTAGACATGATTGAAAAGCAGTTAATGATCCGTAGACGCATGGAGATGAACCCTGAGTCGGATCAGATCATGGCTCCAGCCTTGCGTTCTGGTATTGCCAGCATCGCTACAGGAGATATGGTTCCAGAGGAAATGGCTGGTGGCGGTATCGTAGCCTTTAAAACTGGCGATGTAGTTAAAAAACTAAGTCCTTCAGATGCTCTTGATGAGCGCATCAGATCTTTAGAAGAAAGAGAAGCTGCTGCATATAAGAATTTGTATGAAAATGCTAACGTTTTTGAAAAATCAAAAGCAGCAGAAGAAAACATTAAAAAAGAAATTGCAGATAGTAAAGATAAAGCTTTTTACGAAGCGCTAACTTATGCTGGTTTAGGTGCAATGCAAGGCAGTCCAGACCCATCATTGCGCTCAAATGCACTATCTAATTTTGCTTATGGCGCTGAAAAAGGTCTTGGCGCTTATGGCAAACGCGCTGAAAAACAAAATGAACTTAATAAGTTATTACTTACACAGAGTGTTGAACAAGAGAAGGCTAAGTATGGTCGCGATGTAGGTAATCTAAATGCGATGCAAACTGCACTTGGTCAGGCATATAACAGAAAGTTATTGGCTTCTCAAATTGCTGCTGGTGCTGATGATAAATCTTTATTAAAAGTTCAAGCTTTGATTAATCAAGACGATCAACTGCCATTACTCTATAAACAACGCGATATGTATGAGCCAGGAGATCCTAAGTACAAGGCTTATAACGATGCCATTAACTCAATTAAAAAGGCTTATTTTGACCAAGCTGGTATCAAGCGTCCATACATTGCGCCAGCTGAGGTACAATTTCCACCAGAGATTGAGAAACCAGGATTCTTTAGCAGAATTTTTGGTGGCAGTCCCCCTGCGGCTACAAAAACCCCAGGTGTAATGAAATTTGATAAGAACGGCAACCCTGTTTAAAGGTGTAAATTATGGCGGTATACGCTGAGCTATTCGATGGAACTCGTTTAGAGTTTCCAGACGGAACTGACCCATCAGTTATTAGCGCTACTGCCAAAAGAGTTACGCAATCTCTTCTTTCATCACAAAAATCAGAAGCAACCGTTCCAGAAGTCCCATCTGGACAACGCAGACCAGAAGACATAGGCTTTATTGAAAGAAACATTGGCGCTGCCAAGCGTGGTGTTGAAGCGCTTGGTGATATAACTGGTGGCCTAGGTTTAGCTGGTACTGCCATTACTGGCACAGATGCTGAGACCGCAGCCAAAATGCGGGAGATCAAGCGCGAACAGGCAAAACCACAAGAGACCCCAGGTTTAACCGCTGGCGATATTGAACGTATCTACAAGCAACAAGGACTGGGCGCTGCTGCTGCTCAAGTCCCTAGTTTCATTACTGAACAAGTTCTTCAGTCTGCCCCACAGATGGCTGGTCCATTAGCCGCTGGTGCTGGTGCTACGGCATTAGCTGCTCCTCTTGGACCTGCTGCCCCAGTGGTAGGCGCTCTAGTTGGTATAGGAACATACGGAATCCAACAGTTTGGTAACTTCTTGACCCGTCAGGCAATAGAAAAAAATGACCCTAGAGAGCTAAACCTTACAAAAGCAGCCATGACTGCTGGTGCAACCGCACCATTGGGATATTTTGCAGACAGATTTACCGCTGGATTAGGTGGTCTTGGAACCAAGAAAGCTGGCGAAGAAATCATTAAAGAACTATCTGCCCGTCAGGTAGCTGCCAAGGTAGGTAAGCGCGCTGCTGTAGGCGCCTCCGCTGGTATTATTGCAGAAGCCCCATTAGAGGTATTAGAACAGGCTGCAGAGCGTTGGCAAGCTGGCTTAGAGTTAACAGGTGATGAAGCTGCTAATGAGTACAAAGAAGCCTTCTTTGGCGCTGCTGCGGCTGGTGCTGGTATTGGTGGTACATCACGAGCTATCCAAGCCTATCAGACCCCTGTAAAGCCAGGCACAACCGATACGTTACAAGGTCCTTCCGAGGAAGAGCAACGCGCTCGATGGAATGAATTAAATGCCATATCCAAGGGAACTAAAGATCAGATCACTGTTGATGAAAATGGAAATCAAGTAAAGATTCCTGGTCAATTAGGTAGGTATTTCACCCCAGAAGAACGAGCTGAATACCAACAACTAAACCAAAAGTTTGGGCAAAAACCAGTAGTACCACCTGAAGCACCTACAATGGCTGCTCCGCCATCTGAATCGCAAGATACTCAGGCGATGATTGACGAGTTCAGGGGGACTACGCCTCCTCCTGTACCCCCTGTCCCTCCCGCTCCCCCAATTGAGCAACCACCCATACCTCCAGCACCAACCACAAATGTCTGGGAAGGTATCCAGAACCGCGATAGATCTACCCCTGCATCTATTGCTCAGATGACCAAGATTGCTAATGAGCCAGACTATAGCCGTGTCAGCATGTCTCGCGACTATGGAACAGGCGCACCTATCGTAGCTGGTAGTGAGATTGATCCTACCCGTTTAGGTAGAACAGATACTGTTACTGGATCTGATGGCAAGAAAGTTCCAATCCAGTATGGCGTTATTGAAGCTGGTGAAGTTATTCCTTCCCATAACGCAGACGGCACAAAGAACGCAGCCTATGTAGATCCTAGTGTTCCAGCATTTAGAGCCATTACCAACGGGCGTGTAGCTGGATTACAGGCTGCCTACAATCAAGGAACGGCAACAGACTACAGAAACGCTCTGTTAAACGATGATTTACATGGCATAGATAAGAACGTCATTGAGGGCATGCAGAACCCTATGTTGGTTCGTGTTATGCCTATGGATCAGGTTAACGCAAATACTGGTGATGTTAGTAACACTGGTGCTGGCCTGTCATTCAATATCGTAGAGCAAGCCAAGAACGATACTAATCGCCTTGATCTTTCTACAGTTAGCTTTACCGATGCTGGTGATGTAAGCCAGCAGACTATTCGTGACTTCATTAAAGCCATGCCTACTACAGAGCAAGGCAACCTAATAGATAAGCAAGGCAATCCTACCAAGCAAGCCGTAGAGCGCGTTGATGCAGCCATCTTCCAACAGGCTTATGGTAACGACAAGCTCACAGAGTTAGCCTTCCAAGCGCGGGACGAAGAGGCTCGTAACATTGTTCGCGCCCTAAACATGGCAGCATCTAAGGCTATCCGTCTTACAGACGCTGGTGATTATGATGTTCGCCCATTAGTTAATGAGGCTGTTGAGATAGCTATCAATGCAAGGCGCAACAATACCAGCCTTTCTGATGCAGCCAAGCAAGCTGATATGACTACCAACCCAATGGCTAATCAGATTGTCCAGATGTTTGCTGACAATTCCCGTTCATCTAAAGCTATTGGCGAGAATCTGTCTAACCTATTTGACAATGCTTATAACGAAGGTAGCAAAGAAGGCGCAGACATGTTTGGCGATGTTCCAAAGCGCCCAGTAGACCAGCTTATTAAAGATTCTTTTGCTAAGAAGACTGAGCCAGATCTATTTGCTGAGGTTGAAAAGGTCACTGATCCAGACAGGAACCCTGAAGAGCCTAAACAATTTAAGTCTAAAAAACCAATTGAGCAGATAGCTAAAGAGATTGAGGCAATGACTGATGGATCTCAGGTAGCTGGATGGCTTGTGGAGAACGCGCCTAACGAGGCAGCTAAAGCTATTGCTGATCGCTTATTGGTAAACATCAAAGCAATTGAAGATTCTGGTGTTCCAATAAAAATTGAAGTACTCAATGGCTCAAAAAGAAGAAATTACTATGGTGCTTCTGGCCTTGCTACTGGCCGCACTAAGAATATTCAATACTTCAAAGTTGTTTTCAACGGCTTAAATTCTAAAGGCCAAGCTGAATTTGAAGTTGGAACTAAAGAAGCTAAAGAAGGCAAGCCTACTTCTACTACACCAACTGGTACGCGTTACAGCACACTCATGCACGAGTTGTTGCATGTTATTAGCCAAGTACAGTTAGACGCGCTTATTAAGCGGAACTTCAAAGGACCAGAAAAGGTTATCTATAACGAGTTACGCTCGATATACAACGCAGTCAAAGATCAGATTGAAAGTCAGAAAAGAGATCTTCCAAAAAGTCAATGGCATCCTTTATTAAATGAAGTAGGACGCAAAAATAATCGCTCAATTTTGACTGATATCCATGAATTATTTGTTAGAGCGCTAACTGAAAAGAACGTTCAGTCTTATTTATCCACAGTAAACATGGGTAAGAAAACAGCATTAACTAAGTTAATGGAAGTTTTCCGCAAAGTTATTGGATTAAACCCAGACTATCAATCAGCGCTAGATCGCATAATGATTGTCTCTGACCAGATATTTGCACAGACTCCAAAGGATATGCAGAGGCTGGCTCAGACCGAAGGTTATGACTTCCCGACCATGAAGAAAGAAGGTCTAACAATTAAAACTGATACTCCTCAGTTTAAGAAGTTCTTTGGTGACTCTAAAGTTGTTAATGAAGATGGTAGCCCTAAAGTTGTTTACCATGGTACAGACAAGCCAGACTTTGATATTTTTGATCCAGCATCTTGGTTTAGTGACAGTCCACTAGAATCAAGTGCTTATGCACAAACTGATTTATTAAAGAGGCGTCAAAATGCTTTAACAAAATTTAAGTTATCAGATGATACAAGCATGGCAGGAAAAACAGTTCCTTATGCTGGCATATTATCTGACCATGATAATCCTCAAGTTGGTAAATATTATGGTACTGATGATGGTGTTTATAAGTATTTAGGAAAAGGAAAATGGGAAGCTTTAAGTAAAGTTGATGTTGACTATGATGCTGTAACAGACCCATATACCGAAAATATTACACTTAAAAAAGTTGATTCTAGTGCAGCTGTTGAAAGAGTTAACAACTATATTAGAGATTACGGAACAGGAACTGAAGGAGAACGTGGTCGCGTTTACCCAGTATATTTATCTATTAAAAATCCACTACGCCTGTCAGCTTTAGAAGCAAACAGGTTTAGCGAAAGAACTGGCATGAGTAGGAAAGATATTCAGGACCAGATTAATAAGTGGAAAGCTCAGGGTTACGATGGAATTATCACAACAAGTGATGAAGCCACAATGAGCATTGATGCTAGAGACGAGTTAGGTGGAATACCAGAACAATATATTCCTTTTGACTCTAATCAAATTAAATCTGCAATTGGTAACACTGGTGAGTACAGCACCACAGACGCACGAATCCAAAAAGAAGCAGCTTTAGAGGAAGAGCCAACATTAAAAACTAACACACCTCAGTTTAGGAAATGGTTTGGTAATTCTAAAATTACCAATGAAGATGGTAGTCCAATGGTTCTATACCATGCTACTGCTAAAGACTTATCTATATTAAAACCAGGCGGTTTTGATGTAAAAATGAGCGGTCCTGCAATTTGGATGAGCGATAGATCTGACATCCAGCCAGCTATGCACAATATAGGTTCAATGACTGAGCCATTTAGAGAAGGCGCTAATGTAATGCCTCTCTATGCAAAGATAGAAAATCCTTTAGTTTTAGATGATGACGCTATGCTTGATTGGGCAAGAAAATCTTTTGCTAACGGGAGCAAAGAGTTTCCAGAATTAATATCAAAAGAGTATGCGGACGCAATAAAAGCAGAGGGTTATGACGGTATTATTTATGCAACAACTGATCCTGATAACAAGCCATACAACGAAATTATTGCTTTTCAATCTAATCAACTTAAATCAGCTATAGGTAATACAGGAGAATTTAATCCTGAAGTTGCTGATATTCGTTATGAAGAAGTTGGCAAAGATGGTCAGGAAAAGCCTACTAAAGAAGCTCGCAATTACCTAGGCCAGAAGGTTCAGGCTAACTGGGCTTTCCCAGAAGACAACATCAAGCACTTTGGTGGCATCAGCGATGAGGCCATAGATAACTTCATCTACAAGATTCAAGACAAACAGATTGATACCAAGCGCGCCCAGCAAGCGATTGAAAAGGCAGCGGGTGAGATTGAAGAAAACTTAAACGTATACCAGAAAGAACAGCTTTACCATGGCAGAACAGCTACTGGTATCCGTGAGTTTTTGCTTAATGAGTTAATGCCAGCCATTAAGAATTTGAACAAGCTCAAGCTGACACCACAGGATCTTAAAGAATATCTGCATAACCGCCATGCAGAAGAGCGTAACAACAAGATGAATGAGGTCAATAAAAAAGACCCAATCACTGGCAAGGAAAGAGAAACCCCATGGGAGTTACAAGATCGCGCTTCTGGTATCTCTACTAAGGACGCTAGAGAATACCTAGCCAAACTAGATCCACAGAAGAAAGCCGCTTTAGAGAATGTTGCCAAGCAGTTTGACAACATGATTAAGAAAACCCAGAACATCTTAGTTGCTTCTGGTGCAGAAAGCCAAGCGACTATTGATGCTTGGAATGACACATACGAACATTATGTCCCGCTCTTCCGTATTGAAGATGACTTTGCCAAGACTGGTGGCCTTGGAGCTACTGGTGCAAGTAAAGGATTTGGTGTCCGTGGCAAGTTTAGCAAACGGGCTATGGGTTCTGAGAAGGAAGTCCAAGACATTCTTGGAAACCTAATTGCCCAGCGTGAGCGCGCCCTGATTCGTGCAGAAAAACTTAAAGTAGGCAAGGCTTTATACGGCTTGGCCTTGATGAATCCTAACCCTGGATTTTGGCTGCCTGTAAACCCAGATGCAATCAAGAGCAAAGATGCTTTATTAGAAGAGTTAAGAAGACTTGGCTTTGATGATGCTGAGGCTATTGCTAAAAATCTGATGGATGAGCCTAAGACTCGTTACATTAGTAAAGAAAGAAAGCAATTTACTGATCCTCAAACTGGACTACCTATAGAGTTTACCGAGGAATCAGTCAAGCTTAAGATTGATAACTTAAAACGCTTTGGCGATAACGTATTCCCTGTCCGCATTGACGGCAAGGATCGCTACATTTTCTTTAACAAGAACGATCCACAGGCCCAGCGCATGGTTCATTCTTTAATGAACTTAGATGCAGATAATCTTGGCACTATCGAAGGAATTATTGGCAAAGTTACCCGTTGGTTTGCAGCCGTCAATACCCAGTACAACCCAATCTTCGGTGTGGTTAACTTAATTCGTGACGTAGGCGGTGCTAACGTTAACCTTTCTACTACGGCTATTGCTGGTGAGCAAGCCAAAGTAACCAAAAACATATTCCCTGCTATGCGTGGGATATTAAATGTACTGCGCGATGAGCGTAAGGGCAAGACTGACACCACAGGTAAATGGGCTAAAGCATTCCAAGAGTTCAGAAAAGAAGGCGCTCAGACTGGCTATCGTGATTCATTGATTCGTACTGATGAAGATAAGCAGATTGTTGAAGATGAGTTAAAAAAGCTAAAGCCAGGTGGCAATACCAAGAAAGCATTTAAAGCAATCATTGGTGCGCTGTCTGACTTTAACGACATGATGGAAAACTCAGTTCGCTTATCAGCTTACATGGTTGCTCGCGACAAGGGCTTATCTAAACAGCAGGCTGCCATCGTTGCTAAAAATTTGACTGTTAACTTTGATAAAAAAGGCCAGCTATCAGCCCGTGTCAATGCGTACTATGCGTTCTTTAATGCGTCAGTTCAGGGTACTGCCCGTCTTGCTCAGACCTTAAGAGGACCAAAAGGTAAAGCTATTATTGGCGGTGGTATTGCGCTTGGCACAATGCAAGCAATCATGCTGGCTGCAGCTGGATACCGCGAAGATGAACCACCAGAGTTTATCCGTGAGCGTAACTTTATTATCCCAATGCCAGATGGTAAGTTCGTCACAATCCCATATCCATTAGGCTTACACATCCTTCCTAACTTAGGTCGTATAACTACTGAATTTGTTCTTAATGGTGGCAAAGATGCTGGTAAAAAGGTAGCTAGTTTGACTGGCGCTTTTGCTGGTGCGTTTAGCCCAATCGGTAGTTCTGGACTGTCATTGCAGACTGTATTGCCAACTATCGCAGACCCATTTGCAGCGCTAGAATCTAACAAAGATGCGTTTGGCAGACCAATCTATAAGGAAGATCGCGCTACTAACCCAACCCCAGGTTACATGCGCTCCCGTGAAACTGCCAGCGAAATCAGTAAGCAGATCTCTTACTTCCTAAACTTGGCATCTGGCGGTACTAAATACAGCAAAGGCTTTATAAGCCCAACGGCAGATGAGATTGACTATGTTGTTGGTCAAGTTACTGGTGGTGCTGGTCGCGAGCTAATGAAAACCGAACAGACTATTAAGTCAGCGATTACAGGTGAAGAGCTACCTTCCTACCGCATTCCTTTGGCTGGTCGTTTCTATGGCGAAACACAGTCTAATGCTGCTGAATCCCAAAGGTTCTATAACAACATTGTTAAGATGGCTGACCATGAGAATGAGATCAAGGGTCGCATAAAGAACAAAGAACCTGTAGGTCCATACCTAAAAGAATACCCAGAGGCCAGAATGTGGCAGATGGCTAACACGGTAGAGAACCAGATTAACGCGCTCAATAAACAAAAGAAAGAGTTTATTGAAAGAGGACTACCGAAAGATCGTATCAAGCGGATTGAGAATCAGAAGGCCACCATTATGAAACGGTTTAACGATCAGTTAGAGAAGTACGAAGAGTAAAAAAAGGGGTAGTTTTTTAGGCTACCCCTATGAGGACGTGAAGGAGCATAGCTCCGTCTTCATTTTATCTCGACAATGACCATCCCCATAACAGAGTCGGTAAATATAAATTTGGGCAAAAATCTGCGGTCATTTACCTTGAGCGCATCGGCTACCCCGTCAAGCCCAGCCTTAATGGATGCAATCATGTTATCCGCGTCTCTATGACGTTTATCTGGTGGGCAGAAGGTTATCTCTATATCTATCTTTTCTTCGCCTTCGGGGGCTTTTAATTTAGCTTCTAGCGCTAATGCCCAACAAGCAGTCCGATACTCTTTCTTTTTCTTAGATTTCTTAGCCCAATGCAAGGTTGAATTTGGTGACAATTCTTTAGGAGGCCAGGGTAAAACAACAACATTTTTCATGGTCATCTTTCTAAGTTATTGATTTCATTCACTTTGTCACTATAACACCTGTTATAGTGAGAAAATGCAACAGGTGAATAAATATGGGTACGACCTATTGACATATGTAATTTTATCATGCAAACTACAATCTGATTAACTGCTAGGAAGATCAAATGAAAACTACACCTTATACCACTTCGACTGGGGTACAGATCGGATGTCGTTATAAAGAGTCCCCCAAGCCCATGCCCATCGATGATGAGGACATGATTTATATCCAAAGCCTGTTTATCCATCCCCCAGAGTGGCATCGTCAGCGTAACTTAGAGCGCTTGGTATTAATTGGATGCACTGGGTTTGTCATGCTTCTTGGCATTGTTTTATTGATGGCGGGGAAATAAGATGAAGTTAACCAATAAGTTTAATATACCGCAGACGTTTATGAACGTCTTGGATAGGCCAACTTACAGCAAAGGCAAGGCTCATCTGTCTGTTACCCAACTTCTCAATAGCCCTAAGATTGTGGCATTGACTAAAAAGTTTGAGGATGAGATTGAGCAAGATGCCTCTGACATGGTTTGGTCTATCTTCGGGTCTGCTGTTCATAATGTTTTAGAACACGGCAAAGACGAGAACCATATCGTTGAACAGCGTATCCATAAGGAATACGAAGGCTGGAGTATCTCAGGCGCTATTGATCTTCAGGTAATTAATCCTGATGGCATCGATGTTAAAGACTACAAAACCACTACAGTTTGGGCGGTAATGAATGAGAAGTTTGAGTGGGAAGTTCAACTCAATATCTATGCTGGCCTAGTTGAAGATGTAAAAAGAATCCCAGTTACTAGCGTAGGTATCGTAGCCATCATTCGTGATTGGAATCGTAGAGAGTCCACTACCCGTGAAGGCTATCCTGAAGCACCAATTAAAGAGTTGCCAATTCGTTTATGGAGCAAGGAAGAAAGAGATGCGTTTATTGCTAATAGGATCGCTTTGCATAGTGCTTGTGAGTTTGCTATTGAAACTGACGGAGAACTTCCAGACTGTACTCCAGAAGAAATGTGGGAAAAGCCTACAGTATGGGCAGTGCGGAAAATTGGAAACAAACGTGCTCATTCTTTATACGAAACAGAAGAACTTGCCACCGCTGCACTCGCAGACTTAGGTAGCAACTACGAAATTGAAGTACGCAAGGGCGAGCGTACTCGATGTGAAAACTTTTGCCCAGTTAATACATGGTGTACACAATATAAAACTTACGTAAAGGAGCAGTTATGAGAACTGATTTAGTTCAAGTTACGCCAGACATGGCGCGAAACATGTTAGCCAGTAATCCAGTTAATCGCAGAATTTCTGAAAGAGCAGTAACAGATTTAGCAAAGTCTATTTTAAATAATGACTGGCAGATTACCCATCAAGGGATTGCGTTTTATGACGATGGAACATTGGCAGATGGTCAGCACCGCTTAACAGCAGTAGTTAAAGCTAATGTGCCTGTTTATATGATGATTACCAAAGGTCTTTCTAAAGAAGCAGCCATGAGCATTGACTCAGGCAGACGCAGAAGCCTGATCGATGGAGTAAAGATTAGCGGTGCAGCCCCTTGGATGGAAGCTAAACACATTAATTTAGTTCCAATCATTGCTCATCCAAAGCGTCTTACAGATATGCAAAAGCTAGACTTTTTGGTTGTTATGAAACCATATGTGGAGTTTGCTACTGATGTTTTTGTTAGCAATCGTAGGTATTTAACTGGGTCAATCATACATGCAGCATTGACCATGGCTGCTTACCACGGGGAAGATACTGAGAAACTTAAGCGTTTTGCTCGTGTATTCCTAGACGGAATCATGGCAGATCCAAATGAGAAGGTTATTATCCTTGCTCGTGAATATTTCTTAAGCCATACCAATGGCGGTGATTCTGACAAGCATGATAAGTACCTGAAGTTACAACGCGCTATCCAGGCTTACTGTTCTAATGAAAACGTAAGACGTTTAATTCAACCACAAACTGTTATTTACTCGGCTGACGGCCTATTCTAAGGAGAAGTATGACTGTATATAAAAAGTTACAAGAGGCTAGGATCTTGTTGCAAAACACAAAGCTGAACAAGTCTGGAAAGAACAAGTTTGCAGGGTATGAATACTTTGAGTTGTCTGACTTTTTGCCAGCAATTCAGAAGATCTGCAATGATATAGGGCTGTGCGGTGTAGTGTCGTTTAACCATGAGATGGCGTTCCTACAGATTACCGATGTAAGTGATGGCACATCCATTATGTTTACTTCACCAATGTCCTCTGCTGCCCTTAAAGGTTGCCATGACGTGCAAAATTTGGGCGCTGTTCAAAGTTATTTGCGGAGGTATCTCTGGGTAAATTGCTTTGAAATTTGTGAGCATGACGCCTTGGATGCTACGACTGGTGCGGTAGAGGTAGCTAAGAAACCAGCTGTAACGCCACAAGTTACACCTGAACCTAAGAAAACCGAGCCAAAGCCTATCGTAGGCCAGAAAGGTGAATGGCAGATTACAGCGCCAGCTAAACCTGATGGTGATCCCGCAGAATGGCTAGGTCTAATTAAGACTTCATGCCATATGTTGCTTGATCTTTGCAGTAACGAGGAAGATGTAATGCACATCTTTAAAAAGAACAAGGTCTTATTTGATTTAGTTAAGACTACAGATGCCATCTTCTTTAAAGAGATGATGGGTAAGTTTACAGAAACCAAAAACAAATTTAACAAGGAGTAGTCATGGCTTTTGAACAAAAACCAAACTCAGGTGCGATGTTTCGCAATACCCAAAAGAAGTCTGATAATCACCCTGATATGCGCGGTGATGTCTATTTAGATAAGACTTTCCTCATTAATATGATGGACAAGTCCAAAGGACCATTGGTTAAGGTATCCCTATCAGGATGGTCTAAAGAGTCTGCTGCTGGTAAGAAGTACCTATCCCTGTCTGCATCTGAGCCATGGGAAGGTGGTCAATCTAAGCCATCGGTATCTGACGATGACTTGCCATATTAAGGAGATAACATGAATACCAATAAAAAGATTAAGTTAGAAGTCTTAAAAAAACGAGGCCGTCCAGTAGGATCTAAAAATAAAATAAATAAAGTTTTTGAATTGCCAGATCGCAATGAAGCTTCTAATCTTCTTGAAACACTAGAAGAATGGGATCGCATGGATGCTGAGTCAAACAAGACTGACTGGGAGTTAATTGCTAGAAAACAAGAGGATCGTCTTAAAGCTTATATTGCTGAGAATGAAGAACTAGCAAAGATTTGTATCATGCGTTGGGAAGAGATACAGCACCTTAAATATCTTGTAAGTTATCTGGAAGGTAAAAATGAAGACTCTTCAATTTGAAGGCGTAAAGGTTGCATTAAAACAAGATAAGACAGGCTATGTCTTAACCTTATCAATGCACCCAGACGATATCCCAGAAGAACTTCTACGGGATTTTGTTGGATCGCGCTATCAAGTTGTTATGGTTAGACTCAACCAAAACGAAGAGCCAATGGATAGGCAAGAGGAATTTGAAGGGGATCGCGCAATTCGTATTGCTGCGATGCTCTGTAAAGACCCCAGGTTTTGGAAGTATCTGTATTCAGAAGAGCAAATCTTTGATGAAGATATGGAAGATGCAACTGATTGGGTAAGGAATTACTTGAACATACCATCCAGATCTGACCTTAAAACTAACCGAAGCGCGCAAATATTATTAGATAGATTACATAAGGAATTTCAGGAATGGACGCAAAAAAACTAATACCGTATTCAGTCTATTTGCCAGAAAAGCAATATTTAAAATTGAAGGAAGCAGCCAAAGGCCGTAAAGCATCAGTCATTATTCGAGACGCTATAACCATGGCTCTTGATGGTAACGATGCTTTTACTAGTGGTTATAACAAAGCTATTAAAGATGCCGCGCAGATGGTCTATGACTGCAAAGAAGCTCAAATGATTGCTATTAAAGGTAAAGATTTAGGTTCTATTCTGACTGAACAAATAGAAACATTGGAGATGAAATGACCGACCAAGACAAAGAACATCTAGAGGCCATATATGTTGGTTTTGCCATGGTTGGTTTTTTAATGAGCGGTAACTATACTGTAGAAGAAATCCCAACGTTATCAAAAAAATTAGGCGCTGCCATGATGGAGCCAGATGTTACTGTTGGGTTGCCAGCCATTAAAAGGAAGCGTACAAAATGATAGTCACCATACTTAATATGTTTGCTTTGTTCGTAGCCACCTGTGCGGTGCTGATCTTTGCCGTAGTCTTTGCGTTCTTCCTGTTCATTATGTATGCCTGTATACACATTGGATGGGGAGAGATTAAAGGCATGTCGTTGTCTGACTTATGGAATAGGATTCAGAAATGAACAATAAACCAGTAGCGTGGATGAAGACACTACCTGATGGAACAATCTATGGATTTGGGCAAACAAAAACTAACGATGAGTTTGATATTCCACTCTACACCCATCCAGCAAAGACACTAACAGATGAGGAAATACAAGAAGTGGCACAGGCTTTGATTGATGACTGCTCCTACTGCGCATTACATTTTGCTAGAGCAATACTAAGAAAGGTACAAGAGAAATGAGAAAGGTGAGCATACGAACAGTTGAAAATACTATTGGGCTGGCACGTAGTGTCGCTAATGGAACAACCAAATTTCCTTTTATGGGTTATTGCGCAGATCTGATGCAAAAGATGTTAGAAGAGATTAAACAAGCAAGAAAGGCACAAGAGAAATGACAGCGTTTAAAGAGTTTCCTGTTGGCACTTTTGTCATGCGGTTTTATAAGACCGACCATGTATGGACTTGCACAGTCACAGAAGATATGTTGGATGGGGTAATCAAGATAGCCAAGCCGTTGTCAGAAGAATACATTGAATCTGAATGGGCTAGATTAAGAAAGGCACAAGAGAAATGACATTTCTAGTCGCTAACATCCCACCCGTTAAATGCTTTGTGCGTAGAGAGTTTCTTTACAACCACGAGAAGGGGCATGGAGAACTAGAACCCTGTGTGTGGATGACCGCCAAGGCCATCAAAGGTCAAGCGTTCCGCATTGAGTCGATGCTGACCAACTACGGGGCGTTGTATGACAAGCTACCCATTAGTGCGTATGTATGGAAAGAAGTCCTCGTAGACCCGTTGCATCACCTACCGCTAGATCATCTACAAATATGGGATTGCTTGTCATATGACATGGCGGTAATTGAAAAGTCAAACTTACGGGGTTTGAAGGTTAAATTCTTTGGCAAGGATAAGCAGTTTCACTTTGGTAACTACCTGTTCACCATAGACTTTGCTAGTCCTGAAACAAACCGCCTGGATACCAGCTTTAGCGAAGGGGTCGAGGAGCATAAGTCGTATAACTTTATTAAGCTGGATAACGGGCAGTTTGCATGTCAACCCAACAATCGATGCCTTTGGTATGACGTATCGTTAGTCCCTGCTGTCTTAAAGACCCCTGATTTTCGTATACCTTCCGAGGTATATAGCGTTGAGAACCACGCTAAGTGGAGTGCTAAGGATGAATGGTTTTATAACTTTGAGGAGATTAAAACATGACTACTTGGACAAGTGAAGACAAAGAACAAGCTTACAAAAAGATATTAGAGGAAGCACCTGCGCACATAGGCTACGAAGATGCAGTAGACCCAGTAGCACTTAATATAGAGTCAGCAGAATGGGTAAATGCATCACCCCCACATATTGTTAATACAGGCGCTAGTTATGAACCTATCCCATTTGCTGGTCTGGTAGCCTTACAGGACAAAGAAGATACAGAACAGATGCTCCGACACCAACTTCATATTGTTCAGGCCGAATGCCAAAGACTTCGACAGAAGCTAAAGGAATATGGTTGCAACGAATAGAAAAAGGCCTTAATCGCAAGGAGGACTGGCAAGTAGAGCAAGACTCTATGAACCAGTCCAATGCTAGGCGAGAGCTAGAACAGTTCTTAGGGGTAGATATAGAAACCAAAGAAAACTTTAGTATTTGGGATTGGGAGTTCTACCGCGATGGTAATTTGCTGGCTATTGGGGAATATCGTAGAAGGTTTCACAACTTTGGCACATTCCCAGACTTTCAATTTAGCCAAAAAAAGTTTGAAAAATTAGAAGCTCAAGGTAAAGAATATAAAGTTTCCGCTCTGTTTTTTGTGGAGTTTGACGATATATTTTTATACTTCTTAATTTCTGGTAAATATCCAACAAAAGTAATGAGACGTAACCATGAGGTGCGAACAGAGGAATGCGTTTGCATACCCAATAGTAGCTTTCTTTATGTAAATGACTTATTACTATGATTTATAGAAACAAAAAACTACTTGAAATACTTAGACAATCCCCATGTCAGGCATGCGGTAAAGAAGACGGCACAGTCTGCGCTGCGCACTCAAACCAGCTCCGTGACGGAAAAGGGAGATCCTTGAAGGCGCACGATTTTAGGGTGGCGGCTCTCTGTTTTCAGTGTCATTCCAAGCTGGATCAGGGTTTACACCTAAGTAAAGCAGAACGGGTTGAAATGTGGGAAGAAGCCCACCGCAAGACCATCGGCTGGCTCTTTGAGAACGGAATAATTGATACCCGTTGATACCCCTTAATAACCCTTGATAGCACTACATATTGACCTATTTTGGTATTTTGTGGTACATTTAGTGTGTCAGCCCACACTCTGACATGCACATTGTTTTCCTAGCAGTTGACTTGTGCAACGCAAGCCTCGGATCCACGATCCATAAAACCCCTAGACTAATCCTCTAGGGGTTTTCCTTTAATAAATATCTCTTGCAAATAATTTTTCTTTCGAGTAATCTACTCAGGCTAGGAAGACAATGTGGACAAACGATTAAATTCGTTCGTCTTCTTTGTTCTCCTCGCGGTTTATATCGGACGGCTAAAAACACCAGCGATATAGATACAAGCGCAACTGGGGGATAGTAGATGTAACAGCGCACAAATCGGTGGCGAAGCTTAGATCCGATTCTACGAAAGTCTGGCGAGTGCTGTGGCTCCAATAAGCATACAGTTAAAGGCGCACTCTGGGAGGCTGGAGTGCGTTCACCAATCAGCATCTTGCTTTATCGCGTTAATGTTACATATATAACTAAAGGGAGTACGTGTGGAAAACTTTAAAAATTGGGAACTGATTTACACCGCCAAGCTGGTATCGACTTCAAATATCAACGTGGCACTGTTGCACGAAGTAATATCTCAAGCATTACGGGATAACGCGGGTAGCATCGGCTATTTGATAACTGATGATGCAACAGATTTAGTAGGTTACAAAGATTAATTTTGATATACTGTAAGACCAATTGCTAGGAAAGAAAATGAAAGAAATAAACATATCCGATATACGTATCGATGGTGGTACGCAGATACGCAAAGAGTTAAACCTTGATAAGGTAAACGAATACGCGCAACAAATGGATGATGGGGTTGAGTTCCCACCCATCACAGTATTCTTTGATGGATCAAGCACATGGTTAGCCGAAGGATTCCATCGCCTATCTTCTGAAAGACAGCGTGGATCAACAACTATCAAGGCCAATGTAATCAATGGCACGATAGAAGATGCCACATTATTTGCTCTTGGAAGTAACAAGCATGGCCTAAACATGAGCGCGGAGGACTACCGCAGATCCATTGAGATTATGCTCAAGCATCCAAAGTGGAGCACATGGTCTAACGCACAGATAGCCAAGCACATTGGCGTATCAGCCATGACAGTAGGGCGTGTAAAGAAAGAAAGAGAACCGCTATCAACAAAGGTAATGAAGACCTATGTAGATAAGCATGGCAACGAATCCACTATGGATACATCCAAGATTGGCAAGAAGCCAAAGGATGAACCTAAAGAGGAAACAAAAGATGAACCAAGTGAGAAAGCTTACGATCCAACGGAAGAAAAGATGCGTGAACTTATTGACACCATCGAAAGTCTGGCGGATGAAAACACGATTCTCAGAGATAAGATCGCGATTGGTCAATGGAACGCATCAGAGATCGAGAAGATTGATATTGAAGAGACTGTTGCGAATCTTAGAGAACAAATCCGTATTCTGGAAATCGACAATCAGGCATTACGAGAGAGTCGCGACATGTTTCAGAATAGAAATGCGGAACTTATAAAGACAATCAACTCAATGAAGAAAAAAAAGAAAGGTGAATGATGAGCTTTGAAGACTATTCTCTATATACAATTAAAGCTCATAGATTGTTAAGAGCGGTTCAAGAACAGGCAAACCAACGTGATTTTACCAAGGCAGCCGACACCGCTTTTGCTTTACGAGAGTTATCATTTATGTTGTATGAATCAATAACAGAGCAGGCATTAAAACAAAGAACAGAATAAGACACCCACACCGCAGGGTTTGCGGAAGTTAAGGAACATAATGGAATTAAAGTTACGCGAGCATCAGCAATGGGTCATCGATGCACTAAGAGATGGGTTTAAAGCGGGTCATAGAGCGCAGTTACTCTATGCACCAACAGGATTCGGTAAGACTGAAGTAGCCATCTCCTTGATGAAGGCTACCTCAGACAACTACAAGAAGTCATCCATGATCTTAGATCGTATTGTATTGGTAGACCAGACAAGCCTACGACTATCTAAATACAGGATTAGACATGGCGTATACCAAGCTAATCATTGGAAGTATGACACTTCAGAGCGTATCCAGGTATGCTCTGCACAAACCCTAGAGCGCAGGAATCAGTTCCCCGATATTGATCTATTGATTGTGGATGAATGCCACATTACCCGTAAAAAGATCACCGAACTGATTACAGAAAACCCCAAGTTAAAAGTTATTGGATTGACCGCTACCCCTTTTACTAAAGGGCTGGGGAAGATCTATACCAATGTTATCTGCGCCTCTACAACGGGCGCTTTGGTCAATGGTTCATGGCTTGCACCCCTAAAAGTATTTATCTCTAAAGAGATTGACATGACAGGGGTAAAGAAGGTGGCTGGTGAATGGAGTCCAGACCAAGTAACAGAACGCGGTATGCAGATCACAGGGGATATTGTTACTGAATGGATTAGAAAAACCCATGAAATATTTGGAAGGCCTCGTAAGACTATTGTGTTCTGCGCTGGTGTAGCACACGGGGCAGACTTAGTTCAACAGTTTGCCAATAAAGGTTATAACTTTGTTTCAATTTCATACAAGGATAATGATGAATTTAAAAAGGCTGCCATCGAGGATTTCGCCAAGCCCGACACAAGTATTCATGGGCTTATCGCTACTGATATTCTTACTCGTGGGTTTGATGTCCCTGATGTTATGGTTGGGGTATCAGCTCGCCCATTTAGTAAGTCACTTAGTTCTCACATTCAGCAGATAGGGCGCGTTATGCGACCATGCGAAGGGAAAGAGTTTGCCCTTTGGTTGGATCACTCAGGTAATTACATTAGATTCAGGGATGAGTGGGATAAAATTTACGAAGAAGGTGTCCAAGATCTTCACAATAAAGAAGAGAAGACTAAGAAAGAGCCTACTGAAAAGGAAAAGAAAGAACAGAAGTGTCCTGTATGCTCCGCGCTATGGCCTAAAGGTAGTGATACTTGCTCTGCTTGTGGTCATGTAAAACAAAAGAAACAGATTGATGTAATCGCTGGTGAGTTGATTGCGCTTGGTAGTGTGGGTAAGACAGATCAAAACGAAAAGCAGATGTTCTATTCAGAGCTATTACATATTGCTCAATCCAAAAACTATAACCCTAATTGGGCAAGCCATAAGTACCGAGAGAAGTTTGGTGTATGGCCTAAAGGCCTAGTGCATACAACGCGCATCCCATCCTTGACCACTAATAATTGGGTTAAGCACAAGAACATAGCATGGGTAAAAGGAACGCAAAAGGGAAGGAAAACAGCATGAAAGATAGAAAATTAAACCAAAGAGATTATGAAAGAATGGAAGCATACGCTTATGGGTTCTTTTGCGGTAAATCTGGATATGAATTAGATGCTCCATGGGCTTATGATGATCCTGATTTTAAATACGTAGTGCAGGGGTTTATGTCAGGGCATCAAAGCTATATATTGTTTGATGATAATTTTGAAGATTATGATTTTGACGTACCCGAAGATGAGAATGGCAAGTACGTTCATATAGGGCATGAAAAACATGAATCCTAATGTAAAAGCATTACCTACAGATTATGTTATGAGTCAGTCAGAGGTTGCTAAGAAGATGGATCTTTGCAAAAATACTGTGATGAACATAGAGAAGAAAGCCATGGAGAAATTCAGAAAAGGATTGGCAGATCGCGGTATCAAGATTGAAGATCTGCTGGAGGTTAAATGAGATTTGAAGACTTTGCAAAACAACATGGCCTCATATTGAGTGGTATCCAATTAGACCGCTGGATTCCAACTCCAACAGAAGATAAGCCTCGCAGTAGTAACGGGCGGTATAAGTTCTTGGGTAATGTAGGATGGGTGCAGAATTGGGCTACCATGGATAAGCCAGCTACATGGTTTGCCGAAGGCCATTCGATTAATAGCCCGCAGATCCAGAAAAGTATTGAAGAATCTAGGCATCGTGCTAAAGAATCTGCTGAACGCGCATCTAAAAAAGCGGGTTGGATCTTGCATCAGACTGAGTTAAAGAGCCATCCATACTTGGCATCCAAGGGATTCCCAGATGAGATGGGTAATGTATGGACTAAAGATGGTAATGACATCCTAGTTATACCCATGAGGATGGATAACAGATTGGTGGGAGTTCAACTCATCGATCATGAGGGGAATAAGAAGTTCTTGCATGGTCAAACGACCAAAGGTGCATCCTTCTGCATGAACGCAAAAGGAGTCCCGATATTTTGCGAGGGTTACTCGACTGCGATCTCTGTTAGGGAATGTATGAAGGCGTGTAATATCCGCTATACGATCTATGTTTGCTTTAGTGCAAGTAACATGAAGTACATAGCGAGGGCAGTTGGGAATGGGATCATCATTGCTGACAATGACCCCAACAGTATCGGAGAGAAGTCTGCCAAAGATACAGGCCATCCTTATTGGTTGTCCGAAACAGTCGGGGACGATTTCAACGATTATCATCAGAGAGTGGGAACATTTCGTGCATCTCAGAATCTAAAGAAGTTTTTACTAGATTCAAAAGTCCGCATATCTTAGACAAATTAGCCTCAGTCTGCGACCAATATTTTTCACAGACTTTGCGTTGAAACTTGGCCTCGATCTGTCTGACCCGCTCTCGTGTAATGCCAAATGGTTTACCAGACTGTTCTAAAGTCTTGCCTTGTGATCGGTGCTGAAGGATATCCCAATACTTATCCTTCAATGCTTGATCCTTGTGCCTAGCATACATCACATCAAACTCTTCCCGCGTAGGGAAGTCCACCAATAGATAAGGGGTGGCCTCATGATCGGTGCTATTTCTAATTGGCACTTTTCCTCGACCTTCCTTAAGGTTAATCATCGTAACTCCCATCTACTTGGCATGATTCTGTGTCTGTTACATCAATCAAATCCATGTCAATCAGGTCAGCCAATCTATCATGGGCTAATTCAATGGCCTCATCTTCATCTGGTGCGGTTACAGTAATGGTAGTTGATCCCGCGTAATAAAGGGTAACTTCGTAGTCTTTAGGCATCTTTATCCTCATGAATCCAATCCAGATCAACTCCAATCATGTAATAGACTCTGCCATCTGCTAGTTTTACAGGGCAAAAAGCATGGCTATCAGGATCTTCGCCTGTATCACACTCGACTGCACCCTCTAAATCTTTTGCGCTTAGGTAGATAACATCCTCTAGATTGTCATAGACAGACCAACTCTTGCCAGCAGGAATTGTAATACCTTCCTCGGCTAAATCTTTACGCATCCGCACCTGAACGGGAGGTTCTTCGTCATAGTCCTTTTCGCTTTCTAATTCTTCAATATAGTCTGGCCTTGGTTCTTTATGAAAAGTAATAACCAAATTCCCAACATCATCCCATGACATAGACCAATCAGCATGACCAAATTCTGCCTCGCAATACTCATCTAATAGATCGCTATTCATGCTATTTCCTTTCTTAGGCCTTTAACATGGTCAATCCATGCGTCTATGACATCCCAATTAATACCTATTTCACAATTATGTTCTTTAATCATTAGGCGCAATACTTCCCGCGCCTCATCTTCTGTTAAATCGCTATATGGTTCATCTTCTGCGCCATTATCTTGCTCAATAATGTCATCAATATGCCACCATTCTGCCACCCAATTAGGATCAAAAGCGCGCTTGACTGCGCCTTCTGCCTCGGCCTTTGATACACCAACAGGTAAATCAACCTCAATCATTGTTTTCATCATCTTCTCCCGCGACATAAACTTCTTCGTAAATTGATTTAATAACTTCGTTTTCATACTCATCAGCACAGTATTCAATTACATCTTTAACTGTAAATTGGCCCACATGAATTGTTCTGCCTGATGCAAATTCGACCATGTAAGTATTTTCAAAATCTGAGTCATAACTCATCTTCTTCTTCCTCTTCTTCGTCAAAAATATAGTAAGGGTATTCTTCAAACTCCAATTCGCATGGGTTTTTGGTAATAAAGTAATTAACCCTATTAACTAGGTGATACCCACTAGCGATATAGAGATTGCCATCATCGCCATCCACTAAAGTCCATACGCGCGCGGGTTCAGTATTGGCTATGCTCAATACATAATCAAGTTCTTTCCCATAAGTTTCAAACTTATCTTCGACAAACTTACCTTGTTGTTTTTCTGCAAAATGATTTTTTATTGGTTGATACTTGGCATCCCACGCATCAAATTGATCTTCCCAATTAAGCATCTTGTACCTCACTTCCTAAAGTATTTGAATAGGTTGTATTAATAGAATCGGCATCTTCCATCGCGTAATACTTCTCTTGTGCTATCTGGTGAGCCTCTTCCTTGCTTTCAGCATCAACATAAAAACCATGATCCTTCGTGGATTCCTCGGTAAAAATCACAAAATATTTAGGCATTTTCATTCTCCTCTAAATTTTTTGCGTATTTTCCCAACGCCTCCAACAAATACTCAGGAGGGTATAAATCTCCACATTGTCTTGGATCTTCTGCACAAATAAAAACTCTCTCTTGTGTATTGTCTGACCAATGATAAGAAACGCTGTAATTAATAATCTTAGGCATTTTTGTTCTCCATATATTGATTAAATAATTCATTAGCCAAATTGTCGGCATCCTGATCTGTCATATGGTCTGCATAAGGTAATTCAACAATCATTGCGTCCCCGTAATACAGTTCATATACTCCTGAGTCTTTGTCATAAAAGTAATTAAGCATCTGCGTTTTCCTCTACTCTTATGTATTCAGGTGTATCAAAATGATCCCATGTAGATTCTTCATGGGCTTTAGCAATTGCATCATCTTGGTTATCCGCCTTAACATTTACATACCCATACGATACGAATACGACTGTGTAATTAGGCATTTGCTCTCTCCTGTTCGGTTTTAAACCATTCCACTTCAGTAGGAAAATCCGTTGGATCTTCATAGTGATAAATACCATAAATCAGTCCTTGGTTATTGTCCCCGTAAAACTGATCTAAACCTTCATCAAACCAATTAACAAATCGTTTAAGCATTTTCACTCTCCTTATACGATTCATCTATATCGGCCTCAATCATGTGCCATTCATAAGTAGGGCTAAACTGCGCCTCTGCTAAATCAATGGCATCTTGTTGGCTCTCGGCCTCGACAATCTCGGTGCAATAGCTTGCGTAAACTACTCTATATGTTGGCATTTCAATCTCCCGTTAAGTTTTTTCAATATCTTTCACAACTTCTGTAATACTTCCTTCAAAAAATTCCCAATCAGTTTCATAGGAATCGTTTTCAATCTCTGCATCCATGATTAAATCTCTTGCCTGATCTTGGTCATCGGCCTCAACTTCAATTTCAAAATACTGTTTTCTAATCATTACTCCGCTATATATAGTCATTTCATGCACCTATATCACTAATAACAGAAGAAAATTCATCTTCAAGTTCGTTAATTTCTTCATCACTTAGGCCTTCATACAAGGGTTCTAGGTCATAATCCCATCCGCCTTTACCTTCATCATCCATGTTGTACCAATAAGTAACTTCAATTTTTGTACCATCTACATCAACGCTATAAAGAGCGCTTATAGTTTTTGATATCAATACAGGATCTTTAATCTTCATTTTTAGCCTCGCGCTTAGTGGTTATTAAAATTCCAACTTTCTCCATCGTCTAATTGGATCAATTGCAAACGATCCCCTAGTCGATCAAGATAGCCTCTAAAAAAATCCTTATCCTTAGCAAAATTCTTGCTTGCGTATAGGACTCTATCTTGCTGAAATATGTCGCAAAAATAATAAATTCTCATTTTTAGCCTCGTATTAAGTGGTTAATATCGCTTACCATTTTCGGTAAACTCGTACTCATTGATAATCAGCATTTCATCTACTGCCTCGTTTGAATACTGATAATCAATATCTTGTGTAATTGCATATAGCGCGCTCTCTAATGCTTGCTGAAATGCGTAAAGCGCATCGCCTGTTTTCTTAAAATCTTCATAAAAGGAATGGATCATTGTTCCATCTAACCATAGGCCTGATTCTGGAAAATAGCCTTTGTCTGCTAATTCCTTAGCCTTTGCAAGAGTAAATCCTCTGAAATGGCAATTCTCTGCGTTGGTTGTTAAGTGTTCCCCGCGCCCGTATATCGCCCAATCTTTTAAAGTAATTCCAAAATGACCACAAAATGCTTTTATGCTTTTAATGTTGTCATCATGGAATGGATAGTCTGCAAAATTTCTCCACCAATCGCGCGCGCTTTCCTTTGCGATATCTTCAAGTTCTTCAAATAGGTAAATCTTTTCTTCTACTATTCTCATAATTGGCCTCTTAATAAAGTATTTACTAATTGAGTCGTGGTCTTATAAGCCATAATGACAATATGCGGATCAGTAAGACCTTGAATAAAGGAATCAGCCTCGTTCTTGGTGTTAAATGCTTGCCATATTTGATTATTTGTCCATGAGTTGTAGCCTTTGGCTATGTATATTTTTTTCATTCTGTGGCCTCGTGTTCGGTGCTAATTGTGTTAGCTAATTGTTCGGTTAAAAATTCTGACCAATTTCTAGCGGTATGCTCGTTTATTACCCAAATCGGGTGCAGTTGCATATCCTGAGCGCAACAATCTGCGCTTTCAAAATCCCCATGATCCCCTAAGTTATAGAGATCACCTTCATTACTTAAACAAAAATAGATCATTTTGTGGCCTCGTGTTGAATGTTCAATACTGCATTTCTGTAAGCGGTTTCCCGCTTATCCATATACGCGGTTAATTCAATAAACCCTTGCTCAAAAAAACTAGTATCTATTCCATCTAATGAATAGCGCTCGCCATTAGCCCAGACTGTCAAATCAAAATCAGGGTTTAGGTTTTCCAATACTGCTAATAGTTTGTTAATTTTCATTTTTGGCCTCGTGCTTAGTGGTTAATCTTCTGGTTGCTCATCTGGTCTATAAGCAATATCGTAAAACCCGCGCTCACTAGGCGGGACTATGATTATTTGCCCGTTTTCATCTTTAACTTCATGCCCGTAATCATCTAGGGCTATCCCTTGGCGGTCTATATATCTAAATTCCATTATTGGCCTCGTGTTTAGTGGTTTACAGTAGTTCCTACACCACCTAAGCCAAAATGCTCAATGGTGCAATCGCATTCAAAAATTTTGTTATCGTTTACTAATCGCTTAGCGAGTCTTAGAGCGCGCTCTTTATCTCCCGCTATGCGAGTGTCATAGGCAAAAGCCCGTAATAACTTATCGCCTAGATAAACCCCGTAAGATAGTGTCATTTTGTGGCCTCGTGCTTAGTGGTTAAATTTCAAAATCGGCATAAATAGCTAGGGAATGATCGCGCACAGAATAGCCCGATACAATCGGGTTGCTCTCGTTCATGGCTAATTTTTCCATTAGTTCTAGCGCGCTATCCCTATCGGGAAATTGAGCTATAACCTCGCTTTTATTGGTTGTATTGCGATATAGGTAATAGGTCATACAATTACCCCGCTCTGTATTGGCGCATATGCGGGGGTTGCGTTGTGGTGGTCGTATCGCTCATAATCCCGTTTTCCTTGTTCGCACCCATCACAATATAATTTTTGGTGGTGATCTGAAAATAGGTAAACATCGGGAAATTCACAAGCGGAATAATTGCGCCCATCTCTATAACCTACTGCATAAGCGTAGGCATCTGAATAAAATTCCGTAGATCGTGGTTTCATGCTATTCCCTCTAAATTGTCAAAATAGGCTTGTGGTTTAGTGATTGCACAATGCGCCCACTTATTAATGTGGCGGGTTGTGGTGTTACTCCATTTCTTTTCAGTTTTAAAAAATTGGCCTTCTTCCCATGTTGCAACAGGTGTGCAATAGCTAAATAAGACCTTTTTCCCGTTGTGTAGGGTTATTTCTATCATGTTCGCTTGTATAGGGTTTAATCTCATGCTATTGCCTCGCTTTCTGTTAATTGAGCGCATATTGCGCGCGCCTCTTGCGCTTGTTTATCGGCTTTTCTGGCTATGCTCTCCAATTTTTTGGCATAGTGCGCGGTTAAATCAAATTGATCTAAAAAGCGATATCCCGCTTTTCTGGCTTGCTCGCTTGTTTTTACTGCATCGCTTAGCTCTTGCTTTCCGATCTCTTGCCCGAAAATGTCGAATAAGTGAAACCTAAACCCGCGTTTAGTCTTATTCATGTCCAAAAAACTACTTTCAACAATAAAAAACAATAACCCGCTCGCGGTATGGTGTGCGCTATTGATACGCGCGCCAAAATATTTCAAAGTGCTATCGGTTGCAAAATACGATCTACCTTCTAAATTTTCCTGTGCATTCGGTTTGGCATAGCTCGATTTATTGCTATAAAGCGAGGCAAACCCCGATTTTTGAATGATTGTGGCTATATCGTTGTTTTCCATGATTACCCCAAAAGAGTGTTAATAAAGTGAAATAGAGCGTTCGCGACCACTAGGCCAATATAGGCAAGGCAAGCGTAAAGCGCGACATTAAATAGAAAATCAAGTTTAGGAAACATAAAACCCCCTTATATGGTTGCGGTTTGTTTTACTTCGAAAGTAAAGCCTAAGGCCTTAGCGTTTTTAATTGTTGGCTCGGTTATCGTCTTAGTGCCCGCTATTCTGGCAAGATATAACGCGGTATCATTTACGGGATAAATTGTTTTATTCCCGTACACTTCCCTAATTTCTACAATTGCATTCGTATTCATTTTTAAGTAAGGCCTATTTCTAGGCCTTTTCCCTTTCACTCGTCAAAATCTAAACTGTCGGAATAGTCGGCCAACATAGATAAAAGCCCGTCATAATCTTCGTTCTCACCTAGTAAATCAGCGAGCATGAAAACTTCTGAGCGGGCAATCCCGTAATCTTCGGCAAGGCCTGTTAAGTACTCTTTTCTAGTCATTTTTTAAATCTCCATAGCAGTTGATTAAATGATTACCTAGAGGCAATCCCTAAACCCTCTAAAAGGGTTTAAAGGTGGCTCTATGCGCGGTTTTCTTGATAAAAGTAAATAGCTAGAAAAAGCTCAAAAATACCTATAACGAATTGAGAGATCACTAGCACGCTATCAGAGCCAATTAAGGCCAAAATGATAGAGCTAAGTAAATGAATAAAACCTAATAATGCTATTGATGTATCTATATTGGTCATATAATCCTTTATCTATAAGGGTTTGCGGTCAATAATATAGTAGGTATAAACTCAATAAATCACCTACTATATGAGCATAATTTTAGGCTTATATACTTGCTTGTCAATAGTTTTAATGAATTATTTTATTATCGCTTTCCCTTAATGGTTTACCCTTAGATTGTGAGGGTTTACGACCTAATCGCGGGGATATCGCGCGGGCTAATCCCGAAGGGAAACAGTCCAAGGGATCAAACCCTACAAGGGAATAACATAGAGATAAATAGAGTACTTACCATCTATCCTAAATTATCCTATACTCCAATTTAGCCAATACCCATAAAATACCCATATGACTAAACCCATTAAGCTATCGCGTAAGCAGATTACTGAAGGCCTGAAACAATCGCCAATAGAAAATATTTTAGTAGGGGTTCACAATGCCGATAAGATCAATTTAACCAAAAAACAAAAGGAATTCGCGCGGAAAGTTGCAGAGGGAAAACCTAAGGCCAAGGCATATCGAGAGGCCTACGACTCACACGCTAAGCCACAATCTCAGGCCGAGCAAGCTAATAGATTAGCAAAAAACCCCAAGATCGCGACAATGATAGAGGCCTTTACCCTAGCTAATCAGGCTAGGGAATATCTTATTCCCGCTCAAATAAGAACAATGGCTATACAAAATCTAGTAAGTATTGCAGTAAATGAAGGGGAAAAGACTAGTAACAAGCTAAAGGCCTTAGAGTTAATAGGCAAGATGAGCGAGGTTAGTTTATTCAATGAAACTAAAACCCATCTCCACTTACATTCAAGCGCAGACATAAAAGGGAAACTAATCGAAGGGTTACGTCAAGCGTTTTCTAATTCCCGATCTATCAATGATCTAGCCAAAAGGAAGGCCGAAAGCCTATTAATAGAGTTATCCGAGGCGCGCCCATCGATTAATGATGATAGCGCAGACGATAACGAAGAATATAGCGCGACCCTAGACCCTTCCGAAATCCCAGAAAGCGCGACCCCACCAGACCCCGACCCCCAAAAATCGACCAATTCGGGTGGTGATGGTTTGCATAGTATTCCACTCAAACAATCCGACTCCAAAGCAGCTCAATCACTGTTAGACGACCTCACTATAACAGCTGTTATAGTGACAACTCCTTCTGAATCAAGTACTTGCGCGTCCATAGGTAATAACCCTGACGAGTTACAAGGTAACGAGGTGGGGGAGGGGGTTATAAATTCAGGACAGGAATCACAAGATGTTCCACGTGAAACACCCCCCCTTAGTAATTCAAATTAAAAAGGGTAGGGGGGTATATTTTGGAAATGATTGAAATCATCAAAAGTTATATGGCTGTTCTTAGGAATATGCTAGACACTAAAGAATTGAGTAATGAAGAGATCAACGCGATTGAGTTCGCTCATGAGCTGGCTGAGTATGAGTTCATTGCTGAGATACAACGGACGCAAGATCAGATAGATTATTTAAAACGAACAGGGATGTTGAACTAATGAAGATAAGTGAAGAGTATCCAGACTTACTGAAGGCTGACGGTTTTGACGAGGCTATCCTTGGAGTGGTACAGAGAATGGGAATACAGGCTATCTGTTATGACCAGGATAAAGTGATTGATATCCTAATTGAAAGAGATGGTATGACGTATGAGGAAGCTGTTGAGTACTTTGAGTTTAATATTGCGGGCGCGTGGGTAGGGGAGTCAACGCCTTTCTTCCTCCAGAAAATGGATCTGTAATGTTTGGCGGGGATATCCGTAAAGAGAGAGTTGAAAAAGTAATGATTCTGGCTAGTCAGTTAACGGTAATGGAAATGAGGACAGTGATAAAAGAGCTGACCCACCTACATGACTCAATAATTATGAAAAATGATCCCCGCTGGATAAAACAGGAGGGCAAATGAGATCGATATATGAGATACAGAAGGATATTGCCAGGGTGTCTAATTTATTAAACATCCTGATTCTGGAGAAGAAGTTAACGGTTTGTGCCTTAGAAGGTATCGAGGCGAGCTCTAAGATACTGGCTGAAAAAGCAATTGAGAAGATGAAACAATGACCCCCGCCCAAAAAGAGACGTTCTTGATTATTGATGAGTACTGGAAGAACTTCGGATACGGGCCGACTATTGATGATGTAATGAGACTTACGGGTGAAAAAGGCCGTGGAAATGTAGCGCGGAAGATGCGCGCCCTTATAGAAATTGGGGTATGTAAAGGGGTGGCGGGAAAGGCTAGGAGTATACGGCCTTCGTATATACGCTTAAGGGATCTATGACCAACGATGAAATCCTATTAGAGTTGATTAGTCTTTTGCCAGAGGAAGAGCAAAAGCCGTTCCTTCCGTTGACGGAGTCTTTAAATGTTGCCCAAGAGCGAGAGGTCGGGCAAATCGACTTTTTATCCTTTGTTCAATCCGTCTGGCCTGGGTTTATTTACGGCAGACATCACGCGCTGATGGCGCAAAAATTTGAGGACATCGCCAATGGAAAATCTAGACGCCTTATTATTAATATGCCTCCCCGTCATACTAAGTCAGAGTTTGCCAGCTACCTTCTGCCCGCCTGGTATCTTGGGAAATTTCCTCATAAGAAGATTATCCAATGTTCTAACACAGCCGAACTAGCCGTAGGATTCGGAAGGAAGGTTAGGAACTTAGTAGCCTCGGAAACCTATTCCAAGATATTCCCCAATGTCTCGTTGCGATCAGACTCCAAAGCTGCAGGACGCTGGGCCACCAACGAAAACGGAGACTACTTCGCGATTGGTGTCGGTGGTACGGTAACAGGTAAAGGCGCGGATCTACTCATTATTGACGATCCCCACTCAGAACAAGAGGCTGCTTTAGCCGCATCCGACCCAACAGTCTTTGACAAAATCTTTGAATGGTACACCTCTGGACCGCGTCAGCGTCTCCAACCTGGTGGCTCGATTGTCGTGGTTATGACCCGCTGGGCAAAAAAAGACCTTACAGGAAAGATCTGCCAATCCATTATAGATAGAGATGGAGATGTCTGGGACATTATTAGTCTTCCAGCGATTCTTCCAAATGGCAGACCTTTATGGCCTGAGTTCTGGAGTCTAGATGAATTAACTAAACTGCGCGATGAATTGCCTCTTTCCAAATGGCAGGCTCAGTACCAACAAGATCCAACATCTGAACAGGGCGCCCTAGTCAAACGAGAATGGTGGCAAGTCTGGGAAGGTGAAAGACCTCCTCCATGTGACTTTGTTATTCAGTCTTGGGATACCGCCTTTACTAAAAACGAACGTTCAGACTACTCGGCATGCACCACCTGGGGGGTTTTTTATAAAAACGAAGATCCTAGTGACGCGAATATTATTCTGTTAGACGCCCTAAAAGAACGGTTAGAGTTCCCTGAATTAAAGATCCGCGCGATGGAAATGTATAAAGAATGGGAACCCGATGCGTTTATCGTTGAGGCCAAGGCCTCTGGTGCGCCACTTATATTTGAGCTAAGATCCATGGGTATACCAGTACAAGAATTTACACCAACCCGTGGTAATGACAAGATCTCCCGTGTAAACTCTGTAGCAGACATGTTTGCATCAGGAAAAGTATGGGCTCCAAGGAAGCGTTGGGCAGAAGAGGTTATTGAAGAATTGGCTGCTTTCCCAAATTCCGACCACGATGACTTGGTGGACTCAAGCACACAGGCCCTTTTACGTTTTAGAAAAGGCGGGTTTATCAGATTACAAACAGACGAGGAAGACGATATTAAGTACTTCAAGTCTAAACGAGCAGTCAGTTATTACTAAGGAACGATATGGCTATTGAAAAAGCACTTTATGAATTACCCCAAGGACTTGAAGCAGCTGCTGCGATGCAAGAGCCGATTGAGATTGAGATCGAAGATCCAGAATCCGTAAAGATTGGGATTGGTGGCTTAGAGATTGATATTGAGCCTAAAGAGGAAAGCGCAGAAGACTTTGACGCTAACCTTGCAGAATACTTAAGTGACGGAACATTAACTGAAATCGCTGGTGATTTATTAGGCGATGTTGACTCCGACATTGGCGCCCGTAAGGAATGGATGCAGACCTATACAGACGGCATCGAGCTTTTGGGAATGAAGATCGAAGAGCGCACCGAACCTTGGGAAGGCGCTTGTGGTGTCTATCACCCCCTACTCTCCGAAGCCCTTGTTAAGTTCCAAGCCGAAACCGTGATGGAGACCTTGCCTCCAGCGGGACCCGTAAAGACTGTGATTATCGGCAAAGAAACCGCTGAGAAGATGGCAGCTGCTGATCGTGTTCAAAAGGACATGAACTATCAGATCACCGAAGAAATGCCTGAATACCGCCCAGAGCACGAGAGAATGTGCTGGGGACTAGGACTCTCAGGTAATGCCTTTAAGAAAGTCTACTTTGATCCATCCTTAGATCGGCAAGTGTCCTTATTTGTTCCCGCAGAAGACTTGATCGTTCCCTATGGCGCATCTGATCTACAGACCGCAGAGCGTGTGACCCACGTCATGCGTAAGACCGAGAATGAATTACGCAAACTTCAGGTGGCAGGATTTTATAAAGACGTAGACCTAGGCACTCCTAGCACCGCCTTTGATGAGGTAGAGAAGAAGATTGCCCAGAAAATGGGCTTTCAGGCTACCTCGGATGACCGCTATAAGATCCTTGAAATCCAAGTTAACCTAGATATTGAAGGGTTTGAGGACAAAGATGAAGACGGAGAACCCACAGGAATCGCTCTTCCTTACATTGTTACCATTGAAAAGGGAACGCAACAGGTATTAGCGATCCGTAGAAATTGGAGACCCGAAGATGAAACTAAGCAAAAACGTCAGCATTTCGTCCATTATGGATATGTTCCAGGCTTTGGTTTTTATTGTTTTGGGCTTATTCACCTTGTCGGTGCTTTTGCTAAGTCTGGTACTAGTCTTATTCGGCAGCTCGTGGATGCTGGAACACTCGCGAACTTGCCAGGTGGCTTTAAGACCCGTGGCATGCGAGTCAAAGGAGACGACACCCCAATTTCTCCAGGAGAGTTTAGGGACGTTGACGTTCCTTCTGGGGCGTTAAAAGACAACATCCTCCCACTTCCATACAAAGAACCCAGCCAAGTTTTATATACCTTACTGGGTAATATCGTAGAAGAAGGAAGACGCTTTGCCTCGGCATCTGATATGAAGATTGCCGATATGTCAGCCAACACCCCAGTCGGTACGACTCTGGCAATTCTAGAGCGCACTCTTAAAGTCATGTCGGCAGTCCAAGCCCGTGTTCATTACTCAATGAAACAGGAGCTTAAACTCTTAAAAGACATCATCCGTGACTACACCCCTGACGAATACAGCTACCAACCTGATATTGGCAACCGATTTGCCAAGCAGTCGGACTACGATAACTGCGATGTAATCCCAGTATCCGATCCTAATGCAGCGACCATGAGCCAGAAGGTTGTTCAGTACCAAGCCGTCCTGCAATTAGCCCAACAAGCTCCTCAGCTCTATGACTTAGGACAGCTGCACCGCCAGATGTTAGAAGTCTTGGGTATTAAGAACGCTAAGAAATTGGTCAAGATTGAAGACGACCAGATGCCTGAAGATCCTATTACGGAGAACATGAACATCCTAAACATGAAACCTGTGAAGGCGTTTATGTATCAGGACCATCAGGCACACATTACCATCCATATGAATGCCATGAAAGACCCTAAAATTGCCGCTTTAATGGGTCAAAACCCACAGGCTCAAGCAATTGCCTCGGCTGCCATGGCTCATATTCAACAGCATTTAGCCTTTGAATATAAGAAACAAATGCAAGAAATGATGGGAATGCCTCTGCCAACAGGCGAAGAAGACGAAGCAATACCACGAGATTTGGAAGTTCAGATCTCACAAATGGCGGTCGATGCTTCCAATGCCTTGCTACAGCGAAATCAGACCGAAATCGCTGCCCAACAAGCGCAACAAGCAGCCCAAGACCCAGTAATTCAAATGCAAGCGAAGGAACTCGAACTCAAACAGGCCGAGGAACAGCGCAAAGCATTGAAAGACCAAGCCGATGCAGCAGAAGCAGCTGCTCGCTTGGAAGTAGAAAGAGAAAGAATTGCCTCTCAAGAACGTATTGCTGGCGCTCAGCTTCTGGCAAAAACAGAAAAAGACGCTATGGAAGTCGAAATCAAGAGAATGCAAGAACTTTCCAAGATGCAACAACTAACTAAACCTCAAACAGGGAAAAGATAGTGGATAAAAACTTGGATTACCTCTTAAATGAGTACCGTGACCGCATAAATATGCTCCAAAACGCTATTTCTGCGGGAAATTGTGCAAATTACGAGGAGTATAAGTACGCTTGTGGACAAATACGAGGTCTTGAGTCCGCTTGTTTAGCAATAACAGACCTCAAACAACGAATGGAGAAATCTAATGACTGAAATACTAATCGGCTCAAATCCCGATGACGTATCCGCAGTAACAACTCTGCCTCAAACAGCAGATGAAAAAGCAAAACAACTACCCGAACCGTCTGGATATCGAATTTTGTGCGCTATTCCAGATGTTGATGAGACTTACGAAAGCGGCATCCTCAAATCGGATACCACACTGCGTCACGAAGAAGTCCTATCAACGGTGTTTTTTGTTGTCAAAATGGGTCCTGATTGTTACAAGGACGCAAGCCGTTTCCCTACTGGGCCTTGGTGCAAAGTTGGTGACTTTATCCTAGCCAGACCAAACTCTGGCACACGATTAAAGATTCACGGACGCGAATTTAGGATCATCAATGACGATTCTGTAGAAGGAATAGTCGAAGATCCCCGTGGCATAACCAGACCTTAAGGAGAAAATCATGCCTGAATTAGAATTGGAAGAATATAAATTCCCAGACGAGCCAGAAGATAAGGCCGAAGAATTAGAGCCTATTGAAGTTGAGGTTGAAGACGATACACCCCCAGAGGACAAGGAAAATGCAAAACCTATGCCAAAGGAAATCGTTGAAGAACTTGATAACGATGACTTAGAAGAGTTCAGCGGAGAAGCAAAGAAGAAGTTGTTGCAGATGAAAAAAGTCTACAACGATGAACGCAGAGCTAAAGAAGCTGCTGACAAAGAGCGTCAAGAAGCTATTGATTTTGCTCAAAAAATCATCGAAGAAAACAAAAAGCTTAAAAACAGGCTAACAACTGGTGAGCAAAGTTTAGTTTCTAGTTACAAAGAAAACATAACTCGCGAACTAGAAGATGCTAAACGGTCTTACAAAGAAGCTTATGACTCTGGCGATTCTGAGCTTTTAGTAAATGCACAAGAAAAGTTAACTGAAGTCAAATTAAAATCTCAGGAATTGGAAAGGTATAAACCTGAATTTTCAGAAGAGGCTTTACAATCTCAGGAAAATGATGTAAAAATACCTCAACCCCAACGTTTGGACTCAAAAACCCAAGCGTGGCTGGACAAAAACAGCTGGTATGGAGTTGATGATGATATGAGTTACCTAGCAATGGGCATTCATAGACGCTTGGAAAGAGAAGGAGTTCCGATAGGATCTGACCACTATTTCAAGTCCATTGACACAGAAATGCGTCAAAGGTTCCCAGAGAAATTTGGGAATTCCGAAGAGACCAAAGACTCTTTCGAGGTAGAGGCCAAACCCTCTGCAAAAACTAGTAAACCGAGCACGGTAGTTGCGCCAGCGACTAGGTCTACCTCTCCAAAAAGAGTCAAACTTACGCCAACGCAAGTACAACTGGCTAAGAAATTTAATCTAACACCAGAGCAATATGCTCGCGAACTTACAAAACTGGAGTCCCAAAATGGCTGAAAACAGAAAACCTCGTGAAGTAGAAACCCGTCAACAAGACATGCGTCCCCAGCAGTGGAAACCGCCTGAATTGTTGCCAGAACCAGACAAGCAAGCAGGATTTGCTTACCGCTGGATCAGAACTTCTACTTTAGGTACTGCGGACCCCCGCAATCTCTCTGCCAAACTCAGAGAAGGATGGGAACCTGTACGAATAGAGGAGCAACCGAAGTTCCAACTGTTAGTCGATCCCAATAGTCGCTTTAAGGACAATATTGAGATTGCAGGGTTATTGTTATGCAAAACGCCAGAAGAATTTGTTGCTCAGCGTAATTCACATTACCAAAAGCAAGCAGAAAATCAGATGGACGCTGTAGACAGTAGCTTTATGCGCCAAAGTGATCCTAGAGCACCACTCTTTAGTGAGAGAAAATCTACGACTAGCTTTGGTAAAGGTTAATTTTAATTAGGAGTTTATTATGGCTTATCCTACCGTAGATGCTCCGTATGGACTAAAACCAATTAATTTGATTGGTGGTCAGGTCTTTGCGGGAGCAACCCGTCAGATGCAAATTGCAAGTGGCTATGCTACAAGCATTTTCTATGGCGATTTAGTAAAACGTGTTTCAGATGGAACAATTGAGAAAGATACTGGCACAACTACAGCTACACCTTGCGGTGTGTTTTTAGGTGTTAGTTTTACCAATTCTTCAACTGGTCAAGTTCAGCAACAGCAGTTCTACCCAGCAAGTCAGGCAATCAAATCTGGAACGCAGATTTTTGCAGTCGTTGCAGATGATCCTGACACGCTGTTCAAAGTAGTTTCTTGTTCTTCTGGATCAACTGTTGCTGCAATGGGCATTTCTGCTATTGGTAATAACATTGCTCTGATTCAAAACGCTGGATCTACCACCACTGGTAACTCCGCTGTAGCGATTGATGAAGGTACACAAGCTACTACCAATACTCTACCTATCCGCATTATTGATGTGGTAAGAGATACAGCAACGGGCACCGATGCATTTGTTGAGTTTATCGTTAAGATAAATGCGACTATGCATCAGTACAACAACTCAACTGGCGTATAAGGAGCTTAGAAAATGGCTATTTCACGTGCACAACTACTGAAAGAGTTGCTTCCAGGCTTAAACGCTTTGTTTGGCTTGGAGTACGCAACGTATGGTGAACAACACAAAGAGATCTACGATACTGAGACCTCTGAGCGTTCGTTTGAAGAAGAAACAAAACTGTCTGGCTTCTCAGCTGCACCAGTCAAAAACGAAGGTTCTGCCATCGCTTATGACAATGCACAAGAGGCTTTCACAGCTCGCTATAACCACGAAACCATCGCCCTTGGCTTCTCTTTAACCGAAGAGGCAATCGAGGACAACTTGTATGACAGCTTATCCGCTCGTTATACCAAGGCATTGGCTCGTGCTATGGCATACACCAAGCAAACCAAGGCAGCTTCCGTTCTAAACAACGGTTTTACTGCTGGCGTATATGCTGGTGGTGACGGTGTGGCTTTATTTAGCACCTCACATCCACTGGTTTCTGGTGGTGTAAACAGCAATACTCAATCTACCCCTGCCGACTTGAATGAGACTTCCTTGGAAGCCGCAGTTATTCAGATCGCTGCTTGGACAGATGAGCGTGGCTTGTTAATCGCTGCTAAACCTAAGAAGTTAGTCGTTCCACCTGCACTCCAGTTCGTAGCTACCCGTCTCTTAGAGACTCAGTTGCGTGTTGGTACTACAGACAATGACATCAACGCTATCGTAAACAACGGTTCGATCCCAGAAGGTTATACAGTTAATAACTACCTGACCGATTCCAATGCTTACTTCCTCTGCACTGATGTTCCTAATGGTATGAAGCATTTCGTTCGTACTCCTTTGAGCAACAGCATGGACGGAGACTTTGATACTGGTAACGTACGTTACAAGTCTCGTGAGCGTTATTCCTTTGGATTCTCGGATCCACTAGGAATGTTTGGTTCACCAGGCGCTTAATAAACACACTATAGTGTTTGGACCCCTCTTCGGAGGGGTTTTTTATTTCATAATTCTTTCACAATTCTCTAATAATATGATTTGATTAAAAAAAAGGTATGTCATGGTACGAAAATCGTGTAGTGACGAAGAATTTATTGCGGCTTGGAAAGAACACCAATCCCCTGAAAAGGTTAGCCTAGCTATTGGTCTTAGCAATCGCAATGTTATGAAGAGGCGCAGAATAATAGAAAATAAATATGATATTGTTCTAGATGCTCTGTCACCCTCTGGTCAACCCAAGATTTACATTCCCGATGAGCAGATGCAAGCCAACGTCACCCTTGATAATGGCACTATCTTAGTTGGCTCTGATTGCCACTACAACCCAGAGTACATTACGACAGCCCACCGAGGTTTTGTTGAGTTTGTAAAGTATCTAAAACCTAAAATTGTTATTCTCAATGGAGATATAGCAGACTTTGCTAGTATTTCAAAACACCATCGCATTGGTTGGCAAAAAGGCCCTACTGTAAAAGAAGAGCTAGAAGAAATTCAAGAAAGACTAGGAGATATTGAAAAGGTAAGACCAGCAGGCTGTAAGTTAATGATTACGATTGGAAATCATGACCTTCGGTTTTCGGGCAAATTGTCCAATGTTTTACCTCAATATGAGGGTATCAAAGGTTTTGATATTGCTGACCATACTCCGCATTGGAAGTGGTTTTGGTCCATTATGGTTAACGAAACTTGTATGATTAAGCACCGTTGGCACAATGGTATCCATGCAGTTTATAACAACACAATGCGATCAGGTACAAGTTTCGTCTCGGGTCATCTACATTCCCTTAAAGTAACACCTTGGACAGACTATACAGGCACAAGATATGGCGTAGATACTGGCACAATGGCTTGTATTAAAGATAATCAGTTTGCATATACAGAAAATAACCCTGTCAACTGGAGAGCTGGATACGCAGTATTGACCTTTATTAACGGCAAACTCATGCCCCCAGAGCTGGCAGAGGTTGTTAATGAAGACGAGGGTTTAATTTATTTCCGTGGTAAGTTAATAAAAGTATGAAACTGACCCCAAAAATTATTGAAAACATTTATGCAATGCTGTATTGCACAGAGCCGTTTTCTGATTGGGGTTTACCCTTACCTGAAGAAATTAAGTTTGTTATAGACCACGACCCAGATACTATGGGAACTTATCTTTATGACGACGGCACAGATCACGCTCATACCATTACAATTTCAGACGCTCGTTGTGGGCATTTAGATACTGTGATTAGGACTATGGCTCATGAGATGATCCATGCCAGTCGCTGGAATACTGTTACACAGGCTTGGACAAAGCACGATAAGACTTTTAGAAACCGAGCAAAAATGGTAGCAATTGAACTTGGATTTGATCCACTTGAGTTGTAACATAAATGTTACCAAAAGGCACTTAATGTAAATAATACGAAACATAAAAGGAAAAATATGAAAATTTCATGCAAATTGATTAAAGAATTAGACGATGGTAGCGCTATTGTTTCTATTGAATTAGACCAAGAAGCTAAAGACTGGTTGATTGGAGAAGGCTTTACAGTAATCATGAAAGAAGCCATCAAAATGAGCAAAACTTATGTCAGTCCAGAGATGCTAGAAAAGGCTAAAAAAGTACCCAAGAAGGGTAAGACAATACCTAAAAAGAAATGAGTGCTAATCTCATTATTTTGACAGGCTTAATTTATACCTATATTGGTATAGAACAAGCCTTCAAAGGCAACACCCCTATGGCAATTTGTTACTTCTGCTACGCAGGTGCAAACGTTGGTTTATACATGATGGCAGCAAAATAAAAAGTTGCAAGTATATAAAAAAGTAGTAAGATGATGGAAACTGGGAAACCAGCTTATTAAACTGTCCCAGCAGACGCATACACCGATTAATAAGCTAACTTTGTATGGAGAATTAACATGGCACGATCCACATTCCAAGGTCCAATTCGTTCATTGGGCGGCATTTATCAACAAGGCCCAGCTACTATTGTTGAAATCACTTCTAGCACTACCCTAAGTCCAGAGCTTCATGGCGGACGTATTATCTCCGTAGGTGGTTCTTTAGCGGCTGCTTTAACCTTAACACTACCAACCATCAACGCCTCAGCCAATCCAGTCACATCTGGTCCTGGTCAAGATCCAAGCACTGCCAATAATGAAGGCGTTGTGTACACCATTTGGGTTCCAACCACAATCTCTACTTCTTCCTTGAAAATTGGTACTGACGGCACAGACAAGTATGTAGGCGCTATATTGTCTATTGATACTGATACAACAGACGCAGCCCGTGGCTTCGTTGCTGGTGCAAGTGATGACTTTATTAACTTTAATGGCACAACTACTGGCGGTGTTGCAGGTACATTTGTACAGATCTACGCAATTACGTCATTAAAGTATATGGTTACAGGCACAGTGTTAGGCACAGGCACTGTTGCTACTCCGTTTGCTACTTCTTAATTAATCTGGCGGACTAGGGAAAACCCTAGTCTACTCAACATCTTAGGAGATTAATTATGAGTATGCAATATGATGTAAAACAGGCGCACTTAAACTCAAGTGGGTATCTTGTAAATTTCGGTACACGGATTAAAGCCATTTCGTTTACTGGAACAGCTACTGCTGGCTATGTAGTTTTATTTGATGCTTCCAGCGTTCCCGTATCATCCAGCGTAACGTATGCACAAAGTGGTACAACCGTAACGGTAACTAAAACAGCGCATGGTCTAACTACAGGCACTATTATAGGTATTCATTTTGTAGCAAATTCTGGGGTTTCAGCTACTGACGGCACATATAGCATTACTAGAGTAGATGCAAATTCATTTACTCTGACTGATATTAATTCACGCACCATTACAAGTACTGCGGCTGTATATGCAGTTGGTCGTTGGATTGCTACCTATGAACCCGCTGCTACTGATGTGTTTAATAATTCACCTATTATTCCAGGCGAAGGGGTACGGGCAAATACATCGGTGTATGCAGAAATGTCTAATATGGATTCAGTACAGATTTTCTATGGCTAAGACTCCTGCGTGGCAACGCAAAGAGGGTAAGAACCCTGAAGGTGGCTTAAATGCCAAGGGTAGAGCTTCGTATAACGCAGCCAATCCTGGCAAACCTGGATTAAAACGTCCACAACCAGAAGGCGGTTCAAGAAAGAAATCGTTCTGTGCAAGGATGTCAGGTATGAAGAAAAAGCTCACATCTGCTAAAACTGCTAACGACCCAGACTCACGGATTAATAAGTCCTTACGGGCTTGGAACTGCAAAGAAGGCGGATCGGTTCGTGGTGGAGGATGCGAGATTCGTGGCAAGACCAAAGGGAAAATGGTATGAATGTATTGGAACTTTGGACTGGTGGACTTACAATATTTATAGCTTTTATTGGATACGTCATGCACGAAAAGTTTAACGAACTAAAACGGATTGATATTCTTCTTAATAAAACCCGTGAGGAGGTAGCACGTGATAACGTTACTAAAGCAGAAGTGGATCGCATTGTTGAACACATGGACGCAAGGTTTAACAAACTTGAAGACAAAATTGACCAGCTTATTCAGGGGAAAATAAATGCCTAGCGCTAGTAAAAAACAGCATAATTTCATGGCAGCCGTGGCTAATAATCCAAAATTTGCCAAAAAAGTTGGCGTATCTAAAACCGTAGGAGAAGAGTTTATGAAAGCAGATAAAGGACGTAAATTCAGAGCTGGTGGCTTAAAAGAAGTTGATTCTGATAGCAATCCAGGTTTAGCTAAATTACCAACTGAGGTGAGAAACAAAATGGGTTACATGAAAAAAGGCGGCATGTCTAAAGAATCGAAGGTAATGGTCAAAAAAGAAGTTGAGTTTATGAAGAAAAAGGGCGCTCCAAAGTCCATGATTAAACATGAAGCAGCTGAAATGGGCGCTATGAAAAAAGGCGGTATGGCTCACTCTGATATTTCTAAAGATAAACCAATGATGAAGAAGGTTGCTGCTAAAGCTGTAAAAGGCCATGAAAAGCGCATGCACGGCATGGCTAAAGGTGGTGGTGTAGAGGTCAAAGGTAAGACCAAAGGCAAAATGATTAAAATGAACATGGGCGGAAAGGCTTGCTAATATGAAAAAGAAAATGCGTAAATTTGATAATGGCGGCCTAAGTAAGGCCCAAGAAGAATGGTTAGGCGGTGCTGACCGCACAGACCCTATTATTATGGCTCGTATGCGTAGAGCAGTTCCTGACGAACCAAAGGTTTCTAAAGTTGATTCTAGTGAGTTGCGCGATGAAACTGGAGCAGTTTCTAAAATAAAACGCAACACCGAGACTGGTGAGTTGTATGACACTGAAGTTTCTACACCAAAAGTTACTCCTAAAGCAGAAGCTGTTGCTCCCAAAGTTACGCCAAAAGTAGAAGCTGCGCCTGCACCAAAAGTAGAATCAAAGCCTGAAACAAAAGATAAAAAAACCACAGTTAAAGAATTTAGAGAGTCTCTTAAAAGTCCAGATATTTTGAAACCTTATAAAAAATCTGACATTGAAACTCCAAAATCTAAAGCAAATTTGAGTGACCTTAAATTTGGTAGCCTAACAAAAAGCTTACGCGAGAAAGCTGGCATAACTTCTTATAAGTCTGGCGGCAAAGTATCTTCCGCGTCTAAACGAGCTGATGGATGTGCTATTCGTGGTAAAACCAGAGGAAAGATGGTGTAACCATGGGATTAAAATTTGGTGATATTAGTCCTGTTGTTGGAATGGTAACTGGTGAAGGCATGACGGGTAATCTTATTCGTCAAGGTGTTGGTGGGTTTTTGCCTCAAATGATTGCTAAAGATGCTTATGATAGCAAGCAGCAATCAATTGCCAATAAAGCTCAAGAAGATGAAAAAAATGCACAAGCTGCAGCACAAGAGGCTGCTATGGCGGCTAAACAACAAAAAGCAGAGCAAGCAAGAAATTATGTTTCTAGTGCAAGAGAAACAGGCGGATTAGAAGGATACAAATCCTATAAAAAGGGTGGAAAAGTTAAGTCTGCCTCAGCTCGTGCAGACGGCTGTGCAATAAGAGGAAAGACTCGTGCCTGATCCTATCAAAGCCATGGAGATAATGAGCCAGCTAGGTATGGAAGGTGGCAAAGAGCCGCCAGCTAAGGCTCGTTCTATGGCTAACGATAAGGCTTCTAATCCTGAAGTAGCAGAGAAGTTTAAAACCACTTTAGAAGAGGCCAAGAAGTATTGGAAAGATATTGCTGAACAAGGTAAAAATCAAGGTGATATTAAAAAGCAGTACTGGGATATAAATCCTCCCAAAAGTGGCGGTGGTGGCGCAGCAATGCCTAAGTCAAACCGTGACATTACTAAGAATTACAAATCTGGTGGCAAAGTTTCTAAAGAATTGAAAAATGCTGGGTTTTACGCAAAAGGTACAACTAAGTCAGAACGGGAAAAGATTGTTAGTAAAGTAACAACAAAACCCCAACGGATAGGAATGGTTGAAAAACTTTTTTCAGCCAAGAAAATGAAAGCTGGTGGCATGGCTTCTAAACGAGCAGATGGCATAGCAATTCGGGGAAGGACAAAGATATGAGACCTAGCCGTGGAATGGGCGCTATTATGCCCACTAAAATGGGTAAACCTAAGCGTAAGTCTCGTAGGGACGATACCGATTTTACCGAATACAAAGAGGGTGGCAAGGTCAATGCTGCGGGTAACTACACCAAACCCAGCTTGCGTAAGCGGATTGTTTCTCAAGTAAAAGCAGCTGCAACACATGGTACTGGCGCAGGTCAATGGTCAGCTCGTAAAGCGCAGTTGGTAGCTAAAAAATATAAGGCGGCTGGCGGTGGCTATAAATGAGTGGTTTAGCAAAATCTCAGCGTTCTTTAAAGGCATGGGGCGACCAGAAATGGACAACCAAGTCAGGGAAGAAGTCATCCGAGACGGGGGAAAGATACCTGCCAAAAAAAGCAATCGAAGCCCTAAGCCCACAGGAGTACGCAGCAACAACACGAGCAAAACGGCAAGGAAAAGCACAGGGAAAGCAGTTCGTACCCCAGCCGTCAAAAGTAAAGCAAAAAGTAAAGCCGTATCGAAAGGTTAAATGATGAAAGACTTTATAGAGCGACAAATGGAAGTATCAGATCGTCTCTTTAAAGTTATGTTTGAAGATCATAAGGAACGCATGAAAGAAATTGTCACATGGGCAGAAATGAACGCAGGACTCATGAGAAAATTAAATGAACGTGACGCTGAAATTGCCAAATTAAAAGCACAATTAAATGACCACATCAGGAACGACAAACTTTAATCTAGACCTCAATAACCTCATTGAAGAGGCTTTTGAGCGTTGTGGTACGGAATTGCGTACGGGTTACGATATGCGGACTGCCCGCAGATCATTGAACCTGTTGACCGTAGAGTGGGCTAATCGTGGCATTAACCTCTGGACTATTGAGCAGGGGCAAGTTGCAATGGTTACTGGGCAAGGGATTTATCCTATTCCAGTCAATACGATTGACCTATTAGATCATGTAGTTCGTCAGAATAACGGTGTTACAAGCAATCAGATTGACATCAACATTACCCGTATTTCGGAGTCTACCTACTCTACGATCCCCAATAAGCTGACTACTGGACGTCCTATTCAGGTCTGGTTTAACCGCCAGTCAGGGCAGTCTAATTCGACCACTGTGACCTTAAACGGCACAATTAATGCTACGACCACATCTATTACCGTTAGTGACGCCAGCGCCCTTCCTATCGGTGGTTTTATCAAGATTGACAATGAGACAATCAGCTATGCCAACGTTATTGGTAACGTTCTAACAAACTGCTACCGTGGTCAGAACGGCACTACAGCTGCAAGTCATACGACAGGTGCAGCAATTACGATACAGAACCTTCCTTCTATTAATGTCTGGCCCACACCCGATGCGGGTGGTGGTCCATATACATTTGTGTATTGGAGGTTGCGTAGGATTCAGGATGCTGGGTCTAATGGAACGGTAGAGCCTGATATTCCCTTTCGCTTACTACCTTGTATGGTGGCTGGATTGGCTTTCTATATGGCTCAAAAGCTACCAGATGGACAGGCAAGAGTGCAATTTTTAAAGCAAGAATACGAGGAGCAGTGGCTCCTGGCTTCTACGGAGGACAGAGAGAAAGCCGCTTCTAGGTTCGTACCTAGGACGACATTCTATGCCTAATAAATATAGTAGTGGCAAATTTGCTATTGCCGAATGTGACCGATGTGGTCAGCGGTATAAGTTAAAGGAGCTACGGAAGTTAGTTGTTAAACAACAGATAAAAAACATTAAGGTGTGTCCTAGCTGTTGGGATCCAGATCAACCGCAGTTGTCTTTAGGTATGTATCCAGTTGATGACCCACAGGCTGTACGGGAGCCACGCCCTGATGTAAGCTATACGGTATCTGGAACAAGTGGTTTGCAATTAAATGGATCTAACGACAATACGTTACAAGGTGTTGGGTATCCAGAGGGCGGTAGTAGAATATTTCAATGGGGATGGAACCCTGTTGGTGGTGCTAGAGATGACGGACTAACTCCTAATGATCTTGCCCCAAGCTGTTTGGTAGGAAGTGTAACGGTAACAACAACATAAGGAGTTAAAAATGTTTAAGAAAGACGCAGACGGAGTAGCCAAAAAAGGCAAGACTGAAGGCACAAATTTAGGTGACTCAGGTCCTACTGTTCTTGGTATGAAAGCCAAGCCTAAGATGGGTGGCAAAAACCAGATGGACATGAAGAAAATGGGTCGTAATCTGGCTAAGGTTAAAAACCAAGGCATGATGCGTAAATCTGCTGGAAGGGGTCGATAATGGCTAAGTTCTCTAAAAAAGTAATGGGCAAGGAAGTTGGAGACGCTAAAGTCTATGCTCCTCCCCATACAATGAAGGGTAAGGCAATCTCTGCCAAGGGACTGACTTCAAAAGGTATGACTGGCGCTCAAGAAATGGCTGATATGAATATCTCGGTTGACGGGATTAGTAAAGGTAACGGTAGACCCGTAAACCAGTATGGCAAGATTGAGATGCGTGGTGCTGGTGCAGCAACCAAAGGCAGAATGTCTAGCGGGAAGATGGGATGAACTATACGCAGTTAACTTCTGCAATTAAAGGTTTTGCTGAGAACGACTTCCCAGCAACCGTAGGCTCATTTACGTCTGCCGAGCAGATTGCTAGGTTTGTACAGCTTGCCGAGCAACGCATCTATAACACGGTGCAGATGCCAGCTTTCCGTAAGAATGTTACGGGTAACACGACTAGTGGCAATAAATATCTAGCAACTCCCTCAGACTGGCTGGCAACTTTTAGTCTTGCGGTGATTAATGCGGCGAATGAGTACCACTACCTTTTAAATAAAGATGTTAACTTTATCCGTGAATCCTACCCAGACACGGACGCAGCTTTCTATGGAGAGCCTGAGTATTACGCTATTTTTGACAATAACACCTTTATTTTGGGACCTACTCCAAACTCTAATTACGCTGTGGAACTGCATTATTTCTACTACCCACAGTCTATTGTTACTGCCAATACATCTTGGCTTGGGGATAACTTTGATTCTGTGTTGTTATATGGTGCGCTTTTAGAAGCTGCCAATTTTATGAAAACAGACGCTGATACTATGACCATGTACAAAGGTCGTTATGACGCAGCGATGGCAGATTTGAAACAATTAGGTGATGCAAAAGAACGTCAAGACGCCTATAGAAGTGGACAAGTGAGGTATCCAGTCAGATGATTAGCGTACAAGGGCTAGGCGAGTCTAGCGGTATCCAAGTATTTACAAAAGACCACGGTGGATTTACCCCAGAGGAAGTCGCTGAACGGGCATTGGATAAGATTATTCAAGTAGGGGATCAGTCTCATCCCTTGGTTCGGGAGCAAGCAATTGCTTTTAGGAATCATATTCGGGAAGTACTAGTCTTTTACATGAATGAAGCGGTAAAATTTGATCGTGTAACACTAGCTCACAAGCTACGGGAAGCTGGTCATCCTGAATTAATTAAACTTTTAGACGAATAGGAGTCCAAAATGGCTTTTACAGGCAACTTTATGTGTACCAGCTTCAAAGTACAGTTGATGACGGCAACTCACAACTTTACGACTGGTACTGGTAATACTTTTAAACTAGCAATGTATGACAACTCAGCGTCATTTACAGCCGCAACTACAGCTTATACAGCAACTAATGAAGTAGCAGCTTCTGGTACTTATGCAGCTGGTGGCGGTGCGTTGACTAACGTTACCCCAACGTCTACAAGTACTACAGCGTTTACAGACTTTGCTGACTTGTCATTTACATCTGCAACCATTACAGCATATGGCGCAATGATTTATAACGACACAGCAGCTGGCGACCCTGCGGTATGTATTCTTGATTTTGGTGGTGCTAAGACATCTACCGCTGGAACGTTTACGATTGTGTTCCCCACAGCAGACGCAAGTAACGCTATTATCCGCATAGCCTAGGAGCCATAAATGGCTCTTGTTTTAAAAGACAGGGTTAAAGAAACCTCTACTACGACTGGTACGGGAACCTTTACTCTGGCGGGTGCTAGTACAGGGTTTCAAGCCTTTTCTGTGATTGGAGACGGCAATACAACCTATTACACCATTGCGCTTCAAGGTGGCTCTGAATTTGAAGTAGGGATTGGGACTTACACGTCTAGCGGAACAACATTAAGTCGAGATACGGTTTTATCTTCTAGTAATGGTGGGTCATTAGTAAACTTCTCAGCTGGTACAAAGGATGTATTTTGCGACTATCCCGCTGGTAAATCTGTAAATTTGGATAGCTCTAATAATGTAAGTGCTTTAGGTACGGTGGCTTCTGGCACTTGGCAAGGTACAACTATAGGTGTTGCTTATGGTGGCACTGGAAGAACTGTTGGTAATTATTCTATTTACGCAAATGAGATTCATGTTGGTAAAGACGGAAACGACACAACAGGTGACGGCACTTTAATCAATCCTGTGTTGACAATTACCAAGGCATTGACTTTGATTGGGGCTGGCAGGAACACAGTGATTGTTCATCCAGGAAGCTACAGCGAAAGCCCTACAGTTTCAAGCGCAAACACAACAATTGCCACCTCTGAACTTACTGGTGCTAACACGCAAATTTCTGGAACATTAACCCTGTCTGCGGCGGCTCGTATTAGTGGTATCAAGTTAACCAATTTGACCATAACAGGTTCGGGTAACACTTACATTTCAAACTGTACCGTAGACACAAGAGTTATCAAATCAGGTTCAAATTATGTTGAAATTATCAACAGCGAATTGCAATGTACTTTAGGTGTTCAGATTTCTGGCACAGGTACAGTTTCTATTGTAGGAAACAAGTGTTGGGCTGTAGCGGTATCTAATGCAAGCGCCAGTGTTTTAATTAAAGATTGTTTCCAAGTTCTTACCCCAAGCGTGACGGCTGGAACTTTGCAAATTGATGGTTCTGCTATTTTTGCGGCAAGTCCTGCATCTAACGCTGTAACTTCAAGTGTTGGTAGCTTTATCACACTGGCTAACAGTTTTGTCTTAAATTCAGCAGGAACCAATGTAGAACGAGTAAGTCTTGCAGGTTCTTACAGTATTTTAAACCTTGTTTACGATAAAACTAACTCTACTTTTACAGGAACAAACTTAAACGCTATTGATTATTTTAGTGTTCTTAATGCGGAAACCTTAATTTCAAGCAACGGTCTTATAGTAAATAACATGACGGTTGGGGCAAGCTACTCAATTCCAAGTGGATATTCAGCCAGCTCAGTAGGACCTGTCACGATTTCAAGTGGAGTAACAATAACGGTGCCTTCGGGGAGCCGTTGGGTAGTATTGTAAATGTTTGGCTTTTTTCCGTTTTCCGCTGCGCCATTTTCGGATTTAGGGGCGTCAAGTGTAAGTGTTGCATTAACTGGAGTTAGTGGCACTGGGCAGGTAGGAAGTGTTGCAGTTAGCGGTGCAGCTAATGTTCCAGTTACAGGATTAAGTGCTACAGGACAAGTCGGTAGTGTTACTGTAGAAGCGGGTGCAGACGTAGCGGTTACAGGTGTTTCTGGCTCTGGACAAGTCGGGTCTGTGACTGTAAATGGAACAGCGGTTGTAAACGTAACAGGCGTAGCAGGAACAGTATTTGTAGGGTCAGTTACCGTAAGTGGTGCAGCCAATGTGCCAGTCACAGGCTTACAGGCTACGGGGCAGGTCGGAAGTGTCACAGTACAGACTAGTGTAATAGTCAATGTAACAGGCGTTGTTGGGACAGTTTCAGTCGGTAGCGTAGCAGCAAACGGCACGGCTGAAGTCCCTGTAACGGGTTTAGGAGCCACAGGAAGCGTTGGAAGCATTACGGTACAAGCTGGTGCAATTGTAGGTGTAACGGGCGTTTCTGGGACTGGGCAAGTTGGTTCAGTTACTGTTATACAGAGTGCTTCAGTCAATGTGACGGGTGTAGCGGGAACAGGACAAATAGGCGTTGTAGTTATTCCTGTTTATGTAATTGGACTGCAAGCCACAGGATTTGTAGGATCTGTCACCGTACAGATTGGCATGGATGTAAACGTAGTCGGTGTACAGGCAACAGGGCAAGTTGGAACGGTGTCTTTTTGGATAACAATTGATGATTCTCAAACACCGAATTGGGTGACTATCAATGATGGACAAACACCAACTTGGACTGATATTATTGACACACAAAGCCCAAATTGGGTAGAAATAGCAGCATAAGGATAATATGGCATCTACATATAGTGACCTAAAAATTGAACTGATTGGCACAGGTGACCAAACGGGAACCTGGGGAACCACGACTAATAACAACTTTTCGGTTGCGGTTGGCGAAGCTATTACAGGTTCAGCCGATGTTGCTTTTTCTAGCGCAGACGTCACAGTTACCCTAACAGATACAAACGCATCTCAAACTGCCCGTAATCTGCGTTTAAACCTCACAGGAACATCAGGCGGAGCCAGACAGTTAATTCTCGGTTCAGGCTGTCAGATTGAGAAATTATACTTAATAAACAACGGGTTAGCAGACGCAGTCACAGTTAAAAACACCAGCGGTACAGGAATAGCAGTCCCTGCTGGTAAGTCAATGTTTGTGTATAACAACGGTACAAACGTAGTAGAAGCGGTAAATTCTGCGGTATCTATGCAAACCACAGGCAACGAAACAATTGGTGGAAATCTTGCAGTTACAGGAACGTCAGCGTTTACAGGGGCAATTACAGCGGCAGCGGATGCTACCTTTGGCGGGACAGGACAAATCAAACTGCCAGTAGGAACAACAGCTCAACGCTCAAGTAGCCCTGCAAACGGCATGATTCGGTATAGCACAACTGAAAACAGCTTTGAAGGCTATCAAGCTGGAGCATGGGGCGGAATTAGCGGAGCGCAGGCTAACGGGGTTATCTACGAAAATAATGTCACAATCACAGCAAGTTATACGCTGACGACTAATAAAAATGGTTTCTCGGTAGGACCTATTACGATAAATAGTGGTGCCGTGGTGACAATTCCGTCAGGGCAAAGATGGGTTGTACTATGACTTCTGTTTATTGGATAGCCCACAAAGACCACTCTGACATATTTAGTCAGGGGTATGTTGGCGTGTCCAGTGACGCTCCAAAAAGATGGGCATACCATAAAAAAAGAGCAGAAAACACTCATTTAAAAAATGCCATTAATAAATACGGCTGGGACAATTTAGTCAAAAAGGTCGTGTTGATTGGTGAAGAAGATTACTGTTTAGAGATTGAAAACAAGCTAAGACCAGCAGACAAAATAGGTTGGAATCTTGTTTGTGGCGGTGGTAAACCACCATCTGCTTTAGGTAAAAAGTTTATACGCAGTCCTGAATGGATTGAAAAAATAAGGCTTGCTAATTTAGGTAGACCCTCATGGAACAAGGGTAAAAAATTAACTGACGAGCAAAAAGCAACACAGTTCAGTCTGGCTGATTATATGAAAGACAAGCCACATGGAAGGCTTGGTAAATCAATGCCATCAGAGTCTATTGAAAAGATGCGTCAAAAAAAGGTTGGTAAAAAGCAACCAGCAGAGCAAATAGAAAAAAGACGGCAAAAGCTAATTGGTCGGCAATATACAAAAATTGTTTGCCCAAAGTGTGCTATGCAGGTATCCATTAATATGGCTAAAAGATATCATTTTGACAACTGCAAAGGGTTGCGTCCGTATAAAGCAAGAGTTACCATTGATGGCAAGCGTATTTTTTTGGGTAGTTTTGAAACAAAAAATTTGGCAATACAGGCTGAAATGCAAGCGTACAAAAACGCAAATAAACCGTTTCCTAGGGATTTTATTAGACTTAAAGGATTAAATATATGAGCATCGTTTTAGTCGGAAGTACGAGCGGGAGTATTACTTTGCAAGAGCCTGCGGTAAGCGGAAGCACGGTATTGTCACTTCCTGCCGTAAGCGGAACTCTTATCACCACAGGTTCTAGCGGTCAATCTATTCCTAAAGCCGCATTACCTACTGGTTCTGTGTTGCAAGTGGTTTCACAGCAAGCACCAGCAAATTACACAACAACTAGCTCTGCATTAACTCTTTTAACACAATCTTTTACTCCTACAAGTGCTTCAAGCAAAGTATTAGCATTTATGTCATATACAGTAGAAAGAAACGGTGGTAATTCAAGCAACTATATTCTTGTTAGTTTTTTAAGAAACGGTGGATTAGTAAGTAGCAACTGGGGTAATGCCACAGGGTATCAAGAATCTAGCGGTGCTAGAGCAGTAGCGACTAACACTATTTTGGATTCGCCAGCTACGACTAGTGCAATTTCTTATACGATTGTCGGAGATTTTAGTGCTGGTGGTGCTGGTGTGCCTTGGCAATTTTATTCATTTCAACTTACCCTTATGGAGATTGCGGCATGATAAATACTACTTACGCAATTTTTAAACTTAATCCGCAAATTGTAAAAACAGTAGGCGATGTAGCTTACGATGCAGACGGCAATGAAGTCGCATACGATAAAGCCGCAGTACAGGCTTATGTAGATGCTCATGCTTATATTGCTAAACGAGCCACAGAATACCCACCCATCACCGATTACATTGATGGTGTAGTAAAGGGTGACCAAGCACAGATTGATAAATACATTGCTGACTGCTTGGCGGTCAAAGCTAAGTATAAAAAAGGAGAAGCGTAATGGCGAGCGTCATAACGGCAACGACCACCTCAGGGCTTACCCAATCTGCTGACAATAGCGGTGTATTACAGTTAGCATCGGGTGCTGGTAACTTAGTTACTGTTCCATCGGTAACAGGCACAGCAATGGTTAGCGGTAATATGCCAGCGTTTAGTGCTTATCAATCTTCAGCACAAACCTTATCCTCAACAACATACACAAAAATTAACTTTCAGACTGAAGAATGGGATACTGCAAACTGTTTTGATAGCACAACTAATATGCGGTTTACTCCAAATGTTGCTGGTTATTATCAAATTAGCGGTGGCATATCGTCTAATAGTGGTGCAACAGGAATTATTGTAAATCTATATAAAAATGGAAGTTCACACAGATTTTTGTATTTTAATGGATTTGGTAGTTTTTCAAATTCTAATGGTGGGTTTGGTTCTGCCGTTGTTTATATGAATGG